>CAAGKR010087650.1_pt1 | contig 52812 bp, 46 predicted proteins | sample 2556971 | NCBI WGS metagenome assembly CAAGKR01 (sample SAMEA5207829, study PRJEB30636) | soil metagenome | biome: forest; feature: boreal; material: soil | place: USA | collected 2011-09 | depth 1 m | reverse complement strand
TTGAATTGATCCGCGCTAACGATGGCGTGGCTCGTGCACTGCACGAGACATGCCTGAGGAAAGAGTCGGATCCGTTGATTGGTTAGGCACTTGATTTATCTGGCTCCGCCGGAAACCGCTCCGAGTTCGAAAATCGGTAAAAAGAGAGCGATGGATACGCATTGGGCTACGATAAATATCAGCAACCCAGCCACCGTGGAAAAGATGACGGAGAACGTGCTGCGCGCCTTTCTGGCGATGACTAGCGCTACGATCGGAAGCGCCACTCCGACGATTGCCCAAATTGGCCAAGAGGCCAAAACGAATTGCGTAAGACGCGGCAACTTGGCGCCGAAATCTTTGAACATAGCTGCAAAGACCGGTGCGCTTAACGAAGCGAAAAGGCATTGTGCGGAGAAGAGCGTGGGCACCGCACAAAGACACGTGGCGACCGTCCGTTCGAATCGCTCAAGTCGTGCCAAAATGTCTTCGTCGCTCATGTATTGCCTAACGTTGAATTGATCCGCGCTAACGATGGCGCGGCTCGTGCCTCGCACGAGACATGCCTGAGGAAAGCGTCGGATCCGTTGATTGGTTAGGCGAATTCATGTTCGCCTCCAGGCTATTTTATCTGGCGTGTCCATTTGCTGGAGAGCTGACCGCAACGCTGCTTCGCTTGTCTTTTCGTCGCCAGCTTTTGGATCACTTTTTTTTGCGTAGTCGACCGCAAGTCGGAAAAAGTGAGATGCCTCCGCTTTTCTCCCCATATGTTCCGCAAGCAAACCGAGACGGGCGTAGGTCCAAGTATAGATGCTATCGTACGGAATGGAGATAGGTGCGTTCTCCGCCCGCAATTTCATCACGTATTCGATAAACTCCAGTTTCGCATGATACGCCGCGTTAGCGTCGTTACCCGAATATGCTTCGTCGTCCCGGGAGACCTCGGCCACATATTTCGCGTAAACAGTCGCCTTTGAGTCCCCGCAACCGGCGACAAGTAGTGCTGCAAAAACTAGAAAAACGCGCATTTCTTACGCCTAACGTTGATTATGCCGCACCAGGTGGCACCAGCCAAACGGTATTCCATTTGAGAGGAGGACCTTCTGGTGACACAGGGCACTTCAAATGGGAGATAATAAGATTCATTCAATATCCAACTACCGTTCGGCATATTCAAACTTGTTAGGCAATGGCAGCTAATAAATAGCGTAAAAACAGGTATTCGAAATCACGATTTCAGAAAATCCAATAAACGTCATATTTTCGGCACAACTTCTTTGGAGAGGCTCATTCTCAGAACGGATTCTCTTCGATCGATTTCAGTATCTTTCTCCACAGTTCCCTCCGCCGTTCGGCTTTTGTCGCCCTGAGGCGAATCGGGTCATCGAGTCCGAGCGACACTTGAACCAGACCACATCCCGTTCCTTCAGCAAGTGAGGATGCGCCAGCTCTCCTTAGATCATCGCGAAGTATGAGCCGGTTTCTTTCAGGACCCCACTCGCTTACTTGAGGACCCTCGGGCACGAAACGCCTGGTGCCGTCAGACTCCCAGTTAAGGTCTTCGCTGGGGTGCTGTTCATACACGTAATCCCAGTCCTTGAATCGTGCGCGTTTCACGGCACTGTTGTACCTGCAAGTGACCGTACCAGAGCCATCCCATCCGTAAGGGAGCGCCACCCCATCGCGATAGGCCACGCGAGTACCAAAGACGATTACATGTTTGCCCCCTAGGTCATCCCATTCGATGTCATGATATTCATGCAATGGAGTTCCCCAGATGATTTCCTTCAGATACCAAGCCCATCCCTTGCCTACTTTACTTCGAAGAGAATCCGCATCGGGTAGTTCGTTAAGAGCAAGAAATGACGCTAGCTTGGCATCCCAAAGAGCCACTCCAACTCCAATGCGCGGTGCCTTGATTTTGGCCACCCTTTGAGAACACCGGATTAAGCGCCGTCCTTTGTCCTCTGGACGCCGATGCGCGAAACCCTTGGTCATGTATTTGGCCATGTACCGAGCGAACCCGCCAGGACTCTTTACGGGCTCAATACGGGTGTAGCCAAAGCCATACGGTAGTTGCACTCCATCCCCCATCCAATGACCCGTATCGTGGTCAAATTTGCCCGCATTCCACCTTTTCATTTCTGTGCGCAGAGCACAATTAGCCCCAGTACGCCACCGAGCTTTTGCGCCACGCTTCTTAGCCCTTTCTCGAGCCTCAAAATCATACCCTGATCGGATATCCCGTCTTGCGACCACGACGACGTGAGCATGAAGCCTACCTTCAGGACTGTATTCTGGTACCAGCAAGTAGTCGGCGTAGTGCCGGGACAACCGCTTAGTCCAAAGATTATTCCACTGGCGCGTGAGTCTTGGCCATTCCCACAACTCGACTGTTGTAGGATGAACCGCCATTAGCCGATCAACCCCATAAGTTCGTTCCATCCAATCTAAGCGCCACGCCACGGTCTGAGCCTGTTTCCTGACATAGCCCGGTATCATGGGCTATTCCCCCCAAACGAATTTAAGGAGTAGTTGTTATGGTATAGACAAGGATCACCGGAGGCGGCGGCGTGCGCCGCTCGCGCGGCGCACCTCCGCCGTCCACCGGTGTCCCCGACATTCTCCTCGCAGCGAGCAGCAGCTCTAGCTACGTTCCAGCTACGCTCATTTGTAAGCGGCTGATGGTCCGATGGTGCGGGTGCGGGGAATCGAACCCCGATTTCAAGCTTGGGAAGCTCACGTGATAGCCGTTATACTACACCCGCATGCGGAGGAGATGTCGTCGCCAAAATGCGTCTGGTGGTCAAGACGCTTCCAGAATAGAGTCGAAACCGATTCCAAATGTGGCACCGCCTACGACTATTATGCCCTGAACCCGTTAAGGTGGTGATTCGGCGCGTCCGCAGCCGTGTAATCGATCCCTTTGACCGGGGAATCACCATTGAAGTCAGCGGGACGCAGGTGCGTGCGCCCGGCTACTTCAAGGGAGGGGGCCGGACTGACTACGAGCTCGCCTCGGCCGTTCGATTCAAGCAATGGCTGAAGGAGCACCCCGAGGGACTTGTCGTCGACGTCGGATGTTCGGTTTCGACCTATGGGATAGTGGCCCTTTCGGCATATCCTAGCAGCCGAGTCATAGCGGTTGATCCCGACCTGCCGAGCCTGGTCTGGACCCGATTCCTGTGCTCAAAGGTTGAACGGCCGTCGCGCCTCCGGCTGGTCAGGGGATTCGTCGTCGCCGACGCCGACCCTCCAAAGAATGCCGACGCGGCTTCCGCGGACACTGCCGGCGAGCTGGACCGAAGGTCCGCCAATCCATTCGTGGAGGTCACCAAATATCAGGATGGCAATGACTCAGCCAACAAGACGGTCCCGCGCCATTCAATCGATGCTTTGCTCGATAACGACGACTGTAGCGGCGGCCTGCTGATCAAGATTGACGTCGAGGGAAACGAACTTGGCGTGCTCAAGGGCGCAAGACGGATCCTTTCACGCTTGGCGCCAAGCGTGCTCGTCAGCGTGCATCCCCAATTCGGGGTTGATGTCGCGGAGGTGCGAAAATTTTTTGAGGCGGACGGCTATTCCTGCGAGCACTTTGCCACGGATCACGAGGAGCACTGGTGGTGCGCGCCGCGGGCGGCTTCCGTCAGTTAAAGGCCCGTCGGCTCTCCAGGGCGCTCTTGAGCGTCACGGAATCCGCATAGGTGACGCCTCCTCCGCTCGGGATTCCAAATCCGATTCGAGTGACACGAATCTTGCGGTCCGGCGGGAGGTTTTCCTGGAGGTAGTGGCACGTGGCCTCGCCCTCCACGTCATTCGAGAGCGCCAGGACCAGCTCATCCACGTCGCCGGACTCGATTCGCGACAGCAACGTGGCGATATTCAGGTCGTCGGGTCCCACGCCGTGCAGGGGCGAAAGCTTCCCGTAAAGCACATGATAGCTGGCATTCCATGACCCGCTTCTCTCTATGGCGACCAGATCGGGCACATTTTCCACGACGCAGACAGAACGAGTGTCGCGCTTGGGGTTTGCGCAGATCTCGCAGAGTTCGTCCTCGGCAAGGTTGCCGCATCGGCTGCAGCGCCGGATAACCTGCGAGGCCTCTTCCAGCGCTGCCACAAGCGCCTTCAGCTGGTCGGGCTTTCCAATAAGCAAGTGCAGCGCGATCCGCTCGGACGAGCGGTACCCGACGCCCGGGAGCTTCCGCAGAGTCTGCTGCAGCTTCTCGAAAGCGCCCGGCACGTCAGAAGATCCCCGGCATCTGGAAGGCCGACGTAACCTTATGCATTTCGCTGTCGTTCAGTTCTTTAGCCTGCTTTGCAGCATCTTGGATAGCTCCGAGTATGGCCTCAGAAACGATCTTCGCATCTTCCTTCAGAAATTCGGGATCCAGATCAAGCGAGATGAACTTTCCGGAGACTGTGACCTTAACCTTGACCGCGCCTCCCCCGGCCGCGACCTCGATTTCCCGGGCCTCCAGCTGGGTTTGAAGCATCTCGATCGAACGCTGCATTTTCTGTGCGGTTTTCAGTAATTTGCCGACGCCTGCCATAGGTGAGCAACTATGGGCTCAACCTGAAAAATAACGAGGCGTTTTTGACAAATTTTCCGTGTCGTCGATGCGCCGCCGGTATTGAATTCACCGCATGCCACAGCCAACCGTGCTTGTTTTCCTGGCCGACGGATTTGAGGAGATCGAGACTGTGGCGCCCATTGACCTGCTGCGGCGTGCCGGCGCCGTGGTGACGACCGCAGCCCTGGGAGACGGAATACACGTTACGGGTCGGTGCGGCGTGACGATTCATTCCGACGCAACGTTCTCTGCGGTCGAGGGAACTGCGTACGACTGCGTCCTCATTCCGGGCGGCCCGGGCGTGGCCCATCTGAGGTCGGACGCGCGGGTCCTGGCGCGCCTGCGCCAACAGCACGAGTTCGGAGGCTGGATCGCGGCCATCTGCGCAGCTCCCGTGGTCCTTAAGGATGCGGGAGTCCTTGGGGGACGCCGCTTCACCGCGCATTTTTCCGTCACATCTGAATTGCCAGACGCTCTGGTTGACGAACGCGTTGTCATCGACGGACGCCTGATCACCTCCAGGGGAGCCGGCACGGCATTCGAATTCGGCTTGGCTGTCGTGGAGGCGCTTTTCTCGGCTGAGAAGGCTTCCGAAGTCGCATGCTCGGTTTCTGCGTGAAGCAACGCTCCCGTAAAGGGTTGCGCAGTTGGCGCAGGCGGGTTGGAATCCCATTCGGGTTCATGCCCGCGGCCACATTCCATATGCGACAAAAATTGGCTCACTCTCGTCGATCCCTTCAGGACGGCGGTGCGAAGCAAATTACTGACCTATGTGCGGCATCGCGGGATTGATTGACGGGGATACCCCGCCGGGATCCCGGGAGGCCCGCGTCGTCAGGATGTGCGACTCGATGATCCACCGGGGGCCAGATGATTCGGGTGTCTTCTCGATCGGGCCCGCGACGATCGGCATGCGCCGGCTCGCCATATTTGACCCCGCCAACGGCCACCAGCCGATGTCGACGCCCGATGGCCGGTACACGCTCGTTTTCAACGGAGCGATCTACAACTATTTGCCGCTGAGAGAAGAGCTCGAGCCTCTCGGCTATGCGTTTCGGACCCGGTGCGACACGGAGGTGTTGCTGGCCGCCCTGGCGCATTGGGGAAAGGACTGCCTCCTGCACCTTCGCGGCATGTTCGCCTTCGCGCTATGGGACTCGGCGAACGAGTCGCTTTTCGCCGCCAGAGATGCTTTCGGGATCAAGCCGTTCTACTATGCCCATGATCGGGGGAAATTTCAGTTTGCCTCCGAAATAACGGCGCTGGTCGCAGGCCAGACCAGCTCGCCGGTTGTCGATCCCAAGGCGGTTGCAAGTTACCTGGCTTGGTTTTCGGCGCCAGCCCCCCAGACCATATACAGCGGTGTATTCTGCCTGCAGCCCGGCGAATGCCTGACGTTCAGTCAAGGCGGCCTGGATATTCAAAAGTGGTGGACCTTTGGCGCCATTAAGGAAAATGCCCGGCAATGCACCTCGCGCGAGGAGTTTGTGCGCAAACTCCGCACGCGCCTAGAGGACACGATCAAAGCGCACGTCTTGGCCGACGTCCCGGTGGGAGCTTTCCTCTCAGGCGGCCTCGACTCGGCAATCATTGCCGCGCTCATGGCGCGCGTCTCGGGGAATGTCCTGAAGACCTTTTCGATTGGATTTGAGGAGGACGAATATTCGGAGGCCGACGAGGCCGAGGTCACCGCCCACCACATTGGGGCGGTGCACCACACGCGCATGCTGACAGGCGACGAGGTTGCGCGGGACCTGGACAGCATCATGGCGGCCTACGACCAGCCCACCGGCGACGGAATCAACACGTACTATGCGAGCCAGACCGCGCAGGCGGGCGGCGTGAAGGTGGCGCTTTCCGGGCTGGGCGGCGACGAACTCTTCGGTGGTTACCCGTCGTTCCGGACTGTCCCCCAACTCGGACGAATCCTGCCGACATGGCTCCGGGTCCCGAGCACCGCCCGCGCGCTCATGCTTAACGCCCTCGAGCAGGGAGGAGTGCGCGCGAGGAAGCTTTCAGACTTTCTCCGGAATGCCCGCGACATCCACGATGTTGCATCCCTGCAGCGAAAGGTGTTTTCAGAAAAAAGGCGCCAATCGATGCTGTCCCCGGAAGTCATCGCGGCGATCAAGGGATCAACGCCCTTTCACCCCGCGCTCGAGGCGATTCGATCCGATGTCGGGACCGGAGACACCTTCTCGGCCGTAAGCGCCTGGGAACTGCGGACGTACATGGCCGACGTCCTGCTGCGGGACAGCGATGTGATGAGCATGAGGCATTCGCTCGAGCTGCGGGTTCCGTTCATTGACATACCCTTTGTGGAATGGCTTTGGCGGCAACCCTCCCGCTTCAGGCATGACAGGAGTCATCCAAAGTCCGTCCTTGCCGAAGCCACCGCGGACCTGCTTCCCCCGGGCCTCATCAGGCGGAAAAAGCGCGGCTTCACCCTCCCCTTCAGCATCTGGATGCGAAGTGACCTTCGTCCATTTCTGGAAGACACTTTTTCGCCGGAAAACATCGGGAGAAGCGGCTTCTTCTCAAGGGAACCCGTGCGACAGCTCTGGTCCGCTTTCGCCGCGGGAGGCGAGGATCGTGAATGGTCCCGGGTCTGGAGTCTCGCCGTGCTGATCTCCTTCGTGAATCGCCGCCCCGGCGCCCGATGAACATCGGCCCGACGCAAAGACGGCTCATCACTGCGGTAGTACTCCTTCACGTAGCCTTTTTTGCCACCGCGCTCAAGGAGCGTCCAAAGGTGGATTCGGATGCGTCGTCCGGGATGCTCGTGTGGAGCTCCATGGAGAAAGGCTCCCGCTGGAACAGTTCGTTCGAGCCGGATCCGACGAACATAGCGGAAGACCGCCAGAACTTCATGACGTGGTGGAGTCCCGGGCAATATCTCGCCGTCGGCCCTCTGCACCGCATCGGCCTCAGCTGGGGCGTGTCCATCGCGACGGCGACGCTCCTATGCTCGCTGAGCGGGATGTTCGGCTACTGGCGGCTGTATGCGAGCCTTGGGTTCGCCGAAACGACGAGCGCCTGGGCCGCAGCCATCCTATCGGTCGTATGGCATGTCACGAGAAACTACGGGGAATTTCCGGGCGGCGAGCTTCCGCTCTTTGCAGTGTCGCCGTGGCTCTTGTGGTTCATTTTCCGGCTGCGGCCGGTCGGCCTCACCAGCGTCATTCCTTTCGCAGCCGTCTATGTCGTCGGAGCTATGACGAAGCTTTCCTTTTGCGTGACCGCGGCGGCGGCGCTCGCGGGTGTGTGCTCCGCTGAGTTTTCGGACGCGCCCGGCGGCCGCCGTCTCTTGGCACTCGGCGCGAAGGCGGCGGCTATTGTGGGTGCCGCGCACCTCCTTCTATGGGTCGTGTTTTTGCGGCACGGCGCCACCCCGGCGAATATCGGCGCGCACGGTCAGCCTTGGTGGTATGTGCTCCCTGCCGTTTTGGCCCTTCCGTGGGGTAGCGTCTTCGGGCTGGGAAGCCTTCTGTGGCGGATCTTCCTGTTTCCGGGAGATGCCATTTTTGGAAGCCCAACGTCTCTGGCCCCAATACTCTGGATATTTGTCGTGGGCTTCACGGCGGTCGGCTGGGCGCTGGTGCGGCGAACGCAGCTTCCGAGGCACTACAAGCCGCTGCTCGGCGGGATGGCCGCAACCTATGTGCTCGTCCTCGGAATCCTCATCACAGCGGGCGCGCCGATTTCCCTGGAGGACCGCCAATTTTTCCCTGTGGGAGCGCTTCTCCTTCCGGCAATCGTGGAGCTCGCCTGGTCGGGTGCCCCCGTCGCCTTGAGCTGGCTCGCACGATTCGGGCTGACGTTTGCATGCGCGTATGGAGTTGCCGCGCTCGTAATCCATGCGCGGCAGCTGTCGCTGACAGCAAACGTGGGACGGGCTGGAATCACGCAGCAGATCATCTCCCCGCAGGCCCTGGCGGTTCTCCATGAACTGGATGACGCGGCGCCGCCCGGGCATTCGGGGACGCTTGTCTACGTCCCTTCGCCTGAGATTTCGTTTGAGATACGGCGCGCGCGTGTGCTCAGCACCTTCGACTTGTCGCTTTCACCCGAGGAATTGCGCGGTATAACCAGGCATGGCCGCGTTCCCCTTCTCGTCGTGCTTTCAAACCCCGTCCTGAGGGCAGGCGGACGGGAGGAGATTGTGAAGCGCTCCTTCGCCGACTATTCCCCCTCGGGGTGGAAGCGGCGTGACGTCGGTGAATGGACGTTTGACTACCAGGGCACCTGGCCCCTCATAAAAGCGGAGGGCGCGGAATGAAGGCGTCTCGCCCAAAGAAATGAGGACAACCCTTCTCGCGCCGGAGCTGTTCACGGGCGGAGGCGGCATTCCCCGAATTCTACGGTTGTACCTGAAGGCGCTGTGCGACTTCTCGGCGAAGGCGGACCGGGTGCGTCTCGTCTCGCTCAATGACCGCGTCGTTGATTCGTCAGACCTCAACCGTTACGCGGGTGAAAGTCTTGTCGAATGGGAGGTGTGCAACCGGAGAAAGGTGGCATTCGTTGTGGCCGCGCTGCGGATGGCGCGCCGCTCCGACACAATCATTTGCGGGCATATCGCGCAATTGCCGGTCGCCATGGCCGCTGCGTGGCTCAACTCCGGTCTCCGGTACTATCTTATCGCTCACGGGATCGAGGTTTGGCGGCCCTTTTCCCGTCTGGAAAAGATGGCATTGAGGCGAGCTTCGGGCGTCTGGTGCGTCAGCGACTACACGCGTCGCCAGGTCATGGATCGATGCCCGTTGCCCGAGGCCCGAATCGCCGTGGTCCCGAATGCATTCGACCCCTATCTTGAGCCCCCGTCAACGCCCGCTCCGCCGCCGAAGGCCCCGGTCATACTCTCAATTTCCCGTCTGTCCGAGGCCGACAGCTACAAGGGGATCGATCACCTGATCGACGCAATGCCCGCCGTGCTCGCACAAATGCCTGAAGCGAGGCTGCGCATCGTCGGAAGGGGCGACGCCCTGGCGTCCCTGCAAGCGAGGGCAAGCCGGCAAAAAGTGACGCACGCGGTCGAATTCCCGGGATACAGGAGCGATTCGGAGCTCCACGATGACTTCGCGGCCTGCCGGGTGTTTGCGCTGCCCAGCGAAAAGGAGGGTTTTGGCCTCGTCTACCTTGAGGCTATGGCCCACGGAAGGCCGTGCCTCGGCGCTCGGTCCGGGGGCACTCCTGAGGTGGTCGATAACGAATGCGGGGCGCTTGTGGAATACGGCAACGTCACCGAGATCGCGGCGGCGTTGGTCGCCATGCTCCGGCGCGATTGGCCACCGGGCCCGCTTCTGGAGCGGGCGCGGAGGTTTTCCTATTTGCGATTCAAGGAGCGCGTGGCCTCACTGCTTTCCTTATGACCGGCCTTCCCGAAAGTCCCGGAGTCGTGGCCTCCTCAGCCGAGGGCGACCTCATTATCGAGGCTGGGCGCGTCAACCTGCACTACTGGAGGGATCTCTGGCGCTATCGCGACCTTCTCGGCTTCCTGACCCTGCGCGACATCCGGGTCCGCTACAAACAGACGGTCCTGGGTGTCGGCTGGGCACTGATACAGCCCATTGTGACGACGGGCATCTTCACGTTCGTCTTCGGGAAGCTTGCAGGAATGTCTCCCGGTGGAGTGCCCTATCCTCTCCTGGTGCTCGCCGGCCTGCTTCCCTGGCAGCTTTTCTCGGCGGCGCTGTCGGGATCGAGCGCGAGCCTGATCTCAAACTCCCAGTTGATTTCAAAGGTGTATTTCCCTCGCCTTATCATCCCGCTTTCCTCCCTCGGCGTCGCCGCGATCGACTTCCTTGTCGTCCTTGTCCTCTACGTGGGCACCTCAATCTGGTTCGGGCGCGTCCCCTCCTGGCACTGGGCCCTGCTACCGCTTTTCATCGCTGTTGCGCTGGTCCTCGCTTTTGGCGCCGGCCTGTGGTTCACAGCGCTCACAGTCAAATATCGCGATTTCAGGTACATCGTCCCCTTCATGCTCCAGGTCGGGGTGTTCCTGTCGCCGATCGGTTACAGCGCGGGGACGGTCCCCTCCTGGCAAAACCTTCTCGATCTGAATCCGATGACGGGAGTGATCGATGCATTCCGATGGTGCCTGCTCAGCGACGGTCAGCCGTTCGATACCCGGGGCATCGCCTGTTCGCTGGTGATTTCCGCGATTTTGACCGCGTCCGGTCTTTGGTATTTCAGAAAAATGGAACGCGCGTTTGCCGACATGATATAGCCGTGGCCGAAGACACCGTCATCAAGGTCGAGAACCTCTCCAAACACTATGTGATTGGGCATCAGGTCCGCGTCGACACGCTTCGCGAGCAGCTCATGCGCGGCCTGCGTTCCGCGGCAGATACTCTGACAGGAAAGGGCCTCTCCACTCGGGCATTGGAGGACTTTTGGGCCCTCACTGACGTCTCCTTCCAAGTCCGTCGCGGCGAGGTGCTGGGAATAGTGGGCAGGAACGGCGCCGGAAAATCGACCCTGCTCAAGATCCTCTCCAGGATCACGGAACCTACGAAGGGGAGAATCCGCGTCCGCGGACGCCTTGCGAGCCTGCTGGAGGTCGGGACAGGATTTCATCCCGAGTTGAGCGGCAGGGAGAACGTGTACCTGAACGGCGCGATCCTGGGAATGAGCCGCGCCGAGATTAACCGGAAATTCGACGAGATAGTGGCATTCTCGGAGGTGGAGCGGTTCCTGGACACAGCGGTGAAGCATTACTCGAGCGGAATGTACGTCCGCCTTGCCTTCGCCATCGCCGCGCACCTTGAGTCTGAAATACTGATCGTGGACGAGGTCCTTGCCGTTGGCGACGCGCAGTTCCAGAAGAAGTGCCTCGCCAAGGTCAGCGAAGTGACAAAGAGCGACGGACGGACCGTTCTTTTTGTGAGCCACAACAGCGCCGCACTCCAAAGCATTTGCACGACGGGGATCTGGCTGAGCCAGGGAAAGTTGGTCAGCCAGGGTCCGATTAACGAATGCCTGGCTGCCTACATGCGTACAGGAAGCCAGCACGTCGATTTTGCGCCGCCATCCCAGGAAAAACCGCACATCAAATCGGTGAGCGTGGACCCCGCGGCCCTTGCGGCCGGGCGAATCCAGGTGGATGTCGGTTTCAGCTCACCTTTCCCTTTGTCGCCTCCGATCGTCGGGATCGTCGTTTCGTCGAAATTCGGCCAGCCAATCTCGGGCAGCAATGGCCGAATGCATGCCGACACGTGGAAACCGGGCCCCACCCGCTCCGGGATCGTGACGGCATGCCTTGACCACGCGCCGTTGCACAGTGACACCTACGTTCTTTCGGTCTACCTTGGCGACGCGACAATGGACTACGACCAGAAGCTCGACGTCGTACAGTTCGATTTCGTCTCGCCGCGCTTTTACCCGCAGCTTCCACCGCTGCAGATCATCGGGCCGGCGGATTTTACCTGGCGGTGGGAGCTCAGGAGCGGCTGATCCAAACGCCCTTCTACAGCAATGTCCCTAAAGGAGCGATTCAAGGTATTGGCAGCCCGGGTGATTCAGGACAACCGGCGCGCTTGGGCCGCCCGGATGGCCGCGCGCCTCGCGCGCTTCTACAACAATTCATGGGAGTACCCGGGTTATTCTATCGAGGAAAATGGTGAACGTGCGCTCCTGCGGTCTCTAGCCGGCGAGGACATTCGAACCATATTTGATGTCGGAGCCAACGTCGGGGATTGGTCGTCCGACTGCGCGAGTGTCTTTGGAAACGCGTCCATCCATTCGTTTGAGCCCGTGCCCGCAACGTTTCAGGTGCTCGCGACCCGTGCCGGATCGGAACGCAGGATCACTCCCCACCCGTACGGCCTGTCCAATGAGGAGGGAAGCGCGGAATTCACCTACTATGGTCCCGAAAACAGCTTCCTTTCGACCATGGTGGCCCCAGTTCACGACCATCTCGAAAGCACGCGCGTTTCGATAAAATTGCGCAAAGGCGACGACGTGCTAAGGGAATTGTCGGTGCAAAGGATCGATCTCCTGAAGATCGACGTCGAAGGGATGGAACACGAAGTCCTTGAGGGGCTTGGGACAGCTTTCTCCGAAGGTCGCGTTGGCTTCGTCCAATTTGAAAAACAACCCGGCCGCCGACTCCTGAAGGATTATTACCAACTGCTGGGAAGATATGACTACCGCATCGGGAAGATATATTCTCAATACGTCGATTTCCGACCCTATGACTCGGCGCAGGAACGCACGGCCGGCCCGAACTACTTTGCGGCTCCCGCTGCAAAGGCAAAGCTGATCTCCGCCCTGCAATCGGGTTTCATGCGATCCCGCAATGGCTAACGCCAAATTCACCCAGTTCCCCCAAGGGCCCAATGGGAACATTGCCGGATCTCTTTGGGGACGGACACGGTGAACATACTCTTCCTCGAGCAGCACCCCAGGTTTGGTGGGGGATCCGAACGCATCGGCCTGTCACTGTGCACACACATGCACCGCACAGGCCATTCAACGTATTTGCTCTACGAAAGCGAAGGCGACATGGTGAGTGCCTTCGCCGCCGTGACCACAGGCGTCACTCGCGCCCCGGTGAGACCCCTTGCAGTGAGACATCCCTTTGAAGCAGCGACCACCATCCGCAGCTTCCTCGGAGTGTCGCGATCCCGATCGATTGACGTCATCTTCACTTCGCAGCTTGGCTATGTCTCGCTCCTTGGGGTCGCCGCTTCGCTGAAGGGCCTGCCGTCGGTCGTGCACCTCGGCCTCGCGCTTTCATTTTCGTCCCCTCTGTACCGATGGTCGCAGCCGCGGATTGCTGCAGCCGTGACCCCGTCGCAGCCCATGCTCGAGAGGTGCCGGCATCTCGGCTGGCCGGCCTCGCGGCTGCAGGTGATTCCGAACGGGGTCGATCTTGAGCGGTTCCGCCCGTCCAACGACTGCGACGGCGTCCGCGCCAGCCTCGGGGTTCCAGAGGGTGTCCCCCTTGTTGTCTACATCGGGCGTCTCGTTGAGGAAAAGGGCATCTTTACGCTGGTTAAGGCGGTGGCCGAGTTGAAGCGAAGGGGAGCCGTCTTTCACCTGGCGATAGTTGGTCCAGCCGCCGGAAACGAGCGCCAGTTGCTGTCGGAGATGGCAGCAACAAATGGACTCGACGCTGGCTGCATTTCCCTGCACGAAGCGACCGACCGTCCTGAATCAATTCTTGCGGCAGCCGAGGCCGCGGTCATTCCGTCGCAATGGCCGGAGCCCTTCGGTCTCGCTGCAATAGAGGCGATGGCGTGCGGAGCGGTTCCAATCGTCAGCGATGCGGGGATACTCCCGCAAATCATTGGAACTGAAAACGCGCGCTGTGTGTTTCCGCAGGGCGACGCCGATCAGCTCGCAGACAGAATTATGTTCGTCTTAGCCGACTCCGAATCGCGCCGCTCGATTCGGGCGTCGTGCCTCGAGAGGGTGCGCGCGCATTTCGACATCTCGCAGTGCGGCGCGGCTTACGAGGCGGTATTTGCGCGTGTGGTGCGAAAGAAATGAGCACTCCATTGGTATCAATCCTGATCCCCTGCTTCAACGCCGCACCCTATCTCCGTGCAACGCTGGACTCGGCCCTCGAACAGACGTATCCGAATGTTGAAATCATTCTTGTAGACGACGGTTCGGGTGACGAATCCCTTTCAATCGCGCGAGGCTTCGAGCCGCGAATAAAGGTGCTCACCGGTCCCCAGCGCGGCGCAAGCGCGGCCCGAAACCTAGCCACCGAGGAGTCGCGCGGCGATTTCCTTCAGTATCTGGACGCCGACGACCTGCTTCTGCCTGGGGCCATCGCCGGCCGCGTCGGGCACCTTATCCGGAGCGATGCGGACGTCGCCTGCGGCGACTGGCGCCGGCTGAACCCGCAGGCTGACGGCTCATGGAAGCCGGGAGACCCAGAGGTGGCCGACTATCGCCGTAATGCCGACGCTCCCGACCTCGCCGTAATCAGGGGTTTCTGGGCCCCCCCGGCGGCGCTCCTTTACCGTCGCTCAATCGTAGAGCGGATTGGCGGCTGGAATCCAAACCTGCCTGTTGTCCAGGACGCCCGTTTCTTGTTCGACGCGGCCTTTTTTGGAGGCCAATTTGTTCATGTCGAGGGCGAAAGCGCGCACTACAGGCAGCACGCAGTCGGCAGCCTCTCGAGCCGAAGCGGCGCACGTTTCTGGGGAGATGTTTTCAGGAATAACCGTGAAATCGAGGCCACTTTGCTGGGAGCAGGCAGGCTGGACGGCCAAAGGCGCAAGGCGGTGTGCGCCACTTACGCCTTGGGCGCCCGGGTCACGTTTCACATCGACCGTGATCTATACCGCGCCAATCTAGGTGAACTGCGCCGCTTTGCCGATCAACCGTGGTCCCGCTATCTTCGAGCCGCCACTGTCCTCGAACGCTTTTTCGGCTACAGGCCTGCAGTCGCAATGATGAGGTTTCTTCGTCCCGGCCAGCACACGTGAAGGTCTTTATAGGATCAGCCGCCAGCAATGCGCACCTGCACCAGCTCGGGCTGGCCATGGAGGAGGCGGGAATGTTGTCGCGATATTTGGTTCCCTTTGGTGGGTTTCCGCTAAAAAACCCAGTCATCTTTTCGAAAAGGAGTCCCGTAAGTATACCGAAGTCAAAGCTCAGGCACCGTCCAGCCTGGGAGCTCACCCGCCTTGCGGCAGCCAAGCTTAGAATGCCAGAACCTTGGGTGGACCTAATATGGGAATGTGAGGAGCACGCGTTTGACAGGGCTTGCTCGAGATTGGTCATGTCCGAGCAACCTGACGTTTTCCTTGGTGTTGAACATGCGGCTCTCGCCTCGCTCAAAACCTCTCGCGAGATCGGAGTCGCCGCGGGGCTCATTTATCCCAGCGTCCACCATCTTTTCCGAAAAAAGTGGCTCGACCCAGAATTGGCGCGTTATCCACAACTTCTTGGCGAATCAGCCCGGGAAATTCGCGAACGCGACACGGCCCGCGACGCGCGAAGGGATGACGAAATGAGGACGGCGGAATTCATTCACGCAAATTCAGCAGTGACAGCGCGTTCCCTCGTCGAGGCTGGATATCCCGCAGACCGAATCATGACGGTTCCATTGGGCGCGCCGCCGGCGATCCCCGAGAATGAACTTCCGTCGGACCCCCCGGACAAGCCTGTAGTCCTGTTCGTTGGCAACGTGGCCCTTCACAAGGGAGCGCATCACCTCATCGACGCATGGCGCAAGGTCGCAAGTGCCGGAACAGCCAGACTCGACCTTTACGGACGGTGGGCCCTTCCGGAAAACTTCCTGCCTTCCCAGGATGAAAACGTGTTCGTCCACGGACGAGCGTCGCCCGAGGTCATTCGAGCTGCGATGCGCCGCGCGTCAGTGCTCATTTTGCCGTCAATATGCGACGGTTTCGGCATGGTCGTCACGGAGGCGATGGCGCAGGGCTTGCCGGTCATTTGCTCCAGCAATGCCGGGGCATCCCAGTTGGTCGTTGAGGGTGAAAACGGATTTATTGTGCCGCCCGCAAACGAGGACCGATTGGCGGAACGCATTGTCTGGTGCATAGAGAATCCTGGCCGCCTGCACGCAATGGGCCGGCATGCCCTTGAAACGGCCGGAAACTGGGGATGGCCGGACTTTCGAGCCCGATTCACGCGTGACTTGTTATCAATGCTCGAGCACATCGGAAGATCACGGCTCCGGTCTTCCCCGACACTATGACGCCGGACGTCGACGTTTGCCTCATCACGCCGGGGCACGTCGCCTCCACGCCACGGCTGGTCAAGAGCGCGGACGCCATGGCGGAGGCTGGATACAGGGTTCACGTGATCGCCGGCGCGCCGTTCCCACCGGCCGATCGCCTCGATGCGGAGATTCTTTCCGTGGCCAAATGGGGCTACACCCGAGTGAACACAAGGAACGGCGCCGCCGTATTCGTCAGAAAAGTGCTGCGCAAGCTCGCCCGACGGCGCCTTCTGTCTTCGAAGTCAACTTCTCCGGAACTGGCCTCGCGAGTCCAATACGCTGAAGCTTCCCATCTGGCTCGTTCGGCGGCTCTGGTTTCTGCGCGGCTATTCATCGGGTATTCCCTGCCGGCGCTCTACGCGGCGGCAACCGCCGCCCGCATACGGGGCTGCGGGTACGGCTTTGACATTGAGGATTTCCACGATGCGGAAACTGAACAGGCCATTGCCGATCCAGTGGAGCGGCGCGCCCGATTCGTCCTTCAATCCAGACTCCTCCCTGCCTGCCAACCACTCACCTGCGCGGCTCCGTTGATTGGGGAACAATACAGGAATGTCTACAAACTGGATGCCACCACGATTTTGAATGTGTTCCCACTTTCGCAGGCGCCCTTGGGCCCTCCTGCTTCCAAAGCCATCGCAGAAGACAATCCAGCGATTTTTTATTGGTTCTCCCAAACCATTGGGGCCGGACGGGGGCTAGAAAATATGATCAAGGTCATGGGGCAAATGCGGACCCCTGCCGAGCTGCATCTGCGTGGTTTTGTATCGGCCGGCTACTCGGACAAGCTACGCATTTTGGAAAAGGAAACGGGGCTAAGGCGTCCAATTAGATTCCTGGAGCCAGGAAGCCCAAATGAGATGGCAAGATTGGCGGCGACGTCGGATTTGGGCCTATCGATCGAGGAAGGGGTGCCCCTCAATCACGACATTTGCCTTCCAAACAAGATCTTCATCTACCTTCTGGCGGGCGTACCACAATTGCTGTCGAACACGACGGCCCAAAAGGCGATTGCCGCTGAATTATCTGACGCAGCCGTGCTCGTTGACATGACCAACACGGAGCAGACGGCCGCGCGGCTCGATTCGTTCTTCTCAAATCCCGGGCAGGTCACGAAAGCCAGGCAGTCCGCATGGAATCTGGCCAAGGGACGATACTGCTGGGATCTCGAAAAGGTTACCCTTATTCGGCTGCTCAACGGCATTCTGCCGCTTTCCCGTTGAAAATCCTTCTTACTGCAGATCCGTCAATTCCCGTTCCGCCGCTCGGTTACGGGGGCATTGAACGCATTGTTGATGCACTTGTCAGGCGTTACCGGGCCCTTGGTCACACCGTCGGATTGGTCTCACATCCGGCGTCCACCTGCGCTTTGGATGCACGCTTTTCGTGGCGGGGCGCCGGTGGCCGTTGGAACGGAATCCGAAACAGCAGGGCGCTCCTCCATGCAGTGGCGCAGTTCCAACCCGATTTGCTTCACAGCTTCTCGCGCCTCGGATATATGCTGCCCTTGCTTTCACGGGATCTGCCAAAGGTCATGTCATACCAACGCCACACGGGAGGATGGCAAATTGCATGGGCTGACCGAATTGCGGGCCGGTCGTTGCAGTTCACAGGCTGCAGCGAGTATATCAGCGCGATGGGGCGCAAAGCGGGCGGGAAATGGCGGTGCATCCCCAATTTCGTCGAAACCGAGAAAATCACTTTTGTACCCAGCGTGCCCCCGGATGCGCCCCTTCTCTTCCTTAGCCGGATTGAATCCATAAAGGGCCCCGATATCGCCATCGAGATCGCGAAGGCAAGCGGAAGGCGGCTGATCTTGGCCGGCAATCGGGCAGAACAGGGCGCCGAGAGGGTTTTCTGGGAGAACCGCATTGCAGGCCAACTGGGCCGGGACGGGATTGAATGGATTGGAGAGGTCAATGATTCGCAGAAAAACGACCTGCTCGGCCGTGCGGCTGCGCTCGTGGTTCCCATCCGCTGGAACGAACCATTTGGGATTGTTTTTGCCGAAGCGCTCGCCGCGGGGACTCCCGTGATAACATGCGCAAGGGGCGCAGCTCCGGAGATCGTCGACGAGGGTCAAACCGGCTTTTTCGTGAACGATTCCGCCGAGGGGGTCTCCGCCGTGCGCCGCCTGGGAGAGATCAGTCGCGCTGCATGCCGGCAATCAGTTGAAAAGCGATTCACCGTGAATGTCTGCGCAGAGCAATACTTGGACCTTTACACCGAAATGACCTCATGAGCACTAATGGGGCCACCTCAACCCTCGACCGCTACGCCGAGATCGGCGCCTTGTCCGTCATGGCGAAAAAGGCTGTGAAACGCCTCTTACTGCCCTCAGCCGTCGCGATCGTGCTCGAGGTGATGTACTTGATTTACGCGGGCCTTCCAGGCGCGAAGGCGTTTGCATTGATCGGCATCGGAACCTGTGCGGCGCTCGCCATCTGGAATTCCAAATCGATAGGACTGCCGTTGATGCCCGTGATGGCCATCCAAAGCATGGCCATCTATGGGATCCCAATCGTCGCAGCCCACGAAAATATCAAGGGCTACCCGGCGGATTTTGTTCTCAGAGCTGGGGTCGAGGTCCTCATCTTCAACCTTTCGATGGCCATCGCGTGGTGGCTAGGGATGAATTTGTTCCATCCCTCACGGCCCGTGAGCTATGCTTTGAGGGAGTTCAACAAATCGGGCGCCGCCGGATTGAGCCGCCTGGGTTTCAGCATGCTGGGAGCGGCGTCTCTTTTTGAAATACTACAAGGCCTCTACCTGCTGGACGCCCTCTACAAGGTACTTCCAAGCGGGGCCGATTCGATTGTCACGACCCTCGTATCCGTCGCCAGCGCCTGCGGACTGTTTCTAATCTCAATGATAATCGGGGGCGGTGAGGCGACCCCGACGCAAAAGATATCGTTTGCCGCGCTCCTGCTTGTAAATTCAATGATCGCCGCGGGTGGTTTCCTGTTGGCAGCACCTGCCGCGAATCTGATCACGGTGGCCATTGGCCTATTCTGGGGAAGCGGCCGCATTCCCTGGCGGTACCTGACCGTGGCGCTGCTGGCCCTGTCTTTCCTGAACATCGGAAAGACCACGATGCGGAATCGATATTGGGGAAATGAAGACAAGCCCGCGATCGCCGTCACGATCGACAAGCTTCCGGCCGTATTTGCCGAATGGTCGGAGGCAAGCTACAATGCGATCGTCGAGAACAACGCCGCCCCAGCGCCTGGAATTGATGGGAACGGCGAGACACCGGCTAGAAACCAAACGCTGCTGGACCGCATCGACAACCTGCAGAACCTGCTCTTCGTTATCGATTCGATCGAAACCGAGCATGTGAAGCCGCTTCACGGTGAAACGTACTCCCTGATCCCGCCGCTGCTCGTCCCCAGGGTGTTCTGGCCCAACAAGCCGAGAAGCCACGAAGGGCAAATTCTCCTTAATGTGCATTTTGGGCGCCAGGACCTCGACGCGACCTTCGTCACGTACATTGCGTGGGGATTGCTGCCCGAGGCATACGGTAACTTCGGCCCTATCGCCGGCTCACTCACGCTCGGCCTTTTCCTGGGGCTGGCATTTTCGTGGGTCGAGAATTTTACCGCACGGAAGCTAGTTGTGTCCATGGAGGGATTCCTGGCCCTCTGCCTTCTTTTGAGTGTGCTGAATTCCTTCGAGATGGTCGCAAGCGTTCTTGTTACCTCCACGTTTCAATCCATGGTGATCATTGTGGCTGCAAGCTACCCGTTTGTGCATAGAACCGTGATCAAGAATCAGCGTCCCAAGGGTGAATAGACAATTCCACACCGGCATTTGAAGAGATCGCGCAATGCCATCTTGGCGATCGCTTCCCTGCTTACGCTTGGTTGGGCGGGCACAAAGCGGGGCCGGTCATTTCTCAGGCGCAGCGCGAGCCGATTGGTCGCGCAAGCTCTCGTCTTGCGCAGCAGGAGCCTTCGCCACGCCGAACTCTTGACCGTTCTCGTGATTGCCCCGCATCCCGACGACGAGTCTTTCGGCTGCGGAGGAACGCTAGCCCTCATAGCAAACACCAATCCTTCAGTGCACGTCCTGTTCATAACTGACGGCGGCGCCTCACATCCAAAGCACCCCGTTATCACGCCAACAATCCTCGTGGCGACCAGGGTCGAAGAGGCCCGCCTTGCCACGCAAAACCTCGGCATTGATTGGAGTCACGTCACGTTCATGAACGAGCAGGACGGAAGTCTCAGCGGACTCAAGGAAGACCGCCGAAGGCAAGTGGCAGGCGGGATTGCGAGCCTGATGGCCGTTGTTCGGCCCGATGCGGTTTTTCTCCCGGGCCGTTCGGACGGAAGCTCGGAGCATGAGGAGGCTTTTGCACTCGTAAGGGAGGCAATCGCACTAGCAGGGGTTTGCCCCCGGATTCTTGAATTTCCAGTTTGGTCATGGTGGAATCCATTGCTTATGGCGCGGTCGGTCTTTGCTCCCCAAAGGATTTGGAGAGTCGATGTCCGGACCGCAAGAGATGCAAAGGCTCGCGCCATGGCGTGTTATGCCTCGCAGACGACGCCAATTCCCCCTGACACGGATCCTGCACTTCCCGAAGGGTTTGCCCTAATGTTTCTTGGCGGGTATGAGTTTTACATCGAACATTGAGCCAATCGACGCCCCAACCCGCTCTCCGCAAGATCCTGATTGTTTCGCCGCATTTCGCGCCGATCAACGCTCCGGATATGCATCGGACACGCCTAATGCTTCCCTATTTGAGGGAGCTTGGTTGGGAACCCACAGTCCTCGCGATCGCCCCGGAATTTATTGAAGGAGGGGTCTATGAGCCCCTTCTCGAGGAAACGTATCCTTCCGATATTCGAGTGGTACGGGCTCGAGGCATTTCTCCCAATGCAACCCGCTGGGCAGGGATAGGCAGCCTTTGGTTTCGGTGCGGGAGGTCTCTTCGTCGCGCAGGTGAAAGGCTTCTCGAGGCAGAGAAATTCGATCTCGTGTTCTTCAGCACCACTCAGTTCGAGGCGTTCCAACTCGGCCCCAAATGGAAGGCGCGATTCCGAGTACCGTACGTGCTAGACTATCAAGATCCCTGGGTGAACTCATACTATGCCCGGACTGGAACCAAACCACCCGGCGGAAGGCTCAAGTTTGCATTTTCGCAGTGGCGGGCTCGCCGGATCGAGCCTGAAGCCCTCAGAAAAGCCGCTGGAATCATCGCCGTTTCGGACGCGTACGGCCCGACGCTGGCCCGGGAATACGGTTGGTTCGATGCCGGCAGCGTGAAGCTCATTCCCTTTGGCGCTTCGGCAAAGGACTTGGTAACCGCGGCGACCCATCATCCGGCGGAATCGCTCGTCCCGTCTGACGACGGATTTTTCCATCACGTATATGCCGGCCGTTGCGGACCGGACATGTCCACGTCGATTTCTATTGTGTTCAGGGCATTCAAGAAATTCCTGGCCGCCAATCCGGTTGACGCGAAAAAGGTGCGTTTTCACTTTGTCGGCACCGACTATGCACCCCGGCCGTTGGGCCGCGAATGGGCAATGCCGGTCGCCCGCAAGGAGGGTGTCGAGAACTACGTATCTGAACATTGCTACCGCGTTCCATACTTCGATGCACTGCATTATCTGGTTCATGCGGACGCGCTCCTGGTGGTAGGCTCTAATGATCCCACGTACAGTGCGTCAAAGATCTATCCATTTATTTTGGCAAGGCGCCCGCTGCTTTTCGTCTTCAACGCCTTGAGTCCGGTGATTTCGATCGCAAACAAGCTCGGGTGCGGATCTCGGTACACCTTCCACGACCAGAATGACGTTGAGAAGATCGCGGAGCGGGTGGCCGAAGAGTGGTTTCTGGGAGGGCGCATGAGGGAAGTCGTCGATTGCAACACCGACGAATTTTTGCCTTACACAGCGAAAGGAATGACGCAGCGGCTCGCGCTTGTTTTTGATGCCTCGATTGAGCCGCCGCATCGCAACCTGTGAGCCTCTCCTCCGGTACCGGCATTCGCCTAGCGGTGGTGCTTTCCCATCCCACCCAATACTACAGTCCCTGGTTTCGCTGGCTCCGCGAACATACGTCAATCGATTTCAAGGTTTTCTACCTTTGGGATTTCGGCGTCACGCTACAGCGCGACCCGAACTTTGAAAGAATCCTCGAATGGGATGTCGATCTTCTTTCAGGATATGAGCATGAGTTAATTCCGAATTCCTCGGCGCATCCCGGAGCGGAGCATTTTTTCGGCTTTAACAACCCTGAGTTGACGGCGCGCCTTGCAAGATGGCGGCCCGGAGCACTTCTCATTTTCGGCTACAAATGGGCAAGTCACCTCCGCGCCATCAGCTGGGCGCGGATATCGGGGGTGCCGATCATCTTTCGGGGCGATTCCCACCTGATCGGCCGCGGTTCGCCGCACCTTCCCATGCGAATCGCTCTTGGCGCCCTGTTTTCACAATTTGCATCCTTCCTTTATGTAGGTGCTTCAAATCGCGAATATTTCAAGGCGTTCGGCGTTCCCGAGCGAAAGCTGTTTTTCTGCCCACACTCGGTTAACGCCGAGCTCTTCGATCCGTCCAAGGCGTCGACCCGATCGGACGCAGAACGCAAGAGATCCGAGCTCGGGCTCGAAGGCAAAAAGGTCGTGCTTTTTGCCGGCAAGCTGACGGCGGCAAAGCAGCCCATGGAATTAGTTGAAGCATTTGTTGAGATCAATCCGACCGACGTAGTCTTGCTGATTGTCGGCGATGGCCCTGAGAAGCCACGCCTCCAGTCGTTTGCGGCCTCACGTGCGAAAGGGCCGGAGATCAGATTTCTACCCTTCGCCAACCAGACCGAAATGCCTGGATTGTACCTGGCCGCGGATATTTTTGTCCTGCCATCGAAGGGGCATTATGAAACCTGGGGCCTGGCGGTTAATGAAGCCATGCATATGGGAGTTCCATGCATTGTAAGCGACCGCGTGGGATCCCAGAGAGACCTCGTATTACCGGGGGAAACCGGGTGGGTTTTCGACGCGGCGGATCCCGCTTCACTCAAGAACGTGCTTTCCGAGGCGTTGGAGTACAGCAGATCGCAAATCCAGCAAAATAGGATGAAGGATGCCGTGACCAGCAGGATTTCGGGGTACACCTATGCGCAAACCACGGAGGGGCTGCTTTCGGCGCTTTCGGGATTGGCCGACCGCATGTGAGTTGAACCATACTTTTAAATCCTTGAGAATTACGATCGTCACGGGATTTTTCCTGCCTGTTCCCCCTATCAAGGGCGGAGCCACAGAGAAAATTTGGTTTGGCCTCGCCAAGATATTTGCCGACGAGGGTCATGCCGTGACTTTTGTCTCGCGCAGCTGGCCGGGCGTTCCTGACAACGACAAACGGAAGGGGGTCACCCACCTGCGGGTTGCAGGGTTCAACCACACTCGTTACCTGATCCTAAATCTGATTCTCGATTTTTTTTGGGGCCTCCGCGTATCCACAGTACTTCCGGAAGGCGATGTCGTCATCTGCAACACAATCGCACTTCCGGTTTGGCTGAAGAGGATGAAGCCGTCCGCTGGCGCGGTTTGCGTGATGATCGGGAGGGCTCCAAAGGGGCAGATTCTATTCTACGGGTCCGTAGATCGAATCTATGTTCCCAGTACTTCGATTGCCGCGCTAGTTCGACCCAAGTCGGCGGCCTCTCGCACTCGAGTAACGGGTTACCCCATCGATTGGACTGCGCAGGCCCGCGAGGCGAAGCAGACGGGCAGTCCCGTGACGATCGGATATGTCGGCCGCCTGCACCCCGAAAAGGGGCTAGCCGTTCTCATTTCCGCTCTGAAGCTGCTCAAACTTCGGGCTGTGCAGCCGGAATGGCGCGTGAAAATTGTGGGACCGGCCAATGTCACCGAGGGGGGAGGTGGCGAGGAATGGATCGAGCTACTGCGCCAGGACGCGGCAAAGACCCTCGGCGATCAGGTCGAGTGGCTCGGACCCGAATATGAACCGGAACGACTCGCAAAGCTCTATGGCAGCATGGATGTCTTCTGCTATCCAAGCCTCGCTGAAAAGGGCGAGACATTTGGCGTCGCTGTGGCGGAGGCGATGGCTGCACGGTGCGCGGTCGTGGTGTCTAGCCTGCCCTGCTTCAGCGATGTTGTGGCCGACGGGGAAACGGGGTTGGTGTTTGACCACACATCGAGCGATTCCGAGGCGCTTCTATCAAAGTGTCTAGAGCGACTCGTTTCGGACGGGAAGGAGCGGCACGAGATCGCAGTCCGCGGCCAACAGTACGCCAAACGCTTCGACTATCCAGAGGTTTCCCGCAATATTCTGGGCGACCTCGCGTTTTTAACGCGTACCGGAGGCGAAAAACCCTAATAATCCCGAAATGGCTAGTGTTGATCCCTTTCTAGGCGAAGGCTGTTCAACTCCCTTCACAGGGCGCGAACATGTACAGCGGATTGGCTGGAGGATTGTCGAAGCGACGCTGTTTCGATGGAGCCCAAGAACATGGCACGGATTCCGCGCCCGATTGCTGAAGCTGTTCGGGGCGGATATCTCGGATCCCGGCAAGGTCGTGGTCTTCCCAACGGTTTCCATAATCTTTCCTGCCAAGCTCTCCCTCGCCGAACGATCGATGATCGGGCCGAACGTGAAAGTCTACAACCTCGCAACCATTTCACTCCGCAGAGGTGCAAACATTAGTCAGAACACACATTTGTGCGCAGGTAGCCACGACTACACAAAGTGGAGCATGCCATTGATTGCTAAGCCCATCGTAATCGGTGAGAACGCATGGGTTGCAGCTGATGTCTTCGTGGGCCCCGGCGTTTCAATAGGGAACCTTTGCGTGGTCGGAGCGAGATCCGTGGTGATCAAGGATCTTCCCCCTTCCACGATTTGCGCAGGCAATCCGTGCAGGGTGCTGAAGCAACGGATTCCCCCGACCGCGTGAAATCCTGCCAAATCGTCCCAAGCATTGAAGTTCGTCACGGTGGGCCCAGCAAGTCAGTCGTCGCCATGGCGACCGCGATTGCCCGGAACGCCCATCAAGTTGAGCTTCTCACGACAGAGCCGGGCGCCGGCTGGGAGAAAACGGAGGGCAAGCTCAGCATCCGGGTGTTCCATCGCGACTGGCCGCAAGCTGTGTGCGCCTCGTCTTCCTTGCGCAAATATCTTCGGTCAACGACGGCCGAAGTAATCCACCACCATTCGATTTGGCTTCGGACGCTCCACTACGCCCACCGGGCGTCGCAGCGAAATAACGCCATTCTGGTCGTGTCGCCACGCGGAATGATGGATCCCTGGGCTTGGGCACACCATTCGCAGAAGAAAGCCTTCGCGCGAGCCGTGATACATCCGGGGGCATTTGAAGCCGTCGACGGATGGCATGCAACAAGCGCAAATGAGGAGGCCGGTATTCGCGCCCTGGGATTCAATCAGCCAATTTGCGTGGCTCCTAATGGCGTCGAAGAACCCTCGGCGGAAGCATCCGCTGAAGCGGCGGCTCACTGGTTAAAACTTTTCCCAGTGGCGGCAAAAAAACGTATCGCACTGTTCTACTCTCGGTTTCACCAAAAAAAGCGGCTACTTGAGCTGATTGACACATGGCTGGAGGTCGCCCCCGTTGACTGGATCCTTCTAGTGGTCGGAATACCGGAACAATATTCCGCCCGAATGATTGAGGACTATGTGCTGCGCGCCGGGGGAACCGGTCGGGTACGAGCCTTCGAGGGCTCCGGACACCCTGCCCCCTACGCGATCGCGTCCCTCTTTCTTCTCCCCTCCCACGGTGAGAATTTTGGCCTCTCAATTGCCGAGGCTCTGTCGAGTGGAGTTCCAGCGCTTGTGACCGACAGCACGCCGTGGCTGGAATTGAACCGGGTCGGCGGGGGCTGGTGCGTGCCTTGGGGCGAGTACGTGACAGCCCTTTCGGCGGCTACCTCGGAAAGCCCGGAATCCTTGAGGCTGCGCGGCGCGATCGCAAGGGAATGGGTATGCCGCCAGTATTCCTGGAGACACTCCGCCGCAACGCTGGTGGATTTTTACTCCCGCCTGCTTTCCTGAGCCTTGAATCTCGACCTGTGAACCAAAGCCCTAGTTCTTCCACGCTGAAGATGCTGGAGCTTTGCGTTGTCGCGCACGTTTCAATTTTCGTACTTGGTGTCACCTGGGCCTTCGGCGGAAATGCGGATTGGGTCCGCACACCGATCGCCGCCTGGGGGTCCGTCGGAATCGCCCTTTCAGTCGCCGCGGCGATCGTTCTGTGCTCCCAAGAGGCGGGTTACCGCATTCTGGCTTGGGTGTGGCCTATACTGGCATTGAACGGAATTGTTGCGGCGTCCTGCCTTACGCCTGGCCTGAAGCCAATCGTGTTTGGGAGCGAGTTCCTGCTTATGCCGGTCTCGGTTCCTTGGTGGCTTCCAAGTTCCGCTCTGCCGTCCCTCTCGCTGGGTGCCCTTTGGCTCTTCGACGGGATATATTTCTCGTGCCTCAACGTCGCGTTGCTGGTCGTGCGGCGACGCAGTCTCCGGATAATCCTAGCAATCTCGGTAGCCAACGCGGCCGTCCTGGCCGTATTCGGAACCGTCCAAAAACTTGCCGGATCGACCGGAATATTCTTCGGAGCAGTGAAGTCGCCCCAGGTCATGTTCTTTTCCTCATTTGTATATGACAACCATTGGGGCGCCTTCACCATTCTCATGCTGTGCGCCTGCACAGGTCTTGTCATCAGGTATGCGGGCGGAATGGACGGCAGGGGATTTTTCAACGGGCCCGCCTTCATCGGGCTCGTGGCCGCTATCCTTATCGGGCTGTCGATCCCGCTCAGCGGCTCGCGGGCATGCACGTTTTTGCTGTGCCTTGTCGCAATAGCCGCCGCTTACAAGGGATTGCCAAGGGCTACGCGATCCATGAAAGCGTCCGGAATGGCTGGAGGGGCGAGGTTCTTTGTCACGGCCTCGATCACCCTACTCGTGATTTCCGCAGTCTGGCTGATTGCCGGAGAGGTAATCAAAGCCCGGGCCGAGAAGACAAAGGACCAGATATCGGAGATGTGGGCCCATGGAAGCATCGGATCGAGGGCCATCCTCTATCACGACACCTGGCGCATGGCCCGCCAACGAATGCCGTTCGGATGGGGCATGGGAAGTTTTCCACGCGTCTTTCTCCTCTACAATACGCAGGAGTCCCAAATTGACCGAATACCCGTGGTCTATCATGACGCCCATTCGGACTGGCTACAGTCCGTGGCAGAGATCGGGATTGCGGGAACGCTTCTGATCGGCGCGGCGGCGTGCCTGCCGTTTATGTCCATCCGCAGGTCCGCGCTCCCGCCGATTCCATTCTTTCTCTTGACCGGCTGCGTTCTCATCGCCGCCTACGCATGGCTGGAGTTCCCTTTTGGAAATGTCGCGGTGTGTCTAGCGTGGTGGCTTTGTTTCTTTGCGGCGGTTCAATATGCAAGATTGCCGGTCGACCGCGGTGGTCACGGCGCACGATAGACGATGTATTCGGTGGTCATACTCACTCTGAACGAGGAAATCGCCCTGCCCGGTTGCCTTTTGTCGCTAAAGGAATGCAACGACATCGTCGTACTTGACTCGGGATCAACGGACGCCACGGCCTCGATTGCGGCGGCCGCGAGAGCGCGCGTGTTCACGCGCCGTTTCGATACTTTCGCCGGACAAAGAAATTTCGCGCAGACCCAGATCCCTTTCCTGCATCGATGGGTCTTCCACCTTGATGCCGACGAACGGATGACCCCTGAACTCGACGGCGAATGCCGGGCTGCGGTCAAGGCATCGGACCTCGACGGCTTTCGCGTCGCCCCCAAGATGTTCTTCGAGGGCCGGTGGGTCCGACATTGCACCGACTATCCGGCTTACCAGGCACGCTTGGTCCAGGCTCCGCGTTTCGAATTCACGCAGGCTGGTCACGGGCAGCGCGAAAGGGCAACGATGACTCTGGCGAATCTTCGGAATAGCTACACGCACGACTTATCCATCTACGGGAGAGACGCGTGGCTCGAGAAACACCGGCGGTATGCCAAAGCTGAGGCCATGGGTCTCCGCGAAGAATCGCAAGATGACTCAATTGGTCGGCTTCTGTCCGCGGACAGGCTTTCCAGGAGGCGCGCGCTAAAGCGATTGAGCTTCCGTTTGCCCTTCCGACCCACTCTACGCTTCCTCTATCAGTATGGGCTGCGCGGAGGATTTCTCGATGGCAAGCAGGGTCTGGACTATTGCATGCTGCTGGCTCGCTACGAGCGGTTCATTTCGGAGGAAATTGAAAAATTGAAAGAATCGCCGCCCGCAGATATCTGAGTTTAGGAGAGTTTAGCCCCTACAACCTTGGCCATTAACCAGAATCGCAGGAAATCCCTGCTTCTTCTCATATGCGACGTCGCCTTGGCGGTCGTCATATTTAACCTGGTGGCCCTTCTGAGGGGAATCATCGGTCAGCCGCAGATCCTGCCGTTCCTCGCGCCGGCGCTGGTGTTCGTGATTTCGCTCCACCTGATCGACGGCTATGGCGCCACTTCCGACATGCTGAGCCTCGACTACGCGAGCCTTCATCTCATCGCGTCATTTTTCGCCGCGCTGACGACATTCCTTTTCACCTTTGTATTCATTCCCGCCGGCTTCGAGCTGCAGTCGAGCAGGATCACGATTGCGCTGGGGTTCGGCCTGCTGGGAGCGGCCACGCTCGGCTACAGGCGCATTCTTTACGAGCACTCCAACGTTTCACGCGGCGAGAGAAAGATCATATTTGTAGGCGAAAAGAACGATTTTGAGAATTTCAGCGCAGAGTGCTCACGGATGGGGACCGCCAGGCCGCTCGTACACGCCGATCCCTCGGTAATTGGCCAAGTAGAGTCAGTCCTGAAGTCTGCCGTACGCTCCGAGGTCCAGGTGGAGGCGATCGTCGTCAAGGAGTCCGGCAAAGAGCTGCAGTCGGACGTGCCAATAACGCTGGTCCAATTGTATTTTGATGGCGTTCCTACTTACACTCTGGAGCTTTTTCATCAGGTTTACTGGAGAAAGATTCCCCTGTACCGGATCAATCCGATCTGGCTCTTTCAGGAGGGCTTTAAGGTCGCGCGCGAGCCGGTTTTTGAACGGACCAAGCGGGCATTGGACATCCTGCTTTCGATCCTGGGTCTCGTCCTGTCCGTCCCGGTCGTCGCCGTCGCCGCGATCGGAATCAAGGCCGATGACGGGGGGCCTATTTTCTTCACCCAAAAACGGATAGGACAGCACAAGATTCCGTTCAAGCTTGTGAAGCTGCGCACGATGCGCGCGTCCGACGGCGCCAGCGACCCGTATACGAGGCAAAATGACGCCCGAATTACCCGTGTCGGGAACCTATTGAGGAAAACAAGGATGGATGAACTGCCCCAGCTCTGGAATGTCCTGCTAGGGGATATGAGCCTAATCGGACCCAGGGCGGAATGGGACCGGCTTGTAGCCGATTATGAGCGCGACATACCCAGCTACCATTTCCGGCACCTTGTGAAACCCGGCATAACGGGATGGGCCCAGGTGAACTACCGCTACGGCCAGGGTGTCGAAGACACGCTGCGCAAGCTGGAATACGATCTCTATTACATCCGCAGATATTCCTTCATGCTGGACGCCTCGATCGTCCTGAAAACGCTTCACGTTATGCTGCTAAGAAAGGGACGCTGAGCCTTGAAACACTCATATGATTTTGCCGTGATTGGGGGTGGATCCGCCGGATTCAATGCCGCCCGGATAGCCGCCTCGCTCGGAAAGCGGGTCGCCGTTATCGACGGGGCACGTAAGCTCGGCGGTCTATGCATCCTTAATGGATGCATGCCGTCCAAGACGCTTATCTATTCGGCGGAGGTTCTCCACCTTGCTCAAAGGGGAATGGAATTTGGCCTCCGGATCCCGAGGGCCGGCGTCGACATGCCGGCGATGCACGAGCGGAAAAAGCGGATAATCGCCGAATTCTCGACGGACCGAGTGAAGCAGCTCAAGTCGGGCAAGTTTGATCTCATTAGAGCGCATGCCCGATTCGCGGATCCGCATACAATTGAATTCGGGAATGGCCGGACGATCAGCGCGTCCAAGATCCTGATCGGCACCGGCTCGAAAGTGAGCGTGCCTCCCGTGCCAGGACTGGCCACCGCCGAGTTTTGGACCAGCGACGACGTCCTTGAGTTGGATTTCAAGCCCCGAAGCGTGATCGTCCTCGGCGGCGGAACGGTCGCATGCGAGCTGTCACAATTCTTGAGGCGAATCGGCACCCGGGTTTGCCTGATCCAGAGGAGTCCCAACCTGCTTAAAGGCCACCCAGTGGACGTCGCGAAAGTCATCCGAAAGGCCTTCGAGGACGAGGGTATCGAGGTCCACACCGACACAGAGGTGACAGGCGTCCGAGCCGGCAAGGGCGGGGCATTCGTCACCTTCAAGAAGGGCGGCAAGACGCTCCGCCGAACAGCGGATCATTTGTTCAACGCCCTGGGACGCGAACCGGATACTTCGCGGCTCATGCTTGACGCCGCTGGCGTCAAGACGGTGCCAAACGGGCGCATCATCACCAACAGGTGGCAGCAGACGAGCGCACCGCACATCTACGCGGCCGGCGACTGCTGCGGGCCCCACGAGATCGTCCATATCGCGATCCAGCAGGGGGAGCTCGCCGCCCGACATGCCGCACGAGTCAAGATGCTGAAGCCGGTCGATGCTTCACTTCTGCTCGGGGTCATATTCACGGATCCCCAGATCGGCACGATTGGCTTCAGCGAGAACGCCCTTCGCAAAAAGGGCGTCAGCTACGTTGGCGCGAGCTATCCCTTCAATGATCATGGAAAGTCGATCCTCATGGGGGAGAACTACGGTTTTGTAAGGGTTTTTGCGGAGGCCCGCGGCGGCCGCATTCTCGGCGCCGAGATCGTGGGGAAGGACGCCGGGGAGCTGATTCATTGCTTCTCAACTCCCCTGGCGATGCGCGCAACCGTTGGTGACATGCTTCGGGCCCCGTGGTACCATCCGACGTTGTCCGAAATCATCACTCATCCCCTTGAGGAGATTGCGGACAAGTTGCCGCCTTCGGCCAGCCGCAAGGCAACACGCACCCTGCGGCACTGAGCGGATGAATCCACGACTCAGGCGGCTCATCAGTTCCACGGCGGGCCTCCTTCCGGTCACCGTCCGCAGCGGAATAGCCAAGGGTGCGAGATGGACCCTGTTTCCTTGGACATCGTATTGGAGGGGAAGCCATGAGCCTGCGATTCAGCATGCGATCGGGCAGGTCGGCGGCGGAGACATGCGCGGATGGAGCTGCTGGGACCTGGGCGCCCATTTCGGGCTCTATAGCGTCGCGCTGGCGATGAGGGTTGGCGCCCAGGGCCAGGTCGCGGCGTTTGAGCCCAATCCCGAGAGTTTCGCCAGGCTCGTGCGACATAAATCGATGAACCGGCTCTCCTGGCTCAAGACCTACGAAATGGCGGCGTCGGACAAGACAGGAGCATCCGAATTGCTGACCTACGGGGAGCTTGATTCCACCAGCACGCATCTCCGCTATGACGACGAGGCGAAAAGCGACGAGAGCAAGCCGATCGGAATCCGAACATTGCGGCTCGATGATGAGGTCGAGTCCGGAAACCTGAGGGCTCCTCAGTTCGTCAAGATTGACGTCGAAGGCCACGGCCACAGGGCGGTCGAGGGGATGAAGGGGACGATCGCGAAGTCCAAGCCAACGATGATCATCGCCTTCCACAGCGCCGAGGAGGTGGCCGGCGTCACCGGAATCCTCAAGCCGTTGGGGTACCGGTGGAGCGCAATTGTGACACCCCCGTCCGATCCCGACACGCTCATCGGCGGGGACTACCTCTTCTCAACTTCAGGGACCGGATAGCCCGAGAAGGTCGCTGAGGACGACCCTGCCCTCGTAGATGGCCTTGCCCACGATCACGCCGTCCAGGTTAGGGCGGCTTTTTTGAAGCTCCGTGAGCCGGACGACATCCTCACGGCAGCTCACCCCGCCGCTGGCTATCACCCTCCCGCGCACAGACCCGAGCATCGCGTCCTGAGCTTCGAAGTTCGGGCCGGTCAGCATACCGTCGGCTCCGATATCGGTGTAGACGAGCGTCGCCACCCCGAGCGCGTCCATCCTGCGGGCAAGGCCAAGCGCCGACGTGCCGGTCGTGTCGACCCATCCCTTCACGGCAACCTTTCCGCCCTTTGCATCGATCCCAACGGCGATGCGATCGCCATATGCTGCCAGCAACTCCGAGACGAACGCCTCGCTCTCGGCCGCGCGGGTACCGATCACCACTCGGGCGATGCCCATCGAAAGCGCCCCGTCGACCGAGGCACGCGTCCGCATGCCGCCGCCGAGCTGCACCTTCAACCCGAGCTGGGCTATCCTCGCGACGATGCCCAGGTTCCGCGGCTCGCCCGCAAAGGCACCGTCAAGATCGACGACGTGGACCCACGCGGAGCCTGCCGCCTTGAAGTCAGCGGCGACCGACGCCGGGTCCTCGGCGTAGACCGTCTCCGCATCGGCGCGGCCCTGCGTCAACCGCACGCAGCGCCCTCCCTTGATGTCGATCGCCGGATAGATGGTCATGGAGTGGGCAAGCTCACATGTCCCGGCCCCCGCGCCAAGGTCTAATTCCCGTTGCGATCCCCCCGAATCGGGGCGATGTTTGTACCCTCATTCAAACTAAGATGGCGACCTACTCTGCTCCCGCTTTTCTCACCGAACTTCTCAATGCCCGCTCCCCCTCCGGCTACGAGGCCGAGGCACAGGCTGTGTTCGACCGGCACGTCAAGCCGGCCGCCGATGCCTACACGGGCGACGCGCTCGGCAACCGGATCGCCACGCTGAACCCCTCGGGAGACCCCACCCTCATGCTGGCGGGCCACATGGACGAGCTCGGCCTCATCATCACGTACGTCAACAAGGACGGGTTCATCTACTTCGACACCATCGGCGGCCACGACCGCACCGTGATCTCGGGCCGGCGCGTCGTCATCCAGACTGCCGGCGGCCAGGTGAAGGGCGTGACAGGCAAGCGCGCCGTGCACCTCATGGACGAGTCCGACAGAAAGAAGGTGCCGGAAATCCACGAGATCTGGATCGACATCGGGGCCAAGACCAAGAAGGAGGCCTTGGACCGGATTTCCATAGGCGACTCGGTCACCTATGACCACGGGTTTGAGCTCATCCACGGAAGCATCGGCACGGCACGCGCCTTCGACAACAAGGTGGGCGCCTACATTGTCGGCGAGACGCTGATCCGCCTCTCAAATGATTCGAAAAGGACGGCGGCCAAGGTGGTCGCGGTCGCGACGTCGCAGGAGGAAATCGGCACCCGCGGAGCCATGGGGTCGGCATATTCGGTGGATCCGCAGGTCGCCCTCGTGGTCGATGTCGGCCACGCAACCGACCACCCGGACTGCGACAACCGCAAGTACGGCGAGACAAAGCTGGGAGGGGGCCCAATCCTCTGCAGGGGCCCCAACATCAACCACAAGGTCTTCGACGGCCTCTTGAAGGCGGCCAAGAAGCTGAAGATTCCCTATCAGGTGGAGGGCGATCCGCGACCCACGGGGACGGATGCGCGAGCCATACAAGTCGCCCGAGGGGGTGTCGCCACCGGTGTCGTCAGCGTTCCCCTGCGCTACATGCACACGCCGAGCGAGGTCGTTGACCTGGAGGACGTCGAGCGCTGCGTGAAGCTGTTCGCCGAATTCGCAAGGGGCATAGCCAAGAGCGACTACCGGCGCTGGTGACCAACGCCCGGCGGGAGGCTAAGCAGCGTTCTCGGCCGGGGGCGCCTTGGGGGTCCGCCTCAGGGTCGGGCGACGCTTCCCCGCGACCGCGGCGGCGTCCACAATCACCTCGGTGACATCCTCCTGCTGCGGGAGGTCGTACATGATCTCCAGCATGACGCCCTCAAGTATCGCCCTCAGGGCGCGGGCGCCGGTCTTCAGCTCGATGGCCTTTTGGGCAACGGCCTTGACCGCATCCGACGTGAAGCGCAGCCGCACGCCCTCCATCGCGAAAAGCTTGGAGTACTGCTTCACCATCGCGTTCTTTGTCCGCAAAAGGATTTTCTCCAGGTCGGCCACCTTGAGCTGGTCCAGCACCGTCACCACGGGCAGGCGCCCGACGAATTCGGGAATCATCCCGAAGCGGATCATGTCCTCCGGGGCGATCCGCCTCATCATCTCGTCCGGTGCAATCTCCCTGTCCTCGGCGTTCTGGTGGAAACCGATCGAACGGTGCCCCAGCCTCTTCTTGACGATCTGGTCGAGACCCACGAACGCACCGCCGCAGATGAAGAGGATGTTGGCCGTGTTGACCTGGATATATTCCTGGTTCGGGTGCTTGCGGCCGCCCTGCGGTGGCACATTGCAGACGGTTCCCTCGAGGATCTTGAGCAGGGCCTGCTGCACGCCCTCGCCCGACACGTCACGCGTGATTGACACGTTCTCCGTAGTCCGGCGGATCTTGTCGATCTCGTCGATGTAGATGATCCCGCACTCAGCTCTCTTGACGTCGTAGTTGGCGTTCTGGAGAAGCCTCAGCACGACGTTCTCGACGTCCTCGCCGACGTAGCCCGCCTCTGTGAGTGTGGTGGCATCCGAGATGGCGAAGGGAACGTCGAGTATGCGCGCCAGGGACCGCGCAAGAAGCGTCTTGCCGGAACCGGTCGGGCCGACGAGGAGGATGTTGCTCTTCTCCACCTCGACGTCGCTGAATTCCGGGGAAACCGCCGCCGGGTCGCGGGGCGACTGCCCGGAATCAAAATTGAGGCGCTTGTAGTGATTGTAGACGGCGACCGAGAGAACCTTCTTCGCGTGCTCCTGGCCGATGACATAGTCGTCCAGCACCTTCTTGATCCCGGAGGGCTTGATCATCCGAAACGCCGGCTTCACCTCGATGGCCGGCTGCTTCACCTCCCGGTCGATGATCGTCTTGCAGACATTGACGCAGGAGTCGCAGATGTACACCCCCGGGCCGGCGATGATCTTCTTCACCTCGGCCTGCGATTTCCCGCAGAAGGAGCAGAGCGTCATTCTGGACGATTTGGCCATGACCGATAAGTCTGGATTTGGACGCGACGCTGTCGAGGGCGGAAACTACGCCCTGCGCCTCAGGCGGCGGACTTTACAACGAGGGTCTCGGCCTCACGGGTGGACGCGACCACATGGTCCACGATCCCGTACTCCTTAGCCTCCGGCGCGCTCATGTAGTAGTCCCGATCCGAATCCTTGTCGACCTGCTCCTGGGGCTTCCCCGTGTGTCGGGCTATCACCTCGCTCAAGGTCTTGCGCCAGCGCAGGATCTCCTTCGCGGCAATCATGATGTCCGCCGCCTGCCCGCCCGCTCCGCCAGAGGGCTGGTGGATCATGATGCGGCTGTTCGGGAGAGCGAAGCGCTTGCCCTTCGTCCCGGCGGCGAGGAGCACCGTGCTCATGCTCGCAGCCATGCCGACGCAGAAGGTCTGCACGTCGCACTGGAGGAAATTCATCGTGTCGTAGATCGCCATCCCGCCGGTCACGACGCCGCCCGGGGAGTTAATGTAGAGATGGATGTCCTTCTTCGCGTCCTCCATCTGGAGGTAGAGAAGCTGGGCTATGACAAGATTCGCCACCATGTCATCGATCGGGGTGCCGATGAAGATGATCCGATCCTTCAAAAGTCTCGAATAGATGTCCATCGACCGCTCTCCGCGACCGGTGTTCTCAAGGACAATGGGTACGTAATAGCTCACGGCTGGTTAATTGAGAAGGTAGCCTTTGAGACCAAAAAATCAACCGACTTGTCGAAGATTATCGACTGTTGCACCGAGCGGAGGGCCTCGCGGTCCTTGGCCAGGTCCTTTGCAATCTTGTCGGGCCGCTGGTTGGAGCGAGCGGCCTCGTTGCGGATAAAGAGGTCGATGTCGCGGTCCGTCACTGTGATCTTCTCCGCCTCGGCAACCTTGGCCAGGATCAGCTGGACCTTGACGCGGCCGGCAGCGGCCTTCCTGGCGCCCTCAAACAGCTCCTTCTTGTCCTTCTCAAACTGTTCCGCAGGAATCCCGCGCCGCATGTTTTCCTGGATGAACTGGCGAAGGACGCTTTGAGTCTCGGCCTCAACGAGGCTTGTGGGGGCCTCGAACTGAACCTTGTCCGCCAGCGCCTGGGTCACCTGGGTTCGCTGGGCAGCGCGGTTCCTCTGCTCCTTCTGGATCTTCAGGTTTGTGCGCACCTGACCCTTAAGTCCGTCGAGGTCGTCGACCTGGTGGGCCTTGAAGAAGGCTTCATCGAGCTCCGGGAGCACCCTCTCGCGAACCTCCTGGATCTCGACTTCATATTGCGCCGTCTTCCCGGACAGGGCCGGCACTGGCTGAAAATTCGCGGGGAAAACGATCGGTACTGTCTTCTTGTCGCCCTTTGAGACGCCGGCCATGTGTTTGCCGAGCCCGGGTATGATCCCCTCATTGGCACCCTCGACCTCCTCCCATGTCTGCGGGACCTTCGCGTAGAGCTGCTTGTCGCCCGCGATTTCCGAAATCTTTCCGCCGTCCACGGAACCCTCGTAGGACAGCTTGACGTAGTCCCCCTTCGCGGCCGGACGTTCGGCGGCCCTGAAATCGGCCCGCTCTGAGCGAAGCGTCTGGATGATGTTGTCGATCTCGGCGTCCGTAGGGTCCACAGGGGCGATCGTCGTCGGGATCCCAGAATAGTCGGGAAGCGTGAATTCCGGCCTGACATCAACAGTCACCGTGATCGCGGCGGCAACCCCCTGCTCGATCTTCCCCTCGTCCACGTTGACGACATTCAGGACGTCGAGCTTCTCCTTTTCCAGCGCGCCCCGGTAGGCCTTTGTCACAACCTTCTGCTTCAACTCCTCGGCAATCTCCTTTGAGAACCTCTTGATTACCAATGAGGCAGGTGCCTTGCCAGGGCGAAAACCCGGAAGCCGGGCCTGCCGGACGTATTCGCCGAGGACGGCCTTGTGCTCTGTGTCGACCTCTTCCTTATCGAGTGTGACGACGAGATTCTTGCGGGAGTCGGAAACGGGGCTCAGTTGGACGTTCACGGCGTTTGGGCGGTTGTCTCTATGCGGATGAAGTAAGGGTCCAGCGTAGGTTTGGGCCCGGTTGGGTCAATGCCGGATTGGCCAGGAGGTCTGCGGGCTTGCGGGGGCGGTTCCCGCAGCGTTTCGTCACATTTGCAAGATGCCCAGCCTCAGCCAGATTCTCAGGAACCATTCGCCTCTTCTCCTGATCGACGCCGCCTCGGAAAGAGTCCAGGTGGGGCTGCTCGGCGCAGATGCCAAGCCGAAATGGGCCACACGGCTGGAGGAGGCCGGGGTCGGCATTTTTGAGTGCCTCGACGAGCTGGACATGGAGATCGAATCGGTGCGGGCATTCGCATTCTGCGAGGGACCTGGCTCGATCCTGGGCATACGCACGTCGGCCATGGCGCTTCGGATGTGGAATGTCCTCACCCCGAGGCCATTGTTCGCGTATTTCGGTTTGGCGGTGGTCGCCCAGGCGGACGGGCGCCCCGCGGTGGGCTTCATCGCCGATGCGCGCCGCGGCCTTTGGCACCGCCAGTTCATGGGCCGACCACCCGAACGCGTTCCGACGAGCGAGCTCACGGGCGAGCTGGTGACGCCCGAGGGATTTCGGCGCTGGGAACCCCTGCCCGCGGGAGCGACCGCGGCATCCTACGACCTGGCTTCGCTCTTCGCCCTTCCGTCGGTGACCGGCGCGGACCTCTTCCGTGAGGCGCCGGAGCCGGATGCGTTCCTTCACCAGGAGCCCACCTACGCCAAGTGGACGCCGCAGATTCACCGGGCCCCATGAATTCCTCAAACTCATCCCTACCTCTGCGATGCTGGGCCGAGATCGACCTGGCCGCCCTCGAGCGCAACCTGCGGCTCATACGCGCGTCGCTTCCGCAGCAGATCCGCTACGTCGCCGTTGTAAAGGCGGACGCGTATGGACATGGCCTCCAGCAGGTGGCCGGAAGGCTGATGCATGCGGGAGCCGACCTGTTCGCAGTCGCCAACATCACCGAGGCGGCCCAGCTGCGGGAACTCGGGCCCGGATGGCCTATACTGCTCCTGAGCCCGCTCCTTCCCGACGAGGACAGGTTTGCGGCCGAATATGACCTGGCTGTGACGGTCTCGACGGAGGATGAGGTGATCCGGATGGAAAAGGCCGCCCAAGTCGCCCAGCGGCAGGTCAGCGTGCACGTGAAAATCGACACGGGCATGGGCAGGCTCGGCGTATGGCACGAGGACGCTCCTGCCCTATTGAACCTGATCAAGCGCTCGAAGCACCTCGTGCTCGCCGGGATTTTCACGCATTTCGCGAGCCCTGACGAGGACGCGGCGTTCACGGAGGAGCAGCGGCGACGGTTCCTCAGCGCCCTGGCCGCGAGCGGCATGGAAGGCGCGAATCTGAACGGGCTCTTCGTTCACGCGGACAACAGCGGCGGCCTCGAGACGATGCCGGGCTCGAGCCCCTTCAATGCTGTCCGGATCGGGCTGCTCCAGTTTGGGATCCTACCGCACCCCGGGTCATTCCTGTCCAAGGTCAGGACAGAGCCCGTATTCAGCTTCCGGACACGTGTGGGGATCGTGAAGCGGCTTCCCGCCGGCACGACCGTGAGCTACGGGCGGACCCGGACTCTCGCCCGGGACTCGAGGGTTGCGGTCCTCTGCGCGGGCTACGGGGACGGGATCCCACGGTCGGTCAGCAACCGCGCAAGCATCCTTGTCCACGGAACCCGCTGCCCGGTGCTCGGACGCGTGACGATGGACCAGACGATCGTGGACATCACCGACATAGACGGCGTGGCCAGTGGCGACGAGGCGGTCATCGTGGGAAGGCAGGGCGCCGACGAGATATCGATCGGCGAGTTCAGCCGGTGGGCCGACACGATTCCCTGGGAGACGCTCTGCTCGGTCACGAAGCGCGTGCCCCGCGTCTACAGGACCGCCCTCGGCACCTGAAGGACGGGCGCCGCCGCCCTACTTGCCAATCCCCGAGGCCCGAAACCCGATTTCCTTCAGCTTCTGGAGGTCGAGGATGTTCCGGCCGTCGAAAATGAACGCGGGCTTGGACATCACCCCGTAGATCTTTGTAAAGTCGAGCGCCTTGAACTCGTCCCATTCCGTGGTGATCGCAAGGGCATGGGCGCCGACTGCGGCATCGTAGGCGCTTGCCGCGATGGTAAGGTGGGGGTTGCCTACGTCCTTTCCCAGCACGTCGCGCCGGATCTCATCCTCGGGCACCTTTGGGTCGTAGACGGAGACTCGCGCCTGCTCCGCTATCAGGTCCTGGCACACGGCGATGGCCGCGGATTCGCGCGTGTCGTTCGTGTCCTTCTTGAACGCGAACCCGAGCACCGCGATCTTCTTGTCGGCGACGGAATTGTAGAGCGCCCGGACAATCCGGGCCGTGAACCGGTGCTTCTGCCAGTCGTTCATCTTGACGACGCTGTCCCAGTACGACGCCACCTCGGGCAGCCCGAAATGCTCGCACAGGTACGCCAGGTTGAGGATGTCCTTCTGGAAGCACGAGCCGCCGAACCCGACCGAGGCCTTCAGGAACTTCGGACCGATGCGCGAGTCCCTCCCGATGGCATTGGCCACCTCGTCAACGTCCGCGCCCGTCGCCTCGCAGAGCGCCGAGATCGAGTTGATCGACGAAATCCTCTGCGCGAGGAAAGCATTGGCGACGAGCTTCGACAGCTCCGAGGACCACAGGTTGGTGGACACGATCCGTTCCCTGGGGACCCACCGCGCGTAGACGCTGGCGAGAGTCTCGACCGCCGCCGCACCCTCGGGCGTGCGCTCCCCGCCGATCAGCACCCGGTCGGGGTTCAGAAGGTCGGCGACCGCGGTTCCCTCGGCCAGGAACTCCGGGTTCGAAAGGACCTGGAACTTGATGCCCCGTCCATTGGCCGCGAGGATATCCTTGATCGTCTCGGCCGTCTTCACCGGGATCGTGGACTTCTCGACAATGATCTTCGGCCCCGTCGCGCATTCCGCGATGGTCCTGGCGACCGATTCTATGAAACGAAGGTCGGCGGCTCGCCCGGCGCCGACGCCGTAGCTCTTCGTCGGCGTGTTGACCGCGACAAAGACGATATCCGCGGCCGCTATGGCCCCCTTCACGTCCGTCGAGAAATGCAGGTTCTTCCCGCGGGTCTTGTTCACGACCTCGTCCAGGCCGGGCTCGTAGATCGGAAGATTTCCGGAGCTCCACGCGGCGATCCGCGCCGCATTCATGTCGACCACCCTCACCTCGATATCGGGCGCCTTGAGCGCTATCATCGCCATCGTGGGGCCGCCGACATAGCCGGCGCCAATGCAGCAGATCTTCATGGAATAAAACCGCCGATGTTGCCACCGCGTCCCGCGAATCCAAGCCGTAAAGCGGCCGCGGGACTAGGGTCGGTCACGCGGGGTTCGGTGCCGGGGCAGGACCTGCGCCCAGGCCCTCGGAGGGCGCCGGCTTGTCGGCCGCCTTCTTCTCCTCGGGTTTCTCCACCGGCCTTCCGATGAACGCCGCCGCTATCGGCGAGCGAATCTCGCCGAATTCAAGAATTTCAAGGACATGGCGGCCCTCGAGCGTCTCATGCTCGAGGAGGGCCTCCGCGATCTTGTCGAGCGCGGCGCGCCGATCGCCGATGATCACCTTGGCCCGCTCGTACTGCTCGGAAATGATGCGCTGGATCTCGACGTCTATCCTGCGCGCGGTCTCTTCCGATATGGCCTCAGTCCGCGTGATGTCGCGTCCCAGGAAGACGGTGTCGTGGTTGCCACCGTAGGCGATCGGCCCCAGCGGGCTCATGCCCCAATCGCAGACCATGTGGCGCGCGATCGCGGTGATCTGAATGATGTCGCCGGCCGCGCCGCTGGAAATGTCATTGAGGACGAGCTCCTCTGAGATCCGGCCGCCGAGCCCCATCGCGATCTGGTTCAGCATCCGCTTCATCGCCTGCGTGAGGACATCCTTCTTCGGGATGAACATCGTGCTCCCGAGGCTGCGGCCGCGGGGTATGATCGTCACCTTGTGGACGGGCATGTGGCCGTCATCCAGCACGCCCTGGATGAGCGCGTGCCCGGCCTCGTGGTAGGCCGTCAGCTTCTTCTCATCATCATCCATGAGCCGCCTGCGCTCCCGCCCAAACTGGACCTTCTCGCGGGCATCCTCGACGTCGAGCGCGTCGATCTTCTTGCGGTTCCTGCGGGCGGCAAGGAGCGCCGCCTCATTGAGGAGATTTGCGAGCTCGGCGCCGGACAGCCCCGGCGTACCGCGGGCGATGACGCCAAGGTCGACATTGTCGGCGAGGCTGAGCTTGCGCGCGTGCACGCGCAGGATCTGCTCGCGGCCGATCATGTCGGGAAGGTCGACATAGATCTGCCGGTCGAAGCGGCCAGGCCGCAGGAGGGCGCTGTCGAGGACATCCGGCCGGTTGGTCGCCGCGATGATGATGACGCCCTCGGTCGTGTCGAAACCGTCCATCTCGACCAGGAGGGAATTGAGGGTCTGCTCGCGCTCGTCGTTGCCGCCTCCGAGGCCCGCGCCCCGCTGGCGGCCGACAGCGTCGATCTCGTCGATGAAGATGAGGCAAGGGGCGCTCTTGCGGCCCTGCTCGAACATGTCGCGGACGCGGGAGGCGCCGACGCCGACGAACATCTCGACGAAGTCCGAGCCCGAGATGCTGAAAAAGGGAACGTCAGCCTCGCCGGCGACAGCCTTCGCCAGCAGCGTCTTGCCGGTTCCCGGGGGGCCGACCATCAGGATGCCCTTGGGGATGCGGCCGCCCATCTTCGTGAACTTCTTTGGGTCCTTGAGGAATTCAACGACCTCTGAGACTTCCTCCTTGGCCTCATCACAGCCCGCGACGTCGCCGAATGTGACTTTGTCGCGGTCGCGGGTCAGAAGCTTCGCGCGGCTCTTTCCAAAGTTGAGGGCCCCGCGGCCGGCCTGGCGCAGCTGGCGGCTGAAAAGGAAATAAAGGAACCCGATGATGATCAGAACGGGCAGCACGCTGATTGCGAGCTGCGCGAGGACCGTCGTCGTCGGGCGTTCAGCGAACTTGTTCGTCTTCTGCAGGCGCTCCATGTTCGAGTCCGTGAGGCGGCCCGACGCGCGGAACGCGGCGGTCTTCATCCCCCGCTCGTTCGTCAGGCTCGCAGTGTTCAATTCGCCGGTGATTAGGACCCAGTCCTTGCCGACCGTGTTGTCCGGCTGGATCACCCCGTTCTTGATGTCCAAGGCCTCCGCGCGGGTCACGACCTCGAAAATGGTGAGGTTGGCGGGTGATACGGTGATTCCCGGCGACCAGAAGAGCAGCGACACAACCGCCAGCGCCAAGGCTATCCAGAAGATGAGCACCTTGGGCTGAAAGCGATCAGGGGGTATGTTCTTTAGCTGCCGGCGTGGTTTCTTTGATTCTGTGTCGGGCATCTATGTGACGTATGACTGTTAAAACAACGTTGTTGTTCCTAAGTTACAAGTCAATGAGGCGTGCGACTTTTGCGCATTGGCTCAAATCGGAGCCGACCGGCCCGAATAACCGCAAAGCCATGGCTGCCAAGGCTGTGCCTTTGCGGGGCGCCTCGCTCGACCGCGTGAAGAAGGTGGTCAAAACCTTGTCTGGATAGGTCCCCGGCCTTGGGCTGTCCCAGGAGCCATCGGTGGAGGGATCGCCGCACAACGGCGCGCGGCCTGCCGGCCAGCCGGGAAACGAGGAGGGACCCATCCTCCCCGATTGGGCCAATGGCGTCCACCCACGCCTCGATTGCGAGCTCGTCCTCCTCCAGCAGCTCGCGGGAAAGGGCCGCCCCGGACAGCGCATCCCTTCCCGCCGCTCGCAACCAGCGCGGGATGACATCCAGGCGGAGCCTGTTCCTGAAATGAAGGCCCTCCGCGTTGCTCGAATCCTCGCGCCAAGGGGCGCCTGCCCCGCGCAGCGCGGCCGCGATCTCCTTTTTTTTCAGAGTGAGCAGGGGCCGGACATGGATCCTCGGCCGTCCCCTCGCCCGCGAGGGAATGAATATATGGACGGCCCTCGGCGCGGCGAGCCCCGCGGCGCCGCTCCCGCGGGCTAGTCGCATCAGCATCGTCTCGGCGATGTCGTCCAGCTGGTGCCCGAGCCAGAGAACACGCAGCCCTCGCGCGGCCATCTCGCCCTCAAAAAAGCTGAACCGGGCGCCGCGGGCCTCGCCCTCGCTCCGTGTGCGCTTCCGGGATTTCCAGCGCCCGCAGACCAGCGTCACCCCCAGCGAGGCGCAGAGCCGTCGGCAAAAGGCCGCGTCGGCCGACGACTCCGCGCCGCGCAGGCGGTGATCGAAATGAAGGGCCGTCATGCGCCCGCGCCGCGCGGGCCAGTGCGCCCATAGCAAAAGGAGAAGGGCCACCGAATCCGCGCCGCCCGAAAGGGCGACTGCCCATCCCTCGGACCGAGGCCGCCCACTGGCCCATGCCACCACTGCGGGATGCAGCCTTCCCAGAGGCAGTAGCTCGGCAGCCCGGACGGCGGCGGTCGTCCATCCGGCGGTGCCGAGCGTTTTCATGGCATTAGTCCCGACGGGCGCCGGGCTCAGGCGAAGGTCAGGTGCGACTTTCCAAAATGGGGAACGAGCGCTTCCGGAATCCTGACGCGGCCGTCGGCCTCGAGGTTGTTCTCGAGAATCGCGGCGAGCACCCTAGGCACTGCGAGCCCCGAGCCGTTCAGCGTGTGCACGAGCTCCGCTTTGCCGGACTCCCTGGACCTGTAGCGTATCTGCGCGCGACGCGCCTGGAAGGCCTCAAAGTTGGAACAGCTGGAAACCTCGAGCCAGCGCTTCTGTCCTGCGGCCCAGACCTCAAGGTCGTACTTCTTCGACTGGGCGAACCCGAGGTCGCCGCCGCACATGAGGAGCACACGGTACGGGATCCCGAGCTTCACCAGCATTCTCTCGACATCGGCCCTGAGGAGGTCGAGTTCGTCGTAGCTCGAGGACGGGTGCACCCATTTCAGGAGCTCGACCTTGTCAAACTGGTGAAGGCGGTTCAGGCCCCGCACGTCCTTGCCATAGCTGCCCGCCTCCCTCCGGAAGCAAGGCGTGTACGCGCACCGCCTAACCGGGAGCGCGGCCTCCTCGAGGATCTCGTCCCGGAAGAAATTCGTGAGCGGCACCTCCGCGGTCGGGACCGCGAACAGCCGGTCGGGCGTCGTCTCGTACATCTGGCCCTCCTTGTCGGGCAGCTGGCCGGTCGCGGTGGCGCTCGCGGCGTTCACGAAGATCGGCGGCGACACCTCGACATAGCCAGCCGCCGTGTCCTCCTCCAGGAAGAAGTTGATCAGGGCCCGGACGAGCCGCGCGCCCTCGCCGATGAAGAAGGGAAAGCCGGCGCCGGTCACCTTTGCGCCACGCTCGAAGTCAAAAAGCTTGGAGAAGCCCGGGATGTCCCAGTGCGCGGCGGCGTGGGCGCCGACCGCGGCCGTGTCACCTTGCGCCGCATGCACAACGTTTTCCTGCGGAGTCTTGCCCTCGGGGACGCTCGAGTGCGGCAGGTTCGGGAGCGTCAGCATGGCCTCCCGGTATTTCTCCTCGGCGGCCTTGAGCCCGCCGTCCCTCTCCTTTACCCGGGCTGACACGGCTTTCATCTCCGCGAGCTTCGCCGCGAATTCAGGCGAGCCCTTCGCCAGCGTGGACATCGCCGCATTCGCCGCTTTCTGGACGGCGCGCAGATGCTCGACCTCCTGGAGCAGAGCGCGCCAGGCGGCGTCGGCGCCGAGGACGGCGTCCAAGTCCACCGTCAGATGCTTCTTTGCGATCGCCGCCCGAACGAGCGCGGGCGATTCGCGGACCAGTTTTGGGTCTAACATTGGGCTGAGCCTTTAGCCGGGGCGCGGGCTGGTCAACGGTTCCGTATTCTCTGGAAGCGGGTATAGACGTCCCTCACAGAGAGAAGCTTCAGGTCGCCCACCGGCGCCTGGATCACGTGGTTCAGCGGGCCCCCGATGGGATAGGGGCCAAAAAGCCTGGGATCGGTCGGGCCGAAGATCGCGAAGATCCGTACGCCAAGCGCCGCGGCAAGGTGCATGGGACCGCTGTCATTGCTCACGACCCAGTCCGCCTTCTTCACAAGCGCGGGAAGGGACACCAGGCTCGTGTTGCCCGTCAGGTTCATGAACTGCGCCGCGGGAAACGCTCCGCGGTCCGGAAGGAAATTGTTCCCGGCCCAGACGACCTTGCGCGACTTGTCCTCGCGCAGGATCATTTCAGTCAGCTGCTTGAATCCGCTCCATTTCTTGTCCGCCCGCCGGCTGTCGGGGAACATGACGAAGGGCTTCGCGCCGCCCCGCCCGTCGACGAACTTGAGGTTAAGGCTGTCGACCTCCCGGAACTTGAGTGTTCCCTGGAGCTCCGGCTTCGCGCCAAGGACCGGGCAGAATTGGAGCAGGATGTCCAACGCGTGGCTCCGGCGCCCGTCCGCAGGAAGCGGGATCTTCTCATTATAGAAGATACCGGCCCATTCCCTGGCATCGCTGCGCCCCACCTTGTGCTTCGCCCTCGCCCGCTTGGTCATCAGGCCGGTCCTCAGGAGGCCCTGCATGTCGAAGACGTAGTCGAACTTGGTCGCGCGCACCTGGCGCATCAGCCTGAGGAATCCCTTTGCCCCGCCGGCCCTCTCAAAAACGAACACGCGGTCCACCGCCTCGCACGCGCGCACGATGGGCGCGAACATCTCGCGGACGATCCACGAGATGCGCAGGTCGTGGCGCTGGGCCTTCAGCGACGTCGCGACCTGCAGCCCCTGGACAATGTCGCCAAGGGAGGACGGCTTGATGATGAGGAGTTCGGTCATTGACGCCAGAGTCTAAGGTTTCATGGGTTTTTATCGCCAAGTTCAAACGTCAAATCCCAATATCGTGCCTACGACCGCTTGATACCCTTCGCCCTGAATGTCCTAGGCCGGCTGCTCGCCCTGACGCCCGAGGCCGTCCTGCGCCCGTTTGCGGCCCTGGGGGGCGAGATGATTCTCTGGATGGCGCCGCGCAGGCGGCGGGTCCTTCGCTCCAACCTCCACCACGCCTTCCCCGACCGGCCCCGCTCATGGCGGCGCGCAGTCGCCCGCGAAAGCTCGCGAAGGCTGGTCGAGACGACGATGCTATCCATCGCCGCGCCGTTCCTGGGCGAGCGCAGGATCCGCCGGATGGCGGGCCTCGGGCCGTCGGTTGATTCACTTGCCCGGGACCTGTCGGCAAACCCGCGCCCGGTCGTCCTGGCGACCCTCCACCTCGCGCTCTGGGAGAGCCAGACATGGCTCAAGCTGCTGAGCCCCGTCCCCATTCCCGAATTTGGCATCATTTTCCGGCCCCTGGACAACCCGGCCGCCGACGCGTTCGTCAAGCGGACCCGCGAGAGGCACGGCATGCGCCTGCTTTCCCGCCGCGAGGGATTCGCGCAGGCCCTTGGAATCCTGAGGGGAAAAGGCTGCGTCGGCGTGCTCTTCGACCAGAACGCCGGCCTCCAGGGGGCCCTCACGCTCGTTCTCGGGCGCGTGTGCTCGTCGACCGAGCTGCCCGGTGTCCTCGCAGCGAAGTTCGGCGCCGAGCTCCGCACATTCTATCCCAGGCGCACCGCTTTCTGGAGGGTCACCTTTGAGTCCGACGCCGTGCCGTTCGACGGCACGCCCTCCGGCGCGACCCTGGCCCTCAACCGGTGGTTTGAGAAGGCGATGGCCGACGAGGTCCTCTGCGCGTCCTGGCTCTGGGCCCACGACCGCTGGAGGAACCAGGACATTCCCTCGGTGCGCCTGCGTCTGGAGGCCAAGCGAAACCTGCTCGGCGCGGACCTTCGGGCCCGCGGGCTCTCCGACCTGCCGCGGAACACGCGGGTCTGGGTCCGCATGCCGAACTGGCTCGGCGACGTGGCCATGGCGCTGCCGCTCCTGCGCGCGCTCCGCGCGTCCCGCCCGGACGCCGAGATCACTCTCCTCGCGAAGCCTGCATTTGCGCCGCTCCTTCAGTCATTCGGAGTCGCCGACAGGGTCCGGCCGCTTCCCGCGCGGGGACCCGGCTACCTCGCGCACTTCGCGGGGCTGCGCGCCTCATACCCGGACGTCTGGATCCTGCTCACGAACTCGTTCCGCGGGGATCTCGAGGCCACGCTCGCGGGATGCCCCCAGCGCTTCGGAATACTGAAGCCCGGCAGGAGCCGGCCCTTCTTGACCTCGGCCTACAGGCTGCCCGACGGATTTGACGAGGCGCATCACCACCAGTTTGAGCTGTGGGAGAAATTCCTCCGGAGCTTCGGGCTCAACGTCGCGCCGGACTGCTCGGCGTTTCGGCGGCCACGCGCGGCTGACGAGCCGCGCGGGGCGATCGGCCTCATCGCGGGATCCGAGAATGATCCCTCCAAGCGCTGGCCCGTCATTCACTGGCGCCGGCTCATGGAGGCGTTCCCGAACGAGCGCTTCATGCTCCTTGGAACGCCGGGGGACGCGCCGATCACCTCCCGCATCGCCGCCGGCCTCGACCCGCTGCGCGTGTCCGACCGCGCGGGAAAAACCGACCTCATGGGTTTCGCGGCGGCGCTCGGACGCTGCCGCCTGCTGGTGTCGAACGACACCGGGGGCATGCACCTGGCGAACGCACTCGGCATTCCCGTGATCGGCCTTTTCGGGCCGACGAACCCGGTCCGAACCGGGCCCGTCTTCGCCTCGGCGTTTCGGATCCTGCAGCCGCCCGGCTGCCCGCCAACGGGCGGCGCGCGGCTCAAGGACCTGCCGCCCGAGGGCGTTGCCGCCGCGGTGCGGGACTTGCTTTAGGCTGCCCGATGCCGACATCCTTTCACCGCCGATGCCGCTCCTGAAAGTCACCGACCTGCGGACGTACTTCCACACGCGGAACGGCGTCTACCGGGCGGTCGACGGCGTGAGCTTCAGCGTGGAGCGCGGCGAGACTCTCGGGATCGTCGGCGAATCAGGCTCGGGCAAGTCGGTGACCTGCTACTCGATCATGGGGCTCATCCCGCAGCCGCCCGGGAGGATTGAAAGCGGCACGGCGATGTTCGACGGCGTCGACCTCCTGCACTGCAGCCCTAAGGTGGCGCGCTCGATAAGGGGCAAGCGCGTCTCGATGATCTTCCAGGACCCGATGACGTCCCTCAACCCGTACCTGCGGATCTCCGAGCAGCTGATCGAGCCGCTCCTCATCCACGAGGACATATCAAGGAGAGCGGCGCTCGCAAAGGCCCTCGATATGATGGAGGCCGTCGGGATCAACGACGCCGCGCGCAGGATACATTTCTTCCCCCATGAATTCTCAGGGGGCATGCGCCAGCGCGTCATGATAGCGATGGCGCTCGTGACGCGCCCCGAGCTTCTGATTGCCGACGAGCCCACGACCGCGCTGGACGTGACCGTGCAGGCGCAGATCCTGGAGCTTATCCGCAGGCTCCAGCGGGAACTCGGGATGGCCGTCATCTTTGTCACCCACGACCTCGGGGTCGTGGCGGGCCTGTGCGACAGCGTGCAGGTGATGTACGGGGGCCGCATCATGGAGACCGGCGGAGCGCGCGCGCTCTTCCATTCGCCCATGCATCCGTACACGCGGGCCCTGCAGCGCTCGATTCCGGCCCTGCAGCCCAAGGGAGAGGAGCTTTTCACGATCCCGGGCCTTCCCCCCGACGTCTCGAAGCCGATTCCGGGGTGCGCGTTCGCCGCCCGCTGCAGCTTCGTGGCGGACAAGTGCACGGCATCGCGCCCGGAGCTCGAGGAGGGTGCGCCCGGCCACGCGCATGCCTGCATCCGCGAAAGGGCCGGCGAAATCAAGGTGGAGGCTCTTTAGCACGATGGCCGAAAACATACTCGAGCTCAGGGACGTTAAGACCCATTTCCCGGTCCACTCGGGCTTCCTCGTGAAGAGGCAGGTGGGGTCCGTCCGGGCGGTGGACGGCGTGACGCTGAGCGTGCGGCAGGGGGAGGTGCTGGGGCTGGTCGGTGAATCCGGGTGCGGCAAGTCCACCCTCGCGCGCACGATCCTCCAGCTCGTCCCGACGACGGCGGGCGCCGTCATCCTGAACGGCCGCAACCTCGGGGAGGCGTCGAGGGCCGAGATGCTGGCGTGCCGGCGGGACCTGCAGATGATCTTCCAGGATCCCTATGCCTCGCTCAACCCGAGGATGACCGTCCATGCGACGCTCGCCGAGCCGCTGATCGTCCACGGGATCTGCGGTCCCTCCGAGGTGCAGGCCCAGGTCGACGAGCTCATGCGGATAGTCGGCCTTGCCCCGCGCTTCGCGCAGAAATACCCGCATGAATTCTCAGGGGGCCAGCGCCAGCGGATCGCGATCGCGCGCGCGCTCGCGCTCAAGCCGAAGATCATCATCGCGGACGAGCCGGTGTCGGCCCTCGACGTCTCCATCCAGGCGCAGATCCTGAACCTCCTGTCCCAGCTCTGCCGTGGGATGAACCTTTCTCTCGTCTTCATCGCCCACGACCTCTCGGTCGTCCGGCACATCTCCGACAGGGTCGCCGTCATGTACCTCGGGAAGATCGTCGAACTTGGGCCCGCGGCGGACGTGATCGACCGGCCGAGGCACCCGTACACCCGCGCGCTTGTGAGCGCCATCCCGGTGCCGGACCCTGACATCGAGCGGAGCCGACAGAGGATCGTTCTGGCGGGCGACCCGCCCTCCCCCATCAACCCTCCCGCAGGCTGCGCGTTCCATCCCCGCTGCCCCTATGCCGTCGATCGCTGCAGGGAGGCCGTCCCGCCGCTTATCCCGGCGGGGCCCGCCCGCGAGGCGGCCTGCATCCGCCTGGACGAGATCGTCTAGGACTTGCCGGACTTGCCCTCGAGCGCGTCGACCCGCTTGAAGAGTTCGGGTAGGCGGGTCCTCAGGATCGTGAGTTTCTGCTCCAGGAGAAGCGGCAGGCTTGGCGAACCCCAGACGGAGGTCTTTGCCGGGATGTCATCCTTCACGCCGGACTGAGCGGCGATCATCGCGCCGCAACCCACCTTAAGGTGCCCCGCGAGGCCGCTCTGGCCGCCGACGACAACGTAGTCCTCAAGAGTCACGCTCCCGGCGACGCCCACCAGGGCGCACAGCAGGCAATGCTTCCCAATGACGACATTGTGGCCGATCTGGACCAGGTTATCTATCTTCGTCCCCTCGCCGATGACCGTCTTCTCGAAGCGCGCGCGGTCGATCGTCGAATTCGCCCCAACCTCGACGTCATCTCCGATCAAGACGGTGCCGACCTGGGGCACCTTCTCGTGGCGGCCCGCGACAAGCTCGTACCCGAAACCGTCTGCCCCGATGACGACGCCCGGGTGGAGCCTCACCCGCTTTCCGAGCGTGCACTCCGGTGCCACGACGACGCCCGCCATGAGCCAGCTGTCGTCGCCGACCACCGAGGAGCGGCCCAAGAAGACGCTTGCATGCAGGTGAGCACGCTCGCCGACGGTTGCGCCCGCCTCCACCACGCACAGCGGCCCGATGGTCGCCGAAGCTGCCACCCGGGCGTCCGGGGCGACGACGGCCGAGGCGTGTATCCCCGGCTTGGGTTTGGGCCAAAGCGCCTGCTCTATCCGGGAGCAGAGGCGCCCGAGGGCGGCCGAGGGGTTGTCCACGAACATGTGGACCTGGTTTGGCCCGGCTGGCCCGGAATAGTCCTCGGGCAGTAGAATGATCGAGGCCCGGCACGCGGCGACGGACGCCCTGTACTTGGTGTTGCCCAGAAACGAGATGTCGCCCGGCTGCGCGGAGCCCAGCGACGCCACGCCGGTTATCGTCTCCGTGGTCGCTCCGTCGGTCCTCGTCGGGCGCGCGATCTCCTCGATTTCAGCCTGTGTGAACGAGACCTTCATGTTCGCTACACAAAGAACCCCGCCTGCTCAACGCAAGCGGGGTTCGATCTCAAGAACGTGGGCTTTGGGAGCCCGGTATTACTTGCCCGGATCGATGCCGGGGACCGTGATCTTCGGCGAGTCGCCGGCGGCAGGGGCCGTCGTGGACGAGGCCGGGACGACCGCGGCGGGCGCTGTGGCGGGGCGGTCCTTGTTCAGCTCGGCCATGACCTCTTCGGTGATGTCCAGGCTTGGGTCATAGTAGAGAATGTTGGAGACGCCGACCAGGGACGGCCCCGACTTGTCGACGAGGAACGTGGCGCCATGCTTCTTCGCTATGTCGGCCGCGGTCTTCGTGATCTCCTCAAGCATCAGGGTCTTGAAAGTCTCAAAGCGCTGACGGAGGGTGCTCTGGGTGTTCTGGGCGAATGAGCGCAGCTCGGTCTGCTTCTGCTGGATCTCGTCGTACTTCTTCTGCGCGTCGGCCTGGGCCTTGGCCTTGGCCTCGGCGGTCGCCGTCGGGTTCTTGGACTGCTCGTCGAGCTCCTTGAACTCCGCGACCAGGGCGTTGCCGTCCTTCTGGAGCTGGGCAACCTGGTCCTGGGCCTTCGTCCCATCAACCTTCAGTTTCGCCTGCTGCTCCTGGGTCTTCCAGTGGTTGTCGAAGAGCTTGGCAAGGTCGACCACCAGGATCTTCGGGGCTGTCTGGGCGTGGGCCGTCAACGTCGTCAGTGCGAGGGCGGCGATGGCGACTAGGGACTGTATTGATTTCTTCATGGGTTGTTGTCGAAGGGTGTAAAAGTACGATCAGATAGTATTTAGAAGCGTGTGCCAAACGAAAAATTGAACTGGCCGCCCTGCCTGTTGTAATGGTCTCCCTTTATGGGAATTCCGTAGTCCAAACTGAGGGGGGAGCCCGCGACCTGGAGACGGAGTCCGACGCCTATGTCGTCATTGTAGCCCGAGGGGTTGAAGTCATAGGCGTCCGAATTCACGAAGCCGACGTCATAAAAGAAGGCGAAACGGATGGGGTCCACGATCTCGACTGAGTACTCCGCCGTGAACATTCCGTAGGTCTTGCCGCCGATCGGCTCCCCGAACGAGTCGCGGGGGCTGACCTCCTGGTACTGGAAACCGCGCAGGGTGTTGGGGCCGCCCAGGTAGAATGAATCGTAGTACGGGAGGGCCGCGAAACCGTTGTAGTTGTCGCGGATGCCCGCGTAGGCGACGAGCTCGAGCACCTGCTCCTGGGTCTCGAATACCTTGAAGTTCTGCGAGCCCTTGAATTCAAATCCGTAGAAGCTGTCGGTGCCGCCCAGCGGGCCGCCGGCCACCGTGGTGATGAAGTCGATGCGGTTTCCGGAGGTCGGGCTGACCAGCTTGTCTCGGGTGTCCCGGATGATCTCAAACGACAGCTGGGAGACGTCGTGGAGGCCGGCCGAGGACGTGATGACCTGCGACGCGGACGGGTTCAGGTTGTAGATGTTGATGGTCTCGTACTGGTAGGTGAGCGTGCCGTTGTAGAGGCCGAAGAGGTGCTTGCGCAGGTCCACGTTGCCGCCCTGCTGAAGCTCCTGGTAGTAGGTGCTCACGTAATCGGACTGCTCGCGGAAGAGGCTGAACCCGAGCGCGAGCTGCTTCTCGAACAGGTAGGGCTCCTCAAAGCTGATGACGGCCTCGTTGGAGAGCTGGCCGATCGACACCTTGATGCTGAACTTCTCGCCGTCGCCCTGGAAGAG
>CAAGKR010033681.1_pt1 | contig 53017 bp, 51 predicted proteins | sample 2556971 | NCBI WGS metagenome assembly CAAGKR01 (sample SAMEA5207829, study PRJEB30636) | soil metagenome | biome: forest; feature: boreal; material: soil | place: USA | collected 2011-09 | depth 1 m | reverse complement strand
GTCGTTGGCGTTGGACCAGATTATAGTTGACCGGGATCAAACCGTGGGAAGAATGTTTAGTTTTTCAGCAGCCTGCTAGGACGCGGACCTGGGTCGCATTAGCCGCGTTTTGACGTGGCATTGTGGTCATCGAACCAGGTTGATTGTTTGCTGCGGCTACCGATTTCACCTGACCAGACGTTGTGATTGCCAAGCCGGCAATCACCACAAGAGAGGCAATAGTTAGGTTTTTCATAGTCGTTCTGAGTCTTTTCAAAAGATCCCCGGGCTACGGTGGTGCCTGAGCCACGACTCCAGGCGTCGCGGAAACGTTTGCTCCGGTAGTAATAAACAATCAAAAAGGTCGATTTCTTAGAAGAATCTCACTAAATCAGTCGGGGTCGGAACTAATCGGCCAGCAAATTTAATGCTAACCAATCAGCCGCATGAGGGGGAAACCTTATTAGCTGGAATGCGCTGAAAGAGCATTGGTGCTATTTGACTTGCCGCGGAGCGGGCAGGTTCGCTGGCGGAAACAGATGAGGCCAAAGATTGGCGAAACGCTCGCGAACGAGATTCTCTACATCATCCGCTGTCTCGCGGTTGAGGCATTCTTCCGCGACCACACGTGCGTCCTGCGAATCGATGCCCGCAATAGTTCGACGAACACGAGGAATGGCGGTTGGTGTCATGCTTAGATCCGTGCCCCCCAATCCTACCAACAAAACGGCGTATGCCGGTGTGGAAGCCATTTCCCCACAAACGATGATAGGGATTGCTGCTTTGCGTGCCGCTTTTAGGGTGCGGTCGATACTCTGGAGGACGGCAGGGTGCAGCGTCCGAAACCAATCTGCGACTTCGTCATTGCCGCGATCCACTGCTAGTGTGTATTGCACCAGGTCATTTGTGCCGAGTTCGAAGAAATCCACAATTTTTGCAATGTTGTCTGCCATGAAAACCGCCGAGGGAACTTCAATCATTGCCCCCAGGCTGACATTCGCGAAAGGACGCCCCGCGTTCGCGAGGTTGGTGGCCTCTTCCATGATTATTGCTTTGGCGCGCCGGACATCGCTCACGTCGGCGACCATAGGCAATACGATTTTCAACTTTCCCTTCTCTGCCGCGCACAGAATCGCGCGCACTTGAGTGCGCATGACGTCTTCGTTTCGCAGCCCGAAACGAATTCCGCGCAGGCCAAGCGCAGGGTTCTTTTCCGGGTCCTGAAATTGCACTCGCAGGTTGCCCCCGCCTAAATCAAATAGCCGAATAATGGCGCCATCCTCGCCGGCGAGCCTGGCAATTTCTTCGTAAGCTAAACGTTGCTCGTCCTCAGAAACCATGATGCCGCGTCGCGCCAGCAAAAACTCGGATCGGTAAAGCCCCACGCCGCGCGCACCATACTTCGCAACTCCCTCAAATTCAGCCGGCACCTCGACGTTGGCTCTCAATATTATTTCCACACCGTCCTTAGTTTGCAGTGGACCGCGCTCCCTCAGCTTAGTAACTGCGCGCCCTTTCACCGGAGTTGCAGTTTCAGTTTTGTAGAGTTCGAGCGTCGGGCCTGAAGGATGCAGAATCACTTCATTGCGATTCGAATCAACGATGATTTTGTCACCGGTTTTCGTGCGACGGTAGAAGTCACGGAGGCCAACTACAGCAGGAATGCCTATTCCTCTGGCAAGAATCGCCGTGTGCGACGTCCAACCGCCCGTATCGGTGGCAATCGCCCGAGCGTGTTTGAGATCCAGTTCAGCTACCGCGGAAGGAAGTAAGTCCCGAGAAACGATTACCGCGTCTTCTGAAAGAATGCGATGCTGCGGCTGGGCGCCGCTTAGGGCCACAAGCAAGCGTTGCATAACGTCTTCAATGTCAGAGCCGCGCTCGCGAAGGTATTCATCTCTTATCTCCGAAAAAAGAGACAGGAGTCGATCCCCAACTACTTTTACGGCCCACTCGGCGTTCGCGTGTGCTTCGCTTATGTGCCGATCAATGTCACCAAGGAGTTTCTCATCCTCAAGCAAAAGCAGGTGGGAATCGAAAATGTACGCATGATCTTTTCCAAGACGTTTCTCACCTTGTTCTTTTATAGTCCGTACCTGTTGGCTCGCGAGGCCGACAGCCGCACGAAAGCGATTACGCTCGGCCTCCAAATCCGCGTCATTAATTCTCCAGTGATAAATATGCTGAGTGCCATCGTGCATTCGCAAGACTTGACCGATCACGACGCCCTGCGAGACGCCCAGGCCCTTGAAACGGATCTCCTGAGGCTGTTCTATCATCTTCCGGATTCCAGTTCGATCTCTCCAAAACCTTCGGCGAACAGCTTATCGATAGCATTCATCGCCGCCTCTTCATCTATTCCCTCCGCGCTAGCCTGGAGCTGAGTTCCGCGGCTGGCAGCAAGCATTAAAACGCTGAGAATTGACTTGGCATCAGCGCTCGCGGCGCCATCTATGCGTCGCAAGAGCACGTCGCTATGGAAGCCACTTGCCACACGCACGAGTTTTGCCGCCGCTCTGGCGTGCAACCCAAGTGGTGCTTTGACCAAAAGGATGCGCTCGACCATCAGTTTGGTGTGCTTTTTTCAGGAGGCGCGAGGAGATCGCCGGCGAGGTAAATGCCCTGGCGCCCAAGATCACAAACCCGGCGAGCAGTTTCTACAAGTGAGAGGTTGCCCGATTGGCTAGCCAGCTTGATAACCATCGGCAGATTCACGCCTGTTACTACTTCAAACTTTCCGTCCTCCAAAAACATCGAAGCGATGTTGGTCGGCGTGCCGCCAAACATGTCCGTCAAGAGCAGCACGCCTGCCCCTTGAGATACCCGGGTAATAGCGCGCTGCACTTCGTCGCGCGCGGCATCTACGTCGTCGTGCCATCCGATCGAAACCGTTGTAATAAAAGAGATTGGACCAACAATCATCTCAGCTGCAGCCAACAGTTCGCCGGCAAGATGTCCATGGGTCACAATCACGCCCGCTATCCTGTGCGTTTCTTCTTTGATTGCAGAATGGTGTGGATCGGTGCTCATCGAATCGCTCTCCTTCTGGGCATATTTGGCAACTCGTCCGCCTACCGCACGTAACCGGCTTAACGGTGGCGGTTTGATTTTCTGACGTCGCGGTGGACCACGTGGGCGTCGAAACCGGCTCTGCGAAGTCTTCGCCCAAGGGCGTTTGCCACTACAACGGAACGGTGGCGACCGCCGGTGCAGCCAATTCCTACCGTGACATACGATTTTCCTTCGCGTTTATATAAAGGCAAAAGATAGTCGAGCAAGTCGCTGAATCGGCTCAAAGTCTCTTCCACCTCGGGCTGCGATCTAAGGTATTTCACTACCCGTTTATCGTGGCCTGAAAGTGGTTTTAACTCAGGAACAAAGTGGGGATTGGGCAGATGCCTTACGTCGAAAAGCAATTCCAACTCGCCGGGATTCCCGAACTTATGGCCGAAGCTGAGGACCTGAACGCGCATTGGCCCACCCTTGCGATCGGGACTGAATCGTTCCAAAAGGTGACGACGCAGGGTATGAACGGAATGTTCAGAGGTATCGATGATTTGATCGGCCAGGGAACGAATATGCGCCATCGCGCTGCGCTCCGCGCCGATTGCCTGTAATAGCCCCTGCGCTTTATCGGCCGGGTGCGGACGGCGTGTCTCGCTAAAACGATGCTGCAAAACATCGTCAGAAGCTTCGAAAAACAAAACATATACGCCAAGGCCAGCGGACCGCAGTGCTGCAAGTTGTTTTTCAAAGTCTGCCAGGAACGTTCCTTCGCGGATGTCGATCACGACTGCCGCTCGCTCGATACCCTGTTCAGTTGAGCCCGCCTTAACGAGACGCGCAAACGTGGGCAACAGTGTAATTGGTAGATTGTCGACGCAAAAATAACCGAGATCCTCGAAAGCGTTGGTTGCCGAGGACATCCCCGAACCGCTCAATCCGGTGATGACCACGATATCAGGAACCGCTTCATTGCTTTCCTGATTCCTGTCTGTCGTTTGCTTCATGGGAAGTCGTGCGCGCAATTACTGAAGGCAGAAAAAACGAGACATGCATACTGGTCCATTCGCAGGCGGGGGCCTTTCCCTAAATGCGCGGGGGTGGTCGTCAACGTATCGATAACACAAAGGCGGCCAACTTAATTCAGGGTTCGATCAGTCCGTAGTTTCCATCAGCCCGCTTATAGAGCACGCCAATTCGATCAGTGTCAGCGTCGCGAAACACGATAAACTGATCTGGCTCGGACGATAGTTGGAGCGCTGCCTCTTCAGCAGTCATCGGCTTAATTGAATAACGACGTGCCGCGACTATTCTTGGAGGACGAGGCGTGGCCTCTAACTGCCCGTCGGGGATTGGCGCTACCGCGGCCGTGCGCCGGGCCCCCTGTTTTCGGTCGATGATCTTCTTCTTCAGCTTGAGGGCCTGCTTTTCAATCTTCGCAATCGCGCGCGTAAGCGCCATATACATGTCGGCGTTGATGTCCTTCGCGGTCAACGTGTGATCGCGCCAGTGAACTATCAGTTCGCCGATATGCCGATTCTTTTCAACATCAATAATAACGTGCGTCCAGGCTGTTGTGCCGTCAAAAATATACTCGAGTTTCTTGAAATGATCTTCCACGTGCTTTCGGATGGCGGTAGACACTTCGACGTGACGACCCGTGTACTCAAACCTCATGAAATGCGGTTCCCTTCTCAACCCTGGTGAATATAGTACCGCTTGCCAAACTCAGAGCACGTTTGGCGAATATCAGAAACTCTCAGGAAAACTCAGCAGCTCTGCGTTTTGCGGACCTGGTTGCAGCGGCGCATTTGCGTGTGCGCCCAGCGGGCGGACCCACAGTCTGTCCCTACAAATTCGGCCTACACTACGGCGCGACGCTCCCGCGAGCCGGGAATACTCATCTGGTCTCGATACTTGGCAACCGTCCGCCGCGATAACTTAATTCCATCTTTGGCTAAAATCTTAACTACCTGATCGTCGGTGATGGGGCTATGGGAATCTTCTTCTTCGATAAGCTTCTTTATCTTCAACTTGATAATGCGCGTAGAAATCTCTTCGCCGTCTTCGTTCAACATGCCTTCGGTAAAAAATCGGCGCAGTTCGATTACGCCCTGGGGCGTATGCGCATACTTCCGATTAACTACTCTTGAGACGGTCGAAAGATGCATGCCGATATCCTCTGCAATGTCTTTCAGCATCATCGGCTTGATAAACTGAACACCCTTGTCGAGAAACTCTCTTTGTCGGTTCACAATCGACTCCACAACTTTGTAAATCGTCTGACGGCGGTGTTCGATGTTGCGTAAAAGGTCTATCGCTGAACGCATCTTCTCTCGAATAAAACTTTTCGTTTCGTTGCTGACGTCCGATTTACCGAGCATCTGTTGATATTGTTGGCTCACACGAAGTCGCGGGCTGCCGTCGTCCGCGAAATAGATCACGTAGTCCTCGTCGTCTTCATCAAGTTTCTCGATGTAGATCTCCGGAGAAATCAGAATGGGCTCTTCTGACGAATAACGTCGTCCGGGATAAGGATCGAGTGTACGTATGAACTGAAGCTCATTCAGCAGCGTGTCAACATCACTTCCGATCTGTTTCGCCAGGTGAGGCAGCTTGTGTTGCTGTAGATCCGCAAGATGGTCAGCGATTAGCGCAGCTGCGAGGCGATCACTTTCGCCTTTCACTTCGAGTTGTACAAGTAAACATTGCCTTACATCCCTTGCGCCGCACCCTACCGGATCCAGATGCATGACAGCCTGCCTGGCCTTCTCCACCGTCTCCTCAGTCCAGCCACCCATCGCAGCGATTTCTTCATTGGTAGCATTGAGCCTGCCATCCGCGTCAAGGTTGCCAATAACGCTGATGGCCGCCTCGCACACCTCGGCTTCAACCGGGCTCATGTGGAGTTGCCATTCGAGATGATCGGCAAGAGAGGGAGGTCTCGTCAGAAACTGTTCGAAGGTGGGTGCATCCTCTTTGTACTCGATCTCCTGGGTCTTATAGCCGGGATCTAGATAATCCTGAAACTCGCGCCCGAAGTCGATCTCCTCAAAGGGGTCGCGTGAGGCTTCCTCGCCTACGATTTCATCACCGACGGAATCCTCACTTAAGTCAGTCGCCGCAACTTCCCGCCCTGCACTATCGCCACCGTCGCCTTCACCTTCAGCATGCGCCGGCGACAACGCAAGCAGTTCACCTGATCCGTTAGCAGAAGGGCTGCCGAGCTCCGGCTCGCTTGGTTCCATCTGAGGAGGATCAGGCGCAGCTCCCGGATCTGAGTTGGCGAGGTGATCGAGAATTTTTTCGGCTAGCTCGCGCGCCTCTTCCTGCGTAGCAACCTCTTCAAGGACTGGATTCTCAAGCAGCTGCTGCTGAATCAGATCAGTCAGCTCGAGAGTAGTCATCTGTAACATCTCGATGCGCTGCCGCAACTGCGGCGTTAGCACGAGTCGTTGGGAGAGGCTAGTGGTTAGTTTAAGAGACATTTCTCAAGGCAAAGGGTGCACTTTATTTATTGTTTTGCGACTGAACGCGCAGGGAGATTATACTCGATTAGAGAGCATTTGCGCCCCCCAGTTTCGTTTTCGCATCTTACATGCGGAATTTCTCGCCAAGATAAAGCCGTCGCACTTCAGCATCTTCTGTCAGCTCTCTCGGAACGCCGGAGCGGAAAATACGACCATCGGCCATAATGTAGGCCCGGTCCGTGACTCCCAGCGTCTCGCGCACATTGTGGTCCGTGACTAATATTCCGATGCTACGACTACGTAAATAAAGTATGACATTTTGAATGTCATCGACAGCTTTGGGATCAATCCCAGCGAAGGGTTCGTCAAGCAGGATGTATTGTGGCTCGGTGGCAAGAGCACGCGCTATTTCCGTTCTTCTTCTCTCGCCGCCCGAAAGCGCGTCGCCGCGCGTGTTACGAACGTGTGCGATACCAAATTCTTCCAGCAGCTCTTCAAGCCGCGTTAGTCGCTCGCGCCGCCTGAGTCCCATGGTCTCAAGTACGGCAAGAATATTTTGCGCCGCCGTCATTTTGCGAAAGATTGAGGGCTCCTGGGGGAGGTAACCGAGACCCAAACGAGCCCTGAGGTACATCGGCAGCCTGGTAAGGTCGCGACCCCCAAGGCTGACTATTCCCGAATCAGGACGCTCGAGGCCCACGATCATGTAGAACGTCGTGGTCTTTCCCGCTCCGTTCGCGCCCAGCAACCCGACCACCTCGCCCTTTTCCACGTGCAGACTAACATCATCTACCACCAGACGCTTACCATAGGTCTTTTGAAGATTAGACGCGGCCAGGGCTGAGGCAGACCGCATTATGCGGTGGGACGTCTGACTGATACTAAGAGGAGTTTCAGCCCGTAACTTTTCGTCAGGTTGCCGGGCGATCCCTATATCTTCTGCCTGTGTGCTCATGAGTATCCGCAATCGCGGTTTAACTTTTTCTTTGGGAACTATTGCTTCTTTACTTTATGTACCGATCTCACGCGTCCGGGAGATTGTGGACCTCTTACGTCATCGGCGGTCACTCTACCGTCTCGCATATTCACGGTCAAACGACCGCCTTCCGTGCTTCCCTTTTCTAGGTCTTCGACTCTTGCCGGGTTGCCTTTTAGCACCGCAACCTCGTCAGCGCTCGTATATTGTATCCAGTCGCCGGTTCCCTTTCGGTTTGGTTGAGTAAGCACTACGTTGCGCTGCGCAATAGTCTTCTCAACCTCGTTGGAATCCTTAACAAGATACACATCCGCCACGCCACTTGTGACGCGATCGGTTCCCTGACGAATGTCCACATTTCCTTCGTAATGCAAAGTGCGATTGGGATCCGAATAAAACATCGAATCCGCCGAGGCAAACACTGGCACCGTGACACTCGCTGCTTCAACTCTCCGCCGGGCGTTATAGATCTCACTTTGCACATGCCCGTGGGCATCCATTTTTTTCTCCTTCACATAGATTGTAAGCCTGTCACCACGCACAAAATTGTCGTCTTGCCAGGCGCGCGCGTTTCCGGTGTAAATCGCGACTCCGCTGTCGCGGTGAAACTCGGCTCTGTCGCTGACAATGTAAACAGGGCTCTTCACTTTTGAAAATGGAGTCGCGCCGTTTGTCTGCTCCTGGCTGTAATAGGTCGTGGCTGTTTTGCCACGGCTGTAAGACACCTGATTAGTCAGGTCGGAATCAAGCTCGAGTCCTTTGGTCCTTGCGCGTGAATCCCAAACTGTGGGCTCTCCGCCACGGAAGCGCACAGTGTTGTCCGCAGCTATGTAGGATATGTTCGATGCAACGCCGTTGCGATCATTCTCGTTGAACTTCGCGTCTCCCTGCGCGTCCAGGCGTTCAACATCCTGCGTGTCCCTTACAAATACCGCAGTCATTTTCTGCGATGTCAGGACTCGAGTTCCACGGTCCTCGACTTTTTGCACGGGTTCGATCACAGCTTTCGCGCCGCCCGTCGCGGTGAAGCTGTGAGCGAGATTTCCGGTTTCGAAAAAATCGCAATCGATGCGGGGTGCCGTAAGTGTTTGGTTGTCAGCTTTGGCGCTCTTGATCACCGGGTCGACAAATAATTCTGCGTTACCTACTGCCTCTGCCTTATCGAGATCGCGACCAGTGACGCGCCAGATAAGCTTTACGGCGTCGGCGGTGAGCCGCTTATTTGCGGCACGTGGATCGTTTGCTTTTGACTTCGGAGCAGAAAGATTGATTACTGAACGGCCTTCGGTGCGCATCTGTTTCAGAAGACTGCGATCGCCCTGTGCCTGAAACAAGACTTCAATCAAATTAGCGCCTGTCAGTTGCAACTCCGAATCGGCATCGAGAGTTTTGCCGCCTGCGTCGCGCATTGCCATAGCACGCTCGAGGCGTTGATCGTTATCCAGAAAAAAGTCCATGTCGACAGAATGAACTTCGGCCGATCGGCCTTCTTCCAGCGAGCGCAGGTAGGAATTGCCTCGCACCTCCAGTTTTTGCAGGTGTTTTTGTTCATTTAGAGTGGCATAAAGATTCTCACCGCTCATCAGGTCGCGATCCTGCTCGGCTGTGACGCCACCCGCAAAGTTGAGCTTCATCGACTCCTGTTCGAATGATGCCCTTCCCGAACGAATTGTTACCGGCCGCGAGCGCGCGGAGGACGGTTTCGCTTTGGGATCCTTTAGCACTTCGGGCGCTACGGTGATTTCCACGTCTTTCTTCAAGTCCAGCTTCTTACTTTTCGCGAAGACAATCGCGCCAGTAGAGTGTCCGGAGACATTTTCGCGATCAAAAGAAACGGGGGCATCGGTTTGGGCCACTTCATTGTTCTGATCGTAGGCGAGCGATTCCGTGTTCACTTTCAAAGAGTCTTTCGTTTCGACCTTTACGTTACCGAGAAAAGTTATGACAGAGTTTTTCTGATCGTAGATGGCTTTGTTGGCTGCAATTTGATCTGGCTTCTCGCCAACCGGAGGATAGACGGCGAGATTTACCTGGTCGAGCTCATGGTGGCCGTCAGAAAAAGTCACGTCTCGAGACGCACGAAGGAGCAGATAAAGCCGATCACCCTTCATTACGCGTTGCTCATAACCTTCAATAATCCCGGTGATTTCTTTTGAAAGTTCGGGAGTTTCTGATTTGAGACGAAACGGTTTGTTATTGCGAAGGCGATAGTAAGAGACTGCCACGAAGAGGATGGCGGCGACCAGAATCAACAGAGCGCCCGCGCGGGCCACCAGCGGCGCGCGCGCGCGCAACCCGATAGCAATGGCCCTTTTTCTGTTGATTTCTTGCATGGTTAGTTCGTTGTCAGTCGTCAGTGGTCGTAGTCAGCGAGTCACCGAACTATCTCGTTTGTCGGTCAGCGTGGTTATCCTGCGCCTAATTGCAGCCTCGCTGACAACGAACTACTGACTGCGGACCACTGACTACTCTACTGACTACCTCGAACATCCTGAACCGACAACTGCAAAAACGTTTCGCCGGTCCAGTTGCTGGTTTCAATCGTGTAAGCCATCTCAATGCCACTTTTCAAGGCGGTCCTTTGTTCCGCCCCCTGCCACCAAATCGTTTCAAGGGGGCGGCCCTTCGGCCCGGCAACGCACATCTTCAGATGCCGTTCTCCAATTAAACGTGGTTCTGTGAGGATGCACAAGTTGCGAGCCAAAAAGGTTGGACGTGGGTTCCCTGCTCCATAAGGTTCCAGCGTTTGCAGCTCACGAACCAACTCAAAAGTAATCTCTTCCGTAGGTAGCTCAGCGTCAATGTAGACACAGGGTTGCAGGTCTTCATCAGTTAAGCACGAGGCAGCATGCAAATTTAGTCGGCGACGAAGTTCCGCAATACGGTCCGGTTTTAGAGTAATTCCGGCAGCATGAGAGTGGCCGCCGAATTTTTCGAAGAGGTCGGCGCACGACGTCAACCCATTGAGCAAATGGTAGGGCTCAATACTGCGTGCCGAGCCATGCGCCACGTCACCATCAATCGAAAGGACAACGCAAGGACGATTGATGCGTTCAGAGATTTTCGACGCGGCAATACCAATTACTCCTCTGTGCCAACCTTCACCAGCGATCACAGCCACATAAGAATGGGCCGGCTCCCTTTCGGCACTTTCCAACTCAGCGATAGCGAGCTCAACTATCTGCTGCTGAACTTCTTTTCGTTCCTGATTCTGTGTATCGAGGTGCTTGGCAAGACGCCGCGCCTCTTCCGTGTCCTTCGTGCTAAAGAGTTCAACGACTGCCCGCGCCGCATCCATTCTGCCGGCAGCGTTAATTCTCGGCCCGATGCGAAATCCCAGATCATAAGCTGTCATGCTCGCGCCATCGCCGCACCCCGCCACTTCCATCAACGCGCGTAAGCCGGGATTGGTAGCCCTGGGCAGATCTTTCAAACCGAGCGCGACGATAGTTCGATTTTCGCCGGTTAACTTGGCAACATCAGCGACAGTACCAATCGCGACAATTTTCAAGAATGCGTTCACTTGCGATTCCCGGCCCTGTTTTCGAAACAAAGCGTCGACGAGCTTGAATGCGACGCCCACGCCCGCAAGATTCTTATCAGGATAATTGCAGCCGCTCTGATTTGGATTAAGAACAGCGTATGCCGGCGGAACGCCTTCACCTTCGTCGGGAAGATGATGATCGGTGATTATCACGTCCAGTCCATTATCTCGCGCCCAGTAGAGCGGCTCGTGAGCGCGTATGCCGCAGTCCACGCTAATCACCAGTTTGTAACCTTCGACTACGGCTCGTTGAAGTGCGGCCTGCTGAATGCCGTAGCCTTCGGTGAACCGATGTGGCACATGAAAGCCGGTCCGCGCACCTAAAAGATTCAATGCGCGAAGTAGAACCGCCGTTCCGGTTGTACCGTCAACGTCATAGTCGCCATAAACGAGGATTGGTTCGGACCTCTCAATTGCCAGCAGCAATCGAGAAACAGCCTGCCCCATACCCAGCATGAGATAGGGATCATGAAGTTGATTGTAAGAGGGTTGAAGAAAACTTCTAGCGGAAAACTCATCGGGGCAACCGCGCGAAATGAGGAGCGCTGCTATTGTCGGTGAAACACCCAAAACGCCGGCCAGCGCGGCAACTTGCTGTGTGTCCTGCCGACGCACAACCCAACGTGCGGCGCTCATATGAGGTTCATCGATCGGCTCAAATTATTCAGCAAACCATCCATCATCAGCGATTAGCTTAACACCAATCCGACGACTACCATCAACTCGATCAACCCACACTCCGTTGACTTCAGCCTCGACCTCCCGGCCATACGGAGGCATCAATTTAACAATAGTTCCCAGCGCGACATCGGCGTCTAAGATGATCGTGGCTCCGCCCCGGCTAATTCTGATTGCCTGGCCATGGACGCGAAAGGACTCACCGGCCGGCGTTTTCCCTTCTACTTCAAGGCCAAATTCGACAGGAACTCGCGGGCTGCGCGGCCGTTGCGACGGCGAAGTCGCAGCTCGAGGGTCTTTTTCATTCATTAAACTCACCGCCTTTTTAAATGACGAGATCGACCCTGCACTTCGGGTCGGCGAGGAAAGGGGCAGACTTAGTTTACCTGAATCTGGAAAGTTTTTGTAACCGTTTTGATTATGGAAGTGTTGCGTGGAAGTTCCAGAGAAATTTCCCAATTGGCCTTCGCGGTCCTGCATCTTTTCCGCTTACGCGAGTTCTTTGCGGGGCCTTTGCGATTACTCTGCGATCTTTGCGGTTCATTTCCATTCCTTAAAGGAATTTAACCGCGATAGATGCAAGGAATAGCAATGGATAAATACTCTAACCGGCATTAGCCGAAACATATCCACTTAGCAAAGCGAGAATGATAACCGTGCCAACTATCAGCCGGTAACCAATGAAAATCCCAGTGGAGTGTGTTCGCAGAAATCGAAGTAGAAACCAAATTGAAGCGTAACCGACAACGCCTGACACGATGCTGGCGACGATCAAAGGGAGATAACTACCGTCTGGCAACTTGTGTATCGCTTCCTTAAGTTCAAGAACGCCGCTCGCAGCAATTGCGGGGATGGAAAGTAAGAAGGAAAACCTCGCCGCCGTTTCACGGGTTTGATCCGCAAAAAGACCTGCCATGATCGTAGATCCCGAACGGCTCGATCCCGGAATCAAAGCCAGCACCTGTGCGCAACCTACTGCAAGCGCATCCTTGACGCCCAGGTCAGCAAGCGAACGATTTCGTTTGCCCACCAATTCCGCCAGCACCAATAGAACCGCCACGACGATCATCATCGTCGCGATTATCCAAAGATTCTTCGTAAAGGTTCCTTCGATCTGTTTCTTGAATAAGATTCCCACCACGGCAACCGGAATTGAACCAATGATAAGAAGCCACCCCAGCCACGCTTCCTGTGAGAGCTTGGCAGATGCCTGACCATCAGGGAGGGCGGTATTATTTCTGCCCGTCAGCAGAGCAACATGATCTTGCACAAACGCTACTGTGATGTTGATGATGTCGCGAGCAAAATAAATGAGGACCGCCAGAAGGGTACCAAGCTGAATGACGGCGATTGTCGCCGTAGTTTGCTCGGCCTTAAGCGTTGCCTCCATGTTGCTGTAGAGGCCAATGAGGCGCGATGCGAAAATCAGATGCGCGGTGGAGCTTATGGGAATGAATTCGGTTAATCCTTGAACAACGCCCAGGATAATGGCCTGAAGAATGGTCATTGAGTTGAAATTTAAAGCGTGCCTCCAATTTAAACTTTGTCGCTTCCTACCGGTCAGTCGTCAGTGGTCAGTTGTCAGTTGTGTCTCACTTCATTATGCGAACAATCCCTGCATAAGCTTCTGTCACTGACAACGAACTACTGACAACTGACTATTCCCTGAATGAATTCCGACGTGTAAGCCGATCGTACATAAAAATAGGCATGATCAAGCCGGCGCGAACTATGGTCGCGAGTTGCCAGGGAAATGAATATCTTTTGCGATGTTTCTCAATTGCCCGCACCATCTTCCGCACTGCGTCGTCGAGTTCCATTAGAAACGGCATCTGCACGCCTCTGTTTGCGGTTAGGGGAGTTTTAATAAAGCCAGGATGAATAATTGTTACGTCTATGCCTCGCGGCTCCAGGTCAAGTCGCAAACTTTCGAAGAACACGGAAACTGCGGCCTTGCTTGCGCAGTAAGCGGCGGACTTTGGCAAACCGCGATAGGCCGCAAGGCTCGATATCGCAACCAGGTGTCCATGTCCCTGCGCCAACATTTGCGGCACGACAGCCGATACGCTATTGGCCGCCCCGATAACGTTTACATTCATAACGTCGGCGACTTCCTCGCCGCGCAATTCCGCGGCATCCTTAGTTGGTCCTACTCCCGCATTCGCAATCAATAGGTCTATTGACCCAAAGCCTGCGCGCAATTTGTCGGCAGCCTCAGCAATGGACTTTGAGTTCTGGACGTCAGCCGGCAAAGCACGCGCTTCGCTCCCGCTCGCCTGAATTTCTCGTACTACTTCTTCAAGGGCTTCGGCTCGCCTCGCTACTAATCCAACCTTCGCTCCCCGCCGCGCCACTTCGACCGCCAATCCACGGCCGATTCCAGATGATGCGCCCGTGATCATTACCACTTTGTCGGCCCAGTAATTCACAACTTGAATGTTTAGAGGCGGGCGTTGCCCGCCGACTCAGCGTTAAGCGGGGCAACGCCCCGCTCTAAACAAAGCCAAAACTTGCAACTTTAGACTAGACTTGCAAAACGACCGGCATGATCACAGGCCTGGCTCCTGTAAGTTTCTGAATGAATCGTTTCAGCTCCACGCGCACGTGTTCTTTCAGAAGGCTTTCGTCGGCAAGCGTCTGGCGGGAGGCGCCGGCGATCGCGGCGGCAACAATGCTTCGCGCATCTTTCAAAGAGCCGTTCGCTGAATCGAAACCGCGCACACCGCGCGTGACAATCTCCGGCTCACCCTGGACCACGCCCGTCTCCGCGTCAACGGTCACAATCAGCGTGACCATCCCTTCATAAGCCATCTGCTTCCGCTGGCGAACAGTTTCGCCTTCAATCTCGTCAAAACCCGTATCGTCGATGAAGGTCCTACCGATTTCACGCTTGCCGATCACCACCGCCCGTTCGCCATCAAGTGCGAGTACATCGCCGTTTTCAATCAGGACAATGTTCTCTTCCGCGTAGCCGAGATGGTTCTTCACAAACTCCTTATGCCGAAACAGCATGCGATACTCGCCATGGATCGGCACGACAAACTTCGGACGCACCGCTTCGGTCATGATGCGAATGTCTTCCTGCGAGGCGTGTCCGCTTACATGGACCAATCGTCGCTTCTCTTCAATGATATTCGCGCCACGCTTATAGATCATTCCGATCATTCTCGAAATCAGACGCTCGTTACCAGGAATGATGCGCGCCGATAGCACCACTGTATCGCCTTCATCGACCATTAGCCCTTTGTAGCTTTGCGTCGCCATCTGCGAAAGCGCCGCGCGCGCTTCGCCCTGGGAGCCAGTAACAAGAAACACTATTTCGTGGTCGCGCCGCTGCTTCGCCTCGTTGAGCGACAAAAGCAAGCCATCAGGAATATCCAGATAACCCAGACGATCGGCAATCTCGACGTTCTTCTGCATCGACCGGCCAAGCACGCATACTTTGCGGTTAAACTGCTGCGCGATATCAAGCACGATCTGAAGGCGATGAATAGACGATGCGAATGCAGCCACGATGATGCGCCCCGGGGCTTCGGCAAAGATTTCTTCAAAAGCCGGGATTACAGCTCTTTCGGAAGGCGTGCGACCCGGCACGGTGGCGTTCGTTGAATCCGATAGCAGCGCAAGCACGCCTTCCTGCCCATAGCGACGGAAGGAACGGAGATCGATCGGCTCGCCAATTACCGGTGTCTCATCAACTTTGTAATCGCCGGTGTGAATGATTGTGCCTACTGGCGTTTTGATCGCCAGCGAGAAGCAGTCGACCAGCGAGTGAGACACGCGAATGAATTCAACGCTGAATACACCCAGATCTATAACATCGCGTGGTGCTACTCTGTGAATTAGAGTGCTGTCCACCAGGTTATGTTCTTCCAGCTTGCTCTCAGCCAGTCCGGCAGTGAAGTGGGAACAATAAACGGGGACGTTGAATTTCTTCAGGATGTACGGCAGTGCGCCGAGATGGTCTTCATGCCCGTGAGTAAGAACGATAGCGGTAATGTTATCGCGATACTCTTCAAGAAAATCGAAGTTAGGAATGCAAACGTCAACGCCATAGGCGGTCTCTTCGGGAAATCCCATGCCCGCGTCCAGGATGAGCATTTCATCCTCGTAACGCACGGCCATGCAATTCATCCCAAACTCGCCAATGCCGCCGAGCGGGATGATCTCTAAAACACTACTCACTTTTGATTATTACTCACTCTCCGGGGACGTTGGTCGTGCTGTACTTTCGTGCAGCAATCGCGGGGCTAAACAAGCGCACCAGTATAGCATGCCCGCTTTACGGCCGCAGATGTGTCGAGTTAGGGGCGGATTGATTGAGGGAAATGACCACACAGTAGTCCTGAAGCATATAGTGAAGCCGGTCGAGACTGTTCAGCGTTCCTTAAATCGTTCAGGGCTAGTGGTTTTCTGGGGCGTAAATCCACGCGTTGATCTTGTTACTACTTGAGCTAAGTGGATGAACAGTATTATTCTCCCCGGCGAGTAATAGCAGCCGGACATTTCATCGAGGAAAAACTATTATGTCCACTCAAGCGAAGAATGCCAGAGCGACTGTGATTCCCTGCCTTCGCTATCGCGATGCGCCAGCCGCAATTGAATGGCTCTGCCAAACGTTCGGTTTTGAGAAGCAGCTTGTTGTACCCAACCAGGATGGCAGCATCGCACATGCTCAACTGAGTTTCGGAAATGGAATGGTAATGCTTGGGTCGGTCAGAGATACTGACTTTGGCCTTTTGATGAAGCAGCCCGATGAGATCGGGGGAGCCGAAACACAGACCGTGTACTTAATCGTCGCAGACGCGGACGTCCTCTACGCCCGAGTGAAGGCCGCCAGCGCCCAGATCGTGATGGAAATAAAAGATGAAGACTATGGCGGACGGGGCTTTACGTGCCGCGATCTCGAAGGGCATGTCTGGACTCTCGGGACATACGATCCCTGGTGATTTCAACCGTCGGCAGATCCGAAAGAACCTGATAGGCGGGAGGTTGCGCTTGGCTAACGATGATAAAAGAAAACACAAGCGTCTGCCCCTTCTGATCGAGGTACTCTGGGACGGAGGGACGGGTAAGTACGAGGCGCGTACAACTGACATCAGCGAGGGCGGATGTTTTATTGACACCATGGGACAGGTAGCGCTCGGCGAGACGATCAATTTCAAGTTATGCCTGACCGGCGACGAATGGATCGAAGTGCAGGGCGAGGTGACGCATGAGTTGCCCCGCGTGGGCTTTGGAGTACGCTTCACGAAAATTTCGGAGGCCGATCAAAAACGACTTAATGCGCTTATCAGGACAAAATAACAAAATTCATGAATCACGATAGTCTGCGAGGTTTGCAACAGACGATATAGCCACATCTTTACCACTCCGCGGTACAAACATATATGACTAGAAATATTATTTTAGCCCTCTGGCTTCTCGCTCTCGCTTTCCTGCTCAGCGCCGAAGCTCCTGAAACTTTTGCCGCTCCGGCCACCATGCGAGTGGATTACTACCACACCGGGAACTCCACGCAGGAACTGTTCAGCAGGGACCGCGTGGTTATCGAGCCGCTTACCTGGCCCGGCGACATGAGCAGGGCGATCGACAACACCAACCTCGGCAAGTACTTCTTCGAAGTGCGTGACCAGAAGACACAACGCGTCCTTTACTCGCGCGGCTTCGCTTCAATCTATGGCGAGTGGGAAACGACCGACGAAGCCAAAACGATGATGCGCACATTCAGCGAGTCGCTGCGCTTCCCCGCCCCTACTGCCCCCGTTGAGATTGTTTTGAAAAAGCGCGATTCGAAGAACGGCTGGCGGAATATCTGGTCCACCGTCGTTGATCCCAATGACATCTTTATCGACCATACGAAGGTTCCAGCGCCTGCGCGCCTGATCGCGATTCAAAAAATGGGCGAGCCGGCGACGAAGGTTGATTTTCTAATTCTCGGCGACGGCTACACTGCTCGTGAGTCAAAGAAGTTTGAAAGAGACGCCCGCCGGCTAACTGAAGTATTGTTCGCAACCTCGCCATTTAAAGAACATAGGAAGGACTTCAATGTGTGGGCGCTGTGCCCACCCGCCACGCAGACTGGCATCTCGCGGCCATCGACGGGGGTCTATCGCAATTCACCTCTGGGAGCTACTTACGATGCCTTCGGCTCCGAACGTTATGTACTGACCTTTGACAACCACGCTCTTCGCAATGTCGCGCAGTTTGCCCCATACGAATTCATCGAGATACTCGCCAACAATCGCACCTACGGCGGCGGTGGCATTTTCAATCTCTATAGCACGGTGGCGGCGGATAATGCGTTTGCAAATTACGTTTTCGTCCACGAGTTTGGTCACCACTTCGCCGGGCTCGCCGACGAGTACTACACGTCATCGGTCGCTTACGCACCTGCCACGGAACGCGTCGAACCATGGGAGCCAAACGCCACCGCTTTATTGGATCCCTCCCACCTCAAATGGGCCGACCTCGTCTCAACGGATACACCAATCCCCACACCCTGGAACAAACAAGCTTTCGAAAACTATTCACGGGAGATTCAAAAGCGTCGCACCCAACTGCGTAAAGAGAAACGCCCCGAAAGTGAGATGGAAGCGCTTTTCCACGAGGAGCGAGCGCATGAGGATGCAATGTTTGCTCGCGAGAAGTACGAGGGTCGAGTCGGCGCTTTCGAAGGAGCCATATATGAATCGCGCGGCTACTACAGACCGGAAGTAAATTGCATCATGTTTACGCGGACCGACCACTTTTGCGCAGTCTGTCGCCGCGCCATCGAGCGCATAATTAACCTCTATTCTCGCCGCAGCTGAAAACGCCAAATACGCGAGATGCGACGGCCTCAGTTTTCACCAGGCACAGCTCGCTGTCGCGAAGGTGAAAAAGCCAACGAAGTCCTGATCCTCCTTAACCCATGCCGCCGACTCGGAAACGTTTAGCCGCTAGTGAACTCAGTGGCTCGCTGCCCAGTCTTCCAACGAGATAAAACTTGTGCCATTGAAGACTTCAATCTTGTAAACCGGATGGATCTCCCAGACCGACCGGCGCAAAGGATTACCTCCTGCCGGTGGCACGCTGCACGGAGACGGTTTGTGACTGCCATCGAAGAAAAGCTGGCCCGTGATTCTCACGCGCAGCCCTTTAACCGGAAGCGGATTGGTCACGTGCTGCGAGGTGCAGGAGTTGGAGTCAAATCGATCCCAGACTGCCGGTCTGAAGTGCGGGATGATCTCCGCCGTCACACTCGAACATTCCGCCGCCGAGGCGGTTCGCCCGAGCGCGACATGGATGTCGTTCCATTCAAAGAGGGAATTCTTACAGTTGACGCCCTCACCTCCAAAGCCAACCGGGCCGGTGCCCAGGACAAATGTATCGTCGTGCTTTGCGTCTAACACAAATGCCTCAATCGTAACCAGCTTGCCTTCACCGAGCGTGACCGAATTCCCGCTTGCGTTTACTGTCGAGAGACTTTGTAACTTCATGCGATCAGCCGGCTGCGGCGGCCCGTTGCTGCCATAACTAATTTTGCCTTGTTGCACCATGCGATCGACCGCTCGCTGTAATTTGTCCATGGAGGTGAAGTTTATTTGAACCGGAGTCCCCGTTGCGCAAAGATTATTTTTGACCCTGTTTTGCGCTTTGTCAGAATCTTTCGTAGCGCATCCCTGGTTCGGACAGTGCTGATCGATTTCATGACTTTCGCTGCCGGCAAACGGCAAATTACAGCCCACCACAAAACTTTGATTGATATTGCATTTCGAGGGATTCGCTGGAGGGTTGTCAGTGCAATGAGACCTGGCTGTTTGTTTCTTCGTTTTCCTCCGTGCAGACGATGTCTTTCTCGTATGGAAGTTTGATCTTCTTTTGTTGCGAGCGGTGTTGGTGTTGCTCTGTTGCGAGGAGCCGGAAGCGAGCAGGAGGGTGCCTGTCACTAGAAAGATAAAGCAGATCGCGGAACAGAGATACCATTTGAGCTTCATAGCATCTCCTTTCTTGGTGGAAAGATTTACCTCGAGCTACGACTAAACGAAAAGAACTGCGGCGAGGATGTCATCGTAGTCTCTTTTGTGGGCTCACTCTATTCCTCATAAGATTCTCCTGTCAACATATTGATTTGCGTTGCTTGAAGCATTTCATTTGACGAGTGGCATGGTTCACATTTTCTTAACGAAACTTGTTTTGACCCGACTGATTCCGTTAACTCGCATTTACTTTTGCAGACTTGTGTATACTTTCTCGTAACGCAGTAGCGCTTCTTGCCACCCTATAGGAAAGTGACGTCAACACGATGAAGAAACATTGCTTCTCACTTGCTCTTTTTCTCGCTCTTATCGCTCTCTCTTCAGTAAATATTTGCGCCGCGGAACGACTTCGTTTCCGGATCGGACTTGATCCCGCCCTTGCGACTCAGCCGGTGTCTGGACGTCTTCTGATCTTCATGACCAATCAGACTAACGCCAGGGAAGTCATCGCGCCGGACTTTGTTAACCCTCGCGCCGTCTGGATCGCCGGCATGGAAGTGCATGACCTCGTGCCGGGTCAAACCGTCCATGTCGATCCCGATTCGCTGGCCTTCCCCGCTCCGTTCACGACTGCTCCTTCCGGCGATTACCAGCTCATGGCGTTGCTCGACACCAATCATTCGTACACCTACAGCGGCATGGGGCCAGGCGACCTTTACAGTGCGGTGACAACAGTTCGTAGTCTCAATCCCGCTTCAGCTCCTGCTATCGAACTAACACTTACCAAACAAGTGCCCGAACGGAAACTCGAAAGCACCGATTCGGTCAAACTCGTCACGTTTGAAAGCCCTTCGCTTACCGCTTTCTGGGGCCGGCCCATGCTGATACGTGCCGGTCTCGTACTACCACCGAGTTACGCGAAATCAAAAACCGATCGTTACCCAACCGTCTATTCGGTGCATGGTTACGGCGGCGATCAAGCGATTGCCTGGAGACGTGGACCGAATCTCGTCAAACAAATGGCCGAGGGAAAGACGCCGGAGATGATCTACGTCTATCTGGATGCATCATTTTCATTGGGCCATCACGTATTCGCCGATTCAGTCAACAATGGCCCGTGGGGACATGCCCTGACGGCAGAGTTTATTCCTTATCTGGAAAAGCAGTTCCGTATGGACGCAGTGCCAAGAGGCCGTTTTCTTACCGGCCATTCATCAGGTGGCTGGTCTACACTCTGGCTTCAGGTCAATTACCCGGATGTATTTGGTGGGACGTGGTCGACCTCGCCGGACCCAGTAGATTTTCGCAACTTTACTGGGCCTGATTTAACCCGGAAGCCGCCGCAGAATTTTTATCGCAACTCAGACGGCAAGTCGTACAATCTTGTGCGCTTTCAAGGGACCGAGATCATGACGATGGAGGAATACGCGCGCCTTGAACGAGTCGAAGGCTACTATGGCGGGCAGATGGCGTCTTTTGAGGCAGTCTTCAGCCCGCGCGGGCCTGACGGCCAACCGATGCCTCTTTTTGATCGTGACACAGGACGGATCGATCCATTCGTGCAAACGGCCTGGCAACGTTATGACATCTCGGCGTTGTTGCGTACAAATTGGTCCAAGCAGGAACCGAAATTACTCGGCAAGTTTCATATCATCGTTGGCACTCAAGACACATTTCATCTTGAGGCGGCCGTCTACCTTCTTCGCGACACGCTTAAGGGTTTAACGAGCGACGGCAGTCGAGCGGTAGATAACGATACCTCTAAGACCGCGGGCGGCGAGATCTCAAAACTGCGGGGCGGCGGCTACATAGAATTCATTGAAGGTCGCGATCACCTCAACCTCTACGACGGCGGCCTCGCCGAAAGGATTGCGCACGAAATGTACGATATGGCTCCACCAAAAGCGCGCAAATCTGTTTCATTAAAAAAAGCAGCATGATCGTGAGCCTAAGCGCCAAGGGCGCGCAATGTAGAAGTCTGGGGCAACGCCCCAGGAAATGCGAACCAAAGAAATTAATTCGAGCACTGAAGGTGCGGACGAAACGTTAATGCGTCGCCGTTCTCCCCCACAAGTCCTCATCAGGTTTCTTAAGCCGTACGACAGCGCGATTCAGGATCTCGCCCTTCGGTTGCGTTCGCTCGTGCTTGAAGAGATCGGGCCCTGCCATGAAAATATCTATGACGCTTACAACGCGGTGGCCATCGGCTACGGTCCGACGGATCGGTTGAAGGATTGTATTTTCCACATCGCGGTCTACGCGAAGCACGTCAACCTTGGATTCAACCGTGGAGCTACGCTCGATGATCCTCTTGGAATTCTCAAGGGCACAGGTAAGCAAGTTCGCCACATCACCATCAAGACTCCGGTAGATCTCGCGCGCCCCGAGGTTCGCTCTTACGTGCGCCGCGCGCGCAAGGTCGCGATTGCTGACGCACACAAGCTCGGCGAAACCACATCCAAAAACGTGGATGGCGTCGTCTCGACGGTGAAAGCGATCTATCCTAAGAGGCGTAGGCCAGTTCAGAGTCGCTAGCACTGATGCTGTTCGCTGTTTACTTCGCTGTCAATCCAAATGGCAAATGATCGCGTATATTAGGTTAGGGGGAATCACAAATCATGCATAGATGTTTGTTCCTGAGTGCTGCCATTATTCTTATTGTCACTGCGATGGTGGCTTGCAGTGCCGCCACTGCTTCTGCCACGGCAATCCCGGATCCCGCTCTCGATGCGCCTCTAGCGAGCGCCAAAGGGGAGCAAACCGCCGTGCTTGCGGGAGGCTGCTTTTGGGGCGTGGAAGCCGTCTTCGAACATGTCAAAGGAGTGACCGATGTGAGGTCCGGATATTCGGGCGGGTCCGCCGCCACGGCTCAGTATGAGAAAGTTAGCACGGGGGAAACTGGTCACGCCGAATCGGTCCGAATCACTTATGACCCATCCCAAATCTCTTATGGTCAGGTTCTGAAGGTGTTCTTTTCGGTGGCCCATGATCCGACTGAACTAAACCGGCAAGGACCAGATACGGGTACGCAGTATCGGTCCGCTATCTTTTATTCGAACGACGAGCAGAAGCGCATTGCGCAAGCCTACATCAATCAACTAAACCGAGCTAAGGTGTTCGCGCGGCCCATCGCCACTCAAGTCGCCGCCCTCCAATCTTTCAACGAAGCGGAGGCATATCACCAGGACTATCTCGTCCATCATCCGGACGAGCCATACATCGTCATCAATGATCAGCCAAAGATAGAAAATCTGCGCAAGGAACTTCCCGGCTTGTACAAAGCGAACTAGCTCCTGTCTTGTCAGTACCGCCTGCGGTAGCGGGCGGGTGATCCGCAGCTAATCGCAACCACACGGCAATCCAATGAATGCCGTGCTCCGGAATTCTTACACTAATGGCTGGGCGGCGATTGGTAATTCTATTCCTCGTCCCACCGCTGTGCTCTGCGTTTCTGCTCACTGGTACTTTCCGGCTACCGCGGTCACTGCGATGTCGACACCACGAACGATCCATGATTTCGGAGGCTTTCCGCAGGAGCTTTACCAAATTGAATATCCGGCGCCCGGAAGCCCGGGACTCGCCAAGCGCGTTCAAGAATTGCTGGCGCCGCTTTTAGTTGGCCTTGATCAAAGTTGGGGACTCGATCACGGAACCTGGTCAGGTGCTGTGTCACGTTTTTCCGCAAGCGGATATTCCGGTGGTGCAACTGAGTATTGATGAAACCAGGGACCCAAGGTTTCACTACGAAATCGGAAAGCGACTCCGGCCACTGCGAGATGAAGGTGTGCTCATAATCGGAAGCGGGAACATCATTCATAATCTGCACACATACGCCTGGGGCAAACACGAGGTTGAACCTTTCGATTGGGCTGTGCGGTTTGAAAAACTTGCGCGCGAACTTTTACTGGAGAGTAACGATGAGCCGCTGGTCGGTTACGAAGCTTTAGGACGCGACGCAATGTTGTCTGCTCCCACACCTGATCATTATCTGCCTTTGCTCTATGTCATTGCGTTGCGCCGGCCAGGTGAACAAGTGACTTTTCCAGTCGAAGGATTTGATGGCGGATCGATCTCTATGCTGACAGTGCAAATCGGCTGAACCACGCTATCCGGCGGAAAGCCGACGGTTAGGGAGGCTCAACCGTTTCGTTGAGGCGAGCTTTTGCTCCCGCTGGAGCCGGTGGAATGCACAAGTTGCATTCCTGCTGGGAACTTTACTAAATCATAGAGTCCCACCTTAGAGTCGGCCGGAGGTTGTCGCGAGGTTACCCGACAACCTTCCCGCTAAGGCAGACGTGTTTGTGAGCATCAGTTCCACGGGAAAACGACCAACAAAGCGCGCTTCAAAATGCAGTAGAGAAATCCAGGACCGTTCTCTTACAGTTTGGCTCGAACCCGACTTTGAGACCGTCACAAAGTAACCCGGAAGTAATCCAGTGAGCTCCGCTCTTTTCAGGGCCACGTTCAGATGGATTCTTTGTATTCCTCTAAATTCTCCTGGATCTTTTGCAGCAGGCGGGATTTGAGAGTGTTGGGTTTCAGTTGCTCAGGCGGAACAGGCTGCCACTTGCCGGGGATCAAAACCTGCGAATCGATAAAGGCATCGACTGCCTCTTGTAAACCGTCAATCTTAATTTTGCCTTTCATAGCAATCACCTCTTCAACAATAAAGGTGACTGCATCTCCAGTTATGCGATGGCGGTGGTTGATGATCGCCGCTCTCTCCTGAAGGGACTTTAGCGCTGTATTAAATGGCTCGTCCAGCGCGGCCACAAGTTTCAGGTAACATTCCTGAAAATTCTTCACTTGCGAGATGCCAGAAGACGCCAACTTCAGATCTCTTTTTCCCACGTAAGAGGCGGCCATGATCTGGCAAAAAATATCATGGGGCATGTAGGCAGTCTCTTCGTCCACTTTACTTATCGTCTGGGCCACGTAGTAGGCGGGTAACAAACGAAGCAGGTTGCGGATCAGGAACACAGGCTTGTGAGTGAAGCCGTCGGGAAGTTTTTCAATGCCTTTCGATACCTTCAGGTCTTCAAAGTAGCTCACAGCCCGATCGAAATCCTTTATCTCTTTCTGCGCCTTCTTCATGAGATGGTCTATCTGATCGGGCGCAAAACCTATTCTCCAGAGAATGCGGTAGTCTCTCTCCTTCTCGAAAGCGAGATCAAAGGCGTGCAAACATTCCGCATCCTTGAAGGCGCGCAGGTTTTCCTTTACACCCGACCGTATGAATGCCATGGCTTGAGCAAACACCTGCACAAGCATACGCGCCAAGCCTCGCTGCTCCACCAGAGAGGCGGAATAGCGATCCACGTCCTTGTATCGATATTTATCGTGCTTCGCGGCAAACTGTCGGATGGATCCGTAATCAAGGATAGCGCCGCTGGCCAACATGTTGTCTCCGTCCCAGGATAACCAATTAAAAATGTATTCCTCCTCGAGCACCGCGGCCATTTTTCCGTAGGAACGCGCAAGGTAATCAAGGGCTTTCGAGTAGCGACCATTTCCCTCGCTGGGAAGCTGCCAGAAACCGTTCTTAATTTCTCTGTTGATGAAGTAGTCAACCGAAGCTTTGAGTTCCTCGCGCCGTCCTTGTTTGAGATAACGGAAGATATGCGCCGGTCTAACCAAATTGGGTGCGCTTCTGACCCCAATTGCCGATCCGTCAGGATAGCCAATTACCGTGAGACAGCGCTCAGTAGGAATGCCTTGCCGATAGAAGATCTCCGACATCATCGCGCTGCCCAGCATCTCGTCTAAATCCGCCAGACCCGAAGAATAACCGTAGCTCTCGTCACCAGTCTGAACTATGCCGTCTGCTTGCTGCGCTCCCGGACTTAAGATTGTGGCGCCGGTTCCACGGCTGGAGATATCAAACGTCAAAGTCTTAGTTTTCAAGTAGCCATTCCAAATACTTCTGCCATCGCCAGAAGTTTTACCTTGTCTATTCTGATGCTGGGTTTGCAAATAGCGCGTGGCCATGTAGGGCTTAGGTTTTACTCTCTCCGGAGGATATTTCTTACCTTGCTTCAAATCATATTCGTTGATGATTCGCAGGGAGAAAGTTTCCAAAACGGCCTGTTCAAGTTCTTTATTAATGGTCTGTGGATGGTCGGCAGGAACCAGGCCCAACTCTTTGGCAAGAGGGAAATTAAGATAGAGGACACGACCATTTGAGCGGTAACGAGCCTGATAGTCAATGTAACCGTCAGGACTGACGTCCCGCCAGGGATGCGTGCCATCTAGTTTTTTAAACTTCTCATACATATTTGGCGGTACTATGAGAAGGCAACTGAAAGAGTTTTAGAACCTAACCGTGCGAGAGTCAATCAATATTTTTCCGTCTGATGTTTCATGAGTCCGACCCAATCATAAAACGTGAGTGGTAGCAAAATCTTGTGATACTGTTACCGCCACCACAATAGGCTCTTTTGAGTCGGACTCAGATTGAGGGTTTGCCAATGCTCCAGCCCATGAAAGCCGCTTTTTCTATGGTCACTCTGATCTTGAGTGTGCTGACTTGCAGAAGTGAAGATCAATGATAAGTCTGGCTTCATAGACAAGACCGGCAAGGTGGTAATACCCGCAAGATTTGATCATGTGTTTAAGTTCTCTGAAGGACTGACATCGGTTGATATCGGCGGAAAGTGTGGCTACATCAATAAGGAGGGTCGAGAAGTCATCCCGCTTCAGTTTGAAGTATGCATGCCTTTCGCTGGTGGGCTTGCCTACATGACCGGCGAATCCGAAGATCTGCCGCTATTGCGTTTCATAGATCGGACAGGAAAGATCGTGTTTAAAGAGTAATGCCTCAGGGGGTAGAATTCGCTCGTTAGACCATCACGGGAGGTTGATATGTTGCTTGACGGCAAATCCGCGCTGATTACTGGAAGTTCGCGAGGCATTGGCAGAGGTATCGCTCTTAAGCTGGCGGCCAGTCACGTTAAAGTGGCGGTTCATTACTACCAGAACGAGACTGCTGCAAAGGGTACGCTTGCGGAAATTCGCAAGCTTGGTTCCGACGGTTTTGTAGTTCAGGCTGATGTCTCGCAACCGGAACAGATCGAGGCGCTCTTCCGCAAGGTCCGCACCGAATTTGGCTCGCTTGATATTTTCGTAAGCAACGCCCGGCCTGAAATACCCGACTTTTTTCAACCACCCATGGATGTCAGCCTGGTCCAATGGGACACGGCCTTTGACTCGCAGGTAAAAGCATTCCTCGTGGGAGTTCGACAGGCGGTTCCGCTGATGAGTACGGGAGGCAGAATCTTTGCGATGACGTACGCGCAAGGCAGCCGTACGGGAGGGCTTCAACCCTGGGCAGGTATGGGTTCAGCCAAGGCGGCGCTTGAGTCGCTGGTGCGATACTTCGCAGTGGCATTGGCCAAACGCGGCATTACTGTAAATGCTATTAGCCCGGGATGGACTGAGGATACTGTGTTGAATTCCCTGCCGCAGCAGGCCCAGGATCTCTTAAGAAATTGGCATAAAAGCGGCTGGACTCCCATGGGACGTTTGGGAACGCCGGAAGATATCGGCAACGTCGTCACACTGTTTTGTGCCCCGGAAGCCGGCTGGATAACCGGACAGGTGATCTACGCCGATGGTGGAGCGTCATTAATGAATCCGGAGGTCCCGCCCGAAATCCAGTTGGGCTCTTAAAGGCCCTCGCCAGTTCTAACGTTCAAACAAGAATCTATTGAACTCCTGCGCAGCCACGAGATCGAATGCAAACAAGGGCAATTGAAATCGCTCGACCGATTTCTGCACTTGGCGATTAAGTGAGTGCTAATCAAGTCATTTCGGGCTTAATGGCCAGCGATCAGTTTTGAAGGAGGCTCCGTTCCTGGTGCCTCCTTTTCATGGTTACCTTACGCAAGACAGTTTGCAGTGCGGCAGCTCCATCAAGCCAGGCGTATGCTACGATTCGCGCAGAAGATAAGGACGAGATCGTTTAGTTGTAACCTGCTGCGCGCGACCATTGCCGGAATCTGCGAAGATGCCTGACCTTCTAGTAAATCTCCTGAAGCTGCCTCCGCTGGAGCCCGTTATGCTGGAGATGGATACGGCTGAGATTGTTATTCGTCGCGCGCAGCCCTTTGAAATCACTCTCGTGCGCGACTTTGTTGAGCGAGAGTTTGCTGTTGCCTGGGCGGATGAGATCTCTGTCGCTTTTGTAAACAAACCCGTCTCTCTTTATATCGCCGTCGTCAACAAAACGATTGTTGGCTTCGCAGCGTATGAATGTACGCGCCGAAGCTTCTTTGGGCCGGCAGGTGTAGTCGAAGACTTATGGAGTCGCGGGATTGGTAAGGCGCTCCTGCTTGCCAGCCTGTGGGGTTTGCGGGAGATGGGCTACGTTTACGGAATCATCGGTCATGCTGGGCCGGTTAAGTTTTATGAGAAAACAGTTGGAGCGATAGTAATTCGCGACAGTGACCCAGGTATTTATACAGATCTTCTAAAGTGAAACTGGGGATACTAAAATGAATAGGGCTGAGGACTTTCCAACCAGGCAAACACGGGCTTCGCGTGCACAGCACCCGCCTGGCCCAAAGGGTCAACCAATACTCGGCGTGATGCGGGAATTCAATCGCGACACGCTCGGCTTCATCACCCGTTGCCGAGACTATGGCGATGTCGTTCGCATGCGCTTCTTCTATGTTACTGCCTATTTTCTTTACAATCCTGACGATATCGAATACGTGCTCTCCATAAACGCGAAGAACTTCATTAAGTCGATGTCGCAGCGGTCAAACTTTTTTCATCGACTTCTCGGCAATGGTTTGCTTACGAGTGAAGGTGATTTTTGGCGGCGCCAACGACGTTTGGCGCAACCGGCATTCCACCGCCAGCGAATAAGTGCCTATGGCAACGTAATGGTTGAGTACGCGAGTCGCCTGCTTTCGTCGTGGCGTGAAGGCGAAGTCCGGGACATTCATCGCGACATGATGCGTCTAACGTTGGAGATTGTCGTGAAGACTCTTTTCAATGCGGATGTTTCCGGCGACGTCGATAAGGTCGCCGAGGTGCTTTCGGAAATCGTCAAACCATTTTCCTCGCAGGCAACGCTCAAATGGATAATTGATAATCGCCTACCCACGCCGGCGCATCGCCGATTCCACAAGGCTGCTGGCGAGATTGATGAGATTGTCTATCGCATTGTCGCTGAGCGCCGCGCCAGTCGCTCAGACGCTGGCGATCTGCTTTCGATGTTGCTCGATGCCCACGACGAGGATGGGGGCCATATGACTGACCACCAATTGCGGGATGAAGTGATGACGCTGTTTCTTGCCGGTCATGAGACGACTGCCTTAACTCTTTCCTGGACCTGGTACCTTTTGTCTAAAAACCCCGGTGTCGAAGAAAAGTTTCATGCTGAGCTGGATGAAGTACTTGGTGGCAGACTGCCGACCGTTGAAGATATGCCGCGTCTGAAATACACAGAGATGATCGCGAAAGAGTCGATGCGCCTCTATCCTCCGGCTTATGCATTGGGGCGAGAAGCGATCGAGGAGTGCGAGATTGGCGGTTATCGAGTGCCTGCGAAGTCTCAAGTATTCATGTTCCCGTGGGCCACTCAACGCGACCCTCGGTTTTTTACGGAACCCGAAAGATTTCATCCCGAACGCTGGACTGAAGACTTCATCGGCACCCTGCCAAAGTATGCCTACTTCCCTTTCGGCGGCGGCCCACGAATCTGTATTAGAAATTATTTTGCAATGATGGAAGTCGTGCTGTTACTGGCGACCATCGGCCAGCAATTCAGATTGTCGCTTGCTCCGGATCATGACGTCAGCTTGCTGCCGGCAATGTCTCTTCGTCCAGGAGATGGAATTAAGGTGGTGGTGAATACAAGATAATCTACCGAACGGGGCAAGCCCCCTTCCTTACGACGAGCCGAACAACCTTGAAATGTGGTCCGGTGAGGTGAGCTCCACAGGTTTAGAATTCCACGCAAGAATGAGAGTCTCGTGGTTGGGAAGGTGGGCTTGCCGCTCTTTTTGAGTTTCCTTATTCCAGAGCGCACGCGATACGCGCCCATTCCGCCAGCGTGAGTGTCTCCGCGCGACGTTGCAGATCAACCTCGGCCTGGCAAAGCACAATGCTTGCCCCTCCATGACTTTTGACTATCGCGCCCAGCGGCGCCGGCGCGTTTCGCAAGTTGTTGAGAATTGTCTTGCGTCTTTGGGCGAATCCGGCGCTAACAACTTGCCACAATAGTTTTTCGTCCTGCACATCTGCCGCAAGTCGAGAGCGCAGTGTCAATCTGAGAACGCTACTCCATACCTTCGGACCCGGACGAAAAGAAGTCGGTGCAACGTCAAACAACTTCTCCGTCTCACAATAAGCTTCGACGAATACGGAAAGATACCCACGCTCAGTTGCGCCTGCAGGCGCGGTAATCCGCTCCACGACTTCTTTTTGCAACATCAACACCATCTCAATCAGGCAATGACGTTGCTCGATCAGCTTTTGGAGAATAGCCGTAGAGATATTGTAAGGAAGGTTGGCAACGATTCGCGCTCGAGTCGCCGGACGAATAACATCGCAAATGTCTGTGATTAACGCGTCGCTTTGAACAAGCTTGAAATTCTTTTTCGAACTGAATCTTTCGGTAAGTAGAGGTATAAGATTTCGATCAAACTCGATAGCGACGAGGCGTCCAGCCTGCTCCAAAATAGGCGCGGTGAGCGCTCCTCTTCCCGGGCCGATTTCGACAATAGTTTCGTCAGGTCCCGGTTTCAGTGCGTCAATAATGCGCGCGACAATTCTCTTATCTGTCAGGAAGTTTTGGCCGAACCGTCTGGAAGGATGAGGTATGAATGATGAGGAATGAACGCTGGATTCAGGAAGGTTCTTTTTCATCCTTCATCCTTCCGCCTTCATCCCTTTTCTTTGGGTAGCCCGTCACCTCAATGTCTCGCCCTCGCTGCGTGATTTCAACGTCCCACAGCTCAAGTGCATTCGCCAGGGTTTCTGCACCGTCGCCACCAACTGCCGTAGGCGCTTGGCGACCTCCAATAATCATCGGTGCGATGAAGAACGAAACTTTGTTGACCAGCCCGACATCGAGCAACTTGCCAGCTACACTCGAGCCACCTTCAACCAACACACTTTGGATTGATCGTTTTCCAAGTTCCTCCAGGATTCGTATGAAGTCTCGCCCCTTTCCGGCGTCCTGGACAACTTCCACTCCACGCGATTCCAGATCGTTTCTCAACGATCCTTCAGAGTCGCCGGCGAAGATGAGAACGGGTTCCTGGCGGGCGCTCTTCACGAGTCGCGATTCAGGCGAGATTCTCAGTGTCTCATCGAGTACGACGCGTAAAAGTCGTCTTCTTCTTGTTTTGTCCGAGCGATCCGTTAACAAGGGATCGTCTGCCAGGGCGGTGCCTGCCCCAATCAGTATCGCGTCATACTCGTGCCGCAATTCATGAACTCGCGCTCTGGACTGAGTTCCGGTAATCCAGCGCGAATCTCCTGTGCGTGTTGCAATCTTTCCATCTAGTGAGGCAGCCAGCTTAAGATGCACGTAAGGGCGCTGGGTGCGCATGAAATGTAAATACTTTTCATTAAGTCGCTCCGCTTCACCAGACAATAGCCCAATGGCGACTTCTACTCCGGCGGATCGCAGATGCTGAAATCCGTTTCCAGAGACCTTTGGATTCGGATCCTCGATCGGGGCCACAACCCGACTTATGCCTGCCCTGATTAAGGCATCAGTACAAGGAGGCGTGCGACCGTGATGGGCATGCGGCTCAAGCGAGACATAGGCGGTTGCTCCTTTGGCATTTGCTCCCGCCTGCTTTAGAGCATAAGTCTCCGCGTGCTTCAGTTTCTCGTAAACGTAATAGCCTTCTCCAACAACTGCTCCATCTGGATTGGCGATTACACAGCCAACCAGCGGGCCGGGACTCACCTGGCCCACACCATTCGCAGCCAGGACGAACGCGCGTCTCATTAGACGGCGGTCTATGTAGGTCCAATCGCTTACCACACCTTTGACTGTCGCAATTGTTTGTTGCACGAGGTATTCAAAGAGGTTTATTCAAACAGACCATTCACGTAAAGCTCGGGATCAAAGACCACGAGATCGTCAACCTTCTCTCCAATTCCTGCATACCGGATGGGCAAACCGAGTTCATTAGCGATCGCCACGGCAATTCCACCCTTCGCCGTTCCGTCAAGCTTTGTCAAAACTATGCCTGTAACCCCGGCTACTTTGAGAAACTGCCGCGCCTGCTCAAGACCGTTCTGGCCTGTAACGGCATCGACTACCAACAGTGTCTCGTGTGGCGCACCTTCGACTTCCCGCGCCGCAACCCGTTTCATTTTCTCAAGCTCGGCCATCAAGTTAGATTTGTTATGCAGTCGACCAGCAGTATCGACAATCAACACATCTGAACCGCGCGCCTTAGAGGCCTTTAAAGAGTCGAAAAGAACAGCCGCTGGATCGGTTCCCTGCTTTTGTTGAATTAAAGGCACGCCGGTGCGTTCGGCCCAAACAGCAAGCTGATCTGAGGCTGCGGCACGAAAAGTATCGGCGGCGCAAATCAGCACATCATTACCTTCGGCCTTGATCCGCTGTGCCAATTTACCAATGGTCGTCGTTTTCCCGACGCCGTTTACGCCGACGATCATCATCACGTAAGGCGATACGTTCTGAGCGATGCTGGTCTCTGAGGCAACACCCTGCTTTTCTGACTGTCTCAAGATTCTCAATAGTTCATCTTTTATCGCCTGCTTCAGCGCTTCCAGATCGTTAATCTGTTTACGCGCCACGCCGCGCCGCACCGTTTCCAGAATATGCTGCGTCGTAACCACGCCAATGTCCGCCGCAATGAGTGCTTCCTCCAACTCATCCAGCAGATTCTCATCAATCTGTTTGAGTCCCTGGAAGACCGTGTCGAGCCTCTCGGAAAGCGACTCGCGCGTCGCCGACACGGCCCGGCGGAATCGCGCGGAAAATTCCTGCTCAAGTGCAGCTTCCTGAGCCTGCAACTCTTCCATAGACAGATTCAAGCCCAAAACGGAAGTTGCGAAAGGCGATCGTGATGGAACGGGGTTTTGCCCGCTACCTTCGATTTGGGTCGCTTCAGGCGGGTGCGAGGGGGCTGGTGAACGGGATTCAATAACTCGAATGTCGGCTGTTGCCATTTCGCTCGGCACTGGAGTTGGGCCGCCTCCAGTAGGCACAGGCTCGAGCATTGTTGCGGCTCCCAAAGAGGCAGACGAAGGCAATTTCGCTTGTTGAGTAGTCGCGGATGATTCTGCATCTGCTTCGCGGCCAGTCGCCTTTTCAGGCGTGGTTCCAGACAAGGGCTCGTTTAGTTTGAGCGACACAAACTGGTCGCCGCTCTTACGTTTCCAGAAAAGCGCCATAAGGTTGGTCCATCGATATTAATGCTGATAACCGAAATGCTGATTATAAGCGCAACAGCCGCGTCCGAACAAAAACGGGCGCGGCTGCGAGCTATGGTTAGTTCTATTGAACTCTGCGTTATTTAGGTTCTTAGGAGACGGGTATGGGCTCACACTCAATTGTCGCTTCAAATGACGGAACCGGCAATTTGGCCTCGGCCGCAATGCTGCGCTTGAGTTTGACAGACCCGGGTCGAATCTGCCCCTCCTTGCAAGCTTGCACGAAGGCCGAAACAACGCCCCCGTCGTAACGAGTGCCGACGAAGTTCTCTATCCTGTTTATAGCATCTTCAAACTTCATTGCCTGCTGGTAGGGCCGGTCGGTAGTCATAGCGTCGAACGTGTCGGCCACCGCCACGATCTTCGCCATCAGCGGAATCTCTTCGCCCTTCAATCCCTGCGGATAACCCTGGCCGTTTACCATCTCGTGATGCATATACATACCGGGAAGGAATTCTTTCATCGCCCGTATTTGCGACATGATTTTGTACCCCTTCTGCGGATGCTGCTTCATTATCTCGTACTCTTCATCTGTTAGCGCTGCTGGCTTTTTCAAAATGTTGTCGTCGATAGCAATCTTTCCAACGTCATGGAGCAATGCACTGATTCTTATCTTTTCACATTCGTCTTCAGGGAGTCCTAAACGCTGAGCAATCGCTACCGACATTCGCGACACTCGCTCTGAATGGCCTCGTGTATAAGGATCCTTACCATCTATCGCTGCTGCCAGACCCTTCACAGTTCCCAGAAACAATTCGCGATTTTCATCTGCCGAGCGCTGCAGGTCTTTAATGTAATGCTCAAGCTGGTCGGTCATCAGATTAAACGAATCACCCAGCTGGCCTAATTCGGTTATGCTGCGAATCTTAATGCGTTGTGTGAAATCACCTGAAGCGATGCGGTGAGCGCCTATGGCCAGCTCCTGGACCGGCTGCGTTAATTTCTTTGCGAAAAAGAAACCGATTACCAGAGTTAGCATTCCAGCTACGAAACTTATCATGATTGTCTGGCGTCTCATGTCACTGACTGAGGCAAGCGCGGCCGATTCATCCTGAATGGCAATCACGCCGAGCCGGGAGTACTTATCTAATTCGGCAGTCGCATATGAACCCAACATCCCGACGTTTCGCCCGTCGCGTACCAGATTGAACGGCTCTAAAGCTGACTGCACCTGCTTACCGGACTCTTGCCAATCGCGAACAACCTTAAGGTCGGTCATCGGCTTCTCCGAAAAAGCAACATTTGCTTCCGGATGGGCAACCGCGCGGCCGTTTTGATCCACCACAAAGACAACCGGAAGGCCCGCATCCAGCAGTTCTCGTTCGCTCTTCGACGTGGGCTGATGGACTGCCTTGAAAACTTCCTGAAACGAAACAATAGCTACCACTGCCGCTACAACACTATGCCCGCTTTCTCCTCCCATTACAGGCGCGGCAACTGTCATGGCCATTTCCTGTCCCGACCGAATAATCTGAGGGCGGCTTACGACTATGCCGCGATCGCTCATCTTCGCCAGGACTTCGCTGACGCGCTGGTCAACTTCCGCACGCTGAATGACGTCTGGCTGAAACGCTCTGTGGAGCTCTCCGCTGACGGGCCAGATGGCCAACGCAATAAGATTCGGATCCTCTTCCAGTGTTTTTTGCAGACGCGAATCATATCCGGCATCATTGAGCGGCTTGATGCCACCGGCGATTTCAAAAGCCCGCACGAGTCCGGTAACAACATCGCGGTAGCGTTGGCCGTAAAGTTCGATTTGCCTGGCCTTGTCTTGCACCAACTGTGCTTGGTACCGACCTTCCACCGATCGCAGCTCGTCAGCGCTACGTCCGGAAAGCAAAGTGCCAGCTAAAGCCAGCGGCAGAAGGCCAACTAGCAGCAGCACAGCGAGAACTATGTATAGGAGGCGAATTCGCCCCATCTTTTCCAGCATTTGGTTAATTATGTTGGGATTTGCTTAGGATTTTCTCTGATGAGTCCGAGAGCCGGCCGAAATGGCCACCCCTCATTATGATCGACGGAATATTGAGTGTCAACGCGTTTTGCTTTTCTTGAACGAAGTTGATGCCCGTTCTCGGGCAATCGACAGCTAAATCCCATAAGATCCGAGCCCCGCCGGGGCTATTTATCATCGCTTGAAAACCGCTTTTAAATAGACTTAACTGTAGCGGGAGACGTCTAAACACCCGGCAGCGCTAAGCCTCCACGAGGTGGGCGCAGAATTCGGCCGGCCGGTAGAGGGGGCCCCTCAAAATCAGATAGGACGGAAACGGTACGAGCGACGAGCAGATCGTAGACCGTGCTTTAACGGGCGACGCGGACGCTTTCGGCGAGATCGTGCAACGCTGGGAGCGACGAATCTTCGCGCTCGCCTTTGGCATGCTCGGGCGCGAGGAGGATGCGCGCGATGCCACTCAGGAAACTTTCCTCGCCGCTTTTCGCAACCTGCGTGCTTTCCGCGGTGACGCCAAAGTCTCCTCCTGGTTGCATCGAATAGCCGTTAACCAGTGCATCACGCGCCTGCGCAGAGCGAAGGTAAGAAATGAGAGCGCTCTCGAAGTTGAAGAGGAAAAGAACGCGGCACATTTTTCCTCACCTGTTCGATATTCGCCCGCGCGGGTGGTAGAGGGCTTGGAAAGAACTGCCGCCGTGAGGGGCGCAGTGAATAGTTTGCCAATCGATTTACGACAGGTTGTCGTAATGAAGGAATTCGAAGAGCTTACCTTCCAAGAAATTGCCGAAGCACTCGACTTGCCATTGAGCACGGTAAAAAGCCGGCTTTATACGGCGCTGAGGCAGTTGCAAATGCGGCTACAGGAATTTAGTAATGAGCTAGGTTGAGGTGAGTGAGAAATGAAAGAAGAAGTCGATGACCTGAATTGTGGACGCGAGAACGACCTGATCGCGTTTCTTTATGGCGAGTTGAATGATGGCGAGTCGCAAAGTTTTCAGCGTCACATGCGCGACTGCCCTGCATGTAGTGCTGAACTGGCCACATTCCGGATCATTCGCGAATCGGTTGTCGCGTGGCGCAACGATTCACTGGGTGGCGCCGTTTCTCCTGGTGCGATGACCGACTCGCGTGTGACAAGAGCCGACGGGAAAAAACCATCGGCCCTGGCCGCCCTGCGAGAGTTCTTTAATCTTTCGCCGCTATGGATGAAAGGCGCAGTAGCTTTTGCCTCAGTTCTGTTCTGCTTATTTGCAGGCTTGGCTGTTGCTCGCTGGCGAGATACGCGACCAGCGCCCATTGCAACCAATTCAAACAGTCAGGCAAATTCGGAGCAGCAACTGAACGCGCTTGTGGAGCAGCGCGTGCAGGACGAACTTCGGCGAATCAACGGTAGGAGGCAGCAAGCGCCAACTCCCCCTATGGTTGTCGACAATACATCGCAACCTAATCATGTTCGACGGGTTAAGCATGGCGCTGAGCTCGCCAATAATGTTACGGAGCAAAAGGCGCGGCGTCCGCTTTCGCGAGTTGAGCGGGAACAGTTGGCCGCTGATTTGAGATTGATATCTGCAAAGAATGAGGGTGAACTGGATCTACTAGACGACCGGATTAATCAATAGCCCTGGCGGCGGAGCGGGGTCGGAATATTGAACAATCTGAATGAGGTTTCTATGAAGTACAAGAGTCCAATTTTAACGTTACTTGCATTGCTCGTTTCCTTTCTTGCCGCTCCCTCTCTTTACGGGCAGGCAGTCCAGCAACAACCGGCGCAGCAGGAGCCTCAACAGATTGGCCCAATGGCAGATCCTATCCGCCAGCTGAACTTGAGTCCGCAACAGCGCGAACAGATCAGATCTATTCGAGAGCAAACTAAAGCGGAGCGAGCTGCGATTAATGAACGCCTTCGTGAGACAAATCGCGCGCTCGAAGAAGTGCTGGATGCTGACAACCCCGACGAGGCTGTGGTCGAACAACGGATGCGCGATGTCGCGGTCGCTCAGGCTGCGTCGATGCGCATGAGGATTTTGACGGAGGTGAGAATTCGCCGCGTCCTGAATCCAGAACAGCTGGGTATCCTGCGAACGTTGCGTCAGCAAGCCGGTCAAGCCAACCGAGATCGCTTGCTCAATGAGCGCGAGCAACAACGACCACAAGGTACCGATGGATCTCCTGGCTTGCAGAATCAGCGTAATGGCATCGCTCCGCTCTTTCGTAGACGCGACTTGCAACGCCGGCCTCGACCATAAAGCTACTAATAATCGGCAGAAAGAGAGCCGGCCAGGGGATGCCTGACCGGCTCTCTTTCTTACCACATGTGTTAGCTTTCAACCATCACTGATTCCTGCGCGCAATCCCTTTAAGCTTGACGCATTGCGACGATTTTGCGCATGATAAGCCGCTCTTTCAGATGCGGCCGTTTGTGAGATTAGGAGTCTCAAGCTTTTTACTAACAGGCGCGCATCGCATACATGATCGCAAGACGGCAGCTCCGCGATGTCCCGAAGTAAAGCAGGACTCTGACGGCCAGCTCTCTTATTAACCCCTAGATGAACTTCGTTACGCGCTCTATCTTCGAGCTGCAGGAAACCACGCTGATAGCCGCACGTGCGGCCAGGGGTCTTTTCAAAGGCCCGCGTTATCTCTCTGAAACGATTACACAGATGGATGTCATCGGCGTCGGCTCGTTGACCATCATCCTGCTAACCGGGTTCTTCACCGGCGGCGTTCTCACCCTGCAAACCTTTCCAACTCTTCAATTCTATGGGGCGCAATCACAAACCGGACGGCTCGTAGCAATCTCCCTCGTACGTGAACTTGGGCCAGTACTCTGCGCGCTGATGGTAACAGGTCGGGTTGGTTCGGCTATCGCGGCCGAGCTCGGCTCCATGACGGCCTCACAACAGATCGACGCTATGCGCGCCCTGGGCACGGACCCCATTAAGAAACTGGTCGCACCGCGCCTGATCGCTCTGATAATAACTTTGCCACTGCTCACTGTGGTCGCCGACGTTGTTGGTATTGGTGGTGGCGGACTCGCCGCGACCAGTCTTTACGGGCTTTCCATGAATGAGTTTGTGACTTCGGTTCGGGACGGCATTACGTCCAGTGATATTATTGGGGGCGTCATTAAGCCGATATGTTTCGCCCTCATTATTGGATCGATTGCATGTTACAAAGGTCTGACTAGTGAGGGCGGCACGGTGGGCGTGGGAAGATCTACTACGCGAGCAGTGGTCACGGCGTCGATTGTCGTCATCGTTACCGACTTTTTCCTCGCGCGTGGTTTACAGTACATACTCGGAATGCCCAAGAATTAGCGCTAACTAAAATCTATGGCCCTCTCAGCTAGAGAATCAGATCAAGTCGAGGCGTCCGGACAGGTAAGCCAAAACGCCGCTGGCTCGACTTTCGCCGAAGTCGACGACAGAGATCGCGCCATTCCCGCCATCGAGTTTCGCGACCTGCTGCTGGCATTCGATGACCGCGTCATACTGAATCACCTCAGCTTCAAGGTAATGAAGGGTGAGACGAAGATCATACTGGGAGGCTCGGGCGGTGGTAAGTCTACGATCATCAAGCTTGTGCTCGGGCTTCTCAAGCCAGACGGCGGACGAGTGTTAGTTGACGGCGAAGACATCACGGACTACGACGAAGTTCAAATGATGACTGTGCGCAAGAAAATCGGAATGGTGTTCCAGGAGGGCGCACTCTTTGATTCGTTGTCAGTCTACGATAATGTTGCTTACCGCCTGCATGAACAAGGGTTGCCCGAAGACGAGGTGGAACGAGAGGTGCGGCGCATGCTTCGGTTCGTCAATCTCGAAGATGCGATCGACAAAATGCCTGCTGAGCTTTCCGGCGGCATGCGGCGCCGCGTTGGTATTGCGCGGGCGCTAATCGGTGATCCGAAGATTGTGCTCTTCGACGAGCCAACCGCAGGTCTCGACCCTCCGACCTCGCGCACCATTTGCGAACTGGCCATGAAGCTTCGGGATCTGGAAGATGTGTCGTCAATATTTGTGACGCACGAAATGAACAATCTCGATTATCTGTGCTCCGAATACGCTGTCGTAAACGAAAAGGGTCAAGTGGTGTTTGAGCGCGAGGGCGAACGGCTCTGCCTGATTAACAGCAAAGTGATGATGATGCGCGAAGGTAACATCATTTTTAGTGGCACAGACGAGACCTTGCGCAAGTCTAATGACCAATACATTCAAAAGTTTCTTCGCGGACACTAAAGGAAAGGATGAGGGTTGGGGGATAACAGGTGAGGGATAAAGCGCGCGGCGTTGTTTTCATCCTTCATCGCTCATGCTTCATCCCTTAATGAGCGCCATGCCAAGATCAACAAAGACGGTAAACCTAAATCAACTACGAGTCGGCATATTCGTGCTGGTCTCAATAGTGATTCTGATTTTTCTGATTCTTAATGCCTCTGGCGACATTAATCCCTTTACGAAAAAGTTCCACTTGAAAGCGCGTTTTGCCGACGCGAACGGCCTACGTGAAGGCTCAGAAGTGCGATTGTCGGGCGTCCGGGTTGGAAAGGTAGACAAAATCAGCTTGCTGCCACCTGCGACGGAGCCAAACGCACAGCGCGTGGAGGCGTTGATGACCATCGACGCAAATATTGACGGTCGTCCCGCCAAAGAACGTATCCGGCAGGACTCGACTGCGCAGCAGGGGTCACCGAGCCTGCTGGGTAATGAGATGTTGATTAATATCAGTCCGGGCACGGCATTGGCGCAACCCGCTAAGGATTACGACATCCTGCGTTCTTCCACCTCTAACACGGTAAATGATTTCGCCACCTCAGGAACCGACTTGGCTCAACGTCTCAGCAAGCTCTCGGATCAGATTAGTGTAATTGTACGCGACGTAGAGGAAGGTAAGGGCACAGTCGGACGGCTCTTTAGCGATGAAGCGCTCTATAACAACCTTAATGCGACCGTCCGTGAAACAGAAGATCTAATGCAACAGATAAGATCAGGTAATGGTTCTGCCGGCAGGTTCGTTAATGATCCCGCGCTTTACAACAACGCCAATGATATAGCGTTACAGTTGCGAAAAATTGCTGAAGATTTACGTGCCGGGCGTGGTACTGCCGGCAAGCTTCTAACAAACGACGAACTCTACAATCGGATCAATCGCACTGCTGATCGACTCGATCATTCAGTTGAGCAAATCAACTCAATGGTCGCGGACATCAATGCGGGTCGCGGGACTCTTGGGAAACTGATCAAGGACGAGCAAATGTACAATGACGCTAGCGCGGCTATTGCCCGCTTCAATACGACAGCGGAGCGCATTGACAATGTTGTTGCCGGAGCTCAGCGCGGCGAAGGCACGCTGGGAAAACTCCTGACAGACGAAGCACTTTATTCCAACGTAAACCAGCTCTCGTCCGAAGGAGTGAAACTGATCTACGACTTCCGCCAGAATCCTAAGAAGTATCTGACAATCAAATTCCAGCTATTCTAAGGATTGAGATCCTCAGAAGGCAGTCTCGTCGGCCGAAGGACCGTAGATGGACGGCACGGGTATGTCGTTCAATCGCAGATATACGCCGAGCTGAGCGCGGTGATGAATCATGTGGTTCATGACGAAGCTGCGCAAAACTGCGATCTTCGGCATCGACAGGATTGTCTTCCCGTTTGACAGCAACGTCCAGGGTTTAAATAAGTCCTGGTCGCTCGCACCCGCAATCGCCACACGTGTCGCCGCGACGTTTTTGTCAAAGGTTTCCAGAACCTGTTGCTGCGAATTGCACGGCATTACGGCCTGAGGCTTACCTCCCGGGGCCAGATCAAATGAATCCGAGCTCACAGCCAGACTCCCCCAACTCGGCAGATTGGCAAGGTGTGTAGCAAGGCCTCCGAGGGACGAGGATTTGTCGTGCGGCTTCCAGGCAAATTTCCCATCCGGAACGCGCTCAAGTGTTTTTCGTGTATTCGCCATCTCGTGATCAAATTCTGGTAGTAACGATTCGCTTAATCCCATTTGCACCTCCGTGTAGGTTATGGTTTGAGAGACGCTGAGGCGGCAAAGATTACGCCGACTCGCTTGCGTTTGCCGATTCGATTTCGCTTCCAGACTCCCGGACGTTTCGACACAATAGCAAATGCTCGCACCGGAAAAGTTCCAAAGCGCTTTATCTTCACCGGCACTGCAAAAAACTTGAAGTCCCGATCGGGAAGGTCCCCCAGCCCGCACAGGTGTTCCACGATAGGGATGGCGTTAGCCAATAAAGTCGAATGAGCGGGGCGACGACCATCGGCGGTGTCGTCAATGTTGTACGAATCGATGCCGACTAGTGCGGCGCCGGATTGCACCAAATGTTCGGCGGCATCAGCGGTCAGGAATGGATGCGCACCATTGGAATAAGCTTCGGTCCGCCAACGTTGATCCCACCCGGTGTGAAAAAGTACTGCCTTGGCGTTCAGGTCAAGCCCCGTCAACGCTGCTGCCGGAAATCTCCCGCCCGGCAGCGCCAGGATTGCGCACTACGATCCCATCCAAATTTGCTAACGAAAACAGATCGAGACCGGCGAGGTCCGTTCCGTCCGGATAGCGATGAAATGGACTATCGAGGTAGGTCCCGGTATTCGCGACCATTTCGATCTTGCCGATGTGAAATTCAGTGCCTGGCGCATAAACGTTTCTCGATTGTTCCCTCGTAAGATGATCCGTAATAACTGGAGACGGCAAACCCTTGTAAGTGACCATGCCGTCTTCGATCGTATGGCTCACATCAATCAGCTCATATCCGCAGTTCATCTTCGGTTTGCCCCATCAGAAACTGTTCCGGAAGTCTTCTTCTGAACAAGAACCTGAAAACTGGCAGCCATTCGATCAGGCAAGATCATCTCTCGAACAGCCGTGCTAAGACGAAGTTGTTCAGCTTCGTTCTTACACTGTTGGGATTCAAGTTCCAATTGCTCCAGCAAACCGTTGGCGACGAGGAACTTATCCTGTCGATCGAATTCCACTGCTTCAAACCCGAGCTTTCCGCCGACGCGTTTTACAAAACTCCAGTCAATTGTTGTCGTGATGTCCTGTTCGCCCGGTCGCGCCAGAACGTCGTCGACTATCCGGTGTCGGTAAAAGCTTCGCAGAGTTCCCCGGTACTGAAAGCGAGCCGCGGAAGAATAAAGGGCATCTGCGTCAGCACCATAGTCGACAGTGACGAGATAACCAGTACGCATTTTCCTGGCGACTTTCCTTAGCCATTCCTCAATCTGGAGATTGACCTCCGCCACCTGACCTTCGACAAGCTGAATGTCACATTCCGCGAAATAGTCATCGAGATAGCGCGTTGAAAGAGGGCCCAGTGTCCAGTCAAATTTTTCGTTCGCCCCGACCTTTACATAAAACTCGCGAAGCCGGCCCTCATCCATCTTGACCCGATGAACGGGGAATGCATCCAGCAGCTCATTTGAGAAAACAACTCCGGTATCTACTTCCAGGTCATCCAGCTTCCTAAACTCGACGTGATCGGAAAAAGGCAGCAGACGTTCCCGCGCCAGTGTTCGAGCATGCGAACTGACTTCATCAAGAACGTAGTTAGTTGCTGCAAAGACGTGCGGAAGATATTTCTGGAGCGTTTGCAACACACCGGTAGCAAAGTGTCCTTCTCCGCCGCCGACTTCTACAATTCTCCAGCGCGCCGGTTTGCCAAGCTTCTCATAAAGCGTGGCAAAGTAGCGGGCAAACGTCGCGGCAAATAAAGAACTGCGCTCCGGGCTGGTCCGGTAATCGCCTTCCCTGCCCCACTTTTGTCGGCTGCTTCGGCAGTAATAACCTTCGTCCACATCATAAAGCGCCATTTTCATCCAATCAAAGAAAGTGATTGCGCCATCGCGTCTAATTCGTTCGCGCAGGCGTTCGGCAAGCGCGGAAGTATGTGGAACAGTTTCGATCATCTGCGCAACCAGGCGGCATCAGCGCAATATCGGTCGGATGTGTCGGCCTGAGTATTGGCTGGATTCACTTGTCGGATAATTCTAATGCGAAGCACGCAATACTTTTGTTGACTTAACGCGATGAGCTAAAGGAACTAGCGGTTTGGATCTTCCTTATCCAGCAAACGGGTCGTATTTTCAGTGATGCTGGGCGGCTGATATAGTTCAGCGGTATTTCGCTGTTGTCCCCGGCTCGTAGCAGCCTTCGCGGAAGCTGGTGGCAACGCTGCGTTGCGCGCCGAAATGTCGAACTGAGGAGTAACGGGCGGCGAGTATCCTGCTATCTGGTTAGTTTCCATTTGTGGAATTGCCTCTTCCATTAACAAAGCGTAGAGGATTCGAAGCAGTCCACCTACGAAACAGAATATGGCGGTGATGGGAATCACTACTTCCGGATTGCCCAAAAAGAAAACGCTAATGATCGATACTATGGGCACGACGAGCAGCGTGCTAAGCATTAACATGGCGCCCTGTCGGATTCCCTTGCCCCGCGGCGAAAGTTGTTGCCTGCCAGAATGAACGTAGCGCGCCGGCAGCATTCCGCCCGATGCCAGCACTGCCGTCACACCTTCGAGAAGAAAGCCGCACTTCGAACAGAACCTTACTGCGTCGGAGACCTGCAGCTGTCCGCATTGTGGACAATACATTCCGAAAACCTCGCGCCGCTGACCATGAACTTGAGCTAGATAATAAACCCGGATGGGCTAATAACGGAAAGAATCTTGAGGGACACCATGGCTTGAGCTTGATAATCAGCCGCTCGGAGGAGAGTTTCCAGGAGCAATCCAATGAGCGGCCGTGTTGCGCCGGTTGGCAGCGCGACATGCTTCAAAAGGCAGGCATCGTCAGCGAAACTGCTAAACGCTCTTTTGCGAGTTTCTTCAACTTCCGCCAGATGCTCGGCAACTTTCGCAGGCGTTGATAGATGTTCGGGCAGTGTCCACTCAAACGGATCATCCCAAAGGTTTGAAGTTATCCCTCCGAAAGTTTGCTCGATAGCTGCGGCGCATCGCAACACGTTTTCGCCGACCGAATGTAAGGAACTCATGCTTGTGAGCGCTGGAACCGCGTACAAAATATCAAGGGCGGTACTATCAATTAGCGCGCATGAACTCAAATGCAAACGCGCAAACTCTCGGTCGAGACTGTCTACAATTTCACGACTGCCGAGCGTCTGCGCGTTTACTTTGTCGTTCATACGCGGACTGAAACAAGAGCTGCGAACTGAGCCCTACCGCTGCTTTGAACGCCGATCGGTTTCTTCCAACACGGTGCCGAATGTACGACCGCCAAAGTGGAAACCGTTGTAGACGTGGCCCTTGGCGCCCACCCGCGCTCCCCGCGAAGGCACACCCCGCCGCGTCACCACCCAGAGTCTTCCGGTGCCATCGTCGATCTCGTAGGCGCCGTTGCCCAGGACGCCATAGCTATCCGTGACATTGCCGACAATGGCGACCTCTTTGTTTCGATACCGCCCGGGGTCAGCATTTATCTTTGAAATTGTAGTTTGGCTGGGACAGGCTGTAAGCAGGAGCACGGCCGCAAGTAGCAGCGATGCAGGCCCGATTTTTTTTACCAAATGCATACGCATCTCCTTTTTGGGTTGAAGTTTATTAGAGGGAGAGCGCCGCATTTGCACCTTTTCTGGAGCGGGAAACCTCAGCGGCAGATAAGAGATGCCGCCCACAGACAAAGCGTTTTCTACAAATCGCAAACGCCACGGGTTATTTGCCAAACGCTATTTGCCAAACCAGCCGATCGGCTTGCCGGACAGGTCGACCCAAACACTTTTCACATGTGTGTACATTTCGAGAGCATGCTTGCCCATTTCCCTGCCGTAGCCCGACTGTTTGTAACCGCCAAAGGGCGACGCCGCATTAAACATATTGAAGGTATTGATCCAAATGACGCCGGCTTTTATTTCTTTCGCGAAGCGATGTGCACGCGTGATGTCGCGAGTCCAGATGCCAGCCGACAGACCATAGATGGTCTCATTCGCTTGCTTGATTAGATCTTCCTCATTTTGAAATGTAATGACCGACACCACAGGCCCGAAGATTTCTTCCTGGGCGACTCGCATCTGGTTTTTCACTTCCGAAAAGATTGTCGGCTGGAAGAAGTAACCGTTCTGAAAAGCTCCCTCGAGCTTAGGACATTCACCACCGGCCAGCACCGTCGCACCTTCCTTTTGAGCGACACCGACATAACTCTTGATTCGGTTGAGTTGATCCTGGGAAACCTGCGGGCCCATCTGTGTGGCCTTGTCCATCGGATCGCCCACAATAATCTTCGCTGATTTCTCTTTCAGGCGCTCTAGAAACTGATCCTTCACTTCCTCCTGGACAAAAAGCCGCGAGCCAGCACAACAAACCTGGCCTTGATTGAAGAAGATTCCCATCATAGCGCCATTCACGGCCTGTTCAATGTCAGCATCAGCAAACACGATATTTGGCGCCTTACCACCGAGCTCAAGCGAGACCTTAGTGAGGTTCTCGGCGGCGGCTTTGGCAATTAATTTGCCAACTTCGGTTGAGCCGGTGAAGGCAACCTTGTCGATACCCGGATGCGCAGCCAACGCCGCACCCGCGGTCTCGCCGTAGCCGGGAACGATGTTAACTACGCCCTCGGGAAAGCCTGCTTCCTGGATCAACTTTCCCAATTCCATCGCAGTGACTGGAGTTTGCTCCGCTGGCTTGAGCACTATCGTATTGCCGGCGGCAAGCGCGGGAGCGAGTTTCCAGGCAGCCATTAACAGTGGAAAGTTCCAGGGAATAATTTGCCCGCATACTCCCACCGGCTCTCTGAGAGTGTAATTAAACATTTGCCCGGGAACAGGAATTGTTTCGCCTTCGATCTTCGTGGCCCAACCCGCGAAGTATTCAAAGTTTTCCGCAACCTGTGGCAAATCTACGTAGGCAGATTCCTTAATTGGCTTGCCATTGTCGGCGGTTTCCAGCGCAGCCAACTCCTTGCTGTGCTCTTCAATCAACTGCGACAGCTTGTAGAGCATGCGTCCGCGATCGCGGGCGCTGATCTTAGACCACTTACCCTCGAAAGCGCGCCGAGCTGCAATCACAGCCTTATCGATATCGGCTTTGTCAGCTTCCGCCACTTCGGCGAGCGTCTCGCCCGTTGCCGGGTTTGGCGTCGTAAAGGTTCTGCCGGATTCAGCGTCGATCCATTGCCCATCGATGAAGAGCTGATATTTACGCGGTGTGTTTGTTTCTACCAGTTGCACTGATGACATTATTACTCCCTTAAAGCACTTAGTGGTCTCTGTGCCACCTCGGTGTCTTTGTGGTAACCCTAGACTCAGGTGTATTCACCACAGAGATACAGAGAACGCAGAGAACTGACAGAGAAAATCAAAAATCAGTTGTGCCCGCCAGCAATTGCCTAAGCACGTAAGGCAAGATTCCCCCGTGCTGGTAGTAATCGATTTCAATGGGGGTATCGATGCGAAGAGTGACCGGAACCTCTTCAGTCTTACCTGAGGCTCGATAAATGACGAGCTTCAGATCCTTTTGCGGTCTGACTCCGTCTTCGAGCCCGATCACGTCGAAAGTCTCGCTCCCGTCGAGTCCCAATGACGCAGCATTAGTCCCTTCCTTGAATTGACAAGGCAAAACGCCCATACCGACGAGATTACTGCGGTGAATGCGTTCGAAGCTCTGCGCGATGACTGCCTTCACACCAAGCAGGCGCGTTCCCTTCGCCGCCCAATCACGCGAGCTTCCAGTCCCATACTCTTGTCCCGCAATCACCACCAGCGGCACCTCTTCCTGCTGATACTTCATCGCGGCATCGTAGATACTCATGCGCTCGCCATCCGGCTGGTGAATCGTTACTCCCCCTTCGACACCTGGCACCATCAAGTTTTTGATGCGCACGTTTGCGAAGGTACCTCGCACCATGACCTCATGATTGCCCCTGCGCGACCCATAGCTGTTGAAGTCTTCTACACTCACGCCCTTCTCCTGGAGATACCTGCCCGCAGGCGAGCTCGCTTTAATTGCGCCGGCCGGGCTGATGTGGTCTGTAGTAACGGAGTCACCAAAGATAGCGAGCGGACGAGCACCGTGAACGTCACACCAATCCTCCACAGCGTTACTGAATCCCTCGAAGTAGGGTGGCTCCTGAATGTAAGTAGACTGGGCATCCCATTCATAAACATTCCCGGTGCTGGTCGGAATCTCGTTCCAAAGTGGATTCTGCTCGGCGAAGTTGCTATACAACCTTCGATATGTTTCAGGATCGAAGGCGGATCGCAATAGCTGATTGATCTCCTGAAGATTAGGCCATATCTCGCGAAGGTAAACGTCTTTACCGTCACTGCCTTTGCCCAGCGGATCGTGCGAAAGATCGATATCAACTCGTCCCGCGATTGCGAAGGCCACTACCAGCGGCGGACTCATTAGAAAATTTGCCTTTATGCTCTGGTGAACGCGCGCTTCAAAGTTGCGATTGCCGGATAGAACGCTGGCCGCAATCAGATCGTGGTCGGTCAGAACTTGTTCGATATTGGGATCCAGAGGGCCCGAGTTACCGATGCAGGTGGTGCAACCGTAACCCACCAAGTTGAAGCCAAGACGATCCAGGTACTCTTGTAAGCCGGCTTTTTGAAGATATTCGGTGACCACCCGTGAACCAGGCGCAAGCGAGTTTTTGACTGACGAACGGACCATTAGCCCGCGTTCCACAGCCTTTTTCGCCAGCAGACCCGCCGCCAGCATTACGCTGGGATTTGAAGTGTTCGTGCACGACGTGATAGCGGCGATTAAGACGTCACCATGGCCCAGATCAACCTCGGCATGTGGAAATTCTTCCGGGTGTACTTCCTCCAGGCGATCCGGAGTGGGCCGATTGTTGACCATTTCGGTCTCGGTCCAAACACTGGTGTTCTGGGGGGTGACGACGCCGGCCGAGGCGACAGGAACAGTTTCGGGCCGTTGCTCGCCACCGCCACCAATCGCCGTCTTTGCGATGTCAATTGTGCCAATTCGAGTGAAGTACCGAGCCTTGACCTCCTCAGCGGATTTCCCGTAGCCGCCCTCACTCGCAGGCTTTTGTAAGAGATCGAGAAACTGAGCTTTCAGGTTTGATAGCTCAATACGATCCTGTGGTCGCTTTGGACCCGCAACGCTGGGAGAGATTGAGGCGAGATCAAGATCGAGAAGAGTGCTGTATTCGCACCGACCCTTTTTTGGGATACCAAACATGCCCTGCGCCTTGTAATAGTTGCGCACGGCTTCGACCTGTTCGTCTGTGCGCCCAGTGGCTTTTAAGTAGATACATGTCTCTTCATCCACCGGAAAGAAGCCCATGGTCGCGCCATACTCTGGAGCCATGTTGGCAATGGTGGCTCGATCTGTTACAGAGAGGCTGGCGGCGCCGTCACCATGAAACTCTACAAATTTTCCCACGACCTTCGCCTTGCGCAACATCTCGGTAACGCGTAGCACAAGATCGGTAGCTGTGACGCCATCACGCAAGCTGCCTGTCATATGAACGCCAACGACATCGGGTGTCAGAAAGTAAACTGGTTGGCCCAGCATCGCCGCTTCCGCTTCAATTCCACCGACGCCCCATCCAACAATACCCAGACCATTGATCATTGTGGTGTGTGAATCGGTACCAACGAGAGTATCGGGATAATAATAGCCATTGCGCTCCCAGACACTCTTTGCCAGAAATTCGAGATTGACCTGATGACAGATGCCAATACCCGGAGGAATCACGCCGAAGCCATCAAAGGCCTGCGTGCCCCATTTTAGAAACTGGTAGCGGGAGTTGTTGCGCTTGAATTCCATCTGCATGTTCTTTTCAAACGCGTCTTTCGTGCTGGAGAAGTCCACCTGGACGGAGTGGTCTATGACTAGATCAACTGGCACGAGGGGCTCAATGATCTCAGTATTCTTGCGCAAACGAGCCACTGCGGAACGCATCGCGGCCAGATCCACAAGCAATGGTACGCCGGTGAAGTCCTGAAGCAGGACACGCGCAACCACGAAAGGAACTTCCTCAGTTCGCTCACCCTTTGGCTGCCAGTTGGCTAATGCGCGAACGTCGTCTTCCGTAATCTTCTTGCTGTCGCAGTTACGCAGCACGGATTCCAATACGATCCTGATGCTAACTGGAAGCTTCGAGATGGGACCGACGCCTTCTTTTTCCAGTTGGGGCAGCGAATAAAACCACGCAGATTGACCGGAGACTGGGTTGAATGTTTGAAGGGAGTTAAATGGACCTTGTGGCATAGACATCGGGGCTGTTCGTGATCGTCAAACGCTAATTGCAGTCACAGAAAATCACGCAGAGAAATTTTGAATTTTTATTTAACAACTTCAGTGTAAGTCCGTGTTGCGTAGTCGTCAAGGAAGGCGTTTCGTAGGTACCGGGTGATTTTGAAATTCCGTTTAGCACGGCACTTTAGTGCGGTGACCTGGCGGTTGCGGTGTAACAGAGAAACAATTGAACAGATGACACAAGAGATTGCAACCAAATATTGCGAGCATGTTGCCGAGCTTTCGCGTGTTTTGATATAGTTCTACAACCCCCGCAATTGGCCACTAAAGTTCAGGCTCCGAGCCTGGCCACTGTTCTTCAAAGCCGAGTCGAGATTCGGGTTCGCGGAGTTTGGATCGAGGAGAACTACATGACAAAGAAACAGACAGATGACTTCGAGTACTTGAGCAATAATCCTGAGTATGTTCCCAATCCCGAGATTGAGGAGTTTATGGAGGAAGAGATCGCTCGCGCCCCTAAGGATCCGGAGTTGCTTGCACACCGGCTTCGTAATAATACTGCTGCCTCTCCGAAAGACGCGGGTGGCGATCTCGACGCTGCATGGGAAGATGTGAATGAGAGCGGCTCAGAATCCGTGGGTGGCGATAATCCTACTCCGGATCAATCCATGGTCGAGGAAAACGCGAACGCCGTGGGCGTGAATTTTGAAGACAACGAGGAACTTGATTTCCTCGATAAGATTGAGCGCCGAGATCGCGAGCGCTTTGAACTGAACGAAAGTTCAAAAGCCGACGATGACATGATTTAACTCGCTGAGGAACTCTCGTCCCTCATCGCGGGCTCCACTAGAAGCCGAATGTTTATGGCTGAGAGTCTTTGGAGGAAACTGTCGCAAGAGCGTCGCTCAATACAGAACCGGGAGCGGACCGGGGAAAGCCGCAGCCCGCTTGGGGTGGTGGATGCGACCGCGTGCTAACACTCAACTCAGCATTACCGCTCGTTTCTTAAAATTAGGAAGCCCAGGGTGATTGCCAGGTTGAGTCCAGGACCCGGTCGCAACCGCTCCCGGTTCTGTATTGAGTCTTCCCTTTGTGGTTGAGCAGAGTTCTTGAGTTTTCAACCGTAGGCTGAAGCGAGGCTAAATGAGAGTCTTTCTCAAACGGTACTACGCTTTGTAAACTCGTTTCCCACTCTAAACATTTCGGTCCTGCCAAACTGACGTCTACGCACCTTTGAGTAGTCATGGTTGATTTGAGACGTATTTCGATCGGCGCTGAAGTGTGACCCGTTTGATCACGATTCTATCGGCCGGATGCTCGGTGTCCGCTTCGACGGGCGCGCCCATAATGATTTCAGCATTTGTGATTCCATTAATTACCGCCCCGAATACCGTGTAGTCTTCATCAAACTGCGGCTCGCGCTTTAGCGTAATAAAGAACTGGCAATTCGCGGTGTCGCGCGCCTGCGCTTCGGTTAAGCCGGGGCCTCCGGCGCCGTCGGGCGACGCTCCTTTCCTGGCGGCTCCTACTGTCCCGCGGTCAAAACGTATGTCACTGAACTCGCCCGCCACATTCAGATAAGGCGAATCTCCAGTTCCATCGTTTGCCGGATCGTTATCCTTTGACAGTGGATCGCCGCCCTGTATTAAACCGGATTCTGCGTTTACGCGATGGAAAGTCGTGCCGTCATAGAACCCCTCCTGGATAAGTTTCTTAAAACGCTCAACCATTTTCGGCGCCACATTCGGGTACAGTTCGATGACGATATTGCCGTAATCTGCCGTCTCAATTACCGCCACTTGTTCATCCGGTTGTGGCTTGATTCCCTTCTTAACATTCGTCCTGGACGGAGTATCTTCCTCGCTATCAAAATCTTTTACCGCTGTTTTGTTACATCCCGGAAGAATAAGTACGAGCAGCAGCCCGAGCATAACAACGGCAACAGAGAAACGATGACCGGGAGCAACATCATGTGCAGTTTGGTACCAGGCGTTTCTCAATCTCTTACGAACCTCCAAAGAAATTTATTAATGAAGACTGTTCGAAGCGGCATCCAAAGACGGAATCTAAAACTGCCTGCGGCTGTCGAGTAAAATAGTAACCGGACCATCATTAACCAATTCAACTTGCATCATACTTCCAAAACTACCGCTGGCAACTTCGGTCAAGAGTTTGCGCACCTGGGCGATGAAGAATTCATAAAGTGGCTCCGCGATCTCCGGTGCGGCAGCATCACTCCAGGACGGACGAAGCCCGCGCCTCACATCGCCGTAAAGCGTGAACTGCGAAATCACAAGCATGCCACCGCCGATATTCTTCACTGATAGATTCATTTTACCCTGTTCGTCGTCGAAGATCCGTAAAGCTGCGATCTTCGCCGCAAGGTATTCTGCGTCGCCGTTTGAATCATCGCGCGCTACACCTAATAACACGACCAGACCTTGTTCGATCTTGCCGACGCTTTCATTTTCTACAGTAACCTGCGCGCGCTTCACGCGTTGAACCACGGCTCGCATTTACTTCTTTGGAGGTTTGCTCGGTCTGATCTCAACCCGACTGGGAAGACTGCGTTCATCGTGGCGAAGAAGATCGAGAACGACTTTGGCAATATCGGAAGGTTGTAGTTGCCAGGACTTATTTTCGCTGGGTGAGTCACCACCGAACTCCGTATTCACGGAGCCGGGCATGATGTAACTAACCTTAATGCCGTCGTGCCTGACCTCCTGCATCAATGCTTCACTAAAACCATTGAGTCCAAACTTCGAGGCATTGTAGGCAGCCATCTGGGGATGCGCGTTGGCGCCGGCCAATGAAGAAATGTTGATGATGTAACCGCCCCCCCGAGACCGCATTTGAGGAATCGCTTCGTGGCAACAATAGAAAACTCCAAAGAGATTCGTTTCCAGCACTGCACGGAAGTCTTCGGGCGACATTTCTTCAACGGTTTGAAATATACCTATGCCGGCATTGTTGACGAGGATGTCAACACCGCCAAATTCGGTTATCGTCAGATCAAATACGGCCTTTATTTGTTCATGATTTCGAACATCAGCTACCATGCCTCTGACACGGCCTTTGCCCAAAGCTCCGAGGTCGCGCACAGTTTCATCAATTTCACTTCGGCTGCGCGCGCTAATGCAGACACTGACGCCTTCGCGTACGAGCGCCTCAGCAATGCCGCGGCCGATTCCCTTAGTGCCGCCCGTTACGATTGCAACTTTGCCGTTCAGATCCATAGATTGATCGATTTGAGAGTCAAAGGGATCCTGTTTGATTTGTTTCCAGGCGCATTCACTTCAACTTCTCGCGCAGTCTTTCATTCACGACCTTCGGATTTGCTTTCCCTTTTGACGCCTTCATCACCTGACCAACGAAGAAGCCAAATAGACTCTCTTTGCCGGCGCGATAGCTTGCGAGTTGCTGCTGATTGGCGGCCATCACTTGATCAATTAGAGCATCAATTTCGCTTGAGTCGCTGAGCTGAACCAATCCCTGCTCTTCAATAATCGCCGACGCGCTCTTGCCAGACTTGAACATCTCCACAAGAACATCTTTTCCTTGCTTGCCGCTAATTTTCCCCTCATCAATCAGACGGACGAGCTCGCCCAGATCTACCGCGGAAACCGGCGAAGAGCTAGCTGAAGTCCCAGCGCTTTCGAGTTCACGCTGGAATTCGGATCGGATCCAATTTGCTGCTGTACGGGCGTTTCCGGAAACTTCTACAGCCTTCTCGTAGTAGTCAGCGAGCGAGCGTTCTGAAGTGAGTTGCGAAGCATCGCTAAACGAAAGACCATATTGCTCCATAAAGCGACGGCGAC
>CAAGKR010392082.1_pt1 | contig 53066 bp, 37 predicted proteins | sample 2556971 | NCBI WGS metagenome assembly CAAGKR01 (sample SAMEA5207829, study PRJEB30636) | soil metagenome | biome: forest; feature: boreal; material: soil | place: USA | collected 2011-09 | depth 1 m | reverse complement strand
TTATAATCCCGTTATCGGCAAGTGCGTATTTCCATCATCGTTGGCCGCGATGCGCTCGTCAGTCCCGAGGATGTTGACGAGGTACGTGCGCCCAACAACGACCGCCCAGCCTCTTCCACGTTTTGCGGAACCTGCGAATTTCCTAATAAAAAATGACATGGCGCCACCGTGAGGATACCCTGAAAACCTATGCTATCCCCTTGCTCGTCGCCGGAAAATCGCTCACAACGCGTCCTTTCTTTTCTTTTTAGCGGCAATTCGTCCCTTGTCGCATCGACTTCGAGCTACGGTCTATGCCGCACCCCCGCAAGACTGTATGAAAGCGAAGAGCCTTTGATGCCGCCCTCATGCTTCTCAGGCTTCTCATGCTTCCCTGGCCCGCTATTAGACGCGGCAACTATTACACCGTCGGAAAGTTCCGGGCGGTAGAGAGCAAACTGCACGGCGAGCGCACCACCCATGACAGCTCCGCCGATCGTCGCTTTCCGGATGTTCTTGAGCCGCATGAACTCGGCGATGAAGTCAGTCCAAAAGTAACTTTGGCGCGGTACTCAACAATAACCCGAGCCCAGGCAATATCACGGGTGGGCTTCTGAACATAACCATCAAGTCGCTTGGCGCCATGGCTAAGGCTGGGACGACGCGGGTTGAGGGTGTGGTTGACTACGCCGAGACGCCTAAGAATCGCGGGCTTAATTTGATGCAAGGTCCGGGCTACGATCAGGAGTCTACACCCGGCCTCGTTGCTGCCGGCGCAACTATCATCGTTTTCACGACCGGACGTGGCACGACTATCGGTAATGCGATTGCACCGGTGATCAAACTGGCATCGAATACGCCGGTCTTCGAGCGGATGTCACGCGACCTGGATCTTTCGGCCGGTGGAGTTATTGATGGCACTGAGACTATAGACGAGGTGGGACTGCGCGTTTTTGACTACGTCAGGCGTGTAGCAAGTGGTGAGGTGTTGGCCCTGGCGGAAGAGCATTAACATCGGGAGTTTCAGTTCTGGCCCGAGCAGACCATTTCTCTGTAGGTAGCCCAACGCACAGGGCTATTGCGCTGTCTTTACCTCAAAAAGAAAAACTTCCATAAAAAGCGCTATTCTCATCTGACCTTTCCCAGGGCTCGCCAACGGCACCGCCGGTGTAGATCGCTTTCTTCGTATAGCCAACCTTGCGATTTTCGAGCGTGGCGAGCGGCGCGTACCAGACCAGGTTTGGCATCTTGCAGCACAAGTCATTCGGCATTGCTTCGATGCTCATTGAAGCCAGGTCGGTCGTGCTCACGTAGTACGCTTTTCCTTCATGCTGAAACTTCACCGGCGCACTGCTGACTGAAACGATCCGTCCGAGTGACACTGCATGTTTTGTTTTGAGAGCGTCAAGCATCGCTGCCGCCTGCGCATGAGACGCCTCTCGATCAATGATTATCTCCGAACGTCGATCCGATCCGTTTTCGGCGAGGTTGCGCTCCCCGCTGACGATTGCCACAACCCGGACCCCCGCAAGGTCGACTCCGCGCCAACTTCCTGAAACGACATTCCAGGCCATCAGGGCATCGCGTCCCGTGGTGGTAAGCTCGCCGTTGTAATGGCACGCGCCGGCAAACACGCTCGCGGTTCGTGTCTCGACGTAGTCACCTCGGAGACTGTTGCTCTCCGCGCTGGAGTTGATCGCAACAGAACCGGACAAGGCGAGAACTATTCCCAGTGCTAAGGCAATGAACCAAAACTTTCGCATCGCGTACCTCCCAAAGACTCTAGCGGTACTCAAATAAGTCCAAGGGCAGAACTGTAACATGATCTTCCCGGCACACAGCGATTGGGATCAACCTGGCTGCCGTCGGGTCCCACAACCTGCTGGGTTTGGCGGCACCAGCAATGATTGCTCGCATCCAAATAATCTTCAGCTCGAGTTGCCAATCCATCCAGCATGAAGAATTTCTTCGAGCGCAGTGAGCCGCAAAACGGACTCATGACAATTTCGCTCGGAGAAATCTCGTTCTTCGCCTCTTCAGCTTTCGATTCGGTTGCCATGGAAAATCTCTCCTGAATGATAGATCGTAAGCCGGAAATCTCAAATGTTACGCGTTGCCCAGTGTCCTAAGTTGACTAGTTTCTCTGTGCTACCTCGGTGTTCTCTGCGTCTCTGTCGTGAGTTTTTCCGAGGTATATTCACCACGGAGGCACAGAGAACACACAGATTGCACAGAGAAAAGCGAAATCAGGACACTACCCGTTGCCCAATCTGGCTAATGCACGACGTACAAGTGTCTGCGTCAAAGGAACCTTGTAAGCATTCTTCTCCAGCGGTGCGGCTCCTTTCAATGCCAGCCTCGCGGCTTCCGCAAGCACATCCGGGCTAAGACTCTTGCCAGCGAGAAACGCCTCGGCCTCAGTCGCGCGCCATGGTATGGGCGCTACTCCACCCAGTACGAGGCGCGCCTGATTAACAGCTTTATCGGTTCGAAAACTGATCGCAGCCGCAACCGAAGCGAGTGCAAAATCGAGCGACTCTCTTTCCTTGAATTTCAGGTAAGTAGAACGCGCTGCCACTGGTGAAGCCGGTAAGTTTATTTGCGTGATGATCTCCTGATTGCCAAGAACGTTTTCACGCCGAATACTGCCTTCCGAAGGCAACGTAAAAAACTTGTTCAGCGGTATAGTTCGCTTACCTTGCGGTCCACTGAACGAAACACTGGCGCCCAACGCCACTAGCATTGGCGCGAGATCTGAAGGGTGAACGATGTAGGAAGGCCCGCCGCCAAGAATGGCGTTGTACTTGTTTTCTCCTTCGGCGGCATAACACTTTGAACCACCCTTTTTTAAGCAGACAACGTCTTCGAGTCGGAAGTACCAGCAGCGTGGCCGCTGGCAAAGATTTCCACCCACCGTTCCGAGGTTGCGGATCTGCGGCGTGGCAATAGAGTGGGCTGCTTCAGACAGGCCAGGGAAGAGCCTGCGGACGATGGGATTTTCTTCCAGTTGGCTGATGGTGACGAGCGCGCCGATGGTCAGCCCTCCTTTTCCGTCGTTCTTGATCTGGTTCAACCCCGGGATATTTTTTAGATTTATTAAACGTGAAGGACGGACTAGATAGTCCTTCATTGTGGTCAGAAGATCCTGACCTCCGGCAATTGGCTGCGGCGCTTCATCAGCGTCCTGCTGGGCAGGGGTAGATCCAAGCAACTGCACTGCTTCGTTGACACTACCGGCATTGATCCATTCAAAGGGTTTCATGCAGTTGTCCTCCCGCTCGTTAAGCCTCTCAGGATCTTGTCTGGGGTTATCGGAAGATCCCGAACTCTGACGCCGCAAGCATTGAATACTGCGTTCACCACAGCGCCAAGTCCGGGAATGATTGATGCTTCACCAACACCGATAACTGCTTCTCGCTTGTCTTCGTCATCGATTATCGCGAGCAGTTCGGGCATCTCCAGCGAGCCGGGTATCTTGTAATCGCCAAAGCCCGGATTGAGTTGGATGCCAAGCTGGGCATCCATTACTCGTTCTTCCCAGAGCGCCATGCCGAGCGATTGAATCATCCCGCCATTGATTTGGCTTTCGATTGCCAGACGGTTTAGCGGCAGACCGATATCCTGCACCTGGACCATCTTGATAGGCCGCACATGTCCAGTCTCCACATCAACCTCGACCTCGGCGAAGCACGCACCATGAACGCCGCTCGCAGCAAGGTCTGCCCGCCATTCGCCTCGAGCGGACAGGCCCGCTGACGGCAGAGCAGCGCAGGCCTGTTTCCAGGTGAGCGTCTTTCCGCCTGCCGTGAGGCTGCCACTGGCAAAGCCGATCTCCTCAGGTTTAGCACCGCCGAACAGAGGAGCAATCTTCTCGGCCATTGCCGCCTTTGCTTTGAACGCCGCGTCTTTCACGGCCGGGGCCAACGATGCGGACGTAGTTGAACCACCCGAAGCATTCGCTGCTCCCAACTTCGAATTGCCGATTTTTTCGACTACGTCTTCTAGACGAAGGCCAAACTCTTCAGCGACGATCGCACGAATAAATGTGCGTGTGCCTGTTCCCAGATCCTGGCTGCCAACAGCTACGACAACTGAACCATCGCGCGCAATAGTGACATCAACTTTGCACTGCGGAGAACCGCCACCGCCCCACGTGCCCACGGCGCAACCGATTCCGCGCTTGAGAGGGCCGGCTCCTCCGCCCGGTTTCTGATTTCTGCTCTGCCAACCTATCTCCCTGGCGCCGCGATCCAATTGCCGATGATAAACCTGGTCCTTTAAGTTCTTCTTCCGAAACTCCACGGGATCCAGTTCCAGCTTGTAAGCCAGTTCATCCATCAACGACTCCATCGCGAAGGATGCCTGCGGGTGGCCTGGAGCTCTCATCGCTCGTGATGAATCCTGATTGGTGCGAATGGCGACGCGCTCGCGGTAAGAGGTGCTGACGTTGTAGATGTAAGGCTGGCCTGCCTGTGAACCGTCACCCAATCCGCCAAGTTGATACTGCCTGGCCAGGAGCGCGACGAATGTGCCGTCTCGATTGGCTCCGGCTTTGAATTTTTGCCAGGAGCCAGATCGATTTCCCGCCAGCAAAAACTCGTCGTGACGGGTGAGCATTAACTTTACCGGAGCTTTCGCTTGTTGGGAGAGGCGGCAGGCAAGCGCGCCTTCGATTCCGATACCAAACTTTGCGCCAAACCCACCGCCCATATGCTCGACAACTGAGGTCACCGCGCTTTCCGGCAGTCCCAGCTCTTTGGCAGCATCGCCCGGAATCGTAAATGTCCCTTGCGTTGAAGCGTAAACGATGGCGGTGTCGCCACCACGATAATCAACCATGTGGCCATGGGTTTCGAACGACGTGTGATGAACCATGGGCGTGCGATATTCGGCTTCGACGACGACGTCACACTTGGCCAGCGCTTCTTCAGTTTTGGCCTGCTCCCCACGCTTGTCTCTCTCTTTGATGTTTCCTTCTGGATAAACTTTGGGCGCACCGTCTTTGATTGCGGCCTCGGCGGTGACCACAAATGGCAGCACCTCGTATTCAACTTCGACTCCGCGAATTCCATCCTCGGCAATTTCCGGAGTGACGGCGGCCACCGCCGCCACTGGCTGGCCTGCGAAATTCACGATTACCTCTGTCGCCTTTGGATCGTCGGTCAACGCCACGATGGCCCGCACGCCGGGGATTGCGCGCGCCACAGTCGAATCAATTCTCAACACGCGTGCGTGCGCATGGGGTGAACGGAGCACGCGGCCATAGAGCATGCCGGGAGCTTGCTTGTCGTAGCTGTACTGAGCTGCGCCCAATACCTTGAGTGGGCCGTCGACACGCCTCAGATGGTGGTTCAGCAGAGTATGCTTATCATTCGGTCCCCATCCCGGGCCGCCTTCGTCATCGACTTCGATCTCTACCGTTGTTTCAACACCATTAACGACTTTAGGAACTCTGATCTTCTTTTTCTTTTTGGCAGGTGTTTGTTGCATAAAACCTCTTTGATGAAACTGTTTTCTCAATTAGCCACGACAAGCGAACGTCTTACTGACGCCGTCAACGCGTCATTTTCTTTTCGCCGCCAGCGCGGCTTCGAATACTCTCGGATAGGTGCCGCAGCGACAAAAATTTCCCTTGCACGCTTCTCTCACTTCAGCAAGGGTCGGATTTGAGTTCTTCTTCAGATACGCCGAGATGGTGGTAACGAATCCCGGCGTGCAGAAGCCACACATCAAGGCGTCCTTATCAACAAAGGCAGCCTGCACTTCATTAAGGGCTTCCGTGCTCCCGAGTCCTTCCACGGTCGTAATTTTTTTGGCCACCGCATCAACCGCCAGGACCAGGCAGGAATAAACTGGATTGCCGTCCAACAACACCGTGCATGCTCCGCACGTGCCCATATCACAGACCAACTTTGGACCACTGAGCGGAGGCTCCAGATTATTTCGCAACGTATTCAATAGCGTCGTGCGTGGTTCCACTCGAACGGTTCGCTTTTGTCCATTGACGTCGAGCGAGATGCTAACGGTTCCAGACAGAGCACGGTTTGCGGCTTGCTCCTCTTTAGCTTCTGCTTCGAGCCACAGCTTGTCGGCTATAGTCGCTCCGGCCCCGGCGATCCCGACTCCCTTTAGAAAGCGTCTTCGCCCCGGATCGTGCGGAGCCTCTTTCTTTCGCTTGCCTTCATCAGCTTCGTCTTTCATTAGTTCCTCCTGCGGTATTTCTCTTAAGGGGAATTATGCGAGTGATCTCAATGATGTGACAACTATTTGCCTCGTGCAGAGATTGTGAACTCCCCGGTCAAGCGAATATCTTCGGAAGATCGGTCAGCTTGAGCGACTTGTTAGGCGCGAGCTTCCTAGAAATCTCCTTGCTATTTTTCTTGCGGCTTTTGGGCAGGTAATGACCTCAAGTCAGCCACGCTGTAATAGATAATCAACCATCGTCCCTTGTCCTTCCGCATGATGAGCGTCGTGTGAATGTCTCGCGGCGGAAACTCACGACCACTCTTCGGTCCACGTTGCCCCGAAAAAATGTAAAACCTATCCACTAGAGCTAATTTCGGCGTGAGAAAGCGGATTTTGAGTTCTTTCTCTTCATTTTTGGTCGTGCGAAACGTGCCGGACTTGAATAGCTCTTCCCAAAACTCATCAACCTCTTTACGCCCCTCTGCCTTATTTCCGAAGGCATTGATAATCAGGGCATCATCTGCGAACAATGCTGCTCGTGCCCGTGCACTCTCATCTTGGACGGTGTTAGCTATCTTGTTCACCACTTCCCGCACAGCTTTCTCATCTTCGGCACGTTTGTTCCCCTGTGCTCGGATACCGGGCGCGAGAGTAAGAAACACGGACAACGCGATAAGCATTCTCCACATATGATTCTCCTTTCAAATCTCGTAAGCGCCTAACGCTGGAGCTAACCGGCGAGCACGAGCCTTCATTGATAAAATGTTGGCTGGATGCGAGTCCGGTTCAGCGACTTGTTAGATGCGCGAGTTTATGCACAACACCTACCCCGGACAGGAAAAAACTCCCTAGCAAAATTATCACTCCCGCTACTCCTAATAGCTGCGCTGGAAAATAGAAACTGGAAACAAAATACCTCACTAACATCGCGTCAACGAACAAAACTGATCCACAAAGCCAGAGCAAAGTCTTCTGAAGGCTGCTTCTACGCGAGTACATCAATAGGAGCGCAGCTATCAATATCAAGTGAAAACAGAATGCCAGCCAAATTGCTCTTACTTCTCCTGATAATGCTGGCTCAATGCTCAAGAGCCCTCTCGACATGTATGGATAACCTAACCCAATATATAGAAGGGCAATACACAGGAGAAAGATGGCTCCGGCACGAACAAGAATTATGCCAACTGTGATTGATCCAAACATATGGTCTTCTCCTTTTCATGTTAAGAGCGCGCCAGGGAACAGGACGCTGATTATCCGCAGCATATTAACGCCCGTCGCAATACAAAAAGTAAGCATCTAACGCCGCGCTTCAGCGGCGAGCGATAACTGCATCACGCGCAAGCTGTCGATGAGAGATTGCATGAAGCGGCTGGGCGTCACTCGCGCGAGTGGCATACTGCTCCTGCTTTAAGACTACCAGCGGCGCAAGCCGCGACAAAGGAGAGTCAGCCATGGACCACATCGGATTCGACTTAGGTAAAGTCAACAGTCAACTTTGCATTATCACTTCGGAGGGTGAACTGATCGAGCGGCGCATCAGCACCAGCCGCGACAGCTTAACCAAACTACTCGGCAGCCGCCCGCCAGCACACATTCTGATCGAGGCGGCCACCGAGAGCAAATGGGTGGCGCGCCATCTCGAAGGCCTGGGCCACGAGGTGGTAGTCGCCGATCCCAACTTCGCTCCCATGTGCGCTACTCGCAGCCGTCGAGTCAAGACCGACAAGCGCGATGCGCGCACTTTGGCCGAGGCCTGTCGGCTGGGAGCTTATCGTCCCGCGCATCGTACCTCCGACCAGCAACGCCATATCAGAGCGAAGCTGGCAGTGCGGGAGGCGCTGGTCCGCACCCGTGAGTTGACAGCCGCGGAGGCCGGACGTCGACGAATCCTCCTAAATTCGCAGAAGAAATTCGCCTCTGCCTCACTCGAGTCAGCAATCTTTGCGCCGCCTACGGCAAGGAAAGCTAGCCTAACGTATCCGCTTCCCCTATACTCCGAACATTTCAAGCATTTCGTGCCCTCTAAACTTCCAACCAGGAGGCCGCTATGTCACGTTTGTCACACCTAATTATGATCGTCAGTTACGTTCTGGGGGTTGTAAGTATTGTCGTTGTCATTTTAATGGCGTTCGTGCCTCAGTTTGCGAGCAGAGTGCACCTGACAACCCGAGGAGGCTTGATCTTCGCATGCACGCTCTTCCTGTGCGTCTTGTCTAGCTATCTCGTGAGAACTACCGCTCAGCCAAAGTCTTGAGGTGTAGTAATCGGGGAGTCCGGTTCATCGCGCCTCTCTGAATAGCGCATGAGCTTATTGTGTGTGAGTTTTCGCTTTTGCGCCTCTTAAGCTATGACGGTCAAACGTGGCGTGATTGACAGCTCAGAATTTTGAATCCAAGGGTCTTACACCTGGTATTCAAAGTGCGCCACGTCCGACTCGCCAAGGATCGCAGTGTCTCCGGAGTTTAAGGTGACTTCTAGGCTTTCAATCTACAAGCGCTCAATTGAAGGCCTTAATTGAATCACAAATAGCCAAGCTGGTTCGAGGGGAGAAGATCGAAGAGGTGAATGGTATGTTGAGAGTATTTCCCGCCCAATCGTCCTTTCCCTCATCGAACAGAGGCTTTTGATTAAGATAAGTAAGTCAGGCGCGGTCCGTCTCCAGTGGAAACACAACGGTTGGAGAGTTATTGACGAGCTTGGTTCTTATCCATTGACAAGTAAATTGTTGGCGTTAGCAGGGTGTAAATAAGTTTGACCAAATGCTGTACTGTGAAATTCCGCAATCGCATGACTGGTGAATAAAATCCACCACTACCAAATTTTCCGAAATTACACCTCAACATCAAGTCATGACCGTCACCGGCAGTTTTCGGTTAGTGTGTTGCTAAATTCAGGGCGGCAACGCTACTAAGGGAGCACTACCCCGTCACCGTTAAACTGTAGCGAATACTGTAGCGACCACCTGCATAGATGGAGTTATATGGAGTAGCAGGGGCTCATCGAGGACTGGTACAATTTCGTCGCTCAACAAATCATTAACTTGCGCATCACTTGACCGCGCGGCCCGACACGTCGTTGGACCGGGTTGGGGATACACCCAGTTACCGCAATAGAACTGCTCACTCCTTCGTTTGATCTGTTCGCCTCTATAGGCTAGCGGAAACTTACATTCAGGGCAGGTCAGAATATGTTGCAGACTGCTAATTCTCGATTGACTTCCATTTGGCGTCGTTGTCAATCGTGCATGTCTTACCGCGATCCAGACTTCTGCTCACAAGCCGACCGCGCTAAGTGCAGCGGTTTTCCATCCGGATTTGTGTGCAAATGTGTGTGCGAAGCAAAACGGGCGACTCATCGTCGCCCGTAACTTATTGAATGTAGTGGTGAGCCGTGGAGGGCTCGAACCTCCGACCCGCTGATTAAGAGTGCGTTCCGGAGACACTCCAGCAGGTAACGGCTCATACGATTTATTCACATTTGTTATGGGTTGCAGCCGCCAGCGAGTCTATCTGTTACTCATTATTAAGACCAGTTTGCCTGTAGTCTTGTCACAAGTTTGTCTCAAGCTATTCGCAACCTCGCCGTTCCTTGCTCCGAGCATGCGTTCCCTGTATGGCGAGACGGCCGACCTTGGGGTTATAAAGCCTGGTTTCCGGTCATGCGCCTGTTTAAGCTACCATCACTGAGAGGTGAGGGGATGAAGTTGCAGAAGTCAGCAGAGGGCAAAGGCATTGCCCGCCGCCGGTGACAAACCTCTTAGGTGAAGGTACTCGACAATCGATACTGCGCTTCTATTGACCGCAGGCTTGATTGCTATGTGTTACAACGGTTCCGAACCCTATCTGATACTCTGCCGCGGTGATGAAGGAACAAACCATGCCCTTGTAGGTATTTGGATCGCGGTTATCAGCACTGCGAACCGCAACGCGTGTCGGGGCCGAAATCTTACAGACATCAACCGCCGTATCAAGAACCATCGCTCATGATCCAAATCTCAAACGATACTCCTGCGAGTTCATGAAGCCGTTGACCATGGTGCGAAAGTCGGTCGGGTGCGCGGTCAGGTAGTTTATCCAGCTATTGAACCCACCGGTGTCCGGTGTCCGCCGCAGGTAACCGTAATACTGCGAGGATATAAACACGTTCAGCGCCTCTCGGTTCACGACTTCATCCGACTGCACGATCGCCCGCAACACCTGCGCCCGCGTCAGCGTCGCCCCGTTCAGCGCCGCAATCATTTGCGCGCTACTTAGCGTCACCTTCACCGAGCCTTCCGGATTCGCCGGGTCAGGCGTCGTGATGCTGCTCAGCCCATATCGACCCATCAATGCGTTTACATAGTCCGTGGTCGTCATGGCTGCCCGTGCAGCGAACTCCGGCCGCAGCACGAAGTTATTCGCAAACACTGCTCGCTTGGCAAACACCTCTGCCGCCGTCGCTCCACTCACCGAAGCCAGGTCATTCGCAAACTCCGCGTAAGCCGGCAACCGGTTGAAGGCCACCCGGTAGAAGATGATCACGTACCCACCCTTGAACTTGAACTCCGGTGAGCCGAAGAACTGTCCCGAAACGAATAAGCGATCGCATCCTGCCGAGGGATTAGCCGGGTCAACGTTGAACTGGTTCGCGCAGCCGGGGGGGGCGGGGGGTGGGCGCAGTATCGCTGACCACGGCTCGCCCGCTTCTGGTTCGCGCGCCAAAAAGTCAAGGTAGTGCTGCCGCACGAAGAAGGCGATACCCGCGTTGTCACCCTGCAGGATCGGGTTTGGCCCATTGACTGTATCGTTGTCGATGATTGTTACTGTGGCCGTAACAGCCGAGCCGAGAGTGGCTCCCACCGCGTTCGTGAGCTTGACCTGGAAGGTTTCTGGTCCCTCGAAGATGGCGTCGTCAATGATGGGGACGGTGATGGTTTTGCTCCCCTCGCCGGCAGCGAAAGAGAGCGTGCCCACAGCGGTGGCGAAGTCGCAACGGGCATACGCGCCGCCGAGGTTATTAACCGTATCGGCGCATCCCACCGTGAAGGTGTCGGTGTCTGCAGTCTGGTAGTCAATGGTGGCCGGCTGAGAGGTATTCCCCGTGCGCGTGACGGTCAGCGTCACGCTGCCGGCGCCCTCATTGACATTGACCCTCTGGCTGTCAGCATTGAATTGAATTTGCGCCGCCTGCACCGTGTCGTTATCGACGATCTTCAGCACCGCACGCCCGGGACTGTTCAGTCCCGAACCGACCGAAGTGCTCAGCAGCAGATTCAGCGTCCGGTCACCCTCAGCCAGAACGTTGTCCACTATCGTTACTGCGAAAGTCTTGACGCTCTCGCCCGCGGCAAACGTCAGCGTGCCGGCCGTCTTGATGTAATTCGTTCCGTCCACCGCAGTGTCGTCCGCCGTCGTGTAATTCACCGTCGCCGCCGTTGTCGTACTGCCCGCGCGCGTAACGGTTATCTGTGCGCTGCCGTCACCCTCGCCGATGGTGAAGGCCGGCGCGCTAAACTGAAAGGTGTTTGTCACCAGTTGAAAGTCATCAAATTTCGCCTGCCCGGGAGTTGTCGAACTCGACGTGCCGGCGCTGAGTTCGCACGTCAGCGCGTTTACACCCTTCTGCAACACCACGCGGTGCCGCTCTGTGAAATGGCTATCGTCCGGGCCGGTCTCGAACACAATCGAATTCGTCGGCGGCTCGTGCCGAAACCGCATGAACTGAAAATCTTGTATCGGATCGTAAAGAATGGGAAACGACGCCAACTGTCCGTTCACTTTCACTTGAATGATCAATTGCGCCGCCGTCGTCGTATCCAGCGGCTCCCCGGGTCCATTAGCGCCTTTACTGTTCGTTACCACACTCGAAGGACCACCTCCGCTGTGCACGACAAAACGGAAGAAGTTGTCGAGGTCACTACCGATGGCAAAGATTGTATCGGCGCCATTGCTAGCTGTCTGGGCGACCTTGACCGTCGCTGTAGCATTGTTGAAGTCAAACGAATTTACCGAGACGTAGCCATTGTAGTGTAATCCTTGCGCGTTACTCCGAGGAGTAAGGACGAGTTGTCCGTTCTGCTGGACCACGGACACCTCGGGGTCGAAAGCACCCAACGGCTGTGTCTGGGTCCCAAGATTCCATTTTGCAGGGTCGCGCTGCGCGCCGCTGAAGTTATCCGCCAGCGGCGGAGTAGCCGTCGGGATTACCTGCGGCAACACCGCAAAGTTGGCGATTTGATTTCCCACTAAACTGTTAATGTCGATTTTTGCAGGGTTGAACCCAAAGGCCGTACTTACCGGCGACACTGAATAATTCCCTTCCGGGGCGAGATTGCCGAAAACATAGTTACCGTTTGCGTCCGTTTGCGTGACGCGCGTCAAAGTTCCCGCCAGCGCCATCGTTATGGGGAGCCCGATAGTGTTGCCGGTCACGCGGCCGCTTATGCTGTAATGCTGCCACGACGGATCAAACCCGTTCTGGGTACCGCCGGTAATCTGCGCGAGGCCGGTACCATCGGCATTGATGACGAAAATCTGAGAATGGTCGCCGGACTGGTTAAACTGGCCGAACAGACCGGCGGCAAAGGCAATCTTCTTTCCGTCCGGCGACCATGTTGGCCTTCCGGTGTCGCCAATATCAAGATCCGGACTGATCTTAACTTGGCCTGTGCCATCTGAGTTCATTACATAGAGAGCAGCACCAGCGGACGAGGCTGTGCCACGGAGATATGCGATTTTGGAACCATCAGGCGAATATGCCGGTCTTGATTCTCCGTCGCTGGTATTTGCGAGGACTCTTTGATTGCTGCCATCGGGATTCATCGCATAAATATCACCCTGTTCCTCGGCAGTGTTGCAATCGGCCAAAGGTCCTCTGGCAAATGCAATGGTTGAGCCGCCGGGCGACCAATCAGAGAAACCATCAACGACAAAATTGTTCGTGAGCTTTGTGCGATTGGCGCCGTTCGCATCCATCACGAATACGTCCGGTGGTGTGCCACCACTGCCGTTGCAGTCTCCATAAGTAAAGGTGAGTTTCGTGCCGTCGGGCGACCAGGCCGGAATCACGTCTTGCAGAGGAGCATTCGTGAGCCTCGTCACTCCGCTGCCATCACCATTCATCACATAAATATCTGCGTTAGAGTTGCCGCTATCTTGCCTTGCGAAAGCGATTTTCAAGCCGTCGGGCGACCATGTCGGAAATTCATCGAAGTTGTTGGTAACATTCACTTCTCCGGTTCCGTCGGCATTGATTACGGAAATGCCCGAAGAAAACTGATCGGATCTGCCGAAAGCAATCTTGCCAATTAATCCGGTCACTGGCGCCGCAAGGAAGTTGAGAGTCTGGTTGCTGCTGAGATTATTGAATATCGGATTCTGTGGAGTAAAAGACAGGATAGGCAACGCCGCGACGAACGAGTAATTGCCGCCCGCCTGTAGATTAGGAATCGAGTAGTTTCCATTTGCGTCGGTCTGTGTTGACTGCTTTCGGAAGCCCCGCATCGAAGTCACTGTGGTGGAAATCACTACATTGGCAATACCGGTATTAGTATTACCGGCGTCAGCGACGCGGCCGCTTACAGTAAAGAACGTAGCCGAGGCGGTAGTGAAATCGGCGCCGAACTGGTCCACACTCAAATTAGTGAATGTCAGGTTGGCAGGATTGAAAGTAAAACCAGTCTTCGATGGCGTAACCGTGTAATTACCGGTAACCAGATCCTGGAAAGCATAATTCCCATTTGCATCGGTTATCGTGGACGCCGAAGCCGATCCGCTTAGCGTTACGGTCACATCGAAGATTCCAACTCCCGGCACAGTTGAGCTCGTCACCTGGCCTTGAATGTCGTAGACCTGTGTGCCGGTGAAGTCGGCCGTCTGATCCGAGTTCAGCCCGACAAAGGTCCGGGTTGGCGGCGCGAAAAGATAATGTCCGAATGATCCAAACCTGCCAGGCTTAACCGTGTAGTCTCCTGCAGGCAAACTGATGATCGCGTAATAGCCCAGGCTGTCGCTTGAAGAAGATCGGACGAGGCCCTGCGAGTTTGTCACCTCAACCAGAACGCCGGCGATGGGCGCGTTACTGGCAGTCGTTAGTCGTCCGGTAATACTAAAGGAAGATGTTGTGGCTTCCACCTTAGCCAGGTACGTTGCGCTTGAGCCAACGCCCGCCCTGAAGTCTTTGGCGAAGTCGAACGCGGGAAAGGTACTATCGTCGGAAGTTGTGCCCAGGAGGTAGGCATTGCCGAGCGCATCCACCCCAATCGTGTTCAGCGGCGCAATAGTGCCATCGGGCTCGGAGCCCGAACCGCCAAGGTAACTCGAATAAAGCAGCGCGCTTCCGGACGGATTCACCTTGGCAACAAAAGCGTCATCACTAAAGGTCTGCCCAACGCCGCCAAGCTTCGACTGAAAAGCGCCCGGCGTAACTGGGAAGTCGGTCGAGTATGTGCTGCCGGTGACGTAGGCGTTGCCTCCGGTGTCGATCGCCAGGCCGTAGCTGTCCTCATGACTACTGCCACCTAGCAGGGTCGAAAAAATGCGCGTGGAGCCGGAGGGATCAAACTTCGTCAGAAAGATGTCGCTGTCACCCTTGCTGACTGTTTGCACAACACCTGAGGTCAGCGGAAAGCCCGGTCCCTGTGTGAAGCCGGACACGTAAGCGCTCTCGCTCGCATCGACAGCAACGCTTCTGCCATAGTCTGAACGGCTGCCACCAAGGTAAGTCGAGTATGTCAGGGCGGTGCCGTTGCCGTTGACTTTAGCGAGGTAGGCATCCGTGTCGCCCAGCGTGCCGGCGTAGACCGTCGCTGGATTAGATGGATCGAGAGCCAGCGACCAGACACTGTTGAAATTGCCAAAGCCGTTTCTGATTGCCGTCCAGTTAGCGCCGCCATCGGTAGTCGTGAAGACCGTGGTCAAGCCGACGACTCCGTTAAAAAAGAATGCTCCCCTCACGCCGGCATAAATCGTATTCGGCGAGCTGGGGCTTATAACCAGACTGCGGATGGGTGGGTTCGACCGGAAATTGCCGTCGCTCTGGGGCTGAAGCAGTCCATTGTTGACGACGCCCCATGAACTTCCGCTGGTGGTGGTTTTATAGACGCCGCCCTGGGTCGCGGCGTAAAGCGTGGCGCTGTTGGAAGGGTCAATAGCGATAGTGTTAATTGACCGGCTATTAGTAGTAGTCAGGCCCGTATTGATAGCCGTCCAGTTCGCCCCTCCGTTTGTGCTCTTGGAAACTCCGGCGAGAGTGCCGGCATAGACCAGCTGCGGATTGGTTGGATCAATGACTACCGTGTTCACGTTGCTGCCGAGAAGGCCCGTGCTACTCAAAATCCAGTTTGCGCCCCCATCCGTGCTCTTGAAAACGCCGCCATTACATGCAGCGTAAATTGTGTTAGGCGCGCCGGCGATAGATGCCAACGCGTTGACATTCGGCGCGATTAGACCGCCGCCCGTAATCGTCACTGTCAGACCGTTGTTCACTGCTACCCAGGTGTTGCCGCCGTCGGTGCTCTTGAAAACACCGCTGGAGCCGCCGGCATAAACAGTCGAAGGCGCACCAGAGTTTGTGAGCAAGGCCCGGATCGTGCCCCGCGGTCCGCCTGCAACAGGCGCCTGGGTCCACGAGCCGCTGCCGTCTGTGCTTTTGTACACGCCGCCGTTGGTACCGGCAAAGATCGTGGTAGGAGTGATGGGGTCAACCGCGATGGCATAGACGTAGCTGTCGTTCAAGCCCCTGCGCCGCAACACATAATTGTTGCCGGCGTCGGTGCTTCTGAAGAAGCCACGATCCAGCCCACCCGGAGGTTGCAGCCCGTTGACTTGAGGAAGATTGAGCGAGGACGTTTGGCCGGTCGTATACGCGTTGCCGGGCGCGTCCAGGGCGACGCTCAAGCCAAAATCAAAGCCGCCGCCACCGAAGTAGGTCAGATAGAACAAGCCTGTCCCGGCGCTGTTTAGTTTTGCAATAAAGTTATCACTACCGCCGCTGCTGTTAGGCCGCACGACGCCCGGAGTGGTGGCCAGGTTGGTTGAGAAGGTCTGTCCGACCACATAGGCATTACCTGACGAATCGACCGCGATGCCATCGCCATCGTCGTATTCATTGCCGCCAAGGAAGGTGGAATAGATCAGTCCGCTGCCTGTCGCATTCAGCTTCGTCACGAAGGCGTCAAAGCTGCTGTTGCGCGTAGGCTGAATAGCTCCCGCCGTGGTCGGGAATGTGCCCGAAGCGGAACCCGTCACGTACGCGTTTCCGGCCGAGTCCACGGCGATAGCGTACCCAGCATCATCTCCGTTGCCCCCAAGGAAAGTCGAGTATATCGCCCCGTTCCCCTCTTGATTGATCTTGGTCACAAACACGTCCGAACCGCCGCCACTTATGGTCTGGTAAGCGCCGGGCGTAGGCGGAAGGTCCAAATTGCCTACCGACGGATCGATCACGACTGAGCCGGTGATGTAGGCGAAGCCAGACGGATCGACAGCAATGCTGTAACCATCGCCGCTGGAGTTTACGAACGAGGAATAGCTCAGGATAGGATCAATAACCAGCGGTCCGTTTCGGTTGTAGCTCGACACTTTAAAACCGATCTTGTTCCGCCCGCGCATGACATAGCGACCTTCGATCAGCTTTCGCGCGCCGTTCTCCTCCTGATACACCACTGGCTTCTGTTGTTGAAGCTCACCTGCTTCGGTCTTAAGCACCAGATTGCCATCCCGATCGACGCTGAGATCCTTCACTCCTTCGTATTTCACTGTTACGACACTCGGATCAGCGCCCGGAGCAACGACCAGGTCATACTCCAATTGCCGGCGCGTGCCGTAATAAACAACATCAACGCCGGGATAGGCGTTGCGGTAAGCGACCTTGCCATACGTCGGAATACTGGTTAGCCATTTGGAAGAATCACTGCCGAAGAGGTAGTTGACCTTGCCAGGCAATTCCTCGACACCCTCAACAGCGCGCGCACTGGTATTGGCGCCGTCAAACCGCATCTTAACGACAGCGGGTTTGTGGGCTGTCGCATCCTGTTTCAGTACCCCTTCGCGTTCAATTCGGTTTTGGTGCGAGGTTGGCCCAATCGCGAAACCTTCGTCTGCATCTTCTGGTTGGACAGCTGCTTCTTTTGAGTCTTTGCCGCTGTTTTGAAAAGTGAGCACTGCTTCGCCCGGAGTGAGGAAAATATTGTAGCCCGGTCCGCGCGCGACGTAATTAACACTGGAGTCCGTCTGGCCGCGGTTCGCTTCAAAACTTAGCGGCAGATTGCCGTAAGCCTTATTCAGCTTAGCCCGGCGAACGCTGCTATCCTCGTTTACAGCCCCAGCGCCACTCACTCGATCAGAAGTTTTTTCTTTAGAAAACCTGTCCGAAGATTTGTTTTGCTTTGCGGTGTAGCCGGTGAAAGTGGCCCAGCTCGTCAAACACGTCAATGCTATTGATAGAACTATTAGATGCGCGAATGAGTATCGTGCGAAGCGAGAGGGGCGAGGCATTTCTACTGTCCTTTCGTGCTGTTTAAGGGCTTAGGTCAACATATATAGTCAGGAGAGCGCGGACGCTGCTTTCGAGTCGTTGCTAAAGTTGCTGCTTACCTATTAAATGGCGATCATGGACAACATTTCACGGTGGAAGACAAGAACGCGCATTTGCTGGGGCAAAAAGGGTAGGTGCGCGACCGGCTAGCAACGCGGCTCGAAACTTTCTGGCTGCGCACATTGTAGTCACAACCTCCATGTTGTCAACACGCAGGCCCTGTTTTGGGTACTGATGCAGTTTGCCCAGCGGAATTGCGATTGGGGCGGTCCCGTGAGGTCAGTACCACCCGCGGTAGCGGGTGGGTTCTGGAAAGAACTGAGGCCGATTGAGCATGAATGCAACCGACCCACCCGCTACCGCGAGGTGGTACTGACCTCATGGGACTCCTGGAGCACGAGTTCGTTCGCCATGCCACTTCCACTTTCTTTACCGCTAGAACGAATATTTCAACGCGAACTGAATCCGCCGCTCGGGTGTCACCGTGCCCGTGGCCTGGCCAAAGCCAGGCGCCTCCAGAAATCGCACCGGGATGCCGAAGTTTGCGCGGTTTATGAAGTTGAAAATGTCGGCCCTCAACACCAGCCTTCCTCTTTGATTGAAATCAAAGTTCTTAATAACCGCGAGATCAAGCTCGAGAATGTTTCCCGCCCGAAAAGTGTTGCGTCCGATCCGTCCATCCTGAGCTACAGGAGCGAGTAGGCTGAATGCATTACTGGTTGTCAGGCGCAATGGCTGGCGAGGATCTCCCGTCGTCACGATCCCGTCGGTGTTGTCCAGACGGTCGGTGAGGTTGCCGTCGAGATTGACGTCGAAGATGCTGTTGACGGTAAACGGTTGCCCTGTTTGAAACTGGCCTGTGCCGGCGATTTCGAACCCGCCGAACAGTGCGCGGAATGCGTGGCTATGATCAGCGAATCGGCCAAAGGTGTAGATGAAGTTGTAAGCGAGGCGATGGCGCGCGTCGAAGTTTGCCGGACCGCGCTCAGCAGCCAGGTTGAAAGCGTCCTGCGGCAAAGAGGACGCACCCGCGAGATCGAAGACGTCCGAAACGTCGTCAGTCGCTTTTGATAAGGTATAGGCGAGTTGGTATTGCAGGCTACGGTGAAAACGGCCCCGTGCTTGCAACTGAAGCGAGTCGTAGCGCGAAGTCGCGGTAGTTTCAAACTGCGTGACTGCACCGACGGTGCTCACCGGTCTGCCGCCGGCAATGTTGCCCTGCGGAGTGATGCGCGCGCCCGGTGGCAATGCCAACCCGAAGAACATCGGCTCGGCGCTGAGCAAAGTGCTGAAGGCCAATGGCGCCAGCAAAGCATTGCGGCCAAGGTTCGGCGTCGTGAAGCGCAAAAGGTTTCGTCCCAGCGTGCCGACGTACGCGGCGGACACAACCAGATTGGGGCGCAATTGCTGTTCGAAAGAGAAGCTGTAGTGATGGGCCAGCGGCATTTGCAATTTGCGCGCGGGTAACGTTACGCCAAAGCCGCTCACGGCCGGCACCGGCCCGCCGCCGACCAGGTTCACGATGTTGGCGACCTGCGCGAAGGTGATGGCCGGGTTCAGCGTATTAAGAGTCCCCGGCGAAACCAGCGGCACGCCGAACAGTGTAGCGAGCTGCGGATTGATGAACTCAAAGGGACATCGATCCGCCAACTGACATGAATCACCAAACCGATTATTGCCGGGAATGAAACGCAGATTGGCAAAACCTCCGGCAAGATCAATCGTCAAATAAGTCGGATAAACGTTGCGTGACTGGCTGACGACCGCGCCAAGAATCTGATCGTAAAAAATGCCATAGCCGCCGCGAAACACGGTCGTGCGGTCTGGCCCAAATAAGCGCGGCGACCAGCCAATGCCTACGCGGGGCGCGAAGTTGTTGCGGTCAGGATCGAAGATGCGCGTGCGCCCGGCGATGAATGTGCGCAGACCCGGCGCCACGCTCAGCGATGGATCATTGAACGTGTTTTCGATCTTGCGGTTCAACTCTCGCGGCGGCGTGTTGTATTCATACCGGAGACCATAAGAGATTGAAAGATTCTCGCGCACGCGCCACTCGTCCTGGGCGAAAAAGTCGAGTTGATAAAAACGCAGATTGATTGACGACTCGCCTCCCCGCGCCAGCGTTTCCGAGAAGCCACTGGCGGCTGAGGCCGCCGCGAAGGTTTCGGGGCGAATGAATCTATTTGAGTAAACAAACGTTCCCTGCGGGGTGAAATCGATCTCCGGAGCGCCATTGAAAGTGATCAAGGGACGCGAGTTGCGCGGCAGTTCGCTATTCAATTCCGTTCGCCGCGTGTCAACTCCGAACGTTAACGTGTGGCTGCGCGCGCGATAAGTCAGGGCGTCAGCAACCTGGTAAGTGTTATCGACGCGTCGCTGCGGAAAGTTGAACACATCGACACCGACGGCGCTGAAACCAGCGATGTTGATCTGGCCCACCACACCAAGCGCGGCCTCAGTGCGCGGCGCGCTCGGGTCCGTCGTGTAGAGCACCGGTCCGAGGTTTGGACCAAAATCTATGTTGGTAATCGCGCGCGGCAGCGTTGAATTCAAAATCAACGGCGCGTTCAGCAGAAAGGGCTCCGACGGGAGACTGTCACTCGAGCGCAGAAAGGTCTGGTCGCGAAGATCCTGAAATCTCAGGCGCGTCCGCCCATAAGAAAGCCGCACTTGATTGAAGATGGAATTTGCTGCTGCCGGACTGCTGACTCTGCTATTCAGAAAGAAGGAGAAGTTTTGCGTGCGCACGCGCGATCGAATCGTCGAGAAGATCGCGCCGCCTACGGCGGGAATGTCGCGCCAGTCCTCTGTAAAGTTGTAACGTGCGGTGACGGTTTGTTGTCTTTCTTTAATCCTGAAGTTTCCGTCAAACTTGCCCGAGACGACCTTGCCCTGCGCACTTGCGGGCAACACCTGCGTGAAAGTGTTCGCTCCATATACGCCCCCGGGATTGTTTGGGAAGGGATAGAAGCTGAAGATCGCATCGCCCTGTGACGTAGTCGGAAAAGCAAAGACCTGATCGATCAGGTTGCCATTCGCATCCCGGTGGCCCAACGGATCGCGAAAGATCGCGGTCGCGCCGGTGCCAAACGCGCCACGCTGCTCAACCGTCGGCACCGCGAAGCTCGACTCTTTCGTGGCATTGATCAGTTGCCCTTCCATCGACAGGAAATAGAACATTCGATCGGGCGCGAGTGGACCACCGAGTACGAAGCCTCCCTGCCCAAACGTAAATGAGTCTGCTCCGCCGCTTGGGTTTTTGACCATAATTGGCTGGGCATCCAGCAGTACTGGCTGGCCGCGTGCCGTCCGCAATGGCGAAACAACACTGCCCGAAGCCGTATCGAAAAAGTTGCGCGCGTTGAGCTGGCTCGAGTTGAGGAAACCGTACAGCGTCCCATGCGTCTGATTTCCGCCCGATTTAGAAACAGCGTTAACCTGGGCGCCGATGTTTCGGCCAAACTGGGCCGGAGCAAGCAACGTGATGACCTGGTATTCTTGAATCGACTCAATCGGCTGCGGCACCAGCGCGACGAATCCCTGTCTTCTTACACCGATGTCCTCGTCGTTATTGTCCGAGCCATCCACCGTGAAGTTGTTCCCCCGCGAGCGCAGTCCGTTGACGGCAAACTGTCCGGCTGAGCCAACACCCGAACCAACTCCCGGACCGGCAACGCTGCCCAGCGTTTGCGGTGGTGGCGCCACTCCGGGCAGGAGCAACGCCAGCTCATCGAATGTTCGCGTGAAGGTTGTTGGTCCCAGCGGCAGAGTTGAGACCTCCTCTTCGATGAACGAGCCACTGCGCCTACCGTCAACCCTGACGATGCCAGCACGGATGTCCGTGTCTTCAACGCCTGGCGCGGGCGTTGGCGCCGGTGTCGCAATCGGCGCCACCGAGCTAGCTGGATCCAACGCGACGGGAACCGGAACAACTTCTCCAGCGTAGGTGATCCTGAGACGCTGCAGCACCTCGCGCGTCTGATAGCCCGGCATCGCCACACGAATTTTGTAAGTCCCGGGAAGTAGCAGACCCTGATAGAAACGTCCTCGGTAGTCTGTGCGAAGCTGGAATAGGATGCCTGTTTGCTGATTAATAATTTCGACGGTAGCACCCTTTAACGGCGCTCCATTCTGGCTGTCGCTCACGGTCCCCTCGAATGCACCGGTTACTGTGTCTTGACCCACTGCGGAAACGAAGGCGCAGAAGGACAGTGACATCAGTAACAGAAAGGAGACACTGTAACGTGATGCGCGAGGGCGCTTCGATTTCGAATTTGAACTTGTTGACGGACCACTCGTACTGCGGCGACTTCTCGCGTAGCGCTTTGATGACCACACAAGCAAACTTTTTGAGAAAGAGGATCTCAATGAGACTTAGCCAATTTCAGAGGCACAGTTACCAGAACTGGATTGGTTGGTTTGATGGCTACACGATAGACCGTCTGTGGCACGGGATCGTCTCGCGTAAGTACTTGCGAGCTATCGGTACCCGCTGCCTGCTCCTTCTCGGTCATTGTTTGTCCAGCCCCGCCGGCCATCTCAAATTTCGTGGCCGCGGCGCCCCACTGCTTCTCCCATGACTCTACTTGTTGGCGTGATAACCTGATGGACTTAGCGCCGAGCTGGTCTTCATTAATAAGTGGCTTTGGGGCAACGAGTACTGTGATGACTTCGCCGACGTAGCGCTTCCCACTCTCGCTGGGCTTAATTCTGAATTTACCCGTTGAGGACGGGACGTAAATCAAGCGACCTGCTTTTACCCGGTTGGCATCAGCGGTCTTTTTGGTGGGAAAGATCAGAAGCGGATCACCCAGGGTGCCGTCCGCATATTGCTCGCGGTCGATTACATACAAATAACCATCACGCGATAGCGATTCTATGCTAAGCCGAACCTTCGTGCCTGGGGCCAAAGGTGTCGACTCTTCGACTCGCTGAAGCGTCCATTCCGTTGGTTCTCCTTCATCCTCCTCAACCAGTTCTTTCGTCTTGTCTGCTGCCGTCGAAGGACGAAATTTCCAGATGGTAACGCCCAGTTGCGCGAAAGCCGTCCCTGCCGGCGGAATAGCTGCATTGGTGTTATTTGACGATCTTGCGGCGGGCTTATAGACGGCGGCGTTGGGAGATCTCCTGGCAGGCCGATCCCTAATAAACACCTCGGCCTTTATCGCTTTGGAGTCGTCGTCCTGTGCCGCAGCCATATAAACGCTGCCAGTGCTAACCAGAAGACCAATCATCACCAGGACTTTGGCGATTGCCATCATTCCTCCATCCTTCCTAATAAGCCTCGTGAGTCAATTCGACGAGACTAACGAATATGTCGCCACGACCCTTCACCAATGTAAGCTTCTTTGACCTATCAGGAATTACTTCGGGACGCGCAGCGTCATATTTCTTAAAGTAGAACTGTAATAGCGCGATCTGGTCAGCATTGGCGATTACTCCCGGGTCTTTCTTATTTCGAACCGCCTCACTGAATATGGCATCCAACTCGGCCACAGGTTGCGTCGTCCAGATGATCCAGAGCTTCTCTACGCCAGTCTGCTCCACAAAATCGTACGGGCCCGCCCGCATCGTCTCGTTGGCAGCTAGTCTGGGATCCAACCGATCGTCCTTAACCAACGGAAATAAGATGTTGTATTCTTCCACGCTGTTCTTGCCGGGCCCTGCGCTGATTAGATAGAGCGCGCCAGACTGCATCGGCCGAACATTAAAATGAAACTTCCAACCATTTCCGAACGAAATATCTCCGGCAGATTCGATCGGAGCGCCCAGGGGTTTATGGTTGAGCATCTTCTGCACGGTCAGCCAGTAGATCAGCGATTGTTCTGGAACAACGGGCGACACCGTTTCCAATTTAGCCGGTTGTGTTAGTGGTGTAGTCCTGGGCCTGAGTCCATACCATAAACCTCCAATAGCCAATGCGAGAATCACCAAAGTCCCCGCAATCATTGGTGTCCTCTTGTAAACCGGCGTCACGGAGGCAACGTGGAACTTTGCCGGTAATTCCGGGTTTCCGAAATCATCTCCGCAGAGATTGAAGACATGAACATGCACGCCGTTCTTCACCTCGGCATCACCGAGATCGTGCAGATAACTTGACCAGCGGGCAAGTTGTCCAAGATCGTCGGCCACACTCTTCGAGAGTATTATGTGGCTGCGGTCGCCACAGTCCATAACCCCCTGCGCGATGCTGACGCCGCCGCCGGCAACGTTCATGTTCGTGTTGAGATCTGCTATGCGGTAAGCCAGGCCGCTGTGCACTCCCATTCGGAGCTCGATATCTGGCTGGTTCTTCAAGGCATGGCTGATCTCGATCGCGCACCTCACGGGAGCCTCAGGATCTCCAAAAAAGACCAGAGCCATGCCATCGCCTGTCGGCAAGCGAATAAGATTCTCCTTGTGCGCGCGGCAGTATTCGTCGGTGGCGAGAACAATCTGCCGAAGTTGGCTTAAACGCGCCCTTTGCTGATCGATCAATAGCTCGGAGTAGCCCACAATACCCATGAAGAGCACATGGGCCGTTTCCAGCGAGTGGGTCGCCGACTCTTCGCGCTCAGGTGTCCTTGACGCCAGGACGCGAGTCTGCAGTATGGTCTGTTCATCGTCGCCGAGTAGTGCGCCCGATAGAACATCTCCAAAATCTCTCGCGCGCTCATAGCGGTCCTTGGGTTCAAATGATAGAGCTTTGAGAATTGCCGGCTCCGCCCCTCGGGGAAGGCTTGGCCGCAAGTCTGAGGGCTTAATGCGAACGCCGGATCGTTGCAACTCGAGGAGCTGAAAAGCTGAGTCAGGGGTTGTCGGTCTTCTGCCCGTAAGCATTTCATAGGCGATCACACCCAGGGAATAGACGTCGCTCGCAGCAGTAAGCGGTTGGGCCGCTAACTGCTCCGGTGACATGTAGAGAAGCGTCCCAGCAATCTGATCCTTTACAGTGCTTAAGCCAATAATGGAGTTCTTAATCTTGGCGATACCAAAATCAATTATCTTGACGTGTTCATCATCGTCTGTGAGGTTCTCCAACATTACGTTCTCGGGTTTCAGATCGCGATGGAGAATGCCACACTGGTGAGCGGCGCTCAGGGCGCGACCCATCTGACTGATGATATTTGCCGCGCGGCAAAACTGCATTCCGTCGGGCGTGATCAGCGAACGCAGGGTGATCCCGTCAACGTATTGCATAACGAAATAAGGCTTTCCATCCGGCGTCTCGCCGGTGTCGAATACTTCTACAATGCAGGGGTGCTTGATCCGCGTGAGCGCCTCAGTCTCTTGCTTGAATTTCTTTACGCTCCACGCGTTGTTTGTTTCCTGGTCGTGCATTACTTTAACCACGACCTTGCGCGAAACAATTTTCCGGTCTGAAGCCAAATAAACCGCACCAAAGGCGCCTTGTCCCAACATTCGTTCGATGAGATAACGGCCGTCGAGGGTCACGCCAATGAGGACCTTTTTGCGAACCGAAGCAGCACCGAACGTCACCCCACGCACCGTGTCGTTGCCACCCAAGCTGTAGTCAGGGTATTTCATGTCGCTACAAACCAGCCGAAAATCTCTTCACCGATGTCCCGCCTTTACTGACTGTTGGCATTAGCGACCCTGGCTATGACCACTCGTTTGGCGCCACTTTCGCGAGTATAGAAGACTCTCGGTCGCTGCACTTTCTGCTCATCAGGCTCATCCTCGATCAGCTCCTTGCCGCGCTTGTATCGCTCTCTTCTTATTTGCGGCACACGCTCAGCCGCGTATGCAAACCACTCCTGCAGCAGTATCTGGCCATCATGGTCGATGTCGGCGGCACCCGATTTTATCCCTTCCTCGACCAGAGCGAAAGCCAGATAGCTGTGCTTCAGCCTTTCTGACTCAAAAGCAACCTCGTCACTTTGGGAGGCAGTCAGGATATACATCCCCTTCTCGTAAGCTAGTTGCGCCAGTCCCCGGGTATTCATGGGACCCCGCCGTTCCTCCTCTGCCTTCAGAGCTTGGCCGGACTTGCAGGCATCAATTAGCAATAAGAGTTGATCGGCATCCAAAGGTTTTAGCGCCTCCTCCAGCTCCACATCCGAGATGCTATGAGCCAAGATTGTTTCCAATCCTTCCGTATCAAGCCTGGTGCGCAATCCCATATAACCGAGATCATGCGGAATCAAATAGAACCGATCCTTATCGGCGGTGCCGTGTCCTGAGAAGTAAATCAGAACAGCGTCTTCCGGCTGCGCTGCTTTGATGTTTGAAAGCACCGGCGGCGCGTCCCGCGGCAGAGAGCCAGCGTTGGTGCCAGCCAATCGCGCTAGAGCTAGTAAGATGTTGGCTTTGGTCGCCTCCGCGTTAAGCAGCAGTATCGGGACGATTGGATTGTAATGCCCAAGCCGCTCTTGTTGATTCTTCAACTGGGCGGCTATCTCAGTGGCATCGGCGACGGGATAATGAAGATTGTATTGGGAGTTCTCGTACTGCTCCACGCCAATTGCAAGCACATACGCAGTACCTAGGCGTTTGAGATTGTCCGCGCCGCTCAGCGAAAAGCTGGCCTCCGCACTTTTTATGTTGTCATGATTGAACGCATAGGCCGAGAGTCGGTTCTCTCCGGCGACAATCGGAATGGTGGCTTCGATGGTCCGATTGCTGGCGGTCTTCAAGACGTCGCCGGCCCACGTCTGGATGAGCAAGCCGTTGCGGAACAGGCGCAGGTCGCGCGCGCCGCTTCCGAGAGCGTGCTCCTTGTCAGGCGAGGCATCGGCAATTTCGAGTTTGATCGTCACGTTGCGCGTGGCAACCTTGCCGTCGTTGCCCCCGCTGAACGTCATGCTGATCCGCGGCTGCCGGCGATCCTTCTGCGTGATGTCCTGCGCCGCTCTAGGATTCTTGCCCGCCAGGATATCCGCGAGCACGCCGGGATAGTAAAACTCATTGAAATAAGCCTCGACCGGCAGCACGCTAAAGGTATCTCCAGCAAAACGCCAGAGCATTAAGTTCCATGATGCAGGAGACCCGTCAAAGAGACCATCGGGCGTTGCCACCAACCAGTCGTCAGTGTTAGGCACGGAGACAAGCGTAGCCATTAGCGTGCCCGTCGCGGAACTCCAGACCATCATGCTGCCATTATCACTGGCAGAAAGGATCCAGCGTCCGTCGCTGCTGAAGGCGACGCCATTAACGCTCGCGGACGGTCCCCTCAACGCGCGCAGTTCGCTGCCTGATTTCGGATCCCAGAGCTTCACACTGCGATCGCTGCTCGCGGAAGCAAGCAACTGACCATCAGGACTGAATGCGACTTTGAAAACCTCACCGGTATGCCCTGTCATCGTTCTCACTTGGGCACCGTTGGCGACCTCCCAGAGCCTTATGGTCTTGTCGGCATTAGCTGCGGCTAACAGAGTTCCGTCTGGACTCAAGGCAAGGGAGTTGATCTCGGCGCCGAGATTATCGAGAGTTTTGGTAACGGTGCCAGTCTTCAGGTCCCATACTCGAATTGTTTTGCCTCTGCCGGCAGAAGCAAGTAATTGACCGTCAGCACTGAAGACTACGCTGGTGATCTCTTCCGACGATCCCGAGAGCGCGTGCGCACGCTTTGCCTCAAGATCCCATATCTCCACGGTCTGCTCCATGCCGGCGGACGCCAAAAACTTTCCGTCAGGACTAAAAGCGACAATGTTTATACCCTTCGGACTCGACGGCAGGCTAAAAGCTAAATGCCCGGTGGCCATGTCCCAGATCTTTACTTCACCGCTTCCGCTTCCGGAAGCAAGGAAATGACTGTCCTGGCTGAAAGAGATCGTTGTCACGTAACCTGCATGGCCGGAGAGCCTGGGCTGCTCCCGTCCTGTAGCGATCTGCCATAGCCTGATCGACCCGTCATTCGCTCCCGATGCGAACCAACGGCCGTCGCGGCTAAAGTCCACTGCATTGAAACCCGTGGAGTGGCTTTCCAAAATGCGTTCGTTTTCACTACTGGTTACACTTCGAAGAGTGACGGTTCTGCTTCCATTGCTCGACGCCAGGGTGTTTGCATCTGAACTAAGAGAAGCAAAAACAAGTTGTTCGGTATTTGCGTCGCCGGGAATCACGCGCCTTTCTTTTCCAGTTGCTATATCCCAGAACTCGATACCTCCATCAGAGTGCGCGGAGATCAGCAAGCCGCCTGAACCAAACGCGAGAGCGAGAACGCCTGACGCGTTATGCCTCGCTGCGAAGCGCTCATGATCTGATCCACTGGGCCAGAGACAGACAGTGCCGTCAGAGCTTGCCGATGCAAGCCAGTTGTTGTCGGAGCTAAAGGCAAGCGCTGTGACTTTTCCAGTGTGCTTTCGGAGGGTGCGAACGTCTCGCCAACTGCTGGTCTCCCACAAATTGACAGTTGTATCGGCGCTACCCGAAGCGAGGAATTTGCCGTCACCACTGAAAGCCAGGGCGATCACCCAAGCCGTGTGGTTATTCAGCGTTCTTAGCTCTTTGCCGTTAGTCAGATCCCATATCTTGATCGTTTTGTCGACGCTTCCAGAAGCGAGCCAGCGATTGTCGGGACTAAACACCAGCGCTTCAATCGACGCGGTGTGACCCTGCAAGGTAAACAGCTCGTGGCCCGTAGCAACGTTCCATACTTTCACCGTGCGATCGTTGCTGCCCGAGGCTAACCACTGACCGTTAAAGCTTAAGGCTAAGGACTTGACGTGTCCGCTGTGACCAGTCAACGCGCGAAGCTCGCGACCCGTCGCGACCTGCCAAATTTTGATCGCGTTGTCAGCTCCTCCAGAAGCGAGCCAACTACCGTCAGGCCCAAATGCCGCACAGTTAACTCCCCATGAGTGGCCTGTCTGCAGCACGAGTTCTGGACGAGCGGCGGAACTCTCATTGATCGAACTAGAACTGATGCTCCGCTCCATCATCCATGCGCAGAGCAACACCGAGCCCAAGAAGAACGGCGAAGCCAGCGTGCGCAATGCTCTTCGGTCGCAACAGCCCTTATGGAATTCTATGCTCATCTGCTGCGGCTCTTTTTCGCGCCCGACGCCTCAAAGACCAAATCCGTTTTGGCCAGAATTTCCACCGTAAAAACCTCCCGGACCCGGTTAGCTCCTACCCCGGACACGTCTATTGCAATCTCGTCAGGCCCAGCGGGATTGACCTTCATCGCGCTCGTCGGCGGATCGATGGTCGCAGTGGCAGTCTGCCCGCATAGACAGGCCGGAACTCCCTGATCAGATACGACGCTCTCGCGATAAAAGAGACGCAAGTTAGTTTGAACGTGTTACTAAGGCCTCCGTGTGCGAGAAGAACCCCGGAAAATGTCGGTAACGTCCGGTGCACATGTGGTGCGCACGAGGTCGCCCTTCGGGCGATGTAAGAAGACTCCAACAGTGGGTCGATTATAGTCGCGGCCCCTGAGAAGTCAAATCACCGAATTGCCTCATTTGAGGTCCCAGACTCCAGCCGCGACTCGTGGCACCTCAATGAAGTGTTCCTCAGGATGTAGCCAGATTGGCAATGATTCGCCTGCTCATTATCGAGATACAGCCCGATAATATTTCAGAGCTTTTCCTGAGCTGCATTACGGCGAATGCAGTGAAGGAAAGTCCAAGCAGCAGCACAAGCAGCAACAGAAGTCGTAAACAAAAAGCGGCAGGCTCTTCAACCTGCCGCAAGTCATTGAAAATAATGGTGAGCCGTGGAGGGCTCGAACCTCCGACCCGCTGATTAAGAGTCAGCTGCTCTACCAACTGAGCTAACGGCCCACGACGGAAGAAAAATTATACGTGCGCAAACTGACGTGTCAAGCGAACCATGCTGCGGTTGACGGAACACGACCATGCTGCGGTAGTAACCCACTACAGTGTTTGCCCCGGTAGCGTTCTGATTTAGTAACACAAGTATTCAGCTCGCGTGCCAAACTGACAGTTTGCGTTACAGGGAAAGCCTCAGAAGAGGGGCGTTGTTCTTCGGAGAGAAGCGAAATCCCTGGAATTCGGCCCTCTCCGAAAGTCAGAATTAATTACGACAGATTTCTATAAACATTTCGTGCCGGCGGCACTTTAAACGAGGGACTCAGTAGAGCAGCGAGTTCTAATGAGAGTAATGCTTATCCAAATTAAAGCAATTCAATTCTGTGCTGAGAGATCTGGATTTCGCTATCTGGCCTAACCACTCATGCTCGTTGCAGCAGCGCACTCTCTTTCTGCGAGCAGTTGGCGAACACTTTCGATCAATCCATCGATGTCAGGCTTGGCTACATAATCATCTGCGCCGGCCGCGAATGCCTCAGACCTATGAATGTCATAAGCGTCCCCGCTATAGAAGATGCACGGGACACCGGGCGTTATCTTGCCCAGGTTCTGACATAACTCAAGGCCGCTACCGTCCGGCAGATGTCTATCCAAAACATAGAGATCAAACTCCTGAGCCGTCGCCAGTTCCATGGCGGCCTCGCACGTGACTGCGGTGACCACTTCATAATCTTCATGGGATAAAAGAAGCTTGAGCATCTCCGACGTGTCTTCATGATCGTCGATGAAAAGGACGCGACATTTCAATTGCGGCATAGGAGACCTCCGTAGATAAAAGTATGCTGCGGGAAGAGGATTAGATTCTAAACTTATTTGGGCCAAGTCGCCAGCATTTTTAGAAGCTCACGCATTATCCCGGCGGGCGTGAGCGTTCTGGAATTCGGGACTCATTATCGCTTTGAAAATGAATACCTACGTATCGAGGATCGTTCATCTTTCTTGCGATCCAATACGAGCAGGTGGGCAGGGGGCACCCGAGGACCTTCCCGCCCACCACCAAACTCACCGCGTAAATCGTGAATCGTAAATCGTTAATAGGAAACCAACGGCCTGCTTGATAATGAGTCCGACGGCTTCGCGCGCATCCTTCTCAAAATACCAGATCGAACCACTCAAACCTGTTAGCACCTTTTGGTGTATTTCAACGTCCAGACGTGCGAGGATCTCTCATTGCCTTCAGTAACTGGTTGACCGCTTCGATCTCCGCGTCATCAGGTTCGAGTTGCTTGTACTTTTCGAGGGCAGCCAGAGCGCCGGTAAGATCGCTCAGCTTGTGATAGACCAGAGCAAGGTTGAAGTAGACGAGAGAAAAACCTGACTCGATTTGCGCGGCGGCTTCGTAGTGAAGACGTGCCAGCGGGAGTTCACCGGCGTCGTAATAAAGATTCCCCAGGTTGTAATGGGCCTCAACGTGGCGCGGTTCGTGCTTTAGCGAAAGCGTAAAATTATCCAGCGCTTTTCCGAAGTGGCCCAACTCCAGATTGATAATCCCGAGATTGCAATAAGCCTCGGCCACATTGTCGCCATCATTTATCGCTTCAAGGTACGCCTCAGCCGCCTTCGGATCACCTTGTTCATGAAGCAGCAAGGCTTCCTCAAAGGGAGTCAAAAGGCGCGACAGCTTTCCGCCTTCAAGGCCACGAAAAAGGTTCAACTGTCCCTGGAGTTCAGCCTCGATCTGACGAATGCTCTGACCCTGCGCACGCAATTCCCGAATACGCCTAAACTGCGTGAGAGCTTGGAAGTCGTAGTTATAATCGTCGGCGGCAGGCGTCGGGGTGCCCTGAATGATGCCTTGTTCGGTCCAACGGCGGATCGTGCGCTCACTTAATCCGAAGAGTTGTTTGATTTCTCGAATGGAATAGCTTGATTTGACGCGCTGGTAATCGGCCTTCGCTGGAACACGTGAGGGGAAGGAGAGAACCTTATTGCTGTTTTCGTTCATCTGTAACGCAAACTGCCCTGAAACTGTTTGCTTCCGGACACCTCACCCGCCCGCTACCGCAGGTGGTACTGACAAAGCGCTTTCAGTTTGCATTACTTCAGGAAGCTTTTCGTCTCTTAACTGCTTTTGTTTTAGTTACAGGCTTCACCAAAGTAAGCGATTTCTTCTTTGCAGTCGTTGTTGTTGCCTTCACCATCGGCTTGCGGCTTGATGCCTGCAAACTCTTCTTCAACGCGCTCATAATATCAAGTCTGGGCAGTTCTTCAACCTCAAATTCAACAACCTTCTTGCCTTTGATCTTCGACTCAATAAGTTTCTTGAGCGCCTGGTGATAGTGATCTACAGCATCTATCTCGGACATAGAGGTTACCATCTGCTCGACGAGCATGGTAGCGAGCTTCAGCTCGTTTTTGTCGAGCTTCTTCGCGCCCTCAAGCTCGGGCACATCCTTCATGCTTCTGATCTCATTTGGATAGTGAAGCTTTTGCATCACTAAACCATCCTCGTGGGGAAAAATAGCCACAAGGTCTTCTCGATCTTTCAGCACGACTTTGCCGATGCCGATCTTGCCGGTCTGCTTCATCACTTCGCGCAACAACGCGTAAGGCTTTTCCGCCACTGGTCCATCCGGTCCGGCGTAATACGGAGAGTCGTAGAAGGTGGTAGGAATCTCTGAACTGTCCACGAAACCGATAATGTCCACGGCCCTGGTAGTTTTGATTTTGACCTTGGCAATATCTTCGGGCTCGATGATCGCATAACGATCCGGCTCGTATTGATAGCCCTTGGTTATCTGATCATTGGTCACGACCTGACTGCATTTCTTGCAGCGCTTGTCGTAGCCGATCGGGCCGTAGTCGTCGCGGTGCAGTTGATTAAACTGAATTTTCTCGGCGGTTTCGATCGCGTTGTAGATTCGAACCGGGATAGCTACCAACAGGAAGCGTATGTGGCCTTTCCAGATTGATCTCATTTTGTATCGTCTCCGGTGATATCCGGCAATCCTAAGTTAGCCGAACCTGGGCATGGACCGTGTCCCGTCTCTAAATAGTTTCACCGGCTTTGGGCCGGTGATCGGGGACGCGTATTATGCGGTCCCCGGCCATGATAAGTAAAGCGCTATTTTGGTCGGTTTTCCGCCTTGTGTTAACGAAATCTGCGCCTAGCTGGCATGCAGTAGCGCTGTGCGCATTGCCTGGGCCGACTGCCACCGTTCGGTAGGGTCTTTGACGAGGGCACGATCGATGATTTCGCAAACAGCTGCTGGAAGTTGCGGAGCTCGCTGGCGCAGTGGAATAGTTGGCTGCTCGAATATCGCTTTGATAGTCTCAGGCATGCTCGCTGTCCTGCCAATGTTCAGTGCGAGTTCACCGGTGAATAAGCTATAGGCAGTCATGCCCACGGCGTAGATGTCTGACTGCGGTTTGACATCACGAAAGTTTTTGAGTTGTTCGGGTGGCATATAGGCGAGAGTTCCGGCCATCTCGCCCGCCACAGTAACCCCACTCATGCCCGATTGGGTGAAGCTCTTGGCGAGTCCGAAATCAGTCAACTTCGCGGACACGTTAGGCCATGTTCCCCTAACCAGAATGTTTTGGTCTTTAATATCGCGGTGAATGTAGCCTTGCGCGTGCGCATACGAAAGAGCTTCGAGTGACTGTAAAATAATTGCCAGCGTTTCGTGCTGGGGCAGCCAACCGCCGTGGGCATCCGCAAGTTTCGCCGCGTCTGCGCCATCAACAAACTCCGTCACCAAATAAACGACTCCGTTATGAACGCCGCGATCGATAAACTCGACGATGTTGGGATGCTTCAGCGCCGCCGCGACATCCATCTCTCGCATAAACCGCCGCATGGCTTTGTCGGTGACAGCAAATTCCGGCAGCAGAGTCTTGATTGCCACCGCGCCACCAGTCTTCTGATTGCGGCCAAGCATCACGCAACCCATGCCGCCGCGGCCAAGAAGTTTAACCATGTCGTAGCCGGGGATAGGTTGAGGCGCGTTCTTCAACTCGATGCGGCAATCCTCACAAAGGAAAGTTAAATGCTCTTCTGAAGAAGTCGCCTGCGCTTGCTCGCGCCTGCCACAATTCAAACATTCCACGTTAACAATTGTTGGTTTGCTTGAGTAATCCGCGCGCGGAACATTTCGGCCGCCGTCCGCTTCACCAGTGCTTACCTCTACCAGCAAGACGGTCTCACCGCCCTGGATTTGATCGCCATTTTTCAGGAACGCTTCCGTAACTTTCTTGCCGTTTACAAACGTCCCGTTTGTTGAGCCCAGGTCGCGCAGAAAGCAGTGGGGCGGCGTTATTTCCAGCAGGCAATGATGACGAGAGAAGAACTTATCTTCCGGCAGGTACAGGTGGGCGTCGTTAGTTCTTCCAATGAGGAATGTGTCGGATTGAGTAAAGCTGAATACACGACCCTTGTAAGGTCCAGCCAATACTCTTAAGTTGATTTGCATTGCTTTTTCGGCCGGTGTCCAAAGTCCAACGTCCAAAGTCCAATGTCCGTTCAGGGAATCAGACTTTGGACTTTGGACGTTGGACGTTGGACTGTTCCCTAAACTACTAAGGCATCTTACTACCGTTTGATCTGGAGGTCGTCGAAAGCCACTTCCGCAGTGTCGCTAGTGTAAAACCCGGCTACGCCGCGCTTGAAGTTTTCCGTGTCTGTGATGCGATCCACATACTGACTATTGATGTAGAAGGAAAGTTCCGAACCTTTGGTGCGTACCTCGAGATGATTCGGATTGGTGCCTGTTTGAATCACTTTCGATTTGGTCCAGGGCACCACCGTTGTCTGGGCGCCTCCCTTATGCTTGATGATCTCATACTGCGGGTCAGAGCCGGTGTAGATCAGCAGAGCGTAATCTTCGAGATCGCCAGTTTTTGATTTCTCGCCATGTACGATAAGGCCGTAGCCTGAGGCCGGCGAAGTGCTTTCCACGCTACGGGCCGTCACGCGGACCGTGGCATTTCCTGTGTTGTAGTCATCCGTAGGCGCATACATCACGAGATAAGTCTTGTCTTTTGAGCGCATGTGATATTCGCCGTCGGCATACCAGATGTCGCCAAAAGCATAATTGCCCGTTCCCCATTTTGTTTCCGAGAAGTCATCGGTAATTGATGCGGGAAGATTCGAGTCGGAGCCTATATTTGAAATATTGCCGTTTGTATTACTGTTTGAGTTGCGGTTGGCAACTCTCGAATTGGAATTTACAAGATTTGTATTTTGGTTTGACGCTTTGTTCGAGTTTGCGTTCATGCTCGCCAGAGCAAGGAACATGATCACCAGGCCGATCCCTATAATTCCCACCACTACAACGCCCCCGAGAATCCACCAAACCGCGCTTGATTTCTTGCGGGCCGCCCCTGGCGCGGGCATTGAAGACCATTGTTGCGGTGGCGGAATCGACGCGACCTGATCTGCCCCCTGATGACCCGTGGGAATTTGCTGACGATAAACATCAGCCGGTGGCGAATTCGTATCGCGCGGGTCTATGTAACGAATGGTTGCGTTCGGATCGACAACCGTCCGAGCGTCGCTAACAAGAGGTGTGCCGTCTTCCAGGCAGAAGCTGAGCGAAACATCGGTGTAGGTGCGGTGACAAGTAGGGCAGCTTTTCATCTCTAGCTCGATTATCTCTAATTTATTCAGGTGCCTCAGCGCCGTTGGGTGCGGGATGTTTATAGCACATGGGTTAATTAAATTTTTCGCGAGTCTTCCTCACAGCGAAGACATCTCCACCTCGAGGGAGCTGATCATAAGTTGAACACCTGCGCGACTATCAAATTCCGGCTCCCAGCGGAGTCTTGGAATGTACGTTCAAAATTTTCGTCTAACGTGGAGTCACCCCTACGAAAAGGCGCTTTAGGAAAGCACGGTAGGGCGACCGCTGCCCATTATATGGAAAGCGAGGTGTGGCTCAAGGCCTGATGGGCTTGCCGCACCGGCCACAGAATCTGGTACCTCTCGCGTAGCTGCTGCCGCACAACCTGCAAACGACTTCAACGGCCCGCGGTTGTCGCCAATCGAGGGACTGCGCACCGATGGAAATACCGCATTTTCCACAGAATCTAATGGCGGAGGGATATTCTTGCTTGCAACGAGGGCAAGTTACTGTAGCCAGTGAAGCCGGCACCGATGCACTACTAACAGCATCTCCGACAGGTTGAAAGGTCCTATTGCCGCAGTTTCCACAAAACTTTGTGCCTTCGGCGAATCGCGAGCCGCATTTTGTGCACGCGACCACGCGGGGCGTGATCGGGGCCCCGGTTCTGCTAGCAAGACTTCCGCCTCGCGAAGGTGTCAGTTGCTCGCTTGACGGTGCTCTTTTGAACTGTGCCTGAATGATCTGTTCTATGCCGTCGGGCCTGATTTCGATGACTCGCTCATCATCCAGTTCACCGCCTCGAGCTACGCGCAGAACGTGCTGGCCGGGAGGAATCGAATTGAGAATCACACGACCTGATCGTCCGATGCTGCCGTGTCTCTCATCATCAACATAAACCTCCGAACCCTGTGGCGCCATCACTACCAGGCGCGAATCGTTATGGTCATGGGATATAGAACGCTTTCCGGCCGCAGTCTCCAATTCTTCAAACCACTCACTGGCACCTGGAGGCCTCTCGGCTCGGTCTCTTGCGAGTGCGTGCAGGATCGCTTTGTCGATTCCCACGGGAATGTCAGATCGCAGGCTAAGCAGCGACGGAGGAGACTGCATTAGCTTCTGCGCCACGAGTTGGGCAATATCGCCAATAAACGGAGCGCGCCCGCCAAGCATGTGATAAGCGATAGCGCCCAGCGCGTAGATGTCCGCGCGCGCGTCCAACTGCACTCCGGTTTGCATTTGCTCGGGAGCCATATACTCTGGCGTTCCAATAATTCCACGCGATTCCGGTCCACTGGCCGAAGTTGATTCAGTTCGATCCGGATGAACAATTTTCGCCAGGCCAAAGTCGCCAACCTTAACAAATCCGTCGGTGCCGCTGCTGCCTGTTTTCTTGCGCTTCTGCATAATGAAGATGTTGGCAGGCTTGAGATCGCGGTGAAGTATGCCTTCGTCGTGGGCTGCATCAACGCCGGCAACCACCTGGCCCATGATTGAGACCGTCCGCTGAATATCCAAGGTGCCTTCACGTCGTAGCAACTGATAGAGGCTTTCACCGTCGACGTATTCCATGACCAGGAAGAACACGCCTTCCGGGCTCTTGCCAAAATCCGTGACGTCAACCACGTTTGGATGACGGACAGATGCGGCCGCTCGAGCTTCACGCTCAAAGCGGGCGATTGCTTCTCCTTCCTGCATCATCTCGTCGTTTAGGATGTCGGGACGGACGGTCTTTACAGCTACCTGCCGGGTAACAAGATTCTGATCTCGCGCCAGATAGACTTGGCCCATCGCGCCCCGGCCGAGTCGTTTCTCCAGAAGATAGCGCGCTGAAAGGAGAGAGGGTCCGGGCAAAGTGTGTTTGGTCTTCGCCTCGTCTTGCGGACAGACAACTATGTCGTCCTCATAACAACTTTCACAACGTGGGCACTCGCGCATGGCAGAATTTTACAGCACCGCAAGCGGAAGCGAGCGGGTTATTTCGCTAATCGTCGAAGTTATACAGCTAGGCTGCCGTTAGCGCCGAACAACATCCGGAGCATTTCGTCGCTGCGATGGGAATTGGAGAAAAACAGTAACGACAATCCTTCGTTAACGGCGCTTGCTGCCGTTTATGCTTATTAATCGCTTTAACTATTAAGAAGACTACGAACGCGATGATCAGAAAAGCAATGATATCGTTGATGAACGCTCCGTAAGCGATCACCGGAATACCTTTAGCTTTGGCATCGGCGAGCGAGACGGGAACGCCTTTGGACCGATCGAGCATATAGAACAGGCTGGCGAAGTCTACGCGGCCGAGCAGTAAACCCACCGGCGGCATAATGATCCCCTCGACGAGCGAAGTAATGATCTTTCCGAAGGCGACGGCCATGATGAGGGCGACGGCCAGATCGATCACATTTCCGCGCTCAATAAAATCTCGAAATTCTTTCAGCATCTTCGTTTCCTTTCGACACTTTTAGTTTAGAGTTCAGCTTGCCTTCTCGAAATCAGCAACCTAAAGGTTGAACTCCGAACTTCATTGAGTGGTCTGTTGTCATCCCCATCCGAAATCCGAACAACTCCGGAGAGTCCGGGAGTTGGGTAAGCCTCAACGAACATTGCGCGGCTTACGCGAAACCCGGGGCCCCACGCGGGCGGACGACGTCGGCCGATAGTCATTCACCGCACAAACCATAATGAGTAAAAGAGGGTATTCTGAAAGAAAACATAAGGTTTGACCGGGAACCAAAGAGCATTAACCTGAGGAGATTTCCATTTATCATTTCTCAATCGCATTCACCATTTAAAACCGCGTGAAATGATTAATGAGAATTCTTAAATGAGATACGGAAAGTCTCGCGGCTCGGCGACCGGCGTTCATTCCTCATCACTTGTGCATCGTCATTTGATCAGCGATCGAATTAGTTTCTCGAGCTCATCGGGTTCGAAAGGAGTTGAGACATAATCGTTACAGCCGGCGGCAAGCGCGTCGCTGCGAAATTGATCCTCGCCGTAAGCTGATACAGCAACAATCGGTACTGCTTCGAAGTTCGGGAGGTTGCGAATCTTGCGCGTGGCGTTGAGTCCGTCCAGCCCGGGCATTTCAACGTCCATGATGATCAAATCCGGACGGACGCTTTCGGCCTTTGTTACTGCCTCATTTCCGTCTTTTGCCTCAACCACACGAAAACCGTTTTTCTCCAGCCACGTTCTTAAGAGAAGCCGGGTGTCGTCAAAATCATCGACCACAAGAATTGTTCGCTGGCCGTCGTTCGGCGTTTGGAGGTCGGCAGGCATAACACTTTTTACTCTTTGACTTTGGGAGACGCGGCATCAGCGGCAATAGTCGGACGCCTGGCTTCAGCGACGGAAACAGTTTGGATAATTCTACTGGTTTTATTCTTTCAATTTTAGGCGTCGGTGAAGTCTAAGCCTAACATGTTAGCCTGCATGCGCGCCAACACCTGTTGGTTTGAGCGGTGGATCAGTTTCAAAATGGAGTTGACCCTATTACCACCTCGCTAGAGCTGGTGGTTACGGAGCTCTATTGATTCCTGAGCCATTTCGACGCTGTAGAAATGAAACCATTGAAACGGTTATGTCAACACCGTAACCGTTAGATCTCCGCACTGAAGGCGGTGCTAATGAGAATTTTTAAAACACCCACATGCTCGCGTAATGGTGTATTGAGGAGGGAAGGCAGATTCAACCTGGCGTTCCCCGGCAGGCTGCTCCCTTCAGCCCTCGACGTCGGCGCGGGAGTTTGTAGCCATACGAAAGCTGTATTGGTTGGGCCGTACCGGCGTCTGAAGTCCAGTATCCCTGCTTGCTTGTTGGGTCGCTCCAAGCGCCTGCCGGGTTCCAATGCCACGCATCAATTGCCAACTCAGTGCGCAACCGATAAGTAACGGACTTAAATCCTGTGGATAGCATCGCGGCGATATTTGACGGCGTCAACTGGCGATCGCGGTCGCCTTGCTCTTGCCCGTCCACCGCCGCTCCTAATGCGTGAGATGGAATGAAACGGCGCAGCGGGTGGCCGGGTCGGAATTGAACGGTCAAGATGAGATCTGTTTTCGGCGCGCCGAGAGAGTTGGTTGAGAATGGGGTGGCAGCGAGGGCAAACAATATGAGCCAGGAAACGATTCGCTTGAGCATTGTAGACGGGTGGCAGCTTCGCTAGCTGCCCCCTTTCGCTGAGTTTGATACAGGCTTTAATTGTGAAAAAACCATCGTTGCCGGGGCTTATCCAAAGCGCCCTCAGTTCGCAGCTAAACTGTCCTTGGCAGATGCCGCAGCCACTGCCAGCCACCGGCTACCTTGCGTTGTATTACTGTGTGAAAGATAATTCGCTCAGCAGCTTGGGTCATTTCCCAATGAAATAATCGCGGCCGGACCATAACAGAAGTTGGGCGCTCCAGTAACTAAACGGAAACCAGCAGAGAATCACGAAAAGCGCTCACCGTGAGACCGGATCCGATGTATCTGTGAAAGTCGATTGAAATTTCCATTCAGGAATTTTGTATTCAAACCGCGCTTCAAAGGGATTCGCTTGCGAAGTTTGTCCGGAGTTTTTACCATAGCGAATTCTAAACAGAAAGCTCTTGCTGGATTAGTACCAGTGATGATGGGCCACAATTAATAGCTACGTGGTCAACCAGCGTGTGGGGCGTTCGATCGACGGTAAGGAACCCTGAAAGATGCGATTACGACTCAATCTGCAATGGAAAGTGCTGCTCGTAGTGGCAAGTACGATGACTGTGATCCTGTTGGTGTCAGCCTATCTGCACGGTCTAATCACAAAATTGCTCATTGAGGAATATCGCTACGATAATGCCGTTGCGCAGGTCCTTACCGTGGCTAAACGGGCAGAGACGCACGGTTATTTCGGGTCGCCTGAAGATCTTCTGCAAGAAATTGAGTTCGTCGTTAATTCGCGGCAGGATTTCAATCAAATCGATGTTTACCAGACAACACCGGCCGGAGAAAAGCTTGTGGCGACCACTGCTCCAAAGGCGCCGCGCCTTCCGTACTTGACTGAACAAACTCCGGACAATGAATTCGGCGAGAGAGAGCGGCCGCTCCCCGACGTGGTATCGGGGGAGCTTGAACGCGATGGGCATCGCCACTGGTTGATTACGGCGGCGATCAATGAGCGCGAGGGTAGTGGTTATGTCAGCGCGCTCGTGTTGAAAACCTCGCGCACTGACTTCGTCAGTCGGCTACAGTTTCAGCACAACGTAGTTCTTGGCGGCGGGGCCGTACTTTCAATCGCGCTGCTTTATTTTCTGTTTACCATCTTATTTCGCCGACCGGCTAGAGACATTGTGTCGGCCATGGAGCAGGCCCGCGCCGGCGATTTATCCGCGGTGGCGAAAGTACGCCGCGACGATGAACTAGGCACAATCGCTACGGGCTTTAACAGGATGATCGAAGACCTTCGTTCGCGCGATGAAGAACGTGAACAGCTATTGCTGCGGGTCAGGAATTTCAATGACCAATTGCAGCACGAAGTCGCTGGAGCGACAAGAGAGTTGCGCGCCTCGAACGAGGCCCTGGTCGAAACGCAACAGCGGCTCGCCCGATCGGAGAGGCTGGCCGCCGTGGGCCAGATTGCCGCTTCGCTGGCCCACGAGATTGGCACTCCTTTAAATGCAATTTCGGGTCACTTGAGACTCCTTGCCCGCAATCACCCTCACGATATAGACACTCAGCGCCGAGTCGACATTATCAATTCGCAACTGAACTCCGTCGTTAAGAGCGTAAAAAGTTTGTTGGCCAGAACCCAACGACCACGGCCGGCCCTTCAGCCCCTCGACCTCAACGCGCTGGTTCAGGAATTGCTACGGTTGATTCAGCCGACTCTCGATACGCATGACATTTCGTTCACCGCAAATCTGGATCCTGATTTGCCATTATTGTCGGGTAATCGCGATAGTCTGCTGCAGCTTTTTCTCAACCTTACCAACAACAGCATTGATGCAATGCCCAGGGGCGGTGGCCTTGAGATTACAACCCGCTTCAACCGTCCTGCACGAAGCGCAGAGCTACTCTTCTATGACAGTGGCATTGGCATCGATCCGTCGGCAATCGACCATTTGTTCGAGCCGATGTGGACGACCAAAGAGGCTGGAAGCGGCTTCGGTCTAGCTATTGCTCATCAAATTGCCAGTGAGCATGGCGGAAAGATCGAGGTCATTACGGAAGAACGCCAGGGCGCCACGTTCCGCCTGACGCTCCCCGTATACGCCGAAGCAACGTTGGTCCAGGAGGTAATGAGCGATGTCGCCTGAGCCACCTCGCCTCATGATAGTTGACGACGATCCGGTGACATGCGAATTACTTTGCGAAGTGTTCGCTGGGGAGGGCTTTGCTGCGCGTTTCGTTCAGAGCGGTGAAGCAGCACTGGCGTCGCTTGCCGATGATTCGATGGACGTGCTGGTGAGCGATATTCGCATGAAAACTCGTATCGATGGCCTGGCTTTGCTGGACCACGTGCGGCATGAATATCCGCAGGTGCCGGTTGTTCTGATGACCGCATTCGGATCCGTTGATACTGCTGTCCGGGCAGTAAAACAAGGCGCGTTCGATTACGTTAGCAAGCCTTTCGACATAGACGCGCTGGTGAGCACCGTGCGGCGCGCGCTGGCAGCACGAGCAATTGTTCCACCTCAGTTGGTCGCCGACGATGATGAACAACAAGCAACAGGACTGGTCGGGCACACTCCGGCAATGCTCGAGGTTTACAAGATGATTGCACGCGTAGCGGACTCGCCCGCGGCCGTGCTCATCACGGGCGAATCTGGTACAGGCAAGGAACTGGTAGCGCGCGCTATTCACGTGCACGGTTCTCATCATAGCGCGCCATTTGTCGCCATCAATTGCGGCGCGCTCACAGAGAGTCTGCTTGAATCGGAATTGTTCGGTCACGTCAAAGGCTCTTTTACTGGCGCAATTGCCAACAAAAGTGGGATTTTTGAACAGGCTGCGGAGGGGACCGTCTTTCTCGACGAAGTAAGTGAGATGAGTACCGGACTGCAAGTGAAACTCTTGAGGGTTTTGCAGGAACGCGAGTTAGTTCCAGTTGGCGGGAGCACTCCGATCACTGTGAACGCCCGAGTCATCGCGGCAAGTAATCGCGATCCGGAGATGTTGATGTCGAGCGATAGTTTTCGCAACGATCTGCTTTACCGCCTCAACGTCATAAATATTCACCTGCCTCCCCTTTGCGAACGACGCGAAGATATCCCTTTGCTTGTCGGGCACTTTCTGCGCAAGCACACTCCCGAGAACCGAACTCCGCCTCAACTCGATGACGCCGTCCTCTCCTGCCTGACCAACTATCCTTGGCCTGGCAACGTACGTGAACTCGAGAATGCTATTGAGCGTGCGGTAACTTTGAATCAAAGCGGACCGATTACGCCCGCTGACCTACCGGCAAAGATCTTTGCTCCCGAATTTGAGGCCCCGCCTCTCACGGCGGATGATGATCTTACCCAATTGTTCGCCGGCCTCCCGTCAGTCGAAGAAATGGAGCGTCGCTATCTCCTGCACGTGCTGGACGCGGTAGGAGGCAATCGCACACGAGCGGCAGAGATTCTTGGCATCAACCGTAAAACTCTTTACCGGATGGCGGCACGCTTCGGAATCGATCTCTAGCTCGTCCAAAAACCCCTTCCTGTAGCACGATTCGAGTCGGACAGATCCTGCCATTCGCTGGTTTCAATGAAAACAGTGAGCTCACGCTGTACCTAAAAAGCCACACCGGGAAAAAGAGCCTCAACTTAAAAGCCACACGGCTTCCAGCAGGTCCTCCTCAACTCGCTTCTCTCTAGGTCGAATCCGATTACACCGATTGATTGAGAGTCTATTTTTCTCGGTATGCTTTTTGCTTCCACGTAGAGATACTTCCCGGTTCTTATTACGTCTTGCGCATATCATCCGCTCCCAGTTGAGGGACGCCGCACCGAAGCCAGGAGACGTACTGGCACGCGGCGTTGCCGGCTTGCGTGTTCTATGTGCAACAGCAGTTCGCACTCTCAGCAAAATACTAAAAGCTGAGCGACAGGACATGCGGCTCATCGGATGAAAGGGTTCGGATTGATTTGAAAAAATCTTTGATGTTCAGGAACGTACTACGGCAATTGCCGCATCGTTTCAACCGACCCTTCATGGTGATGTTTGAAACGACGCTGCATTGCAACATGAAGTGCGGCTACTGCGCCATCTGGCAAAACCAGCAACCGGAGGACCGCGCTGTGCGCGACCGCGTCTTCGCGCGCATGGACGAGGCCGCAGACTTTGGCGTATTCGCCTGGAGCTTTTCCGGGGGCGAGCCGCTGATGAATCCCCACATGCCCGACTACATCGAGTATGCCGCCCGCAGGGGGTTCTACACTTCAATGCCGACAAACGGGCTGGCGTTGAAAAAATATGCCGAGTCCTGCGTCAAGCTTGATCAGTTAGAGGTCTCAATCGACACGCTTGACCGAGAGAAGTTTGCACAGCGACGCGGCATTGACGGCCTGCCTACTATCCTGAGTGCGCTCGACTACATTAAGGGCCACCTCAAGCACAACACAATCCAGATCAATGCCGCTGTAGATCTCGAGAATCTGGAAGACCTGCCGGCGCTCGCAGACTACTGCGAGGAGCGCGGCTTTCTTCTCCACACAGAAGCCGTGCACAACGTCGTGCGCACAACCTGGAAGACTGAAGATGTTGAGATGAGGAAAGAGGAACTTGATCGGGTTGCGGCCTTTGTGTCGGAATTGAAGAAGCAGCACAAGTGCGTGCGCTTCTATCGAGACTATTTCAAGTTCTACCGCAACGACGGATTCACAAAGAAGTTTCCGTGCCGCTCGGCATCGCATCTCGTCAATATGAGGCCCGACGGCTCGATCCAGTTTCCCTGCGCATTTGTTTCCCTACACCGCGGCGCGCCCGAGATGCGCCTGCGTGAAATCTACGAATCGCCGGAAGTCAGAAAAATCATCCAGCAGTCGCCGCAGATGTGGGACTTCTGCAAAGGCTGCAAGATTGGCTGTCCCTACGAGGTGTCGGCCTATCGCAACAGTCCGCTGACCGCTATCCGCGGCGCGCTGGACTTTCTGCAGCTTAGTTAACCAAAGGGACAAATGTTTTGACTCCAATGGTAGAAAGCTTGCCACATACGCAATCCGCGCCGACGACGGCGGCGGGACCGCCTGACAGGCGAGCCCAGGCGCTTCCTTTCCTACCCGCGGTGCGCGTGCGCGATCTGGTCAAGCGGTATAGCGACGGCACGGAAGCTAATCGCGGGATCAGTCTTGATGTGCGACGCGGCGAAGTGGTGTCTATTCTCGGCCCGAACGGTGCCGGCAAAACTACCTTCCTTCGTCAACTGACGACTGAACTTCGTCCAACGGCCGGCTCGGTCAGCATATTTGGCGTAGACGCGATCGCCGAACCGTCTCGCGCCAAGCGCGCGATGGGAATAACGCCGCAGGAGGCTGGGGTCTTTGAAACGCTGACAGTGCGGGAGCATTTCGAATTCTTCGCGCGATTCAAGAACCTGTCAAAACGTCAAACACGCGAAGCGGCAAATGAAGTGATCGAAGAGTTGGGTCTCGTTCGCGAGACCGAGAAGTCCGTCGGTGCGCTATCGGGTGGCCAGCGCCGGCGCATCCTGATTGGTCTAGCCCTGCTGGGCCGCCCCCCGCTGCTCGTTTTAGATGAGCCGACGACGGGACTTGATCCGTCGTCTCGCCGCGCCGTGTGGCAAGTGATCAGGCGCGCGGTCTCCGCTGGCTCGACCGTAATCCTCTCAACACACTACATGGAAGAGGCTGAACGGTTGAGCGACCGTATTGGCATCATCTCGTCCGGCCGCTTGATCGCTTTGGGGACCCTGGAGGAACTCCTCGCGCGCCTCGACCGAAGTTACCGGCTGAGTTACCGCGACCCGCTCGATCCCCTGAGCGATCTGAATGTGCACTACTGCGCGAGCTTCGCCCAGGCGCAACAGCACATCGCTCGCGAACTGCTGTCAGAGTATTCGATTGCGCGTGCTTCGCTAGAAGACGTTTATTTCTCACTCACGGGTGAGCAGTTCGATACAGACGAGATGGAGGCAGTGGGATGACGCGCGCGACGGACATTACTTGTGTCTTCCGCATTCAACTCGCGGGCATGCGCCGCGAAGTGGGACCCTTCCTGCTGGCCGCGCTCGTGTTCCCCTCGGCAATGTATTTGTTTGCCAACGCCGTCGGCGGCGCTGAAGTAGCGCATGACGAGAGCCGCGTGCGCTTTCTCGCCGGCTCAATCGTCTTTTCACTGTCGCTAACGTCGATCAGCTGGCTCGGCTATCTCTTATTGGAGAATCGTTTCACTGGCCGGCTCAAGCTCTTTGCTACGCTGCCGCTCGCGCCTTCTTCCTACGTCTTCGGGATGCTCGTCTTCGCACTCGCTCAAGCGGCGGTAGGTACGACCGCGCTACTCCTGGTCGGGCGTGCGGTAGGGGTCCACATGAGACCGAATTTCGGACTTTTGGTGCTGGTTATCGTGCTGACGATTCTCTGCCTTTGTGGACTCGGTGTGGTGATTGCCGCGCGCGCGCGAAGCTTCAGCCAGGGATCACTCTTAACTGACACGCTCGGCGCCGGACTCATCTTCCTTGCGCCAGTTTATTACGCGCCGGAGATGATGCCGCACCCTCTTCGCATGTTTGCGCAAATGCTGCCGACAACCTTCGCCGCTCGCGCCGTGCAAACGACGCTTGCAGGTGGACATGCGATTGGCGTTGAACTCCTCGTGCTCAGCTTGATGGCGGTGGCCACACTCGGGCTCGGTTTTAAATTGATGAAGTGGCGGGAAGACTGAAGATCGATCTGGAGTCTAAGAGGCCTTGTATAACTTTCAAAGCATGAGGGTCCTTGTTCTGACACTGTCATTCGGCTCCGGCCACGTACGCGCAGCGCAGGCGGTCGCGGAGGAACTCGCTCAACAGGCTCCCGGAGCTGATGTGCGCGTCATAGATGCCCTGGAGCATTCTCGCTTGCTGTTTCGCGCGTGTTACGTGTGGCCGTACTGGGCGATGGTTCGTTATGTGCCCTTCATCTGGGATCGCTTCTATAGGGCGCGCGTGACTCGGATGGACCAGCACACTGCTCCGACATGGACCTTACGCTGGGGTTGCCCGCAAGTCTTCAAGACGATTGCCGAATTCAAGCCTCAGGTGATTATTGCCGCCGAGGTGGCAGCGTGCGAGATGGCTGTGATGGCTAAACGCGCAGGTTTGACGCAGGCGCGGGTCGTCAATGCAATTACTGATTACGAGGCTGAACCCGTGTGGGTCAAGCCGGAGGTTGATGTCTACGCGGTCGCAGACGAAGGCGTCAGCGCACAGTTGCGTTCGTGGGGCGCGGCGGCCGGAAGGATCATTGGGTGCGGAATCCCGACCGCTGCAAGCTTTAGTGAACCGCACAATAAAAAGGCGACGCTCGCGCGTTACGGGCTTCGTAACGACGTACCCATGGTGCTGTTGATGGGCGGCGGGATGGGACCGACTCACATGAATGAAGTGGCTGCGCTGCTTTGCAAGGCTGACGAGCCGATGCAGATCGTCGCGATCACGGGTCGCGACACGCGAATGCGCCGGAAGCTTGAACGCCTGCGCGCTAAGCGGCCTGTATCTCTTTGCGTGCTCGGATGGGTTGACGATGTCGCAGCGTTGATGCAGGCGGCGTCTCTACTTGTGACGAAGCCGGGCGGGCTGACTACAGCGGAAGCTGCGGTTTGCGGCCTGCCCGTTGTCATGTTCGATGCGATTCCCGGACCCGAACAGCGCAACGCCGCACGCCTTACTGCATGCGGCGCGGGCTTGTTGACGCGCAACGCACAAGAAACGGTCGCAGCGACGCTCTCGCTGTTGCGCGACGATCACATGCGCCACCGCATGTACAACTGTGCCGCACGGCTGGCACGCCCAAAAGCTGCCGAGACAATTGCGCGGCTGGCGATTGGCGATCTTATGCCCGTAAGACCAATGGCAAGGAGGACGACTGCTTGAAGCAGGCTCCGCCAGACGCAGAGCGCGATAACCCCGTGCTGATCCTGACCATCTCGAACGGCGCTGGTCACATTCGTGTGGCCGAGGGGATTGCGGCAGCATTACGCGTGGTCCAACCGTTCACGCCTGTTCGGATTGCTGACGTAGCGGATTACATGACGCCGCTCGCGCGCTTCACGCATATCACCACTTATCTGTGGCTTGTCAAACACGCACCTGGCGCCTGGGATCGCATTGATCGCTATCAGAAGCAACAGACGCACACGAGTCCCGAATGGTTCTACCGTCGCGGTTGTCGTGAGCTCTTTGAGTTAGCCCAACGCGTACGCCCGCGCGCCCTTATAGCTACAGAGGTCGGCTGTTGTGAAATCGCGGCGCTCATTAAACGCGATCTGGCCCTCGATATACCGCTGGTTGCTGTGAATGGTGATCCTGAGGCCGACCGCGCATGGGTACAGCCTGAGGTCGATCTCTATTGCTTCGTGTCGGAGCAGTGCCGCGAAGAACTGATTAAGCATGGTGCTCGGCGCGAGCGCGTGGCCATCTGGGGCGCCCCGCTTCCGGACGGCTTCGAGATTCCACTGAATCACCAGGACGAGCGCGCTGAAGTTTGTCGCTGGCTGAGGTTGGATCCCGAACGCCCCCTCGTGCTCATGGCGGGCGGCGGCGAAGGGATGGGACGCATTGAAGAGACGACCGCACGACTGCTGCAGGTGGAGCAGCCTGCGCCGCAACTCGTCGTTCTTGCGGGCCGCAACGAACGACTCAAATTACGCTGCGAGCGTCTGGCGCAGGAAGGCGCTGGCGAGAGATTACGAGTATTAGGTTGGATGAGTCCAAAGCAGATGCCCCAATTGATGTACGCCGCTGATCTGATGGTCTCGAAGTTGGGCAGCATGTTCAATGAGGCGATCGCCGCCGAACTGCCCATCGTTGCACTTGAGCCTCCGCCAGGAGCGGAGCGCGTGCAATATCGTTTGCTTGCGGAATGGCAGATTGGGTGCCCGGTTCGTACGCTGGACGAACTCGTCGCGACTGTCACCGGCTTGCTCGCGAATCCCCGGAAACTTTCCGGTATGCGCGAGCATGCGCGCGCGCACCGTAAGCCTGACGTCGCTCAGCGCATCGCACGTTGGCTGGACGAAGCGATCCGCAACCGTTCTGAGAATTTCAGTTCGGCCTGGCATTCTCGATCAGCTTTTCAACCGACGCACAGGAGTAACGAAGAATTCTATGTCTGATGCGTTTCCGTTAATCGCAGGCGCGGCCTGCTCAGGAGCAGCCGCGGCCTCAATCTATTACGCGACGTACGCTGTGCGCTCGCAATGGCTCGGCCCAACCGTTTGGCGCGGGCGCGCGGACACGGCTTCAGTTGCGTTGACGTTCGACGACGGTCCCGCGCCTGACACCGAGCGCATACTGGATCTGCTAGATGGATATGGCTTGCGCGCGACGTTTTTTATGATTGGGAGGCAGGTTGAACGTTTCCCGCAAACGGCGCGGCGCGCCGCCGACAGCGGACACGAGATCGGGAATCACTCCTACTCGCACCCGATTTATCTCTACCGCAGCGGGCGCGAGACTCGGCGCCAACTCGAGAGGACTCAGCAGATCATCGCCGACGTGACCGGCGTGGAAGCGCGGTTCGCGCGGCCGCCTTGCGGCGTGCGCACTCCCGCCTATTTTCGCGCGGCGCGCAGCCTGGGTCTTCAAACGGTGCAGTGGACGGTCGCAGGGTTCGACTGGAAGACGAGCAACCCGGAGCAAATCACGCGTGACGTGTTACGCCAGGCGCGTGCGGGCTCGATCATCCTGTTGCACGACGGAGACAGCGAAAACCGCAGAGACCGAAGCGCGACGGTTGCCGCGCTTCCTCTAATTGTTCAGGGACTGAAAGAGAAAGGATTGCAGATCACTCCGGTGTCGCAGTTGCTTGACGATAAGAACGCGAGCCGCAGTGTAGTGACGAAGGAACAAAACTATGCCTGATGCCTCGCAAAAGCCGCCGGTCCTTTTTTTGGACTTTGACGGCACGATTTCCGAACGCGACGCCGTAGATGCGATGCTCGAAGCATTTGCCTCTGAGCAGTGGCTCGCCATTGAAGCCGACTGGCAGTCGGGGCGCATCGGCTCACGCGAATGTTTGAGCGCCCAAATGGCACTTGTCCGCGCAACGCGTGAGGAGGTCAACGCGCTGCTCGATTCCATAAAAGTGGACCGTGGTTTTGCCACGTTGTTAGAAAGCTGCGCCAGCCATTGCGTTCCCGTGCACATTGTCAGCGACGGATTCGACTATTGCATTCGCCGCATCCTGGCGAACGTTGGACCACGCATCGCACGCGCCGTCGCCAATGTTCCGGTCTGGTCCAGTTGCCTAAAACTGGAAGGCGAACGCTGGTCTGTCAACTTTCCTTATTTCGCAGAATCCTGCACCCACGGCTGTGCGACCTGCAAGCCGGCCATCATGGAAAAACTGCATCGCAAGGGCGCGCGCTCGATCTTTGTGGGTGACGGGCTTTCCGACCGGTACGCGGCCGAGAGTGCCGATCTCGTCTTCGCCAAAGCGAAACTGGAGACCTACTGTCGCGCAGAATCGATAGCGCACGTGGCTTACGACGACCTGGGAAAAGTTGCTGCATATCTGGAGTCACTGCTTGCCGCGGACGCCCTGGGCGCAAGCGAAATAGGTGAACTTCTCGAAGCTTAGATCAAGTTGTTGACGTCAGAACGATTAGGACATAACAGAAATAATGAGCACAGATATCGCCACACCCGTACCGCTGACACGTATCACCGACGAGCATGAACTGTTGGAGTTGGAACGCAAGTACTGTTCGTGGGGTGATACGGTCCACTACCTTGACCCGCCGAAATTCTTCGACCGCTGCGAGGGTAACTACCTTTACGACCGCGAGGGCATCCCCTATCTGGATTTGCAGATGTGGTACTCGGCGGCGAGCTTCGGATATGCAAACCCGAGGCTGAGCGACGCCCTAAAGGATCAGATCGATAAGTTGCCACAACTAGCCTGTCAGTATCTGCACCCGGAGAAGATCGAACTTGCTGCAGCGATCGCGCGGCTCAATGAGTCGAAGTTCGGCCTCAGTGGGCGTGTGCATTTCAACGTCGGCGGCGCACAGGCAATTGAAGATAGTTTGAAAATCGTGCGCAATGCGACGGGGAAAAACCTCGTTTTCGCGTTCATGGGTGGCTATCACGGCCGGACGCTAGGCGCGTCAGCGATCAGCTCGAGTTACCGCTACCGCCGCCGCTTCGGGCACTTCTCCGACCGGGCGCATTTCGTGCCTTTCCCTTATTGCTTCCGCTGTCCTTACGGGAAGCAGAAGGAGTCGTGCGAGATGTATTGCGTCAAGCAGTTCGAGAAAAACTTCGAGACCGAATACAACTCCTTCTGGGATGCGAAGGCCGGCGAATCAGAATTTTCCGCGTTCTACGTTGAGGCGATACAGGGAACTGGTGGCTACGTGATTCCGCCGCAAGGATATTTCCCGGCGCTCAAGAAAGTCCTGGACGAGCACAAGATTTTGCTTGTAGATGACGAAATTCAGATGGGCTTTTACAGAGCGGGGAAGTTTTGGGCCATCGAGAACTTCGGTGTCGAGCCGGACATCATCGTCTTTGGCAAGGCGTTGACGAATGGGCTCAATCCACTCTCGGGTGTATGGGCGCGCGAAGAGTTGATCTCTCCCCAACAGTTTCCGCCAGGCTCCACGCACTCCACTTTCGCTTCCAACACGCTGGGCACGGCTGTCGCACTGGAAGCCCTGCATATGATGGAAGAGGAAAACTACGAAGAGATTACGTTGCGGAAGGGCGCTTACTTCCTGGCGCAAGTACGCGAACTGCAACGTCGCTATCCTAAAGTCATCGGCGATACGGACGGCATGGGCATGGCTTTGCGCATCGAAATTTGCCGCGAAGACGGGTTTGAGCCCGATCGCGAACTTACCGACAAGATCTTCTCCGAAGGATTGAAAGGTGACTTGGATGCCCGCGGACGGAGGATGGGACTTGTATTAGATGTCGGCGGTTACTACAAAAACGTTTTCACGCTTGCGCCGTGCTTCGACATGACCGAGGAAGAGATAGATATTTCCGTAGAGCTTTTGGAGCAACTAATCCGCCGCTGCGCGCCGGAGCGAACCTAAAGGAATGAGGAATGACAACGAAAGATGAGTAATACGGAGACACGTGGACACGGAGACGCGGTGGAAAGAAAAATTCGCCCTGTCCCCGTGGCTCCCTTTCTCCGTGTCTCTTCATACTTCCGCCTTCATTTTTACAGATCAGATGCTCTCGAAAATCATTGAACAAGGCGAACGCCTGGCCCTTCACCTGGAGCCACAACGCGCCCTTCGTTTGCTAAACGCGATGCCGCCATCAGCTATAGAGGCGCTGCAACGTGCGAGGTTTCGCCATACCTTGCGCATGGTAGCCGAGCGTTCGCCATTCTACCGGAAGCAATTTCGTCGTCGCGGAATAGACGTTCGCCGGGTCGAGCATCCTTCAGAGCTCGGCGATTTTTACACTACAGGCGAGGATCTCCGGGCTCACGTCGAGGATTTCAAGATCGGGCATGCCGATACTGTCTTCGAAACCACGGGCACGACTTCAGCCGTTCCAAAACGCGTATTTTTTTCGCAGCGGGAGATTGATCAGATGGGACGCGCCAGTGCCCTCGCCCTTTATTTTTTGGGCCTGCGGCGCGACGACACGGTGCTGAGCGCATTTGACTGCTCGTTTTGGGTCTCGCCTGCAACCGTGCGCGCCGCATTTCAATACATCGGGTGTTTCCATTCGGAAGCAGGCAAGATAGATCCTTTGGAATTCTACGAACGGGCGAGCTATTACCGCCCGAACGTCATCTTTGGCGAGCCGTCGTGGATCGTGCGACTCTCCGATATCGCGTCGCAGCGCGGCGTGTGGCCTCTCAAGTTTCTCTTTGCCGGCGGAGAAAACATCGCTGAAACTGCCCGGGCCGCGGTCGAACAAACCTGGAAGGCGCCGCTTTATCTCAATTACGGACAGACGGAAGCATTCGGAGCGATGGGAGTCGAGTGCGTGAAGAAAGAAGGCTATCACCGCAACGACCTGCATTTCATTTTCGAAGTGGCAGACTGTAACGACACTGGCGACGGCGAACTGGTCTACACAACACTAACACGGAATGTAATGCCGCTGATTCGTTATCGCTCGACCGATATCACACATCTGGTTGACGAGCCATGCGAATGCGGTCTTTTTGCCAAGCGCCTTGCGAAGATACGAGCGCGAACGGACGAGATGGTCGTGTGCGGCATGGGCAATGTTGGCCCATGGGTATTCGCGGAAGTCTTGCGCGATGTGAATGGGCACGGCACTGATTGGCAGGCGGTAATCAAACACGACGGAAGGCGAGACGTCGTGGAACTGCGCATTGAGTTACAGAATTTCAGTCACCAAGGTGAAATCGAACGGGTTATACTCCGCAACTTGCGTGAGCGATTCGCCAACTTTTGGAAAAATCATGAGATGAAGCTTTATGAGTTTCGCGTCGTTCCGTGCGAGCCAGGGAGTTTGCGTAACGGCAGGAAGTTGAAGCGCGTCCTGGATCAGAGGCAGCCGGCACTGAGGCGAGTACTGTGAAAACGAGTACTGTGAAAATTAGCAAAGAAAGACGTTAGAGATACCCGCAGTCGCTAGAATTGCCAGCGGGTGTGGTCAGGGAAGTTTGATTCGTAACCCCAAGCTTGCTCGTTGTAGGAATCTTTCCAAAATTCTTATTCCTTACGGAAGACACTTTCATTCCGACTCGGCTTGCATATGACGTTTGCGGCGGTCCGCGTGGCTCGCGCGAACGCACATGGTCCGACCTTGAAGAGGACATGACGTTTTAGCTGACTGGGTAGTTGCGATGTAACTTAGTAATGTGATTGGTACCCGCGGCAGGGGTCGAACCTGCGACCTTTCGCTCCGGAGGCGAACGCTCTAATCCACTGAGCTACGCGGGCA
>CAAGKR010191006.1_pt1 | contig 54322 bp, 49 predicted proteins | sample 2556971 | NCBI WGS metagenome assembly CAAGKR01 (sample SAMEA5207829, study PRJEB30636) | soil metagenome | biome: forest; feature: boreal; material: soil | place: USA | collected 2011-09 | depth 1 m | reverse complement strand
GGTCTCCGTGGCGGTCTGGGTGTCGTAGAGCAGGACTTCGTGGGCTTCGACGCCGCTCTTTTCAAGCAGGACTTCGCTGCCGTCTTCGTTGGCGGCGAGGAAGCTGACGGCCCCGAGGTCCACCGTTTCGCTGCCGTTGACGCGGATAAAGGTGTGCGTGGGCCCGCTGCAGCCGGGGACGGCTTCAAAGAAGACGCGCGAGCCGTCGTGGGAGAGGCTGTGGGGGCCGCTGCGCGCGACGAGCGCGGCGCCCTGTTCATCGCCATGGGCGATCCTCGCGCCGCAGGCGCCGATGCCGACGTTGAGCTGGCGCAGCTCACCGCCCGAGTATTCATAGAGGTTGCCGGCCTTGGCGAGGATCAGCTTGGAGAAGTCCCCGGAGGCGGCTACCCAGCCGCCTCCTTGCTTGGGAGACACCGAGGCAACCGTCGCGTAGGGGCCGCCGGGAGGGCCGGCCTTGAACGCTATGTCTTCCGTGCGCACGGTGGAGGCGCTTTCAAAGCCCAGACCGGTGAGATTGGGATCGAGGACCTGGGGGGTGAGGCTGTGAACGCCGAATTCCGGCTGTGCGGCCGCGGCGGTCATATCCCAGCCCTTGCCTTCTTCGCGCGAGAAGAAGTACGGGCTGTTGCCCGCGTGCGGGCCCGAGCCCCAGCTGATCGCCGGTTCGTCGAGCACGAAGTGCTCACCGTCTTCGCCGGCTTCGGCGGAGGCGGAGGTGAGCCCGGCCCACGAGAAGGGTTCCTGGGAGCCTTCCTTGTGGACGGGGGTGAGCTGCTCGTAGGCGCGGCAGTCCGGGAGTTTGGCCGAGGGGCCGCTGCGCAAGGCTTCGTTGGGACACGCCGCCTGCGCTCCGACCGGCGCCGGCGTGGGTACCGTGAGGGTCTGTTCTTCGCCGTCTATGACCGGGTTGCCGGGAGAGGTGTTGGTGGCGAGCATGCGGTAGCGGTAGGTTTCGCCGGGTGTCAGGCTCGGGAGGTCTTCGCCGGCGGGCTTGAATTCATCGCCCGAGCCGGCATCCAGCGCGGGCGTGGAGGTCGCTTTGGCGAAACCGCCTTCGCCGCCCGGCTCTTCAAACTGCTTCTGGCTGACGTACTGGAAGTGGTAGTGGGTGTCGTACGCTTCGCCGCCCTGCTGGGTTGTTGCCAGCGTGCACGTCGCGGTGGGGGGTTTGGGTTCAAGGCCCGAGGCGTCGCATTCGATCTGGGGCTGATCGCCCTGCACGTTATTGCCGAGAAACCACACCGTGTAAGGGCCACCGGCGAGACCCGTGACGGACACTTCGGGGGCGCCCGGGAGATCGCTCAGGGCTTTGCGCACGCCACCCGGCCCTTCGGCCGGCGCGTCGAAGGCGATCGCTCCGGTGCTCTGGCCTTTGAAGCTCAGCGTGAAGCTGCCAGCGCTTGCCCCTTCGATCGTGATCCTCTGTTCCTCTGAGGTGGGGACGCTGCGCGGGTTCACCGCGCCGAGCAGACGCATCGATTCGCCGTGCAGGGCGTGGACGGCGAACGTACTCGCGCTCGGCGGGCCGGAGGTTTCAAAGCTCGCGATTTTGCTGCTCGCGCTGCCACAGCCCGCTTCGCAGAAGTTTTCGGCGAACAGGCGGACGTAGTAGACGCTCGCGGGTTTCAGGCCCGTCAGCTCGCCTTCGACCACGACGCCGCTGTCAAAAGGAAGAGCTTCGGCCTGGGCCTTGGAGATCGTGCCGGCGGCGGCTACGGCGCCTTTGCCTTCTTCAAGCGTCTTCCTGCTGGCCGACCACTCCAGGCGCCATTCGGTCTGCGAGCCGTGAGGGGTCACCTGACCGCTGAGGTGAGCCGAGACGGCGCTCGCGTTGCGGACTTTGGGCTCTAGGACTACCGGCTTGGCGGTCGGGGTCCTGAAGGCGAGCAGTTCTTCCACGGTGCATTCTTCGGCGGGTTTGGCGACGTCGCAGTGACTCGTGGCCCTCAGGCGCGCGAAATAGGAAGTTTCGGCAATCAGACCCGTACAGAGCGCTTTGTCTGGGTCGGCGAATTCTTCAGCGACGCTCACGGTGCCCGTGGCGCCCGAGGAGCACGGCTTCCAGGAGAGGCTGTTTGGTTCGGGAGGCTGGCCGTTCATTTCAGCCTGTGCGTATTCGAATCTGTATGTGGTTTCAGCGCCGTCAGTCTCGACCTGGGCGATGAAGCCCGCTTCCGTTGAGCTGAGGACTTCGTGCACTTTGAACGTGCTTCCGGAGGGTGGGATCGTGCCGCCTTCCCCCGGGATTTCGGGTTTGCCGACCGGGAGTGTTGCGAACGGGACCTTTTCTTCCGCGGTGCATTCCTTCGCGGGTTCGGCGGGGATGCAGTGGTTGCTGGCGACAAAGCGAGCGTAATAGGAGGTTTCGGGAGCCAGATGGCGCAGATAACGGACGTTATTGCCCGCCGTTCCCGCTGCGGCTCCGATGTAGAGCCTCGCGGCACCATTATCGACGATCGTGCCACCCGCGGTGACGGTCCACGGAGCTTCGCCCGGTCTTAGCGGCGGTGCGGGTGCTCCGCCGTTTTTTTCGGCGGGGGCATATTCAGCTCGCCATTCGGTGGGCAGACCTTCGGGTTCCAGTTCCGGTTCGATCGCAACCCGGGTCGAGTGGACTTCCTCTGCCAGTTCTCGGGGATCGAAGTGCGGCGGGCCGGTGGCCAGAGCGGCGGTGGCGGGCACCAGCAGTCCCACAAGGACAGCCAAGCATCCGATGGCAGCGTGCTTGTGGGCGCTCAACCATGCTATGTGCCAAGCGCGAGCATTGGGCGAGAACGCACCTGTATCCCGGCCGTGGAACAGGTTCGCAAGCATGACGAAGAGCGCAAGCGCAGTCAACCTAGACCCGCTACTCATAATGACCCAAACCTCCCCATTCCCATAAACACAAGCCGTGACCAGCAAGCGATCACGCCGATACAGACCACCGTTCAAACGCGGCGCCCGGGCGAGCCGGACAAGAAACTGCCCACCCGGGCGACTCGCGTCTGCATCTCTACATCATCACCACAGACTCAACAGTCCCGTCATTCTGACGAGACACTAAGACCTCCTCCTGCAACTGATATTGTGCCTAATCCTTCGACTACACCCGTTTTTGCACCGCCTTTTTCGCAGGTTCCTAATTCGAGACCCGCTAATTCGGTAAACGCCTCTTCAAACATCGCGTCTACCGTACCGTTAGCTTCGTTTGTCAGCTTAACTATGCCTTCTGCGGCGGTGCAATCGTCTTGGACAAACAAACCGCCCACTAAGCATTCCACATACCAGCCGGGATTTCCAGCACCGTCTGGGGCGATTAAGTCTACGAAGAACGTTTCGGTTCCAATTATCATTAACTCCACCGTCGTTAACCACGGCAGGTTTAACGCCCAGACCTTAATATCATCCGGGTTTCCGTTTTCACAAAGTGCATCTGACACACATCCTTCAAGCGCTTGACCAGATAATGCTGTTCCCGTTTCCACCGTCCCCCCTAAACTTAACAGTTTAGTGGTTAAATCTGTTCCGTTGAGACCGATCGTCCCGTCCAGGATGCCACTGCATAAGACATCACTTTTTTCGCCGAACAACCCGGCTTTGGTGTCTTCCAGTAACAATTCGATTGCACTTGATTCCACATTTTCTTCGACGATCGCGGTGTTGCCGATTAACCATTCGGCTAATAAGGTCGTTGCCGCGGACCCCGATGCGACAACGAGCGCACCGAGCGCGAACACCGCCATCAGCGTGGCTCCCAGTATTTGAAATCTTCTCATCATTTTATCTACCTTCCCCTCGCCCGAGACTTGGTTCAGCATCTCGCGAGGCTTGAGATCGGCCGGCCTTTAGCACCCGTCCAAGGTCGGAGGGCGCCGGTCGGCCCCGTGCACTGCATATCCCTGTCGTTCGAGCCGCGTGTCAAGCGGACGCCCGCCTCGCGGCTCGTGGAACATCCTCGTAAAGGGATCAGGTCGAAGTCCAGAAATGTTTCCCACTCCGATAGTCCAAGTTCCTTCAACCTGGCTCCCTTCAATCGAGGCCACCGATAGCCCGTGCCGGCCCATCTTGCCGGGCCTCACGGCCAACCAACGGTGTTCCACGCCCTCCATCCAGAGTTCTGGATACCGGGTCGAGACGCACTCTTGCAGATCCTCGCCTGTCCGTCAAGGGCAAAGTCAGCTACTGTTTTAGGCTGGTTTGCGTGGGCTCATGGCACGCTGCCCCTTGATGAACGTTCCCAAATGAGAGCACTACTCGGAATACTCGCGATCATGGCCCTCGGCCCGGGAGTCGCCGCGTGCGGAGGCGCACGCACCACCCCGCATGGCACTGCCAACGCCGCAGCCACCGACGGCGGCGGCGGCGGCGGCGGCTCGACCAATGCCTTGGGCGGCTCCTCGACCCACAATAACGATCGCGACAACGACGGCGATCACAACGATGACGACGAAAAAGTCCTGTATTTCGGTCATGCGGCCGACGCGACAGACCAGCGGATCTCCTTAGCGCTTGTGACGCGCTACTTCGCCTTGGCGGCCACCGGAGACGGCGCCAAGGCCTGCTCCTTGCTCGTCCCGTTCATCGCCGAATCCGTCGCCGAAAACGACGGGCATTCGCCGGCCCTGCGTGGCAAGACCTGTGCCGTGGTCATGTCAAAGCTCTTCAAGCTGCATCATCGGTCGCTCGCCGAGAAGAACGCGACGCTCAAAGCGATCGAGGTGCGCGTCGAAAGCGACAGAGCGTTAGTAGTACTCGAATTCCCGACGATACCTGAAGTACGCCAGATCACCGAGCGCCGCGTGGGAAGCACCTGGAAGCTGCTGGACCTACTCGACGGCATATTGGAATAGAACCGATGATTGCTACGATTCGGGCCGGATGTTAGTCATCGGCCGCACAAGGAAGGTAGTCGCCGAGATAAAGCCGCTGCTCGCCCTGCCGGTAATCGCATTGCTCGGCGTCGGCGCGTGCGGAGGCGCGGGCACGGGTGCGGGCTCGGCCGCCAACGTACCTCCGAGCACCACCGCGACCGCCTCCACCCCAACGACGGCGACCGGCGCCTCGGTTACCGCGTCGACCCCCGTCTCCACCAAGGCCGACGGCGACAAAGACAACGACGTCGGTACGCCCGGCGATGACAATGACAACAGAGGAGCCCTGCTCTTCGGTCATGCCGCAAGCGCACCCGAGAAGCGGACAATCACCGCGCTCGTCAAGCGCTACTACACGACGGCCCTCGCGGGCGACGGCGCGAGGGCCTGCTCGATGCTCTATTCAACGCTTGCCGAAGCGGTGCCGGAAGACTATGGCCTGGTACCCGGACCGGTCTATATGCGCGGCGCCAAGACCTGTCCGGCAGCCATGGCGCTGCTCTTCAAGCACTTCCATGCGCAGCTCGCGCTCGAGGTTCCCAAGCTCGAGGTGACCCGCGTTCGCCTCATAGAACACCACGGGTACGCCCTTCTCAGCTTCGGAACACTGCCCGAACGAGAGATTCTCGTCATCCGAGAAGGGCACACCTGGAAGATAGGCGGGATCTACGACGGCGAACTGCCGTAGATACCCGTGGCTACGAGGCCCACTTGTCGAGCGGCACGTTCATCGATTACCAGGCCAGAAACAGGAGAGATGCCAAGATGAGATCGTTGTTTGCGTTGCTTGCGTTGCTTGCGATCGCGCTGCTCAGCGTCGCCACCGGCGCCTGCGGCAACTCGAGCAAAGTCACGAGCTCGAGCTCTCCGGTCCCACGCCGTAACGCGCCCGGCGGCAGCGCTACGTCAGTCACGGCCTCGCGTCCCACGCCGTCCGGTGGCTACCTGAAGCGCGACGGGGACAACGACGACGACGACGCCAACCCCTCCAACAGCGCAGAAAACGACGACAGGACTTTCTTGGCGAGCTACGGAGGGAACGCGAACCCGGCCGACACGCGCGCGATCACAGCGCTCGTCAAGAGCTACTACACCGCGGCGACCGCGGGCGACGGCGCGACGGCATGCTTACTACTCGACACCGATCTCGCGATGGGACTTGCCGAAAACGAAAGCCAACCCGTCCAAAGCGCTGACAAAAGCTGCGCCCGATCATTGTCCCAAATATTCAAGCGGCAACACCAACAATTGGCCGCCGACGACGTCGCCACGATGATCGTGACAGCGGTGCGCGTGAAGGGTGACATAGGATTGGCGGTGCTCGGCTTTAGGACTGCGCCCGAAGGGGAGATAATCCTCGAACGCGAGAGTCGCGCTTGGAAGATCGACGCGCCCCTTGGCAGCGATATGACGTGACATCTCAATCTCGGCGAGCACCGCAACCTGGAGATATTGCATTAATGACACCAGGGCTTTGGCGGTTATCGGTTTGTCGCCGCGCCGGCGACCGCGCCCGCCGTACTCGACGCGGGGGATGCCGCGGGCGAGCTGTCGCATGCGCAGGCGCCGAGCACCATCAGCGCGAAGACAACACAGGCGAGCAGGGATCGACAGCGAGGGCGCACAGGTAGCTCCGGGCTACACGACCGCGCAGAGCCCGCCGTCGAGACCGATTGCCGTGCCCGTGACGTAGGAGGCTCGCGGAGACAACAAGAACGAACCAATATCCCCAAACTCCTCAGCACGACCGACGCGACCGAGGGGGATACGCGAGTCGTCGCGCAACGGTTCGGCACCGGCGACAAGATGAACAAGAGCCGGGCGTCCCCGACGATGGCACGTAGCTCTGGCGAGGTGCACCACCGCCCAACCGCGATGGAGCTGTGCTCAGCCGTAGTAGCGCGCTATGACTTGAAGCTGGCTGAAGAGATCGTGGGTGAAGACGAGCACGACGATCAGGGCGCCGACGGGAGGACCCCAGCGTGCCCCGGCGCCACGGGCGGCAAGCGCGAGCGTGGCTCCCCACAGTCCGACCATCGGCAAGAGGTAGCGCGCGTCGGTGAATTCCGCGACGGTGCCGGGGAACAGGAGATAGCCGGATGCTCCCACCAGCACCAGCACTCCCACGGCCATCGCGGCATAGGCGAGGAGCTCGGCCGCACGACGCGCCAACTCCATGCGGCGTCTCGCAAGCTCACGGGCGCAGAGCGCGAGGATCAGCGCGACCGGGACGAGCGCGAAGTCGTACGCCCATGCGGGGAAGGCGGTGTCCCCCCAACCGTACAGCCCGATCGTGTTCCTGAACCAGATCTGACGGGTGGTGAAGATCTCGCCGAAGTCGTTGTGCATCCAGGGCAGCCTTGGGAGGTAGAACTGCCATATGTAGCTGAGCTCGCCCGATAGCGATCGGTGGGCGGAGGTGAGCCCCGCAACGCCGCTGGAGACGATGCCGAAGGTGCGATGGTTCGAGGCGATGTTGACCAGCGCGTACAGCACGCCCGGGCTCACCGCGATCGCCAGCGCCGGCGCCAGCAGTCGGTAGTACGCCCGCCGCCCCGACGCGTGCGCCTCGCGGTGCGTGAGCAACACCAGCCCGAGGACGGCACCCGGCGCCAGGCCGGCGAAGTTCAGCTTCGTCACCAGTCCGACAGCGATCAGCACGCCGATCGCGATCGCCGACCGTTGCGTGAGCCCCCGCCGGAACGCGCGCGCGAGGCAGTAGAAGACCGCTGCCGAGACGGTGAACAGCAGCGCGTCGGGGTTGACGGTGCTCGAGGCGAAACCCAGCAGCGGCGCGAGCGCGACACCGAGCCCGCCCACGGTCCACGCCCACCTGACGCTTGGCAGCGCCTCGCGCAGGAACAGGAACACGAACAGCACCGTCAACCCCGCCAGCACGGCGCTGAGCAGCCTCATCAGCTCCAGGCGGTCAAGGATCGACCCGCTCGAGCCGAGCGCGTATGGGATCGTCTCGAGCGCGTAGTACAGCGGCGGCTCGGACGCGGCGACCCCGGCACCACCGGGGCCCACCCTGCTGGGCGACCGCGCCAGGTCAGCCTGGAGCTTGCGCTGTTCGGCGGTCGAGAAGATCGGGTTGCCGGCAGGACGGAAGCGGACCTGCTCGTGGCGGAGGTCCCGCAGAGCGAGCTGCTCCTCCGGCGAGTATTCGCTCTCCGCAGAGGAGGGCAGCCGGCCCGTCTCGGCGAGCTGCTGCACATAGGCGAAGTGGTCGGGCTCGTCGAGCGCGAGGAACGGCGGCGTGATCACCGACCAGCACGCCGCGTTTACGAACGCCAGCTGCGCGCATACCCAGGCAGCCGTCGGTATACGCGCAAGCGCTCCGCGCGATCTGGACAGCAGCGCTGCACTCGCCCCGCGGCTCGGGGACGCTCGCCTGCGACTCGCATGTCGGCGCGTCGTGCTCATCGCAGTTCCTTGCGAACCAGCCACGAGGCACCGGCAAGCACAGCGCCCATCGCCGCGAGCAGGACCAACACGATCCAACTCCCGCTCGGCGCGCGCCCGAGACCCATACGCCTGGCCACCGTCTCCGCGATCGACCACCACGAGCGGCTCCCGGCTCGCATGTATTCGACCGTGAACCTCCCTGGCAGGATCTTCCCCTCAGCGTCCCTCGCCGCCAGCGCCGCGCTCCTACGCGATCCGCCGAGCTGGACGGTTTCCACACTCTGGCCCAGCTTGAAGCAGATCCGCACGTGCGGCACGGCATGCGCCACGGGTTTGACCGGGACCGTCACGGCCCCACTAGTCCATCCACTGCCCGCGACGCCACTGGTCAGCAGGTGCGTGGACAGTACGACGACGCTCACCCTCGGACCCGCAGCCGCCACCAGCGTGAGGCGGATCGCCGAGATGCCCGCGGGCAGGACTTCCTCGGCCTGACAAGCGCCGGCGCCACTCGCCACTTCGAGGATCGGCTCGTCAGCGGGCGTCGCGTTTGTGTGGGCGACCACGATAGGCGAGCCAGAGAGCGTCACGACGAGCGCAAGCGTCATAAGCGCGCACCCCGCTGCAAACGCGACCGTAACGCGCGTCATGCGAGGTCTCGTTACTACGAGATGCCTCCACATAGCCGAATGGTACAGGTGTTAGGCATGCCTGGGGAGGGTACGCGGTCCAGTTCGCACGAGCGCGATCGCTTTGGTACTCGACGATGCCCCGCAACAAAGACGCAATCCCTCAATGGGTCCAAACGCTGAGCAAGCTACTCACCGACCACAGCGACGAGGACTCGCTGCGCAACCGAATACACCACCTGCCCTGAGCGCGGCCCGGGACTGGACCGCGCCGCGATCAAGCTCAGGCGGCTGCGGGAAGCGGCTCGAGCTCGTCCGCTGGAAGCTCGAACTCGAGCGCATCGCGATCATCCAAGTCACCGAGATGAACGCGGACGATCCGCTGGCCACCGAAGACACCACGATCCTCGAGGATGAACGCCACGACCACCCTGCCGCTGAAGCGGACCCCCACCTTCGTGCCCGGGGAAAAGGCTCCCTTCTCGCGTCTCATCCCACAACGATACCTCACCATGGACGCCTCCCCGTGACGATCTGCGCGTGGGCGGCATGGGGCGAGTAGGTTGCCGTTCGACCACATATAGAGGGGTCGAGTCGGAGCGCTCCCCTACCTTGCGAAGCACCCCGACCCACCTTGCCCATTCGGTTGTCTGTTGGTTGGCAGACGCCGAACGGAAGTCCTACCACAGTTCGAGCACGTATTCCAGTCCCATTGCTCGGTATGCCGATCCTCCGGAACTGGTCAACGGACATGTACAGCAAGCATATTCCCACAAGCACGGGCTTTTGGAGCTTCCGACGCGGCATGCAGAAAGTCAGAGACAATCGACGTACGCAGCCAGGTCGCCGTCGAGCGAGCCGAGCGCGGGAGGCCTTGATCTCGTCGAGCGCCACAATCGTGCGGATCCCCGACCTGGCGCACCCCCGAGCGAGCGGCTTCTCAGCGGGCGCCCGCGCGCCCGGCGAGGCGATGCAACGTCGCTATAGCCTCCTCCGACCGACGGCGCAACTCGGGGAGTTCCCGTCGCGCTCGCTCACGGACCTCGCGCCTGCGCACCTGGGCGGGCGTGAGCTGCGGCAGTGGTGTCGTCGAGGACGTTGTCTTCGGAAGACGCTCAGTCATGGCTGCTCCATGCTCAATTCTACCGGGTCGTCGGACGCCTCCGCGATCTCAACATAGTCTTCCAGCAGCTTGATGCGTTGCTCGTGCATGTCAACGACTGTGCCTGCCGACGCCGTCAACTCACCGTCGTACTCGATGTTCCCGAACTTGATCGGAAACCGGCCATGCAACGCGCGCCATCCCACAAGCCAGACGGTGCCGATCGCACCGAGCGCAACCGCCGCACGCTCGACGTGCAACAACCACACCCACCCGAGTGCGGCACCCGGGAGCCTCGCCGGACGGCCCGAGGCGATGCTCAGCGCGAGGAAAGCAAGGAGCACGAACGCCGGCACGAGCGCCTTTGTCGCACGTTCTCCTCGCGAAACGCTCCTGGACGTCGACGAAGCAAGCACACTCCATACGCTATGACGCGCTTGGGACGATACTCGTGAGTTGGGGCTTCGACGCGCCCAGAAACGCCCCCCTTACACCACCGGACAGAGCCCGCCATCGAGGTTGACGGCGGCGCCCGTGACATAGGACGCATCGCTGGATTTATATCACCACACGGAACGATAAGAGGTGGATGAATGTCTCTGACTCGGGTCACCCGGCTGGATGCCCGAAGGTTCCACACACCGACGAGGACTCACTGCGCAACCGAATACACCACCTGCCCTGAGCAGCGGTCAGGCGGCCGCGGGAAGCGGCTCGAGCTCATCGGCACGAAGCTCGAACTCAAGCGCCTCGAGATCCTCCAGATCGCCGAGGCGGATACGCACGATCCGATGATCGCGGAAGACACCACGGTCCTCGACTACGATCGCGGTCCGGAGCTTGCCCGCGAAGCGCACGCCCACCTTCGTGCCCCGAGCGAACTCGACCTTCTCGCGCATCATAACATAAGGATATCTCACCATGGGGACCGTCCCGCGATGGTCGTGACATGGGTGGCGACGACCTTGTCGAATGCCTCTGCCAGACCGTCGCAGGCCCCGCGCCATCGTGCAGACCTGTGAGGGTGTAGCTCTCGGGGATCGAGGTGCTCGTTTCGCCCGTCGGGAGCGAGACGACCGTGCCGTACTGGGTTTGTGCTCCCCTGTAGATGCCGAGCTTGGATGGGCGGTTGTCAAGGATCATCTACGCGTGGGCGCCATGGGGCGAGTAGGCTGCCCGCTACATCCCCTCCGGGGTACGCCCGTCGTGACCTATGTAGCCGTCCTTGCCCCCCGCGCACACGTAAATCGTGTCTCCGGGCCCGAGGATCTTGATTTTGCGGACAGTAGAAGCATCCACGCGCGCGAAGGCGCCCTCGTCGAGACGATGGGTCGAGCCGTCGCCGAACTCCATCTCGATCGAACCGCGATGCACGAAGTAGAGCTCCTCCTGCAGGTCGTGGTAGTGCCATTTCGTCTCGTACCCGGGCGGCCGCACGAGCGCGTTGACCCCGAAGGCGGTTACGTCTAGAGCTTTGCGGACTTTGCGAAAACCGTAGCCCTCGCCGATCGCGTCGATGTGACCGACCGCATAGCCCTCCCCCACGATCACTCCGGGCCGAGTCGCGGTCATGCCGGCACGGGCTCCTGCGTGAACAACCACGGCACGCGATGCCCGATCAGCTCGCCCTGATAGCGACGGCGCCGTCCATACACAAGCCAAGTCGTATCAACCTCGCCATAGCGCTCAAGTACGCGCAGCGCATCGGGATGCTGATCGGCATATTCGGCGATGGTCACACCCGCGTCGTACTTGCCCGCAAGCAGTTCGCGCGCGACGATCGGGTTGGCCGACTCCTGCACGACTGTCTCCCACTGCGTGAGGTCGGGATAGCCTAGCGCCGCCGGTACGATCCCAAGCGTCTTGGGGTCAGAAACATCCGAGCGCTGAAGCAAGGCCATTTCCTTGGCGGGATAGATGAACGTGTCGACGACGAACACCTCCTGGCGGTAGCGCTCGGTGACCACATGCACGTCCGGGTGCGCACTGCACTGCACCAGAAACGAGTTCGGCTCGTCATGGACCCGCTCGAGGCCCTCGCCAAAGTCAGAAACAAGCTCGACGCGAGCGTCCTTCAGACCCTGGAACTCCAGGTAGCGCAGGAGCGCGTTCTCGTGACAGGTGCCGGCTGGGCCTAGGGTTAGGAAGGTGGGTGCGGATACCATGCTATCTCGCGAGCTTGGAAATTGGGGTTGGTCGATGGAATCCACTTATACCACCAGCCGACTCACATGGCCGGCACCTATGGTCGCCGGCAGTAGAGCCATTCCGGACGGCCGCTGTTGCCTCGCGTTGGCTTGGGCCTCAAGACGATACCCAAACGACAGATCTTGGTCGAGCGTGAGGGCCACGCCTGGAAGATCGGCACATTGTTCGACAGCGAAATCCCGTGACGGGCAGCCCAGCATGGCACTGTACCGTGGCCGATTGTTTCTCACTTCTTGCCGCATGACATCGGCGAGATCCAGTAGCTCGGGTTCTGCGATGGACTTCCAGATAAACTTGCGGGCATCTTCTTCGCGCTGATGAAGGCTGAGATAAGCTTCTTAGATGGACTTGGGCCGACTACCGATATGCAGTCTCGCTCTGATGGCGGTGTTGTTTCTCGGATGCGCTAGCGCGATGGAGCTGCGCACTTCAGGCCAGTCGACGAACTTCATCGTGAGCATCGCGCGAGGCGGTAGTAGCGACGACTGGCACCTGACTGACGGTGCAGACAGCGACGCGATCCGCGTGTGGGCGGAGAGAGCGGCGATCGGAGATCTTGGCATCAGACTGCGTCGCGAAGGACGGACCTGGGCCTGTGAACTGGTCGAAAACTCCATACGGTTGCGCAACAGCTTTGGTTTATTCACCAAGGGAGACCGCGAATCGCTCGCGAACACAGCAAAGATCCTTGGCGCCGAGCCCGGGCCGATCGAGGCGCTGTCCTCTGACGTGCTCAGGCTATCCATTTCAGACTTGACAACGGCGAGCGCGACGCTCTGTCCGTAACCGTGATCTTCCTGGCGTACCTGTCAGACACCTCCGAGCCATCGGTCTCGACAAGGGCGGTCCTCATCCTGTAGAATCATCCGAGATAAGCAGGAATAAACCAACACTCTCGGGAAGGCATCTCGATGTCACGCACAAGCCTCGCCGTAGCGGCGCTTACGGCGGCCATGCTGGCCGTAGCCGGCTGCGGATCATCCAAAACAGAACCCACCGCAACCACGGCGGCAAGCACCTCTGCTCAGACGCCTCCCGCGCAGGCCACTACAGCGACGGCAAGCGGCGAAGAAGTTAAACTTCAACCGGGCAAGCCTCTGTCGACTGCCGCCTGGATCGCCAAGGGAGACGCAATCTGCGCCCGCGCCAACATACACCGTCACGCCCAGGCCGCCAAAACAGAAGCGGAAATTGCGCGCATAGCCCCACAGGTGGCCGGCTACGATCATCTGGAGGCAGTTGAACTGAGCAAGCTGGCGCCACCCACGGCAAAGACCAGCGACTGGGAGACGATCGTGGCCGACGCGCAGAAGCTGAGCGAATTCGCCTCAAGGCTGGCCGGATATACCGCGGTCAAACAATTCCATCAAGCTGAACCGATGATGATCGTTGCCGGCAAACTCCAACAGGAATTGACGGCGATAGCGCTGCGAGACGGCTTTAAGAAGTGCTCAATGCAATGACCCGCGCTCTGGGTCGTCGTTGACCAAAGCCCCCCCCGAGGACACGGCGTGCTTGTCGCCGAGCCAGGCGTCTACCCGAAGACGATCGTGAGCTTGCTGGCGATCGTCTCGCTTTGCGCCGCTATCGCCGCATGCGGCGATAGCGGCAGCGGCACCACGACCACCGACCCCCATGACTCCGGGAGAACTCCGCAGGCCGGCGGAGCGCGGACCGGCGGGAGCTCGACTGCCAGGGCGCCAGGGGGCTATTTGCTATCAGACGGCGATATCGACCCGGACGACCAGGGCAAGAGCCCAAATGACAACACGCCCGGGATCAAAGCCGCAGGACCGCCGGCAAACGGAGCGGACAGGCGCACGATCGCTGCCCTCGTGCGCGACTACTACGCGACGGCTCTCGCCGGGGATGGTGCAAAAGCCTGTCTACTGCTGGACTCGACCCTGGCCACGGCCATCACGGTCGGCGGCAGCGGGCCCAGGGCAAGCGGCCCGAGCACCTGCACCGCAGCCCTGTCGCGGCTCTTCAAGCAACAACACAACTACCTGGCCTCCGAGGACCCCCGCACGATGGTGGTCACCGGCGTCTACCTCAAGAACTCTGAAGCGATCGCAACACTAGGCTTCAAGACCATGCCTCAGTCCGAGATCCTCCTGGAGCGCGAACACGGCATGTGGAAGATCAACGCTGTGTTCGACGATCCACTGCTATAAGGATGACTGTCAGCTTACGGTCCCAGGCTTCCCCCGGAACGCGCAGCCAGCGAAAGCGGTTTAGGCCAACCGGCCGCGCGCGTGGGGGTGTTTCCGCGCGCGGCCTGGTTGGGTGTGGTGGGGTTTTGAGTTTTGGTTGTTTAGCCGGTTACGGCCCAGGTGCCTCCTGCGAGAACTAGGCCTTCTTCTTTGGACTTGATCACCACGATGCTGCCGAATGGCGTGGTGAGGGTGAGATAGCCGGGCACGTATTCTACCGCGTTGCGTTCGCCTTGGGCGAATACGCAGAGGTTGCCCGAAACCGCTTCCGGTTTTTCGTATGTGCCGCTGCAGCCAGTGGGTGGTGTTCCTGCGGGCGGGATGTAGTGGGCTTCCGGTGTTGTTTTTAGTGGGATCGTGAATGAGATGGGTGAGGACATCGCTTGGTTTGCGGCGGTCGCAGTGTAGATCGTTGACCATGTCCCTGTCTCGGTGCTACCTGTTGGTAGGGTACCACCGGCTGTCCAGGGCGATCCGGTTTTTCCTTCTTTTCCTTCTTTGCCGGTGCAGAGATTGACGGTGGGGCTTGCGCTCTTTATTTCGACGCCGCCGGTGGTGCAGGGGCTTTTGGCGCCGTTGAATGCGGTGGCTTCAGCGCTTGTGCCGTTGGCCCCGGTTTCACCTTTCGGGCCAACGGGACCAACGGGACCAACGGGTCCAACCGGTCCCACCGAGCCCGTTGCTCCAGCCAGACCCTGTGCGCCGTTTGCTCCATTCCGACTCTTCAACTGTTTGAGGACGCTCGGCTTGATCTGTTTGGTGGAGGTGATTACGTATTTGCTTGCGGCGTAAGCGCCTCCGCTCATGGCGAACACGAGCGCTAGCGTCAAAGTTATGTTCGTGTAACTGACACGTTTGCGGATCATTGAAAGCATAGTTGGTTTCCTCCCCTATTGGTAACCTGCGACGGTAATTCAGTGTTTTGTCTTACGTCTGTTATGACTATTTGTGTGTTTGGGGCATCCGGTTGTCTTGATCGGTGTGTTTTGTTTGAGGGCGAGACCGTTTTGCGCGGTGAAGACGGTCGGCATTCTTAGCGTGTTTTTGCAGAGATTGTTGCTGGGCGTCGCCAGGGCGGAATACCTGCCCTGCGGGAGTGTGAGTTCGAATGTGCCGACGGGAACGTCGGGGATCGTGCGGAAGGTGCTGCTGGTGATTCCCGTCTTGCTGATGAACGTTTCGGCGTGTAGTTGGACTGTCGTTCCGTAACCGCTGAGCACGATCACGAGCTCAGGGAATTTTGCGCTTCCGTGTGAGACGAAGTAAGCGGGTCCGTTGAGAGGAACGGGCAGCAGCGGCGTGGTTGCTTTGGCTTCTCCGACCCTGGACGCCGCGGGACATGCCGCCGGGTTCTGGTTGAAAGTGCGGTCCGGACAAGCCTTTTGCAGTGTCGTGAGCCTCGAGGGCAACTGTCGGGGCAGGTCGACCTTGACCGAGCGGATGTTCGCCTGAGAGCCGAACGGTGCTTTGGGGTAGGTCAGCTTCACGTGCAAGCTGGCACCCTTGGCTCTTGAGGTTTTGCCCGCCGTTGAGACCACGAGATTCGGCTTGAAAGCGAGGGTCGCACAGTTGGTGACCTGGAACGGCACCGATAGGGCACTGGTGGCTCCTTGGCTGCTTGTGAGGGTGCCCGTGATCGCCATTTTTGAGCAGTTCGTCGGGTTAAACGTGAAACCGGATCGATCGATCGCGACGTTGACATGCTTTATCTGCAGGGGAATCCCGTCGAGTATTTGAGGGATCGCATATGCTCCGCTGCTGTCGCTCGTGATGGTGAGCACTGCGGTGATCGGGTCAACTTCCACGCGTGCCCTGACGATCACCTTCCCCAGATCGAACGGGCCGGCCTTGGCGGGGTTTACGATAGACAGACCGTAGGGAGCGCCCTCATAAGGTCCTGTGATGAAGACTTCTCCACCGGTCACGGTGTAGGGGTTCCCGCCAAGCCCGACGCTTACGATCGTATGACCAATCAGGCTGTCCGCCGAACACGTCCCGGCGTTCGCCTGCGCTTCCCCGCACAACTTCACGCCCGCAAGCGTCCCGAGCAACCCCGGAGGCATTTTCAGCTGGATCGCATCGAGGTTCTGGTTGCCGTCCTGGCGGCTCATCGTCATCGTAAACGGCGTGAACGCACCGGCCTGCAGGTTCAGACTTCCGCCCGTAAGCGACGGGGCAAACGGCAGCGGATCGGCACACGCAGTGGCGTTTGGACCGGCGATGATCTGAAAGCGCGAGGAGACCTGCGCTGGCGGGTTCCCAGACCACGGGGCAAACGACGCCGTAGTGGTGTAGTAGCCGCATAGCGCCGGTGTGCCAAGCGGCGCTCGCGAACCACCGAAGAAGCTAAGGCTCAAATCTTCAAAGGGCAGCTGGGGCGTCTGCTTGAACGTGGAGAGCAGCGCTCCGCTGCGCGGATCGGCTTTGACTTCGCCCGCGAGCTTCACGCGCACCCCTGAGACGGGATCGTAGGCCAGCAGATAGAGCGCCAGCAAGCTCCCAAACGGGTTGGCGTTCTGGGCGGCCAGATAGACCGATCCGCTCAACGGCTCGGCCAGCAGGGGAGTCTTGATCTGCACACTACCGACCTTCGAGGATTCAGGGCAGGCCTGTTCGTCCGAGCTTTCAAGGGCAATCTCACTGAGCGTGCAGGCCGATAGCCCGTCGGCGCCCGCGGGGTTCAACGCAAGGCCCGCAGGCAGCGCTACGGTCGTGTCCTTGACACTTGACTGGGCAAGGCCAGTCGGGTTTAGGCTTCCTTCTTGCGCCACATGCACGTCGACGCTCACGCCGCTCGGGGTGCTTGCGTTCTGGCTGTCGGGGGCGACGGTGAGCGTGGGGCTAAAGCCAAGGCGGTCGCAGCCGTCCTGGGCGATCGGCTGACCTGCGAGGTTTGAGAAGGTGTAGAGCTTGGGCGTGGTAAAGCTCCCCGGTTCAGACCATGGGTCGCTTTCTACGCTTGTCTGCAGCGGACCCGTGCACGACGGTGGCATGATCAAAAACGGCTGTGGTTTTTCCTGGATGGGGCAGACAAATTCAAGCTTTGTAATTTTCTGGATTGTGCCTTCATGCTCGTCAAGGCATGTTCCGCGCGACGTGTCATGACGCGGATCGCCCGGCACACCCCAAAACGTCACCTGCGCCCCGATGAACCCAATATAGTCGGGAATATCGGGAACGCTCACAACCACACCATAATCACCGCCGGTACGCACCGCAGTATCAACCACAACCGGTCCAACCGGTGTTGGAAACCCGAACCGTGCCGGCTCCCCCACAGCCGGTTCCAAACTATACAACGGCAGGGTCTGCGCCAAAGGCACATATGGTCTTATCGAAATGTTCGAGACGATCGGCGTCGCGACACCAATGACCGTATCGTTCGGGCAACGTGACGCGCCGGACTGTTTCAAAAACAGCGACAGAGGACACTTTGGCAGCGCAACCGGATTCCCCACAAGTCCCGGCGGTAGATTGAAACGCATATCCCTCGGCAATTCGACCGGCTGCACTTCCGGCAAGAATTCTCTATATTCATAGTTGAAGACCGTCGCTGTCTTCGTGTTGAACGTCAAAGTCGACGTCAACTGGAACGGGTGCGAACCCGCCTGCGTATCAGGCGCGCCACCCTCTTCTTCAGCGCTCATTTCATAGTTTTCAGGACCGAACGCCGGGACCGATTCCCCAAGCCCAAGCGCTCGATGCCACACGATCGGCGGCGCGTCGCCACCAGAGACACTCACTTCGCTCACACCACCACCAGCACCGGATTCAACGCTGACCGTGATCGCGATCATGAACCGTTCATAAGCCAGCAACGGTCCGGCGTACGTGCACGACACAACCCCGGAAGCAAACCCGCAATGAATAAGTTCCTTTACACCATTCACACCGATCGGGAAACTCCCACCACCTTCACCATAAACATGGGTCGGAATCACGCCCGCAGGCAACCTGTCAACGATCCTCACAGGATCCACAGACCCATCGACCGCCGCATCACCAAGATTACTCACTTCCAACACCAACCGACCCGAACCACCTTCCACAACCGACGGTGCCGACACCGTATCCACATGCCACCACGGCATCCCCGCAACAGCAACACCACCGCACCCAACCAACACGACAAACAACGCCACCGCCGCAGCAATAGACGCCCTCCTAATCAAAGAACCGATCATCGTCCCCGCCCCCCTGCCGTGCTCTTACCCGCACGCCTCACCGGATAATGTTTGTGTGCCGCCCGTTCACACGTCTTTCGACGCTTACCCCTCTCTCTACGGCACACCCTCAACGCCCGCGCAAGCTTCTCCACCGTACTCAACGAATGCGGTCTCACCGCGGGAGGAACGGCGACGTTGCCCCCACCATTGAACGTCTCACTCGGAGCCGCACCAAACAATTCAGGCTGACCCGACGGTGGACCCTTACACGAATCGCCCGACGAACACGGCGGGACAATCGCAGCTGGTTCCGCACACGGCACGCTACTCGTACAAACATGCGCATCATACACGTCATAACCATTATCGTAATCTTCACCAACCAGTTTACTTGTCGTGGTAAAGAACACGTCATTACCGTTTTCACTCGCGTCATAAAACGCCGATTCAGAACTCGCTGTGCCCGAGGACAGCAAACTCACACAACCACCAGAAACTTCACTGAACCCCACACCCCCAACCACACAATCACCCACACCGGCAAGCTCAAACTGATACGCGTCCTCCAAGCCGTTAGTGTCCTGGGCCACCAATGCGTCCGGACTATCAAAGAACAACCTGCCACTATCAGACAAATAACGAGGCTGATACGTAGCAGGATTATTCGCCAAATTATCCCAACCAGGAACACTACCCCCCAACCAATGATCACTCAAAGGCTCTGTTTCCCTCGATTCTTTACGCGTCCAAGCTTCCCCACGATCCACCAACAATTTCGATTCACTACCGTCGAACACGCCTGCCGGCCTTGCACCAGACGGATTACACGACGCGCACACCAGCCTCGCCTGCTGCGCGTCATACAGAAAGACCTCCTCATCAGGCATACCACTCACAGCATCTAAGTTGTTGTACCCCGTCAACGGCCGCTGGGACATGAATGCAAAGTACCGTCCGTTGGGGGAGACACGCGAACTAACCATCGCAAGAAACGGCACACCAGAAGTTTCCGCATACCAACTGCGACTATCCTGCGCCGCAAGCGACGCAATAAACGATGTTCTCCACCCACTCCCCGTATCATGCAACAAATACAAGTTATCCCCGCCACTCACACCACCAGCAGCCAACACCCCGCTCGCAACAAAATACACATACGAACCATCTTCACTAACACCCGACACGACTTCCTTTACTCTACCGTCCGGTTCACCCAAAGGATGACTCGCCGTCAAATCACTTTGAACGCCAGTATTCCAATCATATTCATACAAATCACCGTCTTCAAGGAAAAACACCTTAGAACCATCACTGCTCATCGTCTGATAAACAGCGCTCGTACCCCCAACCCGAACCGTACGTTCTTCAACCAAATCCCGCACATACAAACCGCGATAATCTTTTTGCTCCTGCGGCGTAGGTTCACCCCACGTCCACGCCACACGACGTCCATCAGCAGACACACTGCGCTGAACACTACCCCGCCCCAAACCACCGGTGTCGGTCACACCCGCAAGCCTCACAAGCGGTATTTTATCGGCGTAACGACCATGCGCAACTTCACTACTCGGCGGCGGCAAAATATTTATCAGCTGCAAACCGCCACCGTTCCACTCGTACAAATTCCATTGAACGTGATTTTCTCCCCTTTCTGCGTGCACCCCGTGGACCGTTTCTTCGTCGATTGCACCCGAGGTCAAAGCCTTTGGCGTCTTGAACACCACATGCGACAAATCCGGAGTAGCCGCTAGAAAATGTATCTCCCATTCGTCCACGTTTGCGCCAACAAAGTCCACTTCGTCGATTTTTGTGCCTTCCGGGACGTTCGCAGGCGTCACAAGCGGCACGAATGTGTCGTTATGGGTATCTCGCAAATACAATGTCCGTTCGCTCGTTTGAGCCGAAAGAGCCGGAGTTCCCATGGCCTGCGGCTCAACCGCAGCGTACGACAAATCCGGAGAAAACAATCGATAGTTGAAATCCACCTTAAAAAGTGATTCTAGTGGTTCGCCGTTTTCGGGAAGACGCTCTGGAAGAGTCAAATCCGACGACTGCCACTTGCCGGCCCCGCGCCGGGACAGAATCTGTGAGTAGCGCAGACTACCTGCAGTGCCCTGATCGACGGAAGATCCTTCACCGAGATACGTAATACCACTCCCGTCATTTGCGGCTTGGACCTGACCGCCGAGTTCGGTCAATTCCAACACCGCACCCTGTTTGTCGGCCGGCGACACAAGTTCCCACTCGCGCCCATCAGGCAGCCCCGGCAGAATATTGACACTTGACGTCCTAAACGCACCATCCGCTTCGTCAAAGGTTTCACTGTCCTGAACTACGACAAACCGATAATGAAAAAGTAGACCAGCTTCCAGTTCCTGAAGGTGGACGCTTAGGTTATGCGCACCGACAGCGCTACCGATGTCGGAACCGGGAGCAGGCACCGGCGCAAAAGACCCATAAGAGGTCGTCTGTCCGTATTCAATATAGTAGTGTGTATCAGCACCGTTGGGATCGATACTGTCCTGCAACGTCGCGCTACTCGACGCCACATCGCTCACAGACTCACCTCCCAAGCGCGGTCCCGTGAAGAAGGTCTGATCTGGGCTCGTGCTGGCGACCGGCGCGCTGTTTTCGGCCACCAGGCGGTAGTGGTATTCGCTCTCTGGCGCCAAACCCGCCAGGTGAGCGCTGATTCCCACGGGTGTGCTCCCGGAGCCGAGGCTTGTCGGTGAACAGGGCACGCTATGGCCGTAGGCGCTTGTGGCCCCGTATTCAAAGAGACAGGAAGCTACCACTTTGCCCTGAGGGTTGAGCGTCCCGTTGAGCGTCACGGCTCTTGTCTGTTGTTCGCTTGGCGCCCCAGTGGAGACATCGGGTAGGACGATCCCTTCAAAGATCGACACCGTGTCCAACGACTGGTCGGTCGTGTAGACGGTGCCGTTGCTGGTGTCCACCGCGACGCCCTTGCTGAAGCTGAGATGGCTCGAGCCAAAGCAACTGTGTTCGGGCGTGATGCAGCTCTCAATCGGCGTGCCATTCAAGTCGAACCCTTCAACGGTGGTGAGGTTATCCAAGTAGACCTCATGACCGATCGGATCGACGGCTACCCGTATCGCTTCCGTGTCGCCACTAAATGGATTTAGGATGATTGCACCGGAGGCGTCTACCTTGGCAGCCTTTCCCTGGCCGACGACAAAATAGAGGTTTTCTCCGCCGTCCACTCCGAGACCTTCATGAGCTCCCCCAAATGCAGTTTTCAGTTCCGAAACGTACTTGCTTTCAAGCCCGTCGCTGAAACTGTATATCGGACCACGTTTGGTCGTGACCCACACGACGCCTTCCGGATCAACCGCCACCCCCATTATTGCTCGATCCGTCGCTTCTCCCGCTTCGAAGATACCTCCCGGAGTGCCGCGTCCGGTCAGCTGACCCAGATATGCGCCGTGTACGTCGAACTTGTCGATCACTCCATGACCACGATCGACCACGTAAATATCGCCGCTTGAGGGATCCGAGGCGCTACCGGAGTTATCGACAGCTATTTCGGTCGGTTCGGAAAAAGCGCCCGTCGGCGCGGAGGCGCCGTTGAATTCGCCGAGGAACGTTCCGTTGGCGTCGAGCCTCTCGACGCGGTTGTTACCGCTGTCAACGACGTAGATCTCATGTGTAGCATCGTTGACCGCCACCCCTAGCGGAGCGGTGAACTGGCCCGGTCCTGATCCTTTGGCACCGAAGGTTGCCCTGTAGAGGTGTACCTCCTTCGCCTGAGCGGGAGCGGGAGCGCTACAACACAGCAGGAAACCTGCCGCGACGCCCAACCAGACCCAAAAACCTCTCATCGCCCCTCCTCGTCGCTTCCGAGCCCACCCATACACCATTACATACCAGAGTCACAACTGTGGTCACACCGCGAGTGTGGTTGGGCGGGACGTTTACGTCTCGCCCAACCACAGGCAACATCAACTCACAACGGCCGATTCACAGCCTTATTCAGATGCCGTAAGTAATTCGGCGTTGTTGAGTTTGAGCAGCGCTAATTCGTCTGATTCGTTCTTTCCCGTTCCGCTTCCACCTACCGTGCAATTGGCGTTGGGCGTCAGGATCGCCCCTGATGGTATCGCAGCGTCTTCTAGATCGTTTTCTACCGGAATGGTACCAGAGGTCGAAGTGCATGTATCTTCGACGTCAATTAGGACGGTACATAACGAGGTATATCCAAATGAGCCTCCAGTTCCCGAGCCGGTAATGGACTCAGCAAATGCTCCGCTTTCCTTTAAGAACAGGTGCCCTTTCCACGGTAGACCCTCTGGCCACACTTCGGCCGGAGCACCACACCCACTAACGTTTGTACAGTTGCCACCGGCGATCGAGAGACTTAATCCACCTAATACAATTTCTTCCCCGTTTGAATTTAAGACTTTTAAGACTTCAAATTCGCCGTTTGCTAGGAACTCACCATCTACGATGGCACTGCATAAGAGCGTGGCTTTCGCACCCGTATCTTCAAGTAAGAGACTCCCGGCCGTTTCGCCTTCCAATGTCGTAGTGACGGCAGCTCCATTATGTAACCATTGCGCGGCTAACGTCGTTTCCGCCGATGCTGACGACGCAATGACGGCACCGAACGCGAGGACCGCGAACAACGCCAAAAATACTGCGTGGAACTTCTTCATGTCCTAACCTACCTTTCCCAAGGTCGAAGCTCTCATGCCTCTTCCAAGGTTGGATTGGTTGGACCAAGCACTCGTCCAAAGGTCAGAGAGCACACAGGTCCAACCCCTATACGCCTACCCACTGGGACAGCAAGGGGGGACGCATCGCCCTCCCAGTCGTCTGAGAGCATGGCAGGAATCCTTCGCGTTGTGGAGAGGTGTTTCTCATTCCTATCACTAGGTGTCCCACCAGACCGACACCCGCAACCCCATTGGCATTCTCGCCAGGGCACTAGGCCAGTCGATAAGGCTTATTACGATCCTCCAACCCAAATCCCGGCTGTCGGATCGATCCACAGTCTACACACCGCCGCCGATCTGTCAAGACAAACGTGGCCTACTGTTTCTCACTAGTCCACGTGGCCCACTGTTTCTGTCTAATTGACGAGGCAGCCCGGCTGCGCTAAGACATGGACGTGGCGAGCTGCCGAACAGCGTGTCTTGAGCCAGGGCGGATCCTCGCGCTGCTCGCGAGCCTCTTGCTCAGCATGGGATTGCTCGCATGCGGAGAGAACGACACGCGTACGGACCCGACCGTGCACAGGAGCCTTAGGTCCAGAGCGTTCGCCGTCAGGGGCGTCTCCGCAGACGCCCCACAGGCCGGACGGCACCTGCTCGGGGACTACGACAACGACGACGGTCGTTACGTGGTACGCGGCACCGACGGGGACAACGACGACAGCACCAGCCCTCCCGACAGAGACAACGACTCTGACAGCAACAGCGCAGGCCGATACGACAGCGACGACGGGCATGTCGCCGACTTCGGCCACGCGGCGCCACCCGCTGACAGGCAGGCGATCGTGGCGCTTGTCAAGCGCTATTACGCCGCAGCGGTCGCGGGCGACGGTGCGCGGGCATGCTCCCTGTTCTTCTCGCCGCTGGCCAGGACCTACCCGAAAGACTTGGCGGAAGGCAGCACACGTCCCTATCTACACGGATTGACTAGGTGCCCTGAGGTGGCGTCGCGGCTCTTTGAGCAGTACCACGCGCAGCTGAGCCTCGACAGTGCCACGCTCAGAGTTACGGATGTGCGACTGTCCGGCAAGTTAGGACTGGTGGTGCTGGGCTTCACTAAGCTTCCCTCGCGCCTGATCGAAGTCATGCGCGAAGGTCGGAGATGGACGATGTACGCGCTATTGGACAGCGAACTGCCATAAGAGTTCTGTGCGTGCGAAGCTTTACGTGGAATGCGTCGAGAGAGGACAGGGGTGAGATGGGCAGATCGGAGATGAAGGCGATAGCGAGCTTGCTAGCGGTAGTCGCGCTCGCCGGCTCCATCGTTGCGTGCGGAGGGATAGGTAAGACCGCGACGGCCTCAAAGGCCGCCCGCGCGACGGCCGACGCTGGCGCGTCTAGCACGGAAGCGCCCAACCTCTCCGCGCCGGACCGCGACAACGACGGGGATAGCACCGGGCACGGGCGCTATGACAGCGACGACGCCAGCGTCCTGCGCTTCGGTCGCGCGGCAAATGCCTCGGAGCAGGCACAGATCCGACCCCTCGTACGCACCTACTATGCGCTCGCGGCGGTAGAAGACGGCACAAAAGCATGCTCTCTGCTCTATTCGATCTACGCCGAAGCGATGCCCGAAGACTACGGAACCTCGCCGCCAGGCCCCGCCTACGCACGCGGCACGACCTGTGCGGCGGTCTTGACCGCCGTCTTCAAGCACTTTCACGCCCAGATCGCCGCCAGGCTACCGAAGCTCAAAATCCCGCGCATACGCGTTAGGGAACGTCAAGGTGTGGTCGTGCTCAGCTTCGCCACAATGCCCGAACGCCAGATGCACATCCTGCGCGAAGGCCATGTGTGGAAGATGCTTGCCATAGTCGACGGCGAACTTCCCTAGATGCGAACCCTTCTGACACTACTTGCGTGCATGCTGCTCGGCTTCGCTGTCGGCGCATGCACAAGTTCGAGCAAAGGCACCTCTACTCGCGGCGGCTCGACCGCCGCCGCGGCAACCCCCTCCACCGTGACCACCGCCACCTCCACTCCCCCCAAAAAGGACCGCGACGACGATCTGGACAACAACGACGACGACGAATACGTGCTGCTCTTCGGCCATCCGGCCGAAGCCGCTGACAATCGGGCGATCGCGACCACGATCCACCGCTACTTCGCGGCCGCCGCGGCAGAGGACGGCGCCAAGGCCTGCTCGATGCTTACCCCCTTCGTCGCCGAAGCTGTCGTGGAACAGGACCGCCATACGGCTCTGGAAGGCAAGACCTGCGCCAGCGTGATGTCCAAGCTGTTCAAGCTCGACCACCGCGAACTCCTCGACAAGAGCGCCCATCTCAAGGTCATGCGCATCGGCATCGAAGGCGACAGGTCACGAGTCGCACTAGAATTCCCAGAGATACCGGTAATACGCCAGATCACCATGCGACGCCAAGGCGGCAGGTGGACCGTGCTAGACCAGCTCGACCACCTGATCGAATAGACCACCCGGCCCAGTCGGGCCCTTCAGGGTAGCCGGGAGGCGAACATGCTCGTGCTCCTCCAGACGCCGTCTTCGCGATGCAGTTCCAGATAACTTGCGGGCATGTTCTTCGCGCTAATGAGGATTCGTCCCTCATTGCCCTTCACGCGCACGCGAATGATCTCGATCGGCGCGCTGAATCGCGCGCGTAGGTTACTGAAGACGAGCGCCAGCACCGCTGGGCAGGTTGTCGCTTCGCGTAGAAAGGACGGTCCGGCGGAGCCGCGACCGTAGTCTTGTGGAATTGACTTGGCGAACACCGGGCTGAACATCGAGCAGGCGGTCGCCCCGTCTCCCGCCGCGGCCGCCGCGTAGTAGCGCCTGGCAAACGCCGTCAGCTCTCGCTTATCGACACCGCTTGCGGCATGCCCGTAGTCGCGCATGGCGCCGTCGTCGTGATCGTAGTAGCCAAGTGGTTTCAGGTGGTCGTTGTCGCCGTCGATGTCGCTGTCTTTGCTGTCTAAGCCTTTCTCTTCCCCCGGCCCATCGTCGTCGTCTTCATCCTGCTCGAGTGACTTGATACTCGTGGTTGGGATCAATGCCGCGGTGGGTCTCGAGGCGTGGTACGGCACCGAAACGGTCGCGGACCGCTTGCCTGAGGCCGCGTCTGTCTTATTACTTGTGCCACCACACCCGACACACACCAAGCCGAGCGCAATGAGGACCGACGTGAGCAGAGCCTTCATCTCGACGCGCTTCCCTCCACAGATCAGAGTCAACAGCATCCGAATATTAGCAAAATCTCCGATTCTTGGACTGTGTAGGGTTGCGCTGAACTAGTAACCCAGCGCCTGTTGCGAGGCCTTTTCGATGTCCTGATCGCAGGGCAGGGGTTCTCTGGCAAATTCTGCCAACGGGGCCGGAGCGTAGACCGCGACCTCCTGATCGACAGCGGTCGCAACGTAGAGCTCCTCGCCGCCGCTGAACGCGATGCCGTCGTTGTCAATAGGGGCGGTGAATTCTGTCAGCGGAGCACCCGTGCCACCGTTGTAGAGCGATCCAAACCGCCTGGAAGACCCGGCGGCGAGTTCCACACCCATCACGGCCAGCCGCCCGGAGCGATCGATGGCCATCGCGTCGATGCTGTCCAAGCCGCCCGCGCTCCTTGCGTTGACCGGATATTCGGCGACCTGCTCACCGCTTGGGCTGAACTTGTGCACGACGTCTGCCTGTTCGGCGGGTAAGCCGGCTTCGCCGTTGCCCACGCGATAGATGAGATACAGCTCGCCGCTTTGCGCAACCGCAAGCGCCACCACGCTGCTGCCGGCTTCAGCGGAGATCGAAGCGAGCAGGATTTCCCGCTTCCAGGCCCCATCGGAGTCAAACACCTGCACCCTATGCTCGTCGCCTACATACAGCAGGTCTTCGGGACCGCCGACGGCCAGCAGATTGCCGGACTGGCTGAAAAATTTGAACGCACCGCGCTCAGTGCTCACGCTCGCGCTCGATGCGCCGGGCCCACACTTGACGGCAGCTCGCTCGATCTCCCCCGCCGTGCAGAGATTGCCTTTCCTGGTCTGGTTCACACCCCGTCCGACCCGCCACAGGAAGCGACCCTCGCGTGTGTGCTTGTCCAAGCGAAAGTCACCGGCTTCGATATCGAGCACGTAGAGATCGCCCGTCAGCGGGTCCACCGCGACGCTCGCGGGTGTGCCCATCTGCCCAGCTTGCGTGCCCGAGAGGCCCGGCTGACAGACATCTTTGGAGGCGGCCGTGCAGAGGTTGCGTTCGGCCTGTGTGGCGCCTGCACGCCTAGTGTTGGTCGCGTTCACGTCCCAGCCGAACATGGACACGAACGCGCCGGCGGCGGTAAGCTCCTGAACGCGCGCGTTACTGAGCTCCGCCACGTAGAGGTCGCCGGTCCTACGGTCGACGGCGACGCTGTCGGGATAGTCAAAACCATCCGCGGCGCCGGTCTTCTCGGACGGCCCGCATTTGTCGTAGGAGGCCACCGTGCAGAGGCTCGCGCCGGTCGTCTTATCCGCCCGCCAGCCGACGTGGGCCGAGAGGGCCAGCCCAATCGGAGTAAGAGCATATGCCGCTCCGACCGCGGTCAGAAACATGAAGAAGCTCACCACCGCTGTCGCCAGCGAAATACCCAAGGCGCGCTCTTTCATCTCGACTGCCGATTCTACGTCGATTGACTCCGAGAGTCAGACCAAAGTAGCCCCGAGCCGGGGTGCTCACCTTGCCGGCGAAGCACCCCGACCCTGGGCCAGTGCCCATTCGTATCCCGGCTGGTTGGCAGGCGGGGGACCCGAATTGGTATCACATGCGTGCCGCTTCTTCCAGTCCGAATCATGGCCGAGACCAAATGACCGGAATTCGATCAAGGAGCCACAAGCACGTTGTTCCTGCACACAAGCGGTTTCTGCGTCGGGCCACCGCGGTGCGAGAAAGTCGGAGACAATCTTGGCTGGACAATGATCGAGGGCCATAACCTGCCGGCCACGCGGGCCACCACCGAACGGTCCCGATCAGCGCCCGAGCGCCATACGCAGCCCCTCCGCCACGCGCCCGACCTGGCCCTCGGTCAACTCTGGAAAGAACGGCAGCGCAAGCGAGAGGGCGGCGACATCCTCGCACACCGGGAACTCGCCCTCGCGATGACCGAAGCGCTCGCGGTAGAAGCTCAGCAGATGGATCGCGGGCAGGTAGGGCTTGCTCTGGATTCCGAGCTCGGCAAGCCGGCGGACCGTCGCGTCGCGGTCGACGCCGCGTGGAAGCTGCACGACGAACACGAACCACCCGCGCCGCTCTGCGCCCTGATCGATACAGGGAAGCTCAAGCTCCTCGATCCCCGCGAGCGCCTCCCGATAGAGCTGGGCAACACGAGCCCTGTTGGCAAGCATCCCCTTCAGGCGCACCAGCTGGGCGATCCCCACGGCACAGGCGATGTCCGACAGGCGGTAGTTGAACCCAAGCCGGTCGTGGTCCAACCAGCCCATGTCGGGCGCACGGCCCTGATTGCGCTCTGAGTCGATGCGAGCCTTCAAGCTCTCCTCGCCCAGTGTGACCATCCCCCCCTCCCCCGTAGTGAGCTGCTTATTGGCGTAGAAGCCGAACACAGCCGGATTCCCGCGCCCCCCGACGGGGCTACCGTCGGCATAGCTGGCCCCAAGCGCCTCACAAGCGTCCTCGACGACCCCAAGCCCATGCCGGGCGGCGATCGTCTCGAAAGCATCCATGTCGGCGGGATAACCAAAGATATGCACCGGCAGCAGCACCCGCGTTCGCTCCGTGACGGCCGCCGCCGCCGCCTGAGGATCGAGATTGAGCGTAACGGGATCGATGTCCGCAAAGACCGGCCGAGCCCGCTCATACAGCGCGACATTCGCAGAAGCAACGAACGAAAAAGGGCTCGTGATCACCTCATCCCCATCGGACACCCCAACCGCCCGAAGCGCAAGATGAAGGCCAGCGGTGCCGCTGGACACAGCAGAAGCAAACGAACTACGAACAAACTCGGCAAACAAGCGCTCGAACTTGGCGACGCGAGGCCCCAGTGACAGGGCCCCGGACCGAAGTACCTCGGCAACCAGCCGCTCCTCCTCAGACCCAAGGACAGGCCGAGCAAGAGGAATGGAGTCCTGATCACTCAAAACAGGACCTCGGCGACGATGTCCTTCGCTCGGCGGGCGGCGTAAGCCGCAAAGCGACCAACCACCACCGAGAGTCAGTCCCCCGCCGAGCGAAGAGACGTCGCCGACGGGGTCCGTGTCTGCCGCTGGAGACCAACCTCCAAAGAGTCCACCAGAGCGTCCCAAGAAGCGGCGATCAAGTTCTCCGACACCCCAATAGCCCCCCAAACCCGAACCCCATCGGAAGCATCGATCAAGACACGGGTGACGGCCCCGGTCCCCTTCGCCTCATCGAGGATGCGCACCTTGTAGTTGACGAGATCGATGTCGCGCAGATGTGGGTGGATACCTCCGATCGCCTTGCGAAGCGCCCGATCGAGCGCGTTCACCGGCCCGTTGCCCTCGGCTGTGCAGACGTGACGTCGCTCCTCAGGCCCGGGCGGGGCGACGATCTTGATCGTCGCCTCCGTTTCGACCTCGCCGTCGAGGTTCTTTTCGACGATCACCCGCCAGGACTCGAGCAGGAACAGCGGCTCATACGTGCCGGCCTCGCGGCGCATCAGCAACTCGAACGAGCCGTCCGCGGCCTCGAACTGGAAGCCATCGTGCTCGAGGCGCTTGACGCGCTCGAGCGTGCGCGCGGCGGCGTCCTCGTCGAGCTCGATGCCGGCCTCAGCCGCCTTCTCGACGATCGTGGCGCGCCCTGAGAGCTCTGAGACGAGCACGTCGCGCACGTTGCCGACGAGCTCGGGGTCGACATGCTCGAAGGTGGCGGCGTCGGCACGCACCGCGGCGGTGTGCAGGCCGGCCTTGTGGGCGAAGGCGTGCTTGCCGACGTAGGGCTGGGCGGGGTTGGGCGTGCGGTTGAGCAGCTCGTCGAGCAGGTGCGCGGTCTCTGTGAGACGCGAGAGCCGCTCGGGGGGCAGTACGTCGAGGCCCATCTTCAATTGCAGGTCGGCGACGATCGTGAGAAGGTTGGCGTTGCCCGTGCGCTCGCCGATGCCGTTGATCGTGCCCTGGACCTGCGTGGCGCCCGCTTCGACGGCGACGAGCGTATTTGCCACGGCGCAGCCGGTGTCGTCGTGAGTGTGGATGCCGAAGCTGACTTCGGGCATCTCAAAGCGGACCGCCTCAAAGGCAGCGCGCACATGCCCCGGGAGCGATCCGCCGTTCGTGTCGCAGAGCACGATGCGCTCAGCGCCGGCGAAGGACGCGGCGCGCAGCGTGTCGAGCGCGTAGCCGCGGTGCGCGGCGTAGCCGTCGAAGAAATGCTCGGCGTCGAACACAACGCGCTTGCCCTGGGCAATGAGGAATTTGATCGACTCGCCGATCATCGTGATGTTGTCCTCATAGGAGGCGCGCAGGACGGTCTCGACCTGCATGCGTGAGCTCTTGCCGACGACCGTGCAGACCGGTGCAAAGCAGTCCGCCAGCACGCGCAAGCCGTCATCCTGGGAGACGGACGTGTCAACACGGCGCGTCATGCCGAAGGCGACTATCTCAGAGGTCTCCAGGCTCTCCTGGGCGAGCAGCTCGAACAGCTCGCGCTCCTTGGGGTTGGACGCCGGGAAGCCGGCCTCGATCATGTGCACACCAAGCGCGTCGAGCGCATGCACAACGCGCAGCTTCTCCTCGACGGTGAGGCTCATGCCGCCTCCCCCCATGCCGTCGCGCAGGGTGGCGTCGTAGAGCTCTATATCACGCATTAAGCACTCGGAGATCCCCCAAGGGGGACCCCCGACATGGGGGGAGGGGCGGAGGCGGCGGGACTTGGGGTGCTGGGCGCCGGGGCGCCGACGCTGACGACGTCGAGCCATTCGCGGTAGCGCTCGGAGCGGCCGTGGATCGCGTCGTCGAAGGCGCTCTGGAGGAGGCGCGTCACCTCACCGGGCTTGCCCGTGCCGACCTTGTGATCGTCGACCTCCACGACCGGCACGAGCTCGGCGGCGGTGCCGGACATGAAGACCTCATCGGCGAGGTACATCTCCGCGCGCGCGATGTTGCGCTCCACGACCGGGTAGCCGAGGTCTGAGGCGAGCTGCATGATCGAGCGGCGCGTGATGCCGTCGAGGATCGAGTTGTGGTGGCCGGGCGTGACGATCTCCCCGCCCACGACGATGTAGATGTTCTCGCCGGTGCCCTCGCAGACGTGGCCGTGATCGTCGAGCAGGATCGCCTCCTGGTAGCCGGCCTTCATCGACTCGATCTTGGCGAGCACGTTGTTGAGGTACTGACCGGAGGCCTTCGCATGCGGGATCAGGGAGTCGGGCGAGATGCGCCGCCAGGAGGAGACCTTCGCGCGAATGCCGTTGGCCATGCCCTCCTCGCCCAGGTATGTGCCCCACTCCCAGCACGCGATCGTGACGTCCACGGGCGCATCCATCGGGTTCAGGCCCATCGAGCCGTAGCCGCGATAGACAATCGGGCGGATATAGCAGGAGCGCAGGTTGTTGGCGGCAACCAGCTCGCGTGCCGCGGCCTGTATTTCCGCCGCCGTATAGGGCACGGGCATGTAGAAGAGCTCGGAGGATTGCAGCAGCCGCTGCATGTGCTCGGCGTTGCGGAAGATGGCCGGGCCCAGCTCGGTGTCATAGCAGCGGATTCCCTCAAAGACTCCCGTGCCGTAGTGCAGGCCGTGCGTGAGGACGTGGACCTTGGCGTCCTCCCAGGCGAGGAGCTCTCCATTCATCCATATGAACTCGCATGTGTCCACTTTCTCGTCTCCTGGTTAGAGCTGCTCGAGCACCGCACGCGTCGCCTCCGCGGTGCCGGCGTCCCCACCGAGGTCGGGGGTGCGCAGGCCGCCCGCGAGCGCGCGTTCGACTGCCGATTCTACAGGCGCGGGCCTGTCTTCCAAGGCTATTCGTCCGGTTCGGACTTGGTTGGTTGCAAGGCAGACGGTTCACGGGCGTCGGTGAGGTCGCCGATGATCTGGAAGTCACCGGTGTTGTGGGTGAGCAGCGGCACACCGTGCACGTTGGCGGTGGCTGCCAGCGCCAGGTCGATCGCACGCCGGCGGGGCTGACCGCCTCGGTTGCTCACGGCGGCGGCAAGACGCCCCCACTCGCGCGCGATGTCAGCGCTGAGCGGCAGGGGGTCGAACGTGGACTCGATCGCTCCGAGACGCTGGGTACGAACGGCGCGCTCGTCGTCATCGTCCGCGACGAGCACACCGAAGTGGAGCTCCGCGAGCGACGCCACACTGATCGCGGCCTCGATGTCAGGGAGGGACTCATCCCCAATGAGCACCGAGGTGTCGAGCAGAGCGCGCATACAGCTACGCGAAGGGGTCTCCAAGAGAGGCCGGGAACCGCTCGATATCCGCGGCGAGCGTCAGGGGCGCGGGGGTATGCCAGACGGCGCGCAGCGCCGGACCGCTGACCCACCGCCGCCGCTCCGCGGGCCCGAGCTGTGCGACCGGTCTCCCGGCAACGGTGATCGTAATCTCCTCGCCCGCCTCCGCGCGACGCAACACCTCGCTCACACGATTTCGAAGCTCCTTCTGTGGAATCGTCGCCATCCGGGGCTACGGTAGCAGAACTGCTACCCAGGTGAGCGACACGGGAGCGCCTGGGCCGTCAGAGCTCTGAGAGCACCGCGCGCGTCGCCTCCGCGGTGCCTGCGTCACCACCGAGGTCGGGAGTGCGCAGGCCGCCCGCGAGCGCGCGTTCGACAGCCGATTCCACAGCCGTCGCCTCGCTTTCCAAGCCCAGTCCGTGACGCAGCATCAGGGCGGCGGAGAGAAACATCGCCAGCGGGTTGGCGATGCCGCGTCCGGCGATGTCGGGCGCCGAGCCATGGACAGGCTCAAAGAGACCGGGGCCGCCTTCCCCCAGCGACGCACTCGGGAGCATCCCGATCGACCCCGTGATCATCGCGGCCTCATCGGAGAGGATGTCACCGAACATGTTCTCGGTGAGGATCACCTCGAACGAACTCGGGGATGAGACAAGCCGCATCGCCGCGTTGTCGACGAGCACGTGCTCGAGTTCGATGTGGGGGAACTCGCGGGAATGCACCCCGATCACGACCTCGCGCCACAGTCGCGAGGTCTCGAGCACGTTGGCCTTATCGACGCTCGAGACCTTCGAGCGCGCCGCGCCGAAGGCGACGCGCGCGATCCGCTCGATCTCCTCGCGCGAGTAAGCGCACACGTCGGAGGCATAGTCCTCGGTGCGTGTCTTCTCACCGAAGTAGATCCCACCGGTGAGCTCGCGCACGACAAGCAGGTCTGTCCCTTCGATCCGCTCACGCCGCAGGGGCGAGGCTTCATACAGAGCCGGGAGCGGCTTGACCGGGCGCAGGTTGGCATACAGACCAAGCCCCTTGCGCAGCCCGAGCAATCCCTGCTCGGGTCGCGGCGCGTGCGGGTCGGTGGTATCCCACTTCGGCCCGCCGACCGCCGCCAACAGCACGGCGTCGGAGTCGCGGCACGCGGCAAGCGTCTCGTCGGTGAGCGCGGCGCCGTGCAGGTCGATTGACGCCCCGCCGAAGGGGTGTGACTCGAAGTGGAAGTCGCCGACGGCCCGCAGCACGTCCAGAGTGGGCGCGAGGATCTCAGGGCCGATCCCGTCGCCGGCAAGCGTGACGATGCGATGTGCCATGTGTCTCTCGCTTTCTCTCTTAGAGACTTGTTGTAGATTCTCTGGACACGCGTGGCCGCAAGCGCCGCTAAGTCAGATCACAAGGCAGCGCGCACGGTCCGGCTGGACCAACTGAGCCAGCAGCTCATAGATCAGATCGCCGTAGGTACGCGCTTCCTCGACGGCCTGTTTGCGTGTGGTCTCGTCACCAAAAGCCTCCAGCAGTTCGTGCTCCTCGCGCTGCACGGACCGCAGGAACTCGCTGTAGATGCCGGAGATCCGATCGACCAAAGCATCGACTCGAAGATCTTCGTGCGCTCGCAGGGCCTCGAACCGCTCAGCGGGTGTTATTGCGCAAAGCTCGAGGACACGCTGAGCGCTGACCGGCGGCTGCTCCGAAGCAAGGTGGACGACCATCGAGAAACACGTCGAAAGACGACTCAGCTTGAGCTTGTAGTTCTTGAGGGCGCTCTCCGCCTTCTTACGAGCCAGCCCATCGTCGGTCAATGCGCGCAACTTGAGCCGGTGATGCTCGTAGTTCAGGGTGAGCGTGCGCCAGAAGCGCAGGATGTCATTGATCAGGAAGGTCGGGAGAAAACTGTCAGCGTGATCGTCGAAGTCGCGGTAGTAGAAACCGACGATTCGCTCCATGAGTCCGTTATATACGTGGCTGTTGTAAAGGGGCCGGCTCTCGAGCAGCAGGAGCATGCGCGCCGTGAATGCGTTCAATGAGTCGTCGCTCGGACTTCCAAGCACACGCTCCATCTCGCCGACGTACTGCAGCTCGAGGTACCGCCCATCCCCCGAGAATGGAGGAAACCCCATGTCCTCCGTCGCCTGAATCAGGTGTGCGGCAACTCGGACGAACGATGTCCAGGGCAGGCGCTGGCTGTCGTCGGCGTCGTCGTAGAGGAAGAACAAGTCGATATCCGAGCCTCTCCAAGCCTCCAAGCGCCCATAAGACCCCGTCGCATACACGCAAAGCGGATGATCGTCGAGCAGGCTGTCCACCGCGGACATGCGCTGACCGAGCTCAGCAAGTCTTGCTAACGAGTGGTCGTGACGCGTGGTCGTCATCGGGCGGGAGGATAGGACAGCTGACGGCGCGTACGTCCGCGCTATCGTCGATGATGATCGGATGGCGCGAACCCAGATACGCCCGGACCTGTATATCTCCGCCGACGTTGAGACGGACGGACCTGTTCCGGGCACTTATTCGCTTCTTTCGTTCGGCTTGGCAGCGATCGGCCGTTACGACGGCGTGCACTTCGAGCGGTGGAACCCTCGCGAGCGCACGTTCTACCGGGAGATGCGTCCGATCTCCGAGCAGTTCCAACCACAAGCACTTCAGATCAACGGCCTGGACCGCGTACGCCTGAAGCGGGAGGGCTTCGACCCAGCCGTGGCCATGCGCGAGGCCGCGGAATGGGTCATGGCGATCAGCTCGGGGCACCGACCGGTACTTGTTGCGTACCCCGTCGCATTCGACTGGGCGTTCCTGTACTGGTACTTTGAGAGCTTCGCCCCGGGAGGGTCCCCATTTGGTCACTCTTCCTGCTTGGATATCCGCACGCAATACCAAGCCCTTGCCGGGACCGTGTTCGACCAGTCAGGCAAGACCGCGATGCCACATTTCCTACAGCCCCTCTCCCCTCATACGCATAACGCGCTTGATGACGCTGTCGAGCAAGGAGAGCTGTTTGCGAATCTACTCGAGTGGTCGTTTCGCATGCGCGAAGCTCATACAGCCAGAGTCGACAGCTCAGAGCCTTCGTGGCTGACGTCGTACGAGCTTCCCATCGCCTGACGCCCAATCTCGCTCAGAGTGCCGTCGTAAGCGGGCCCGAACGCTCTCGGTCATGCTCGTATGAAGTGATCGCTCCCTCTTGGGTCAGCGTCGCGCCGATGTCGTCAAGGCCGGCAAGCAGGCGGCGGCGGATCTCGTGGTCGATCTCGAAGGCGACCTGGCGCCCGGCGAAGCGCACCTCCTGGGCCTCCAGATCAATCTCCCCCTCCCCCGCGCGCGCCAACGCGTGGCAGTCCTCCTCGGAGAGAACGACCGGCAGCAGGCCGATCTTCGTGCAGTTGGAGTAGAAGATGTCGGCGAAGGAGGGCGCGAGGATCGCCTGGAAGCCGTAGTCCTGAAGCCCCCAGGGCGCATGCTCGCGCGAGGAGCCGCAGCCGAAGTTGCGTCCGGCGACGAGGATCGGATTGGCGGGCAAGTCCCAGCCGGGCTCCTTGGCCCAGTCGTAGAAGAGGAACTGCCCGAAGCCGGTGCGCTCCACGCGCTTGAGGAACTGCTTGGGCATGATCTGATCGGTATCGACGTCGGCGCGGTCGAGGTGCGTGACCTTGCCGGCGATAGTCCGAATTGACTGCATGGTCATATGCAGGCCTCCCAGGAGGGACGAGGAGCAAGCGAGACAAGGACGCAGGGAGCGAAATGTGCTGCGCACATGAGCGACCGAGGACGCAGTATCGCGCCGCTCATCGTTCCTCCTGGGCGCTTGAGGAACTGCTTGGGCATCATCTGATCGGTATCGACGTCGGCGCGGTCGAGGTGCGTGACCTTGCCCGCGATCTTGCTTATAGGCTCCATCGTCAGCTCCAATCGCGGATATCGGTGAAATGACCCTCGATAGCGGCGGCCGCGGCCATCTGAGGTGAGACGAGGTGTGTGCGTCCCCCCCGCCCCTGGCGGCCCTCGAAGTTGCGGTTCGAGGTCGAGGCGCAGCGCTCGCCGGGAGCGAGAACATCGGGGTTCATGCCCAGGCACATCGAGCAGCCGGCGACGCGCCAGTCGAAGCCGGCCGCGCGGAAGACCTCGTCGAGGCCCTCGGCCTCGGCCTGCACCTTGACCTGCTGGGAGCCGGGCACGACCATCGCGTCGACCGAAGCGGCGACCTTGCGCCCTGCGACGACCGCGGCGGCGGCGCGCAGGTCGCCGATGCGCGAATTGGTGCACGAGCCGATGAAGACGCGGTCGATCGCGATCTGCTCGATCGGGGTACCCGCCTCAAGGTCCATGTAATGGAGGGCGCGTTCGGTCGCCTCACGGTCGGCGGGACTCTCGAAATCATCCGGCGAGGGCACGCTTGCGCTGACAGGCGCGACCATGCCCGGGGTCGTGCCCCACGTCACCTGCGGGGAGAGCGCGGCGGCGTCGACGAGCACCTCAGTGTCGTAGGCGGCGCCCTCGTCGCTCGGCAAAGCGCGCCAGCGCTCGATCGCCGCGTCGAGATCCGCGCCCTTCGGCGCACCCGGACGCTCCTGCTCAAACCACGCGAACGTGGTGTCGTCGGGCGCAATCATGCACCCGCGACCGCCCGCCTCGATCGTCATGTTGCAGACGGTCATGCGCCCCTCCATCGAGAGCGACGCGATCGCCGGGCCGACGTACTCGACGACATGGCCGCTCGCGCCGCCGACGCCGATCTGGCCGATCGTGCCGAGGATCAGATCCTTGGCGCTGACGCCGAAGCCGAGCGCGCCCTCGTAGCGGATGCGCATCGAGCGGGGACGCTGCTGGACCATGCACTGGGTTGCCAGCACGTGCTCGACCTCGCTCGTGCCGATCCCGAACGCGAGCGCGCCGAATGCCCCATGGGTGGCGGTGTGGGAGTCCCCGCACACGACCGTCATGCCCGGCTGTGTGACGCCCAGCTCGGGACCGATCACGTGCACGATCCCTTGGCGATCGGAGCCGAGCGAGTACACGGGCACGCCGAACTCGGCGCAGTTGCGCTCGAGTGTTTCCACCTGCACGCGCGAGAGCTCGTCCTTGATGCGCGCCGCAACCGGTGTGCCGTCGGTGGGGGTGTTGTGGTCGGCGGTGGCCAGCGTGCGGTCTGCCCGTCGCACAGCGCGCCCGGCGAGCCGCAGCCCGTCGAACGCCTGCGGGCTCGTGACCTCGTGCACCAGGTGCAGGTCGATGTACAGCAGGCCATTCGAGACCTCGTGGGCCTCCCAGATCTTCTCGAACATAGTCTTTGGCATGGTCTCCTCGGCCGACTCGCGGCTCGGCGTCTCTATTTAGATTCGCTGTACAAACGTACGTTATCACAGACGCTTCGCCTGTGCGGTCGCTCAGACGAGATAAAGGGTCACTGTGGTCCATGTGTCTTGGACCGTGACGCGCGGTTCGGGCAAGCCCAGCTCCGCAGCCTCGTCATACAGAAGCACCACTCCCCTACCAACCGCATCGACAAGCCCAAGTTCGGTGAGGCGCTGCATCAGGAACTGGTTGCGACGCACCGATACGCCCAAGCGCATCGCCTCTGGGGTGACGCCGTTGGACGGAGCCCCTGGACTGGTCACCTCGATTCGGTCCGAAAACACGCGCACCTGGATCGGGCCCGCTATGCCGTAGTGGCGGTGGGCCACGGCATTGGCGATCACCTCGCGCAGACGCTCACTGCTGTAGCGAGGGCGCTCGATGCGCGTCACCCCGCGCACCTCGGAGGCCATGGGTATTGTGCGCTCCAAGAAGGCGAGCCCACCCTTGATCTGCTGATCGACACGGCCGTCGAAGTCGGCGCGGTCTCGCAACTCACCCGTCACCGACACACCTGGGTAAGCGACACAGCTCAGGATCGCGTAGGGAAGTCGATCCGATGGCGTGGACCCAAAGCAGAGCAGGCCACCGATCGTCGGCCCTCCCGTGTCGGCGTGCAAGATCTCAGTATCGGTGAGAATCCGCAGACGCTGCTCACGGTCGAGGGCTCCGAAGTCGAGCGTCCGGTGACCGGAGAAACGCTCCGCGAGCAGTCTCTCGTCCAAATCCTCCGCCGTTGCACCGAGCACTGGACGCAAGTCCGATGCGACCGCACCCGACGCCTGGGTCAGACGAATCGACTCCTCACGACTCGGCTCACGAGAGGTGCTGCCCACCCTGATGTAGTAGCGCCGACTCTCATTGGACCTCACGGCGTACGGCTTCTCGGCCCCGGGCGCGACGCCGACGATGACGGCCGTGCGCTCGCCGTCCCATCGCAGCCGCTGATAGGTCGGGATGATTGGGGGATCGATCGCTGTTCGCCCGATGTTCATCACACGCTCCTCATCCCAACTTGACGCGTCGTGCAACCGTTTTTCATCATCCACACCGATCAGGATGCGCCCACCGGCTGCGTTGACAAATGCGCAGAGCGCCTTCGCCAGGCCACCATTTGACAACCGCACATCCTTGAACTCAGTGAAGCTGTCCTCCTCGCCGGCGATCAGCGTGGCCAACTCGTCGCGAGCGAGCGGCCCGTTCATGCCTGATACTTGGCCTGGCGGAGCACGAACGCCTCGTGACCGCCCTCGAGGATCTGCTCAGCCGCGGCCCGCACGTCTGAGGAGTCGATCGAGCCCCGAGCGCGAACGAAGCTCTTCACCCGAGCTCCCGCGGCAGCCTCGCGCGCATCCAACGCGACGATCTGCTCCGCATCGCCGAGGACGGGGATGTTGGCGTTGTGGGTTGCTATGAGAAACTGTCGCGAGGACTTCGCCTGCTTCAGCCGCGTCACGATGTCGTCGTAGATGAAGCGGTTCAGCTCCAGCCTTTTCTGGCTGCGCTTCGCACGCGTAAGGTCGAGACCGACGAGGACCTCCTCCAGCCGCTCGACACTTGTGTTCGGGTCGAATAGGCACAGCACGTGCACCCCCTCAGCGCTCTCGACCTCGAAGCCTGGCAGGAGGTGTATGCCAAGCTCCTGTGCCGCCGAGCGCAGCTCGTCGATCCAGGAAACGTCGTTGTGCTCGGTGATCCCCACAAGCTCGATGCCGCGCTCCTTGGCGGCACCCAGGTAACGACGCGCCAGCTCCACGCGCTCATTGGCCGCCGTAGGTTCAGGGCGTGGGGCGAACTGAGGATCGATCGGGGTATGAACCTGCAAGTCGGCACGCAAGAAGACAGCACCGGGACGCTCATCGGCGAGCGCGGCTATCTGAGGCTGGAGCGTGAGATCGCTATCGGTAGTCATGAAAGTTCGCAAGCACGGCAATTCCACAGGGACTTCGCGCATTGTCCCATTCCTGTCGGGCGCGACGACCTAACGTCTTCCGAGGATCGGACGGCCCCAGAGCGCCGACGAGAAGATCGACGGCACTCAGCTGCGTCTCAGACCGGCACTGACGACGGCCAGGAACGCCGCCTCCGCGCCGGTGGGGTTCTCAAAGTGGTGGGGAAGGTCGGCGTCGAAGGTGACGCAGTCGCCCTCGGCAAGCTCGTAGCGCTGACCGTCGCACACGAGCACGACCGACCCGCGCTCGACGAGCGCGGTCTCGCGCGAGCCGGGCTCGTGCATCGGTGGATCGTCGGGCGCGCCGGTGGCGCCCCCCGCGGGGAGGGTATGGCGCGAGAGCTCCGAGCGCTGACCGGGCTGGGCAGGCGTCATCACCTCGAAGCGGTGGCCACGCTTGGCATTGCCGCCGCCCGCGCGCTCGGAGGACCTCACGATCGTCACCGAGCCGCCCTCGTCCAGCCGCAAGAGCTGGGAGAGCCGAAGCTCCAGGCCCGAGGCGATCCGCGCGGCCACTGTCAGAGTGGGACTCGTCTCGCCGCGCTCGACCTGCGAGAGCATCGGAGCGCTGACGCCCGAGCGCTCGGCCAGATCGCGCAGCGACAGCGAGGAGGCCTCGCGCAGGGCCTTCACGCGCGCGCCGATCACGGCGGAATCGAACGCTTCCCAGCGCGCGTCGGTCGACGGCTTCTCGATCTTGCGCTTTGCCTTCACAGCCGTCATACGAGCGTACGTTATCACAGACATCCCGTACGCGACGCGCCCCCGGGAGCGGGCGCGACACGGGAACGTGTCCCCTGTCCCTACCCGTAGTAGCGCGCGATGACCTGTAGCTGGCTAAAGAGGTCGTGGGCGAAGACGAGCACCACGATCAGAGCGCCCACGGGCGGGCCCCAACGCGCCCCCGCCCCGCGCGCGGCGAGCGCGAGGATCGCAGCCGCGAGCGCCACGGTCACACGCGTCACGTCGGTTCTCGCCAAACGCGCGTATCCCTCCGCATAGCCGAATCGTACAGGTTGATAACTTCTGAGGATGGCGATGGCACACGCTTCCAGCGGTTGGAGGACAGCGCCCGTTCAGCTGACTTCCCGCTTCCCACATCCGCGCTGGACCCGCGAGGCATGGGCGTCTATTGCACTGGTCGCACTGTTCGTCGGGGTCACATCCTGGTGGCTCACCCAGGACCGCGGCATCCCCATATTCGATGCAGGCCTGCATCTGTCTCTGACGATCAACGTCTACGAACACCTACGCTCGGGAGACATCGGCGGGGCCCTCACCCTGAGCGTCCCCTATCCGCCATTCACATACTTGGTGGGAGCGATGGGCATGTGGATCGGGGGGGTCGGCGTTGCCCCGCCGATCGTCGCGGAGAACCTGATATTCGTACCGCTGCTTGCGCTTGGCTGCTACAACGTCGGGCGACTGGCGTTCAGCCCTCGCGCCGGGCTGCTCGCCGTCGTGTTCGCGCTCGGCTCACCACTTGTTACAGCGCAGTTTCACGTGTTCATGACGGACGCACCCCAGAGCGCGATGGTCGCTGTGGCGCTGTGGTCGATCTTCGCCAGTGAGCGCTTCTCGCGGACCTGGATATCCGCCGCGGCCGGCGTCGCCGTCGGTCTGGGCATGTTGATCAAGGAGCCATTCGCTTTCTTCGTTGCCGGGGCGGTGCTCGTCACGATCATACGTGGCGGTTGGCGGGCTTGGCGCGGGCTCGCCGCCTTTTCGATCGCGGCGCTCGCGATAGCCCTGCCATGGTATGTCAGCGAGTTCTCCCAGGTGCATGCGTTGGCCCAGGGCGTGGCAACCGCCCACCCGGGCACGAAGGTGGTGGACACGAATATTTTCCCCGCACGCGTGTCCGGCGCGAACCTGCGCTGGTACTTGCGCAATATCGTCAACTCCCAGTTGTATGCGCCACTGTTCCTGTTCACCGCGATCGGTTGCGCATGGACGATCGTGGGGCTTGCGCGCCGGCGTCCGATCGCTCCCCTCTCCTGGGAGCTCGTCGGAGGAGCGTTCGTGGGCTGGCTCGGGATCACCAACACGTTTCCGCACGACACCCGTTACAGCATGCCCCTGCTCCTCTATCTGGCCGTGTTCGGCAGCGGCTGGATTGTGAGGCTGCCGCGCACGTGGCGCCTGGTGACGACGACGGCACTGGTGCTCGTCGTGACGGCCAACATGCTCTCGACCAGCTTTGGCGTGGGAACGGTTACGAGTGCGAAGCTCCCGGGAGCGGCCTCGAGTCTCCTCGGTTTGCCCAGTCCCCTCACGATCTACTCAAACAGAGGCTTCCTGGTGGCGGGACCGACGCGCGACGGCGACGTCCTCGGGCTGATGCAAACGCTGCGACGCGACGGTGTGCGGGAAATCGACTGGATCAGCCTCGACCCCAAAGAACCCTCACCGGAATTCAGCCCGGACTTCTCCGAAGCCGGACTCGTCGCATTTGCACAGATCGCGAGGCTCAACCCCCCGAGCGAACCGGTCGCGCTACCGAAGGCGCCCCCATATGAGGCGATCCTCAGCCACGGACCGGTCAAGCGCGGCCAAGCGCCCCCGTGCGTAGAGCTGAGCGACGGCACGGGCGTGTGGGTACTGCGCAGCGACCCGAATGGGTCGTCGAGCGCCAAGCACTACTGTCCCTTCCGTCATCCCACCTTCTATTAGGCGGACTACGCGGCCGGCTCTGGCATTCCGAGCTTGTGCTCGCCCTCGCGCGCCCGCATCGCGCCGACCGACAAACTATTCCGTGGTCCTCGTACAGCCGGGTATTGCTAACAAGCTATACTTCGCTTAATGGCGAAGGTGATGGTGTCTTTCCCCGACGACCTGCTCGGCGCTCTCGACGCAGAGGCTAAGCGCCGCCACACGAGCCGCAGCGCCCTGCTGCAGATCGGGGCGCGCCGCGAGCTTGGCCTGCTGCGCCGCGAGCGTGACGCCGTACTCGGCGAACTCGACGAGCTCGCTCACAATTGGACGGGACCCATCGACGCCGCTGCCCTCATACACGCCGAGCGACTTCGCGACGAGTGACATCGCCGTCCGCCGCCCACCAAGGCTGGCTCGTGGACGCGAGCATCGCCTTGAAGTGGTTTCTGCCCGTAGACCGCGAGCCCGACGGTGAGCTCGCGCGGATGGCAATAGGGAGCCTGGCAATGCGAACCACCGCCCTGGCGATGTACGAGATCGGCAACATACTCACCCGGCATTCCGGCTGGACGGCAAGCCGGATAGTCACAGCCCTCAATCTGCTGGGCGAGATATGCGGAGATCCGATTGAGCTGGCCCCCGCCGACCACTATCCCACCGCTGAGCTTGCTCTTGAGCACAAGCTCACCTTCTACGACGCGTCCTACGCCGCTATCGCCTTCCGAACGGGGCGCCGCCTACTCTCAGCCGACCGGGATCTGATTGTGCCCAAGCTCGCGGTCGAACTCAAAGACGCCTTGACGTAAGCGCCGCCCACTGGCTGCGATTCGCAGCCAGTGGCCTACGCGGCAGGCTCGGGCAGTCCCACCCCGCGCTCGCCCTCCCGCGCACGCATCGCGCCGACCGAGAGCGCGCGCACGTACGCGCGCGCCGCGGCCTCGATGATGTCGGTGGAGACGCCCTGACCGGCGCCGGTCTGACCGTGAACCTCGACGACGACCGAGACCTCACCGAGCGCGTCCTGGCCCTCGGTGACGGCGTCCACGCGGAACTCGCGCAGCGCGGCCTCCACTCCGGTGGCAGAGTTGATCGCTCGGAAGATCGCGTCGACCGGGCCGTCGCCGGAGGACTCCCCGGTCTTGACGGCGCCGTCCTCGACGCTCACGTTCACCCGGGCCATCGGAGGGCCTGCCGAGGAGGCGGCGACCTCGAAGTCGACGAACGAGTAGGCCGCGACGTCGTCTCCACGCAGCTCCTCGGTGACCAATGCCTCCAGGTCCATCGCGGTCACCTGCTTCTTGCGGTCCGCTATCTCCTTGAAGCGCTTGAAGGCGGTGTTGAGCGCCTGGCCGTCGACCTTGAAGCCCATCTCCTCCAGAGCCGCTCGCAGCGCGTGGCGCCCGGAGTGCTTGCCAAGCACGATCGCATTGCTCTTCAGGCCCACCGTGGTGGCGTCCATGATCTCGTAGGTGGCCGGCTCCTTCAGGACGCCGTCCTGGTGGATGCCGGCCTCGTGCGCGAACGCGTTGCGCCCGACGATCGCCTTGTTTGGCTGCACGGGATAGCCGGTCAGGCGCGAGACCAGGCGGCTCGTCTTGGCGATCTCTGTCGTGTCGATCCCCGTCCACAGTGAAAGCGCGGGCTCGCGCGTGCGCAGCAGCATCGCGATCTCCTCGAGGGCGGCGTTGCCGGCGCGCTCGCCGATCCCGTTGATCGCGCACTCCACCTGGCGGCAGCCGGCCTGGATGCCGGCCAGCGAGTTGGCGACCGCCAAGCCCAGATCGTCATGGCAATGGACGGAAACGACGACGTCGCGCAGGTCGGGGACCAGGCGGTACAGCTCGCGGAACATGGCGGCGTACTCAGCCGGCAGCGCATAGCCGACCGTGTCGGGCACGTTGATCGTGGTTGCGCCCTCATCCAGCGCGATCTGGATCGCCTCGGCCATGTATGGGACGTCCGAGCGCGAGCCGTCCTCGGGTGAGAACTCGACATCCTCCGTGTAGGAGCGGGCGTGGGCGACCGCGGCGCGCACCTGGCCCTTGACATCCTCGCGCGTGGTCTGCAGCTTGCGCTCGATATGAATGTCGGAGGTCGCGATGAATGTGTGAATGCGCGGACGCTCGGAGTCCCTGACCGCCTCCCAGGCCGCGTCGATGTCCTGCATGGAGGTACGGGCCAGAGCGCAGATGACAGGGCCTTCGACCTCGCGAGCGATCGCCTGCACCGACTCGAAGTCGCCAGGCGAGGTGATCGGAAAGCCCGCCTCGATAATGTCCACGCCCAGGCGCGCCAGCTGGTGAGCGATCTCAAGCTTCTCCTGCTTGTTCAGGGAGATTCCCGGCGACTGCTCGCCGTCGCGCAGAGTCGTGTCGAACACCCTCACGCGGTCGCGCTCGTCCTTCTCGTCCCTCACGGGGGACGCCTCGACGCCCATGGGTTTGCTCTTACTTCCAACGGCTGGCGCTTCAGCGCCCATGGGACCGGCTTGGGGTCTAGCTTGCTCGCTCATGTCGTCCTCGCTTCTCCAGTTCTCTCGCTTTGACGCTTCTCCTTGGTTTGCGGCTACGCGGCCGCCACGCGCTATTCCCCCCGAGGGGGGAGCAGCAGGAGAAGCGACAGGGAGAACTGGTACGACATGTAAAGCGCAGGTTAGCACCGAGCGCTCCGGCAAACCAGCTCAGAGGGCTCGAAGCCGCTCAATGCAACGACGCAATGTGTTCGGCAGGAGAGGGCAAGTGCCTCTCAACGAACGTCGCGGCACATTCGCTGTCTCCGTTCAGGTCCACCAACACAAGCCACGGCGCGATTCGCGCTGCCGCATCGTATCCGGCGAGCTTGTTCAAAAGTGCCGGCTTGCCATTCTTGATGTGGATCGGCCCGACATCGTGTCCGACCTCTCTGAGAAGGCGACGAACGACGGCGTCGTCGACCGGACCCTCAACCACTCCGGAGACGACCACGCTCATTCGCCGGGAAACAAGGCAAGCTGCTGGGCACGGGACGGACGCGTCCTAGGCATCACGGCTTCCCCCATGCTCAGCCCGCCCTCGAGGAGCGCCGGAATCTCGCCAAATGCCGCCGCGGGACGCACGACCGTCCCCTCGGAGCTTGGGAGCAGCAGGAAGACCTCGTTTAGCCCGATACCGGGATCCTGCAGCAGATCGCTGGACTGCGTGCTGACCACCACTTGTCGCCCCGTCGTTCTCAACATTCTGCTCAGCATCGGCGGTATGTAGCGCACGACCTCGGGGTGAAGCGAAAGCTCGGGCTCCTCCAAGAGCAGTGGACCTGTACCGTCCAGCACCGCCCAGAGCAAGCCCAGAAGCCGCAGCGTGCCATCGGAGAAATCGCTCTCCGACTGCCACTTGCCATGAGGACGCCAATGCTCGTACTTGCCGCGCAGATGATGCGCACCACGAGCATCCTGACTGAGCTCAAGCTCCTTCAACTGCGGCACAGCGAAACGCAGCCCCTCAAGGATACGACGCAGCCTCACGCGGCGCCTTGCCTCGGAAGTTTCGGCAATCTGCTCGAGGAAATCGCCACCAAATGGGTCATTCTTCTTGCCAACGGAACGATCCGGCTCTCGGATGAGCTGCGGAACGATGTGCTGGTAGCGAACGCCCCGAAGAAAGTCTGCGATTGCACGAAAATCGCGATTGACGTTGACTTGCTCTAGAAACGTCTGACTCAATCGAGCTCGATCGTCCCTGTCGGCTAGGTCTGGCCGCTCGAGACGGACCTCCCCGTCCTGGACCACCCGCTCCCGCTTCAGGATCGGGACACTCTGGGGAGTCTGGCTGAAACTGAGCTCATACTGCCAGACCGGCTTGCCCACACTGGAACCAAGATGGATTGTCAGCTCAATATCGGATTTGCCGCGCGCCGCAAGACAGCGAAGCGACGAGACTCCCCCACGCCGCTCAACGGCATCCTCAAAACCTCCTCCAACCGCGACGATGTCGTGAAGGAAGCGGATCGCATCGAGCAAGTTAGACTTGCCGGCAGCGTTGGCGCCTACTAGGAACGTCCGTGGCTCTAGGTCCAACTCAGCTTGGCGGAAGTTGCGCCAGTTGCGGAGTTCGAGGCGCGTTAGCCGCAATGGGTACTGATTGCTTGCCATCTCTGACTCGACATCCTTGCACGCCGAGACAACGGCCATCGGCCAAGGTGAGGCTGAACCTCTACGGCACCAGCACGACCTTGCCGACATTGCGCCGCTGCGTGAGCATGTCATGCGCGTCGCCGGCCTGCTCGAAGCTGAAGGAGCCCGCGATCAGCGGCTCGATCGTGCCGTCGTCGAGTAGCTCGCGCAAGGGGTCGATCCACGGTTCGAGTGTCTCGCGGTCCTTCCACAGCGTGAGCATGTTCAGGCCGATGACGGCCTTCGATTCGGACATCTGCTTGATCAGCGAGAAGCGCGGCATGCGCACGACGGTGCGCAGCGCCGAGACGAGGTTGCGTTTGGCTCCGGAGACGACCGCGGAGGCGCCGAAGCCGATCAGACGGCCGCCGGGACGCAGAAGGTCGTAGCTCGTACGCAAGCTGTGGCCGCCGATCGGGTCGAGGATCACGTCGAAGCGCGGCATCTCGCCCTTGACGGCTGCCTGCTTGTAGTCGAGCGCGTGGTCGACGCCGAGCTCGCGAATACGCTCGTGCTTGCCGGGGGAAGCGGTGCCGTAGATCTCGGCTGCGCCGAAGCGACGTGCGAGTTGGGTCGCCGCGACGCCAACGCCCCCACCGGCGGAGTGGATCAGGACGCGCTCGCCGGGCTGGAGCGAGCCGTAGCCGACGAGCGCCGCCCACGCGGTGGCGTAGTTGACGGGGATCGCGGCGCCCTGCTCGAAGGTGAGCCGCTCGGGCAGCTCGACGCAGTTGCGCTCGGGGACCGTCACCTGCGAGGCGTAGCCGCCGAACTTGGTGCCGGCGAGGACGCGCTGTCCGTGCGTGAACTCCTCGACGCCTTCGCCCAGCCCGACGACGGTGCCCGCGACCTCGTAGCCGACGATGCACGGTGGCTTGGGCGCGTCGGGGTAGACACCGATGCGCGCCATCACGTCCGCGAAGTTGACGCCGCTGGCGGCGACGTCGATGCGCACCCAGCCCGGTCGCAGAGCGGGGTCGGCGCGTTCGGCGACCTTCAGGACCTCGGGACCGCCGTGCTTGGTGATTTCAACCGCCTGCATCGCAGGGATGAGACTACTCGATTAGTTGGGATCGTGTCATTCCCGCCAACCCAGCCTGCGGGCCGATGAATCTCGTCCACCCCTCCTACCCCTTGCGGGCCTCCCAGAAGATCTCGTACTGGGTGTCTCGCGGTCGCCCGACTTTCCCGCTACCTCGGAAGGTGTTGGCGAGGGTCATTCCGAGCGATGCGTAGATGTCCTTGAGTTCGTCCACCGTGTAGAGACGCGAGCTATATGGGATCGGGTCGAGCTTCTCGAAGACCTCTCCGATCCAGATCGAGGCGGCTGTGCCTTCCATGCGACGCCTCTTACCGTTCCAGCGATGGTCGGTCAGTTCGACTGCCTCAGTGCCCATGATCCAGGTCTTCTCCGGCAGGTGCTTTTCCGCGAACATCACGTTGGGGGTCTGTCCCAGGTGGCGGCCTGAGGCCCGCAGGGCGCGAGAGATCACTTCGAAGGTCCGCAGATTCTCGGCATCGGACTCGAAATAGCCGATCCCGCCGTCGTTGAGCGTGACCAGGAGGTCGAACTCGTCGCGCAGATCCAGCTCGCGAAGATCCGCTTGGACGAACTCGGCGTTCAGCGACTGCTCCTCGGCCGCTTCCCGTGCGACCTTGACGTTTGCCTCCAACAGCTCCACGCCGACGACCGAGAATCCCCTGCGCGCCAACTCGAGCGAGTGCCGGCCGGTCCCGCAGCCGAGGTCGAGAATCCGCTCGCCGCCGACCGGTTTCAGCATTGTGAGGAGGCGGTCTACTTCGGAGACGGTCTTATCTGCCCACGGCAGCTTGTCCATCTCCGGCGGATAGGCGGAGCGGTACCAATCCTCCTGAATTTCAAGCTCGGCCATGAGCGACAAACTTTATTCAAATTGCCAGATCGATGTCAACTGGTCCGACTTCCCAAAAGCAACCGCCGCCGATCCGGTCAGCTCAATACGACCGCCCACCCGGCCACGAAGCCCTCGGAGGCAACGATCTCATCGACGACCTCGGCTGGGACGGGCACGTCGGTCGTGACGACCATCGCGGCGAGTCGCTGCTCGTCGCGATCGGCGGTATGGCCGACCGCGGCGGAGGAGATGTTGATGCCGTGGGTGCCGAAGATCGTGCCGACGCGGCCGATCATGCCGGGGAGGTCGGCGTAGCGAAACACACACACGTGCTGGGTCAGCTCGATCGTAAGGCGCCGACCTTGGACCTCGACGAGGTGAGGGACGCGGGCGGGGCCGATGCCGGTGCCCGCGACCGCCACGCGCTCGCCGCCGGCGACGACCGTGACGCGGATCAGCTCGTTGTAGTCCTGGGCCTCGGAGACGGACTTCTCCTCGACCACGATCCCGCGCTGGTGGGCCATGGCGGGCGCGTTGACGAGGTTGACCTGCTCCTCGGTGCGTCCCTCGAGCGCCCCCGCTATCGCGGCAAGCGTGAGCAGGCGCGTGTCGAAGTCGGCGATGCGGCCCATGAAGGCCGCCTCGATGCGCTCGACCGAGCTGCCCTCGGCGAGCGCCATCGCAAGGCGCCCGAGACGGCGCGCGAGCGGCAGGAACGGCCCGAGCACCTCCATGTCCTCGGCGCCGACGGAGGGGATGTTGACGGCCGTCGAGACAACGCCGCCGGTGAGCGCCGCGACGACCTGCTCGGCGCTCTGAAAGCCGGCGCGGTCGGTGGCCTCGGCGGTGGAGGCGCCGAGATGCGGAGTGACGACGACGTTGGGGTAGCCGTGGAACAGCGGATACTCGACGATCGGCTCGGAGGGGAACACGTCGAGCGCGGCCCCGGCGACCTTGCCGGAGTCGAGCGCGTCCTTGAGCGCCGCGTCGTCGATCAGGCCGCCGCGGGCGACGTTGAGGACGCGCACGCCGTCGCGCATCTTGGCGAACTGCTCCGCGTTCATCCAACCTTCGGTCTCGGGAGTCTTGGGCAGGTGGATCGTGATGAAGTCGGCCTGCTCGCACACCTCGTCGGAGCTCTGAGCCTTCTCGACGCCAAGCTCGCGGTAGCGCTCGGCGGAGACGAACGGGTCGAAGGCGAGCACCCGCATCCCAAAGCCCTTCGCCCGCTGCGCCACGAGCTGGCCGATGCGTCCGAAGCCGACGATGCCGAGCGTCTTCTCATACAGCTCGACGCCGGAGAACTTCGAGCGCTCCCACTTGCCGCTCGTGAGCGAGGCGTGCGCCTGGGGGATGTTGCGCGCGAGCGCGAGCAGCAGGGCCATCGTGTGCTCGGCGGCGGTCACGACGTTCGACTGCGGCGCGTTTGCGACGACGATCCCACGGTTTGTGGCCGCCTCGACGTCGACGTTGTCGACACCCACGCCGGCGCGCCCGATCACGCGCAGGTTGGTGGCCAGTCCGATCAGCTCGGCAGTCATCTTCGTGGCCGAGCGGATCAGGATGCCGTGGTAGGCGTCGATCCGCTCGACGAGCTGCTCGTCCGTCCAGTCGATGCCGAGGTCGACGTCGAAGTGCTCTTCGAGCAAGCGCACGCCGGAGTCGCCGACCTTCTCCTTGACGAGCACCTTCAACCGTTCGTCGCCGCTCATCGGTGCGTCCTCCGGGGATGTATATGTATCGTTTTTATTGAATTTGCCATAGTGGCTACATTATGTATTCACTATTGTGAATCTCGTAAAATCGAACATCACCCACGCTGGTTCACGCGAGCATCCTGTCAACCACCCAGTCGATACACGCGGTGAGGGCACGCACGTCGCTGGGCTCGACCGCGGGGAACATGCCGATCCGCAGCTGGTTGCGCCCCAGCTTGCGGTAGGGCTCGACGTCGACGATCCCGTTCGCGCGCAGAGTCGAGGCGAGTAGCGCCGCGTCGACCGTCTCGTCGAAGTCGATCGTGCCGACCACGAGCGAGCGGTTGGCGGGCGCCGCGACGAACGGTGTCGCGACGTGAGAGCGCTCGGCCCACTCGTACAGGTGCGAGGAGGAGACGGTCGTGCGCGACACGCACCAATCGAGCCCGCCGCCGTCGAGCATCCAGCGGATCTGCTCGGCAAGCAGGAACAGGGTCGCCACCGCCGGGGTGTTGTAGGTCTGGTCCTTCGCCGAGTTCTCGAGCGCGACCGGGAGCGAGAGCGACGCGGGCGTAAAGCGTCCGGAGGCGCCGATCCGCGAAATCCGCTCCAACGCAGCGGGGCTGAGCAGCACAGCCCAGAGCCCCCCATCCCCTGCAAAGCTCTTCTGCGGAGCGAAGTAGTAGGCGTCGGCCTGGAACACATCGACGGGCAGCCCGCCGGCGCCGGAGGTGGCGTCGATCAAGACGAGCGCCTCGCCCGCGCGCGTGGGGCGAACGATCGGGACCATCACACCAGTCGAGGTCTCGTTGTGGGCCCATGCGATCGCGTCGACCTCACCGCCGGCCCCGGCGAGTGCCGCTTCGAGCTCCTGCTCACCCGGAGCGCCGCCCGGCTCGGCCTTGATGACGATCGGATCCTCGAGAAACGGCGCATCGCCCGTGACGGTCGCGAACTTCTGCGAGAACTCGCCGAAGCTGAGGTGAAGCGCGCGGCGCTCGATCAGGCCAAAGGCGGCGGCGTCCCAGAAGGCGGTCGCGCCGCCGTTGCCGAGCGCGACCTCATAGCCCTCGGGCAGCGAGAACAGCTCGCGCAGGCCGGCGCGGATCTCGGCGACGAGTGCCTTGACCGGCTGCTGGCGGTGTGAGGTGCCCATCAGCGCGGCGCCATCGGTTACCAGGCGTTGCAGGGCCTCGGGACGAACCTTCGAGGGACCGCAGCCGAAGCGCCCGTCGGCGGGCTTGAGCGCGTCGGGGATGACGAGCTTAGTGGCGGTGTCTGTCGTCTGGGACGTCGGCGTCATTGGGCTTCCTCGCGGAATGTCGATGATCGAAGGATGCCCAGGCGCGCGGCTCAATGCCTCGCCGCTCCCCGGTGGTTATCTCCACCTGAAGCGCCAGTCGCAACGAGGAAGGCGAGTGTAGCGAACCTCAGAACGACGTTTTGATCCAGGCCATGTGCGAGCGCAGCTCGCCGCCTACGTGCTCGACCTGCGTGTCGGCCTGCTCGGCGCGCATGCGCTTGAAGCTCTCCTGGCCCGCGCGGTTCTCGGCGATCCACTCGCGCGCGAAGTCGCCGTCCTGGATCTCCTTGAGGATCTGGCGCATCGCCGCGCGCGTGTCCTCGGTGATGACGCGCTTGCCGCGCGTATAGTCGCCGTACTCGGCGGTGTTGGAGATCGAGTAGCGCATTCCGGCGAGGCCCTTCTCGTACATGAGGTCGACGATCAGCTTGAGCTCGTGCATGCACTCAAAGTAGGCCATCTCGGGGTCGTAGCCGGCGTCCACCAGCGTCTGGAAGCCGGCCTGGACCAGCTCGGAGGCGCCGCCGCACAACACGGCCTGCTCGCCGAACAGATCGGTCTCGGTCTCGTCCTTGAAGGTGGTCTCGATCACGCCGCCGCGCGTGCAGCCGATGCCCTTGGCGTAGGCGAGCGCGAGCTTGCGCGCGTTGCCGGTGGCGTCCTGGGCGATCGCGATCAGCCCGGGCACGCCGCTGCCCTCGGTGAACTGGCGGCGCACAAGGTGGCCCGGGCCCTTGGGGGCGACCATCGCGACGTCGACGCCGGGCGGCGGGGAGACCTCGCCGTAGTGGATCGAGAAGCCGTGGCCGAACAGCAGCGCATTGCCCTCCGCGATGCCGTCGCTTATCTCCTCCCACACCTGACGGTGAAGCTCGTCGGGCACGAGCATCATTACGAGGTCGCCGCGCGAGGCCGCCTCGACGGGCGAGAGCACCTCCAGGCCTTCGCCGCGGGCCTTCCCCACCGAGGCGGAGTCCGCGCGCAGACCGACCACGACGCTGACGCCGGAGTCCTTCAGGTTGAGCGCGTGGGCGTGGCCCTGGGAGCCGTAGCCGATGATCGCGACGGTCGAGCCGCCGCGCCCCCCGGACGGGGGGTCAAGGAGCGTGAGGTCTGCATCGTCGTCATAGAGCATGGTCGCGCAGGGTATCCGATTACGCCGTCCCTACCCCCATGAAGGTGCGCATCGGTATCTCGAGCGAGCCGTCCTTGGCGGTGTAGGGCGCGAAACGCGCGGCGAGGCTCCCGCGGATCTCCGCGATCTCGGACTCGGGGCGCGCGAGCACGGCGTCGTGGAAGGTGCGGGCGATGTCGAGCGTGGTCTCCCAGAACTCGTCGAAGCTCGCCGCTCGCTGGACCAGGTCGAGCCGCTCGACCCAGACCTCGTCGAAGCCGGCGTCTTCGAGCAGATCCCTGACGCGCTGCTTCTCGCCGAGCGCGAACGGCCCCGGCGTGCCCGGCTGAGGCGGCTGTATGAGGCCACGCTCGAGCAGCTCGGTGGCCGGCAGCAGCGCCCACGGGTTGTGCTCGATCGCGTCCCACACCGCCAGCGCGACATGGCCCTCGGGCCGCAATACCCGTCGCGCTTCGCGCAGCGCGGCGAGCGGGTCGACCATCAGCATGTAGCCCCAGCGGCACAGCACGGCATCGACGCTTGCCACCGCAAGGTCGATCCATTCGGCGTTGAGCACCTGAAACTCGACGTTCGTGAGGCTGAGTTCGCCGGCTCGTTTGCGCGCGCCGTCGAGCATCGCGTCGGCCTGATCGCTCGTGATCAGCCCGCCGACGGGCGCGACGAGTTCGGCGGCGAGAAAGCCCGTCTCGCCGAGTCCGGCGGCCAGCTCGAGCACACGCTGGCCGGGCTGGGGGTCGACGGCGTCGATCATCCAGTGCGACACCGGAGCGGACAGTTCGCGCAGCGTCGCCTGGCGCGCGACCCAGCCGGAGGCGGCCTCTTCCCAATGGGTGAGGCTCGCGTCGCGGTGCTCGCGCGCGGCGTCCTTGTCGCGACCTTCCTCGGGTTGAACGGTGCTCATAGCAAGATCCCTTTACAGCTCCCTGCGAAGAAGCTTGCCAGACGCGGTGCGCGGGAGCGGCCCCGAGGCGAACTGGACCCGCTTGGGAACCTTGAAGGGGGCAAGCCGCGCCGAGCAGTGCTCGCGCAGCGCGCCCTCCCCCACGCTCCCCTCGGGCGCCGTCACGACGATCGCCGTGACGGCCTCGCCCCAGTGCGCATCCTCGCGCCCGACGACCGCCGCTTCGAGCACGCCGGGGAACGCTTCGAGCACCTCCTCGACCTCGTTCGGCGAGACGTTCTCGCCGCCGCTGACGATCGTGTCGGCCTTGCGCCCGCTCACGTGCAGGAAGCCGCGATCGTCGATCCAGCCGAGATCGCCGGTGTGCAGGCGAGCGTCGCTGTCGTGCGAGGCGGGCGCGACGGTCGGGCCGCCAACGAGTATCTCCCCGTCCCCCGCGAGCGCTACCCGGGTGCAGAACAGGGACGGGCCGCCGGTGGTGACCTGGGAGGAGGCCTCGGTGAGCCCATAGGTCGCGAGCACCGGGACCCCGGCATCGCGCGCTCGCTCGACGAGCGCGGGGGGAACCGGACCGCCGCCGGTGAGCGCGAAGCGCAAGTGCGGCGGGGGGGGGCGGGCCGCGCCGGGGCGGCTTCGGCCGGCGGGGGGGGGGGGGCGGCGCG
>CAAGKR010291487.1_pt1 | contig 54868 bp, 42 predicted proteins | sample 2556971 | NCBI WGS metagenome assembly CAAGKR01 (sample SAMEA5207829, study PRJEB30636) | soil metagenome | biome: forest; feature: boreal; material: soil | place: USA | collected 2011-09 | depth 1 m | reverse complement strand
CAGCGTCTTACCTACCTGCCCGAAGCCAATGATTGAGATCCTCATATGAATTCCTCCTTTTAGGTTTGTTCCGAATTCCAGTACGCTGGATCATTATCTTCGTCCGGTGACCGTCGCCGCCGTTTTACCTCAACAATAAGAAGGTCGTTTCGATCAGAGCGTCTTTCATGCACAACGATGTCGGGGAACACCGAAACCGAGTAGTACCCCTCAGTTTCGTCAACGCTTCGACGCGCGGCTTTCACAACTTCGACGAACTGCTCGTCCTCGAATGCAAGCGCCTTCGGGTCGGCTTCATGGAGGTTGTATTCACAATCGACCACAATTGCGCTGGAAGGCGCAACAATGCCGGATTCGGCAAGCGCTTGCTCCAGGCACACAGCCAACCTATGGGTGATCGCTCGCTCACCCATCTTTTCAGGGAGCATCTCTCCGACGGAAAGGGTGCCATCGAGCATGGTGCGGTCACGGCTTGGGTTGAACGAGCGAACGGCGCAATCGAGGCAAGCTCTGGCAATTCTCCCATTTTGTATTGAGGAGTCGGGCATGACCGAGACTAGCTCGACCTTTGCCGCTCGCGCAACTCAACCAATTCAGCGGTTAATCGACCGGGCTTTACCCATGGCGGAAGACGGTAAATTTACCGAAATATTTGCCACGGATTTGCCAGCGGCTTGTTTTTAGATTGATTTCGTTAGTACTCGTTCTATCTTGTTCTCTGTTCTAAGTCATTCGTAACAACTCAAAAGCACGTTCAATGAAGCTTTTAGGTTGTTGGGCCTGAGAGGTTCGAATCCCTCCCTCTCCGCCATTTCCCGGCTAAAGTCCTAAGCTCGGACGCTTTTCGGCGGGGTCGGGCCCAAGCGGTGGTAATGCCAGCGTCCGCCTTAATGCACGTTTCTAAGCCAATGAAGCCAATCTAGCGGTTCCTGATTGCTCAGGAACGCAATCACGCGCAGCGGCAAGGGTCGCAGCCAGATGACATATCCCGGGACGATCCACAGGCTGGGCGTGAGATAGGACAACCATGCCGAACATTTCCCAAGCCTGAGGGCTATATCGGGAGCCGCCTCGATCAGCCATGAGAGCGAAAGGATTATTGCAAGGTAACAGAATCCAACACTTCGCGCCGCATCAAATACGAGCATTGAGGACGCAATGGAGCCCGAAAGGACGACTACGAAGATCAAGACCTCGTGGCCGTGCTTGAGCTTGGACCGACTTACGGCACCGGCGACGATGACAATCCACGTCCAGCGGAATCCCATGAAGACGTTGGCCAGCCACACGCCCCAGCTCATGCTAAAGGGGTGCAGCGAATACATGGTCTCTACAAATTCGCCGTAAATCTTCGGCTCGGCGATTCCCGGCCCTATCCAGCCGATCGTCAGCGCCCGGCGAATCACCAGGCAAAATCCCAACCCAAGAATAACGGAGCGCGATGCGTTCCTTAGCCACGGACCTTCCCCGCTGACGGGCGCGCTGTAATGCCAAAGGAATACGAAGGGAAGCTCCAGGATGAAGCGCTCGTCCGTCAGCATGCCTGCGGCCACGATTGCCCCGACAAGCCAGGACCGGCGCGTCAACAGGAGGCAGGCCGCAAGCAAGTGAGCGACGCTGTCAGGATATCCCAGCATGCAATCGGGCCACGTCACCGCGTAGGATGTGGCCACCAGCATCGTCGCGATGATTGCCATCCTCCATCCATGCCTTTCGCTCATCACAAAACAGATCACTGACAGAAATGCTATGGTGGCGATGTACGGCAGCGCGAGGGCCACATAGAGCCTCGCTCCCAAGAGCCACGCGACGGTCGGGACGAACACGCGATATACAAGAAAAGGCGACCCGGTGATCGCCCGCGTGAGGGGATTGGCGCATTGCTGCACAAATTCGCCAGCGCGGGAACTGAAGATCTGCGAGAGTTCGAAATAGTGCAGCGACGGTGCAGCGCAGAACAATGCCAGCCCCCATGCCATCAATGCTATGAGCACCGATCGGCCCAAGGACCGATGCCATTTCGGCCCTGCGGTTTCGAACTCGAGGCTACCGGTGGGCATGTGCTTTGTAACACATTGCGGTTCCAATACCGTTTCAAGCTAAGACGCGAACACGCACACCCCTTTGGCTGTCGGACTCGAGGTTTGATGGCCATTTCGAGGTGGCGACCTCTCCACAATTTCGATTCAGAACCGGTTTGAGTGAATCCTCCAGCTGAGATTTGAGACCGGGATTATCCGTTTGGGAACTGAGTTTTTGGGTCTTTCGAGTTGAACTGGGTCAGGGACAGCGGCAGCGGCCTTGATACTTCCGGCTCGGTCGTCGCCGATTTCAGCTGGTCGCTGCCCGGGGCCTCGGAATCCGTTGCCGACGGCGGCACGACCCTCTCCCTGCTGGGCGGGGCGCTTGCCGGCCTCGCGTTGCTCAGCCGAAGGTTCGCCTCGTGAGGGGCGAGCCAAGCCTTACGCGAGATTTTTCCCGGCCTGGTCAGGGCACCCCCTCCTGGAATCCTGGACGATCCGCGGAATCCTTAGCGTGGTGGCATCGGCGCGACAAGAAAGCTGCATTTGTCTTCACCTTTTTGCATCTGTTTGCTTCTATTTTATTATTATAACATATTAATCCTCAACTAAGTCCGCGTTTTCGAATGACCTAGCTTCAAGGTGGCGATGGGTTTGAATCCCTCCCTCTCCGCCAAATTCTCGTTCCACACCACAATGCAAAAGCGAACAGAATTGGCGGCCTACAAACCTTTCCTGTGGTTTCCAATCGGCCTCACCGCCGTCTTCTCAGTTCTCGAGCTGGTAAATATTCTAAACCATCCAATGTGGCGAGATGAGCTCCAAGTCTGGATGATAGCTCGGCACAGCCATTCGATCGCAGAACTAATCTCCCTCAAGAAATACGAGGGGCATCCAGATGCCTGGTTCCTCGCCGTCTACTTAATAACGAGACTCACAAGCCATCCGATTTGGATGCAAATTTTTAGCGCTTTCGTGGCAAGCATCACTACGTATGTGATAGCACGCTACTCTCCGTTCACACGAATCCAAAAAATATTAATTGTCTTCGGATATTTCCTTTTTTTTGAGTATGCGACCATCAGCCGGGAATATGTTTTGGCAGTTCTTGCGCTATTTACTTTCTGCGCTGTGTTCCGGGCAGGCCTCGGAAAGAACTATCTGTTGTTAGCCCTTCTTCTTGGATTCTTCTGTCAAACCAGCATCTATAGCGTACTCATCACGCTGGCCCTTATTGCAGCGCTGTTAGTCGAAGTCATTCAGACGCCGTCCTGCCGGCACTCGCTCGTTTCGAAATGGCCGCAACTCGCGCTAGCCATGGCAATTGTTACGACTTCAGTCTGCGCGGCACTCCTTCATATCCATCCACCTCCGGATGAAGGATACATCACCCGTTTTAACCACAGCATTAAAGGGCTTTCCAGAACCTTAAGCATGTTTTGGACGAGCTTTATTCCGATTCCGGATATAACCCGTGCATTTCACAGTTCGAATATAATTCAATATGCCGGATTGTTTTCTGCCACTGAGCAGGTTCGTTTTATGGCGTTCATCGGAGTAATCATATTTTGCTTTTCTGCTTTGTTTTTCATCCACAAACCAGTGGTGTTGTTCGCTTATGTTTGCGGTGAGATAGGATTACTCTGCTTCAAACAGGTGGTATACCTTGGTGCTGTTTGGCACGATGGATTTGCCTTCATCCTATTCCTGGCGTGCCTATGGTTGGCTTCTGCCTTTCCAGAAAAACGATTTCCGATAAATGGCGTCGAACGAGCCAGCAGTTGGTTTGCGCCATTCCAGTCCGGCGTTTTGTATTTCCTTCTCGCTGTACAAGCCGGTGCGGGCGTTGCTGTAAGTGTCGCTGCCTTAAAGATACCCTTCTCGCAATCCCGGGCGGCGGCAGAATTTATTCGCGCCAATAAAATGGATCGATGGACCATCATAGGCGATCGAGATTTCAGCGTGTCTCCGATCGCCGGTTACTTGGATCGCGAAATTTATTATGTAGCCGGGAATCGTTTTGGGAGTTTCATCATTTGGGACAAGAAGCGCATCGGTGATGCGTCAGGTTCAGTGATGCCGTTCGCTGTCAAGACTGCTACCGAATTACATCAAAAGGTCCTAGTTATATTGAGCTATCCCGCTGCCACGGTCGGGCAAGGTGTGACGGAGATCGCATTTTTTGACGGAGCCATTGAACAAAGGGAAAATTATTATTTATATGTCGTCCAGCCGGTTTATAATTCGGGTTCCAAAACGGATGATCTGACAGGTGCAAACTGAGCCGTCGCGACGCAAATCTCGGCTACAAACCGGCAATTTAATGCGCACCAATTGTGTCCCAGCCGGATTGGAAATACCAAAAAAATCCCCACGCCGAAGCGTGAGGATAATTGAAAGCGTTGTCGGCTCGCTCTGAAGAGCGGAAATTTCAGACCTACATGCGCCTATGCTAATCGGCTTAGGCCCATGCCGTGGCGTTGCCGCGCAAGAACAACCTACAAGCCCCCAACGCAAACAGTGCGCCGAAGACCAGCTCAAGTGTGCCGGATGCGTCTGGAACCCCCGAGCCTTGAGTCCAAGTTCCCGTAGGATCTCCAGATTTGTCAAATAATGTACCGATAGTCCCCACGTTTTCTCCTTCAAAGAAAAAGTCAGCACTCCCTGTGGAGTTAACGCCAATTGGACTGCCAATTTCAAAATACCAGTCATTGGCTCCGAATGTGCCCTGCTCAATGATCGAGCTATTTTCAATGGTTAGGGGAAGGCCTTGACCCTGACCGCCCGTGGCGGAGTCCACCAAATTCCAACCACTGATCCCATCCCCCGACCACGTAACAGTGCTTCCGTCGAGGGCGGTGTTGCCGTCGGTCGCTGAGAAGGTATAGGTCCCGTCAGCAACGTCGTTTGCACGCGCAAGATCGCCTGTGGCGACAACTAATGCGGCAGACGCGGTCCAAAGGCTCAATTTCAATAGGTTCATCTGTTTCATGTTGTTTGAATCGATTCGTTGAATTGCGGAATAATCCCGAAGTGAGGACTCGAAGCCCTCACCATTTATCGCTGGATGCCCTAATCCCCTGCCGTATTCATGCCAATCTTATGCGTTAAGAAACAAATATTTCCTAACACGTTGTATATATGCGTCTTATTATCCCATAAAAATTTAGATTACCCGTAGCCGGTTTTACTAAACGTAAACAAAACCAAAGCTCTAAATCGAGGGTTCAAAGCTACATGTTTGCAGGTGTTTGCTAACTCCTTGCAGCGTAATAAATAAAATTTCTGCCAGACGCCGTTTTAAACCAAAATCCAAACCGTAAAGAATGCCGACAATTCGTCGCAGGAAATCAGCTCAATGTCTGGCGCCCCCTGCCCGCCGGCCAACGACCAGCCGTGGGCGGAGCACCCCCATTTTTAGGAAGCAGACGAACCGTTCGGACCGGCACCTGCGGCAATCCTGGTCGCTCCTGTCCGTGAATCCTGACGGCGCAAGCAGGTGCGCCGAGCTCATTCCCTGCCGCCTTCACCACGCGGCAGGTGCCTAACACCGCCGCTCAGATATTGGCGCCGCAATCACTGAGATCGCCTCCGAGGCGGTAAGTGGTGAGCAGGTTATTTACCCGATGGGCAATTTCTCTCGCCTGTTCAATGTCAGCGGGCAGCTCTGAAGGGGATCCCAACCTTTTCTCGATCGTCTTCAACTCGTCGATCTTCATCTCGATCTCTCGACGCAGAGCGATCTGAAAGGGCGATCTCGTGCGCCCGTCGGTTGAATCCTCGCCCAATTCAGCGGTCATGAATCCGACCAAGGATTCCGCGCCGGGAACGACGCCGAAGCCGGTCGGATGGACCGCTGCTTGTTGGTGGTTATGGAAACAAATAGCCGAAACGACCCGCATAGGGGCCATTTGACAGCCAAAAGCCATAAAGTGAGCGAAAACATGAATATTGACTAATCGTCATTTTATGACGGTCGGTCTATTATAATTATTGCTACAATCCTATAGGTCTAATTACTAGTCTATTGACCCATTCTTTCTTGTCAAAATAGGCCCAACCAATTGTAAATAATTGACGGTCAGTCGGATTTTCAGTTCATAAGACACGTGGCACGCTCGGCTTGGAAGCAACAGGAGATTACGGCGCGTGAGGCTGATTTGCTGCACGTTTCGCGAAGGATCATCCTGGAGCACGGAGTCCAAGGTTTGACCATGGATCGCCTGGCCGCGGCGACGCCCTACTCCAAGGGCACGCTCTACCAGCACTTCACTTCGCGAGAGGACATTCTTGGAGCGCTGTGCATTTCGATGTGCGAACTGCGCCTTGGAATGTTCGAGCGTGCCTCTAAATTTGCAGGAAGCAGCCGGGAGCGGGCTGTTGCGGCGCACAAGGGTCACGGGCTCCTTTTCCAACTGCACCGCGAGCTTTGGGAAGCCGAGCAGCTGATCAGCCAGACTCACCTGCGCGCAAAGCTTTCCCCGGAACACCGGGCATCCTTTGATGCCATCAACGGCAGTTGCCTCAACGCCTACATGGGCATTATCCGCGACGGAATCTCATCCGGGGAACTCAAGCCCCCCTACAGCCTCACTCCCGAGCAGATCCTGATCGGAGTGATGGGCTCGTCGCGCGGCCTTTACGGCATCTGGGCCTCGGATTCTCCGGTGCAATCCTGGGTCAACGACTCCACCGACCTTCACTTCAAGCTGGTGAACGCACTCTACGATGGGTACGGATGGCGGCCATTCTCGTACGAATGGGACTATGCCAAGACCGCCGAACGGATCCAGGCAGAGGTATTTCCTCGGGAATTTCAGCTCCTAAACGCGTTCAAGGCAAAGGTGGCCGGTGAACGGTCGACGGTCTGACGGCCAATTCAGTTCCTTCTTCGGCCGGGCCATGCCTGCGGCCGCTTCCAGAACTCGTCGACGCGCCCTCCATAGTAAGCGTCCAGGACACGGTCCATGACGATTGAGGTCCGCCGGGCCGTAACCCCAGTGCTCGGGCATTTGCCGTGGCCCAATAGGTCATCGACGGCGCTTTGTATGAGCGGCTGGCCGACATGGGGCGGATACGGGAGATCGAACAAATGCACGCCAGACGCGTCCTCGAGCTTCACCGGTTTCGAGGTGAACATCGGGAACGTGATCTCCCCGCCGGTCCCGGAAAGGCGCATCGTATCGTCGCTGACGGTACTCGCGAAATTCCACGACATGGACCCGGGAACGCCGGCCGCACGGAACGTCAGGGCAACGTTGTCCTCAACGTCGAAGTCGGAAGCCTGGTTAGACGCAGTCCCGGCCACCTCTCCCAGCGGACCCAGCAGGAAGTCGAGAAGGTCGAGCGCATGCGAGCCCACGTCGAGAAAATGGCCGGCTCCCGCCAGGACCACGTCGGTGCGCCACATTCCACCCTTTCGGTGGTGGGGCTCGCAAAGCCGATAGGTGACCCCTGTCAGCCGCCCGATCGAGCCCGCCTCGAGCAACGCGGCCACCTTCATGAAGCAGGGAAGGCGCCGGCGGTAGTAGGCGACAAAGAGAGGCAGCCCCGCCCGCTCGAACGCCTCGACCATCCGGTCGCACTCAGGGGCATGACGCGCCATCGGCTTTTCGACGTAGGCCGGCTTGCCGGCCGCCGCGACCTTGAGCGCGTAGTCCGCATGGGAGCCCGGCGGGGTGGCGATGTAAACGGCGTCTACCTCCGTGTCGGCGATGAGTGCAGCCGCGTCGTCATACCACCGGGCGACCTTGTGCCTTTTCGCGTAATCGGCCGCGAGCGCGCCATTGCGACGCATCACCGCGACCAGCTGGGAGCCATCGGCAAGCGCGAAACCGGGCCCGCTCTTCACTTCGGTCACGTCACCGCATCCGATAATGCCCCAGCGAATCATGCCGCGGCCCGCGAAATGTCCGTGGATCGCCATTGTGTCCGGGTACAGGAATGGTGCGCGCGATGAATTTGCGCGCATATTCTCGCCTCAGTGAGTCGCCTCCTGGACGCGGATGCGGCGGTACTCCATCTGGCCCCGGTCGCTTTCAAGCCCGATCGCACCCGAAGGGGGCACCGGCATCGCGTCCACGATCACCTCCCCGTTGCAGGTGCAGTGCGCTAAGCCGCCCCTCACGGTGACGACGATCTCGTTCCAGTCCATGGGTAGGTAGTGGGCCAGCGTCGAAAACGGCCCGGCAATGATGAAGTCGCGGCATTGAAGCTGGGGGTCGCGAATGAAAATGCCACTGTCGGCGTTGGGGCTCGCGCGGAACTCGAGCTTCAGCACGAAATCCCGGGGAAACACCCGCGTCGTCCAGAGCTTCTTCATTTCCTGCCCCTTGTGGGAGGCCGTGACGATGAGCCTCCCGTTTTTCACCACGAACCGACTATCTTCATCGCTCGAGGTCTTGCCGTAGAGGCTCGACCGTCCGACGTAACCCCAGCCGGTCAAGTCGTGGCCGTTGAAGATGCTGACAAACCCGGTCTCGGGGTTGAAGATCTCCGGCCACGCGGGCACAAGGCCCACCGTCTCGAGAACCGGCCGAAGTGCCGCCGCCCATTTCGCGTAGCCGATAAGATTGGGATGCAGCAGGTCGGGCATCTCCTCCTCCTTCGCGTCGCCGTGAACGTTCGCGAAGAGTGACCACGTGTCGAGGACGGTGACTTGGGGCTGGTCGGCAACGGCGGCCATGTAGAGCGCGTTGATCTGCCGGATCTTCTCCGCCGGCCTCGCCTTCGTGAGAGAGCTCGGGAGCACCTCGCAGAGGACGACGGGCATCGTCGGATTGTGGTCGCGCAGCGCGGAGACGATGAGCCTCAGGTTGCCCGCGATGATTTCCGGCTCCGCATTTTCCTCCAGGTCGTTGGTGCCGATCAGGAGAACGACGCCCCGCGGGTCCAGCGCGATCACGTCCTCCTGGAGACGGATCAGCACGCCGCGGGTCGTGTCGCCGCTGATCCCCCGGTTTGCAATCTTGATTCCAGGGAAACTGCTGCCGACGTCGCCCCACCCCTGCGTGATCGAGTCGCCAAGGAAAACCAGCGCACCCTGGTCCTGCTGCACCTTCGAAGCCCACGACGTCCTGCGCTCCGTCCACGTCTTCTGAAACCAATCATTGCGCCGAATCGGCCCGGCGCCCGGCAGGCCGGCATCGGACGGCGGGATGAGGAACTTGCCGTCAGCGGGAGTGGACTGTGCCACCTCGGGTACGGGAGCGGCCTTGACGGCCGTGTCCGCGCGAAGGCCGGATGAAAGGATCAGCACACCGATGGCGGCTGCAAAAAGACTGGGGCTGCGATGAATCATGGGGTTGGATGGCAAGCATGGCCAAAACCCGAGCCACCTATCAAATGCAAACGAGACAGCCCGCGAAATGCCGGCGTGGGGGACCCGGGCGAAAAGCAGCCCTAAGCAGGGGCGGCCGCCAGTTTCGACGCGATGAACTTCTTGACGTCACCCACGGTCCTGAAGGGGCGAAGCTCCTCGTTGTCTATCGAGATCTGCAGCACGTCCTCGGCAAGAAAAACGATCTCAAGCATCGTCAGCGAATCAATCGCCAGGTCCTCCACCAGGCGGACGCCGTCACCGGCCCGGCTGAGCTTCGCGCGCGCGCCCCGCTCGACATAGTGCTCGATCAGGCCGTGGATAATCGCCGGCAGATGATCGGGGCTGCCCGTTCGCCTGAAGGCGCACGCGGCCTCACGCGTGTCCGGGGAGCACCGTTTGAGGGTGTCCCTGAGGTACGCGTCATCTTGTGCCGTGAATTCCCGTTCGCGTCCAGTGGTACGGTTCGGCGTTTCCGGACCGGGCTCGGTTGCTTGCATCATAAGGCGCCTATAGTCTTTGACTACCGCAAGGGCGATTGGTTCGTTTCGCGCTCCCGAATTATTCACAACGGACATGGTGTGGGTCGGTTTGCTGTAGCAGGCCCCGTTCCCTCGTGACGAAAGGCGCCTAATATTTGGTGAAAATGTTGCCACTATGGGAGATAGACCAGGCAAACGGGTCGGTGGTTTCAGGGTTTTGGACTGGCCGCCCAGTCCTACCCAATATGACAATCGACCCGGCCAATCCCGCCATTTCCCCTCAAAAGGAAAGGGTCACCGAAACGGAGTAAACCTTGCCCCGCCAGTCTCCGTAATTCTGAACTCCCGAGCCTGACAGGTCATTGACATATTTCGGCGGCCCTTCGCCGAAAATGTTGTCGATCCTGAGCTGGCCCCGAAGACCGTAATGGGATGACTTCCAGGGTAGCCAGCGTCCGATGTCGCCCTGCAGGTAAACGTCGTACTGCCAGTACGGGTCGACCTGGTCGCTTCCCTGGGCAGCCCTCTCGTCCTCGGGAAGCACGCGCGCGTGGTAGTAGTGCCCGTCCAGCCCGAAGCTGTAGGCATGGTTGGACCACCCGAGACCAAAGTTCACGCGCTGCCGGAGAATGCCCGGCGTCAACCCGTCGGGATCGTTCAACTCGTCCACCGGGACCGACGTGGGCAGACCCTCGACGGAGTAGCGAACGAAGTAAATCATTCGGCAATAGGCCTCAAGCGTGCCCCCGAAGCAGTCCGTCCAGGCATAATCCAAAGAGGCGTTCCAGTTCTCGGAATGGCGCCACGCGAGGCTGAAGTTGCCCGTCAGTACGGACGTGATTTCGCCCACCGGACCCGGCTCTCCCGGCTGGAGCGGCGCCCGGATGACGCGCTGCGGAAAAAGGCTCTCCACGTCGACAATCTGCTGCGCGCCAAGATAAACCTCCTGGCCGGAGGTAACGGTGTCCTCGTAGTCCACCGTCAGCCTGAAGCGGTGGGTCGTTCCCCTCTGATAAATTAAGCCGAATGTCTGAGTGACCGCGGCCTCAGGATCGAGGTTGGGGTTCGGCGCGTCGCTGGCCAACACCAGCTCGCGCATCTGCAGAACTGGATCCGTGATTTGGGTGGGCGTGACCGCTCCGACACCCGTGGGGCCCGCGGGAATTCGGTCGGTGCTGAAGTTGGGCGGGGGAAACCGGTTGGAGGTCGCGTAGGTCGCGCGAAGGGAAAGGCCGCCGGCAAAGTCGATTTTGACCGCGCCAGTCGGGGCGAGGTTGGCCTCGTTTTGGAGGACCGAGGCCGTGTAGCGCGCGGCCAGGTCGGTCTCAACGTCCTTGATCCAGATCGGGAGCCATCTCGCTGGGATAAGCGGCGCCTGGAGCTCTCCGAACCCGCTTATCCTCTGCAGCGAACGGCCCACCCAGGCGTCGGGCGGCGCTACTTCGGTGCCGTCGCCATAGGTGAGGTTCTCGACATAGTTCTGCAGCCTTGCATAGCGATAGTCGCCGCCGATCGTGACGCCGGCCGTTCCAGTCGGGAGCTTCAGGGTCGTGTTCGTGATTCTCAGGGACGAGTCAAACGTGTCGTAGTCGCCCAGTGTGACAAAGGCGCCCTTCTCGCCGTAAAAAATAAGGGCTTGGTCGTAGAACTGGGCCGGCGGCCCAAAGGCCTGAGTGTCCCTCAGGGGGTTGTAGATACCCTCGTCGACCAGCTGCTGCCAGCGCTTGTTGTCCACAGACTGGATGCCGCGGAAACGGGTGACGTTCAGCCCATATTGAGCGTCCAGCGAGGCCTGCCAGCCCGCAGGCATGCTAAAAAGAAGGCCCGTGACGGCAGAGTAATAGTCGATATGAGCCTCGTCATAGTCCGCACCCAAAAGGGGCGCAGTCTCGTTAAGCGTCACGTCGACATCCTTCTGGAACGGATTGAAGGGCGAAGCTGAAGGAAGGACGAGATTGCCGGCGAACACGCTGGAGCCCGTGTTGTTGACCGTGCGTCCCGCCGTGGCGTCGATACCGACCTGAAGCCAAGGAAAAATGTCGTAGGTCGCGGATCCATAAAAGGAGGCGCTCTTCATTCGCCGGCCGTACGGGTAATCCAGGCTGTTCGGGGAATCGGCGAGTCCAGCCCCAAGAGGAACATAGAGCCCAAGGGCCTGGACTCCCTGCCGGTCGGAGAAGGCGGCAATGCCGCCTGTCCCGTCCGAACCAGGCGTCACGGATGTGATGGGGGCCGTGCCCGGCCCGAAAAGGGGGGAACCGTCGACGCTGGCGACGTTTGGGGTCGCGCGGTACAGATCGGCCTGCGACGTGGGATGGGAGCCAAGGAATGATCGGATGTACCCGAGCTGCGCCTCGGTCGGCGGCGTCACCTGCGTGAATGTCGCGTTGAAGCGCACATGAAGCGCGCCGCCGAGGAGAGTCTCGCCGTGGAGCAGCGACGTCGTCGACTGCGGCGCGTTGAAACGCCCCAATGCATTCGTGTATGTCGTGGTGAGCTCGGTCGTGTTCACGGCCGGGCGAAGGACGACATTGATCACGCCGCCAACGGGACTGCCGCTGTAGAGCGCGGACGCCGAGACGGGAAGAACCTCGACCCGCTCGATGAGGTTGAGGGGGATCACGTTCACATCCGGCTGCGGCGGGCTCGGCAGGCTTCCAATGTTAGGGAGCGCAGTCACGATCTCGGGAAGGCGGCGGCCGTCGACAAGAACGATGGTGGCGTCGGTCCCAAAGCCGCCGAAGTTCAGATTGCTGCTCCCCGATATGAAGCTGGAGACGCTCGCGTTCTGCTCTGGGGGCAGCGTCGTTGCGTCGCTGTCCAGAATCTGCCGCTGCAGGAATTCGTTCAGGTTGACGACGCCGCTCCGCGCGATCTGGTCGCGGGTGAAGACCGTGTAGCCCAAGGCCCCCGTCTCGGTGCGCGGCTGGTCCACGTCGCCAATGGCCGTTCGCGGCGCGGGAATGGGATCGCTTTCGAGGAGCGGGCCCGGAAGCGCCGACTTGGCTTCAACTACGAACGGCTCGAGTGTCGCCGGGTCGGTGGCGACCTTAAGGACGAGCGTCTGCAGTGTCATGAGGCGGCCGGCCACGACATGGATGTCGGCGACGTCGAGGGGCTGGTAGCCGCGCACGGAGGCGGTGAGCCTGTAGGCGCCGGCCCGCAGCGAGTTGAAGGCGAAGTCACCCGATTCGTTCGTGACCGCCGAAAGGTGGGTCGTCGGGATGAATATCCGCACGTCGCTCGCAGGGCTGCCGTCCGGGACCGTGAGCCTTCCCCTGATTGAGCCATCGACAAGTTTGACCACGACAAACCTCCCCTTCCCATTCTGCTTCGCCGAAAAGCCCGTGCCGCTGAGGAGCCTGTCGAGCGCGTCCTCCGGCTCGAGCCGCCCCCGTACCTCGGCGGAAGTCTGCCTGTGGAGCTCGTCGTAGGAAAAGAGCAGCTGGACGTCGGCTTTCTTGCAGAAAGTCATCAATGCGCCGTCGGCCGGCTGCGCCGGAAGATTAAAATCAACCGGCTCGGCCAGGAGCGTCGCGGGAATCAGGCAGGCGATTCCCAGAAGCAGAGGGCGAAGAGTGACTGAAATTGCTCGGGTTTGGTGGAACGGTGCAGTGCGCGAAATCCGGAAACTCAGGGCTCGCCCGGCTGGCTCACACGGACGGTACCGTCCGCGGAGCGGACGACGCTCAGGTTCATGGACCCGTGGAGGAAGTCCAGGAACTCGTCGAGATTGCCGAGGGAATATTGCCCAGCGGCGCGTCCTGCGCCGGCGCCGGCCGTCGCCGTCATGACCCGACCGTAGTAGTGGGAGAACCGGGCAAGGGCCTCGGACACCGACATGGCATTGCACACGATCTGGCCCCGCCTCCATGCCAGCGCGTCGTCTATTTCGGCCGGCTGCAGGGTCGTTATGGAGACGGACCCCCCTTCCGCCTTGAGGACGCCGCCCGCCTCCAGGACAGTCGAGTCCGACGCGTGGGCGCCGCTCGCGTCGTCAGGGCGAACCTGGACGGAACCCTCGACGACCGTTACGTCGAGCTGCGAGGCCGCCTCCGTGAGCACGTTGAAGATAGTCCCTGTCACCCGGACCGACCCCGCGGGCGTGTCCACCGTGAAGGGCCGGGACTTGTCCCTGCTGACCACGAAGAAGGCCTCGCCGTTGGCAAGGTGCACCCGCCGCTCGGTGCGTCCATTGTCCACGGTTATGCTCGTGTTGGCGTTGAGCTCAACACGGGTGCCGTCGGAAAGCGTGAACGACCCCCTTTGTCCCGCCGGCGTGGAAAGGTCCTCGGTGCTGCCGCGCACCCTCTCGAATTGGAAGACGCCGAGAGCGAGGGCGGCGGCGGCCATCCCGGCCGTGGCGACCTTCCACGGATTCCAGGCGGCACGGGGCCGCTCCTGCACGGGCGGCAACTCGATCGATCCTGCGGCCGCGAGCTCCGGCACCATCACATCGAGCCTTGCGGAAAGGCTGCAGTAGCTCGAAAGCAGGGAGCGGCGCGAGGGGTCGCCGGCAAGCCATGCTTCGAGCGCGGCACGGTCGGAATCCGTCAGAACGGAGCCCTCGAGGCGGGCGGCCCAAAGGGACGCCTGCTCCTCGGCTGCGGGATCAGGAATTTGTGTGGGCCGGTTCATGATTCAAATCTTCCTTCCATTGAGCTGCGCAGCAGCCTGAGAGCCCGCGCGTGCTGTTTTTCAACAGTGCTCACGGCGATGCCCAGGCGCCCTGAAATCTCGCGGTGGGACAGCTGTTCTATCTTGCAAAGGAGAAGCACAACACGGCATCCCTCAGGTAGTTCCGCAATTGCCTCCTCTAGAATTTCAAGCTCCTGGCGCGCCATCACCTGCTGCTCGACACCGGGCTCCGAGGAGGCGGACATCTCAGGGATAAAGGCGTCGCGAGCCAGGGGCGATATGCTGCGGCGTTTGAGGCGGTTGATTGCGAGTCGACGGGCAGCTGTGTAAAGGAGTGCCTCAGGACGTCTTGCGGATTGGTTTGTCAGTGACGGATACACCCTCATGTAGGCGTCGTGGGCCACATCCTGGGCCTCCCCGGGATTGCCTAGAAGGCGCGTCAGGTAGCGCCGCAGGGGAGCCAGCGTGGTCCGATAAAGTGCAGAGAAATCCCGCCGTCCTGGGGGCTCTTCAGGCATGGGGGTGGCAAATCTGGACAATGGAAGGGATGGGATTGGTTTCACACCTGACCCCCACGACAGCCCACACGCGGTAACCCGCTATTCCCGCGGCAAAAATAATGCGTCTGGGTTTCATGGGGAAAAGGCGTCTGCGGCCCCGGGGCGCGGCGGACCCCAAACATTGTTGTTTCAACAAGCCCCGGCGAACCCCAAATTGCCGGCCATGAATGAAAAAATCGGCTTTGTGGGTGTGGGGCGCATGGGTTCAAACATGGCCCGCCGGCTCAGCGACTGCGGCTACCGAATCACGGCTGTCTACGACGTGAACACGGCGTCGGCCGCGAAGCTCGCGCGGGAGCTCGGCGCGCGGCATGCGCGCACCTTGGCGGCCGTGACCGCAGCCTCGGAGGTCATCTTCACCGTGGTCACCGACGATGCGGCGCAATTTTCGGCGTTTGCCGACACCGGCGACTCGCTCCTTTCGCGGGCGCGGGGCAAGGTGTTCGTCAACTGCGCAACCCTCACGCCGGACACCCACGTCGAGATCGCCCGCCGGGCGAAGAAGGCGGGCGCCGCGTCGCTCGAGGGATGCATGGCGTCCTCGATACCTCAGGCGCGCCAGGGCACCCTCTACCTCATGTGCGGCGGCGAGCGGAAGACCTTCGAGCGGGTGAAGCCGATCCTCGGGCGGCTCAGCACCGCCCTGCGCTTTGTCGGCAGGGCCGGCCAGGCCGCCCAGGTAAAGGCGCTCGTCAACATGGTGATGAACTCCAACACCGCCGCACTGGCCGAGGGCCTGGGGCTCGCCTCGGCGCTGGGCCTTGACCTCGCCATGGTCCGCGAGGTTTTCGCGCAAACCGGCGCCAATTCGCAGGTTCTCAAGACGGACGGCGAGGACATGCAAAACAGGGCCCACGAGTGCTATTTCTCGGCGTCGCACGCCGCGAAGGACAGCACGATAGCCTGGGTTCTCGGATGCCAGGCGGGGCTGCGCATGCCAGTGGCGGCGGCGGCGAGGCTCCAGTTCGAGGCGCTCGTCAGCATGGGGCTCGGCTCGCTGGACAAGAGCGGCGTCGCCGAGCTCACGTTCAAGGAACGGCACGGCTGATCCCGGAACCGCGGTCAGAGGGGCCGCGCCTAACGGTTCCCGATCTGGCGGCGATTCGGATTGTCCCGCCCCCGGCGGATGCCCAATGTTGTCCGAATTCATGACTTACAAATCCCGGCGCATGGCCGCTTCGCAGGTCATCGGATGCCTGATGGGACTGTCGGTCGCGGCGCCCGAGGCAAGGACGCAGGTCAGTCCCGAGTCTTCGGTCCAGCTCACCCCGCTTTCCCAGCGCCAGCCCCTTGTGGTCGGCGCGTTCACGGACGCCTACCCTTACTCGTACCTGGAATCGGACGGGCGCCTCGCCGGCTTTGCAGTCGACATCCTGGACGCCGTGGCGAGGGCCGTCAACCTGCGCATCGAGCGCGTCTCGGGGCCCGCGGTGCAGATCCGCGAGCGGTTCCAAAACGGCGAGTTCGAGATGCTCCAATACCACGGGATCTCGACGGCCAACGCCTACGCCGACTACAGCGTGCCTTTCCTGAGCCTGCAGGGCTGCATCTTCGTGCGGGAAGACGGCCCGGTCCACACCCTGAAGGACTTCGATGGAAAGGCCTTCGGCATAATCGGGACGACGGGACAGGGCGAAAGGCTGCTCAAGGAATATTATGTCAAGGCGCACATCGTCGACGTGCCCTCGCAGGAGGTGCTGCTGGAGAAGGTCTCGTCGGGTGAGCTCGCGGGCTGCTTCCTGTCGCAGCTGACCGAACTGTCACTGACCCGAAGGCTTCACCTCAAGAACATCCATATGCTCGGAAGGCCCTTCAATGGGTTCGAGATCCGGCAGGCTTTTGCGGTGCATTCGGGCGACTCCGAGCTCCTTGGCCGGCTGAACGAGGGCTTGGCCATCATCCACCATTCCGGCGAATACGACAGGATCTACCGAAAGAATTTCAGCCAGTACGGCTCGTACATCCTGAGCGGGGACGAGCTCGAGCTCTACGCCTCGATGGTGCTGGCCCTGGGCTTCGTCGTGGCGCTCTGGGGCTATTTCCGCCAGAGGAAGCTGCGGAAGGAGCTCTTCGGCCAAGCCTCGAAGCTCGCGGAGCAAGGAGCGCTTCTCCAGGCGCTCTACGACAACATACCCATGGCGATGACGGTCATCGAGACCGGAGCGGAAGGCCCGCGCGTCCTCTCGATGAACCGGAAGGCGTGCAGCCTCTACTCGGTCGATTTTCCCCCGGGCGGCATCGCGCTTGATTCCCTTGCGGTGCCTGACGACATCCGGGGTCACCTGGCCGAGGCAGCGCGCCAGGCTCCCGCGATGGAGCCGGTGAATACCCGAGAGACGGTGCTGAAGGCCGGCAAGAGGATCCTCGAGGTCACGGCTATTCCCCTCGTTTCCTCGGTCGGGCACGGGAGCGCGAGGATCTGCGTGCTCGTTGAGGACATCACCGATCAAAGGCTGCAGGAGGCGGAGGTTGCGCGTTCCCGGAAGCTGCGCGCGGTGGGCGAGCTGGTCGGCGGCATCGCCCACGAGTTCAACAACCTCCTCACGCCCGTCATGCTGAAGGCCGGCGAGATCCAGATCTCGCGCCCCGACGACCGGGAGCTGCAGCAGGATGTTGAGGTCATTGTGCAGGCGGTGCAGCGGACCGCCGAGCTCACCCGGCGCCTGCTCACCTTCGGCCGCAAGGCCGACCACCGCGCCGAGACCGTTCGCCTCCAGGCGATCGCCGCGGGCTGCTTCGACCTGCTCAGGCATACCGTCGATCGGCGCATCTCATGGGAGTACCTGATACCTGCCGAGCTGCCCGCGCTTTATTACAACGCAACGGACCTCAACCAGATCCTCCTCAACCTCCTTCTCAATGCCCGCGACGCGCTCATGGAAAGGATCTCCGGGAGAAACCCGGCGAACTGGGCGCCGAAGATCACGGTCGAGGCCGACCATCTCCGGCCCGACGCCTTCCCCGCGCCCACGAACCAGCCCGGACGTACGATCCTCGGCTGGCAGCGCCTTACGGTCAGGGACAACGGCCTCGGCATGCCGGCCGACGTTGTCGAGAGGATATTTGAGCCGTTCTTCACCACGAAGGACGTCGGCAAGGGAACGGGCCTCGGCCTTGCGACAGTCTGGCACCTCGTCAACGACGCAGGCGGGCACGTGAAGGTCGAGTCGGTCCTCGGCACCGGAAGCACTTTCCACATCTTCCTCCCGGTCTGGCCCTCCACCGAGGCGCCCAAGACTCCCGTTGTCGCCAAGACCGCAGGTAAGGCGGTGCGCCTGCTATTGATCGAGGACGAGGCCCTCGTGGCGCGGCCCATCATTCAGGTCCTTGAACGGCAGGGCCACAAGGTCCGCTATTTCGAAAACGGTCTCGACGCGTGGCAGCACCTCGAGGCCAACCTCGGGGCCTACGACCTCCTCATCATCGACGTCAACCTGCCGGGCATGAACGGCGTCGACATCGTTGCGCGCGCCCGAGAGCGCGAATTCCAGGGCCGGATTTTCATGGTCAGCGGCCGGTTCACGTCCTCGGACATGAGCGCGCTCACCCGGCTCAGGATCGACCATTCGCTGACGAAGCCGTTCAATGTCCAGCAGTTCCTCCAGGCCGTGAACGAGAGCCTGGAAGTGAACCGCGCCTAGCATTGGCGGCCGCGCCGGCAGGCCAGCTTGACGCAGTGTCGGGGGTGGATACCTGTATCCTTCCACAATGTCGGCCGACCTTTCCGATCTCTACCAGCACGTCATACTCGACCACAACCGCAGGCCGCGCAACCGCGGCCGGATCCCTTCGGCCAACCGCTCGGCCCATGGCGACAACCCGTCCTGCGGCGACCAGTGCGACGTCTTCCTGCGCCTTGACGGCGACAGGATAGCCGAGATCTCGTTCGAGGGCAGCGGCTGCGCGATCTCGCAGGCCAGCGCCTCGCTCATGACGACGCAGCTCAAGGGAAAGACCGCCTCCGAGGCCGAGAAGCTCTACGGTGAGTTCCACGAGATCGTGACCACGGGGAAGGAGCCGGCGGACATGAGCGACCTCGGGGCATTCGCGGGCGTCCATTCCTTTCCGGCCCGGATAAAGTGCGCCACCCTTTCCTGGCATGCAGCCCTGAACGCGCTGCGCGGCGACCCTGCCGCGGCAACCACGGAGAGCCATACCGATTGAGCGCGATGCCCTCTTCCTGGGATCGCATCCGCGACGAGTTCCCGATCCTGGACCAGCAGGTGAACGGCCGCCCACTTGTCTATCTCGACAACGCGGCGACGACCCAGAAACCGAGGGCCGTGATGAAGGCCCTGGACCGGTTCTATGACAGGGACAACTCAAACGTGCACCGCGGCCTCCATGCGCTTTCGATGCGGGCGACCGACGACTACGAGGGTTCGCGCCGGCGCGTCGCAACGTTCATCAATGCCGAGGCGCCCGAGGAGATCATCTTCACGCGCGGGACCACCGAGTCCATCAACCTGGTCGCCTCGAGCTGGGGCTCCGCGAACCTGAAGAAGGGCGACGTCATCCTGCTGACGGAGATGGAGCACCACAGCAACCTGGTGCCCTGGCAGCTTGTGGCTGAGCGCACCGGTGCCACCCTCAGGTACCTCCCCGTGACAGGCGACGACGGACTTCTCGACCTTTCGGCGCTCGACGGGGTGCTGACACCCGACGTGAAGCTGTTCGCGTTCACGCACGTCTCCAACACGCTCGGCACGATCAACCCGGTGGCCGAGCTGTGCGCGCGCGCGCGCGCGATGGGCGCGGTCACGGTGGTCGACGCGGCGCAGTCCGTGGGGCACATGCCGCTCGACGTCCGCGGGATCGGATGCGACTTCCTGGCATTCTCGGGCCACAAGATGGCAAGCGTCACGGGGATCGGCGTCCTCTACGGCCGCCGCGCGCTCCTCGACGCAATGCCCCCGTGGCAGGGCGGCGGGGGAATGATCTCGAACGTCGATTTCTTCGAGAGCCGCTGGAAGCCGTCGCCCGAGAGATTTGAGGCAGGGACCCCGAATTTCGGGGACGCGGTGGCGCTGGGCGCGTCATGCGACTTCCTCGACTCGCTGGGACGCGAGAGGATCCGGGAGCACGATGGAGCGCTCGCGAGGACGGCCTACGAGCGACTGGCCGAGCTTCCAGGCATCCGCCTTCTCGGGCCCAAGGGCGAGCGCGGCGGTCTCGTCAGCTTCGCCTTCAGCAATGTGCATGCGCACGACGTGGTCACATTTGCCGACGAGGACGGGATCGCCCTGCGTGGCGGCCACCACTGCAACCAGCCGCTCATGAGGAAGCTCGGCCTCACGAGCACGGTGCGGGCAAGTTTCTATGTCTACAACGAGGAACGCGAGATCGACACCCTTGTCGCATCGATGCGCCGCACGCTCAAGTTCTTCGGGATGGAAGCCTGAGGAAAACGGGTTCCAGTGGGCGTGCTCGGCATCGCGACCGCCTCATTCGTCTGTCCTCTTCCACCATAGCGCCGAATACTCCTTTGAGGACGGGGCGAAGCCCACGGATTCATAAATCTTCGCCGCATGATAGTTTTCGTCGGCGACCATGACCAGTTCGGCGACCCCCAGGTTCTGAATGGCATACCGCGCTGACTCGAAAACAAGCGTGCTGCAAATGCCCTGCCGACGATAATCCGGGCGGGTTTCAACGGATTGGAAGCGACCCAAGGTTTCGTCTTTGTAAAGTCCGAGGTCGCCGACGAGACGACCGCCGAGGAAGGCGCCGAACCAATGACCCATTCCTTGCTCGGCCATCGCCCTGAAGCAGTCCATCTGCTTCTCCTTGAAAGCACGGTAAGTGCCTTTCTGGTAGTCGGCGACGTTGCAGTAGATTTGGCACTCGGTCGCTTCACGCCAGTCTTCATCCGAATGAAGTGGGCGAACCTCCACGTCGTGATTCATCTTGGCGGGGACGTGAACGGACTTTGCCGTCAACACGACCGCGGTGTCCACCTTGAAGCCTGAACTGCGAAAGTCGGCAACGTCTCCGAGTCCTTCATTCGGCGAGTCCCAAAGGAACGCGTAGTGCCCGACGGCCGGATCGGACGAGAACTCCTTTTCAAAGAGTTCCTTCCATCTTCCGAGCGATTCTTTTCCCGGCGCCTCAAAAAACAACAGGAAATTCCCGAAGTAGTATTCTGGGTTGGAGGGCGTCTTCACCACCCAGTATTCGCCCCGGTCCGCGATGAGGCCCCCAAAGCGGTGGAACATCATCTCGGTCCTGAGGCCCAGGGACAGATTCACGGGCGGCCCCATCGACGTTACCCGGTCGACTGAATCCGCACGATAACCTTGTCCGCGAGCCGGTCGAATGCGCGGACGCAGAGCTCGAGATGCTCCTCGCGGGTGTCCTCGGCCTTGTTGTGGCTGATACCGTGCAGGCTCTGGACGAACATCATGGCCGCGGGGACGCCCGCCCTGGCCACCTCGGCCGCGTCATGGAGAGGCCCTGACGGCAGGAGGTGGCACCTGCCGCACGTCTCCCGGATGGATTCCTCGCAGAGACCCACGAGGAAGGTGTCAAAGGGAACCGGCTCGATGTGCCATATCCGATCCCAGGAGACCGAGACCTTGCCCTCGGCTGCAAATCGCGCCGTCGCCTCGCGGGCATCGGAAAGCATCCTTGCCAGGGCCGCCGGGTCGAGGTGGCGCTGGTCGAGCGTGATGCGGCACTCCTCCACAACACTCGTGACAATCCCAGGCTTCGTCGTGCAGGAGCCGATGGTGCATACGCCCCCGTGGCGTTCCCCGATCGCATAGATCTCAGAGCCCATCTTCGCGGCGGCCAGAAATGCATCGCGCCGGCGGTTCAGCGGCGTGCTCCCCGAATGCGCCGCCTGACCAAGGAACGTGATCGCATGCCGCTCGACGCCGAACGTGCCAAGGACGGCGCCGAGCGGAAGGCCCAGGTCCAAGAGCACGGGGCCCTGCTCGATGTGGAGCTCGATGTAGGCGGCGGCGCCTTTCAGCTCCCGGCCGCTTTTCTTCACGCTTTCAAAGTCGACGCCGATCTCGGCGAGGGCGTCCGGCAGCCGTACGCCGTCCTTGTCGCGCAGCGCGCGCGCCTCGTCCATGTCGAGTGAGCCGGAGCATGCGGACGATCCAAACAGGCTTTTACCGAAGCGCGCCCCCTCCTCGTCGGCCCAGTCAACCAGCCGCACCGTTACCGGCGGACGCCCGGCATACTGGGCGTTGATGCGCCGGAGCACCTCCATCCCAGCAAGCACATTCAGGCACCCGTCAAGCCAGCCCCCGTTCGGGACCGAGTCCATGTGGCCCCCGATGAGGAGGCACCTGTCGCTCTCGCCCCTCAGCGTTGTCCATAGGTTGCCGGCCTCGTCTACATGCATCTCCACCGGGAGCCCTGCGAGCTTCTTGCGGAGCCATTCGCGGGCGCCCACCCACGTCTTCGTGAACGCGACACGCTGAGCGCCATTTTCATCGGACGTCAGGCGCCGGAGCTCCTTCAGCTCCGCAACCGTCCGCTTCGGGTCGAGAGGCGCGTTCATGTGATGTAGGGAGCCGCAGAAGGTGGTTCAGTTGCTGCTTGGAAACGAGCGTATTCTGGGCGAGCGTTCCAGAGTTCCGATAGCCTATGCCGACCCTTGCCACAACCGTCGATGGACTGAGCCTGCCGAATCCCTTCGTAATCGGTTCGGGCCCGCCGGGCACCAATCTCAGCGTGATCAACCGGGCGTTCCGCGAGGGCTGGGGGGCGGTGATCGCGAAGACGGTCAGCCTTGACTCGTCCAAGGTGGTGAATGTCACGCCGCGCTACGCGAAGCTTCACGCCGCGGACGGCAAGGAGGTCATCGGATGGGAGAATATCGAACTCATCAGCGACCGGCCCTTCGGTATCTGGCTCGACGAGTTCAAGAAATGCAAGGACGCCCACCCCAAGGGTGTCCTGATCGCATCGGTCATGGAGGAATATCGGAAGGACGCCTGGGTCGAGATTGTCGAGCGCTGCGAGGCGGCCGGTGTGGACGGATTCGAGCTCAATTTTTCATGCCCGCACGGGCTTCCCGAGAGAAAGATGGGGGCGGCGATGGGCCAGGATCCCGACATCCTCGAGGAGGTGTGCGGCTGGGTCATGGGCACCGCGAAGCGGCCGGTGTGGGCCAAGATGACCCCGAATATAACCCACATCGAGGAGCCAAGCCGAGCGGCCCTCAGGGCGGGTTGTCAGGGGATCAGCGCGATCAACACGATCCGCAGCGTGATGGGGGTCAACCTCGACACGCTGCGGCCGGAGCCCTCCGTGGAGGGATGGACGACACCCGGCGGCTATTCCTCAAAGGCGGTGAGACCGATCGCACTCCGAATGGTCATGGAAATCGCGACGATGATCCGGAAGGAGTTTCCAGGCAGGTCGCTGTCGGGCCTCGGCGGAATCGAGAGCGGCAACGACGCCGCGCAGTTCATTCTGCTGGGATCGGACACCGTCCAGGTGTGCACGGGCGTCATGAAAGCCGGGTACGAATGCGTGAAGCCGATGTGCGACGAGCTCCTGGCGTTCATGCAAAAGCACAAGTTCGAGACCCTCGCGGATTTCAAGGGAAAGAGCCTCGACTACTTCACCACTCATGCCGACCTGGTGCGGCGACAGGCCGAGAGGAAGGCGGCGCAGAAGGCGGCGGCCGGGAAAGTCGTCAAGTCGGACGGGGAATGGAGCGGCGACGAATTCGTCAAGCAGTCCGACGCCCTCTCGCGCCAATAGGACCGACCCGCCGATGATCAGACTGGCCGAGAAAAGCGATGCCGCCCAAATCGCGGCCATCTACAGGCCGTTCTGCGAGGACAACTGCATCTCTTTCGAGTCCGAGGCGCCCGGTGACGCCGAGGTTGCCTCGCGAATCGATGCCACCCTGCGGAAATTTCCCTGGCTCGTCGATGAGAGGGACGGGTTGATCGCGGGGTACGCCTATGCGTCTGCGCATCGCGTGCGCGCCGCCTACCGGTGGGTCGCGGAGGTCACCGTCTACGTTCACCCAGAGTTCCACGGAAAGGGAGTCGGACGAGCCCTCTATGCGGACCTCTTCGAGCGGCTGCGGGCGCAGGGCTACTACAAGGTATATGCGGGGATTCTGGTTCCAAATCCCCCAAGTCAGGGATTCCACGAGGCGCTCGGGTTCAAGCAGGTGGCCATGTACCCACACGTCGGATTCAAGCTCGGGGCTTGGCGCGACGTGGGATGGTGGCAGTATGCCCTCCAGCCGGTGGTCGACAACCCGCCGGAACCGAGGCCTCCTTTCATCCCAACCGCACGCCAACATTGACATCGGCCCACCTTCACCCGTGCCCCTTCCTCATCGGAGGCGAATGGCTTCGCCCGAAGCTAGCCGGAACACCCGTCTACAATCCCTCGACCGGCGATGTGATCGCGGAGTGCCCGGTCGGCGGCGCTGCTGAGGTGAATGCTGCGGTGGAAGCCGCGGCCGCCGCATTTGCGGCTTGGAGGGACACTCCGGCCATCGAGCGGGCGCGCCTCTTATTTCGGTATCGGCACCTCGTCGAGGAGAATTTCGACCGGCTCTGCGCCAGCGTCTCGCTTGAGCACGGGAAGACCTTCGTCGAGGCCCGTGGAAGCCTCTACCGAGGCATAGAGAACATTGAGTACGCGTGCGGCGCCCCCACCCTGCTCTTTGGGGAAACGCTGGAGAACATGGCCCGCAACGTGGACTGTGAGACCACCCTCCAGCCCTTGGGCGTCTGCGTCGGGATCACGCCCTTCAACTTCCCCGCGATGGTCCCGCTTTGGATGTTCCCGCTCGCCATCGCCTGCGGCAACACGTTTGTGCTCAAGCCCAGTGAGAAGGTCCCGCTCACCGCCCTTCTGCTTGCGGAGCTCATCCAGAAAGCAGGCCTCCCCAAGGGCGTGTTCAATGTCGTCCACGGCGGCCGCGAGTGCGTCGACGCGCTCCTCACGCACCCCAAGGTCCGTGCTGTCTCCTTTGTCGGCTCGACGCCCGTGGCCAAATACATCTACGAGACGGGCACCCGAAACGGGAAACGCGTGCAGGCGAACGGAGGCGCAAAGAACTACATCGTCGTGATGCCCGACGCCGACGTGCCCAGGTCCGTCGAGGCCCTCGCGTCCGCGGCTTTCGGCTGCGCCGGAGAGCGCTGCATGGCCGGTTCGACAGCCATCGCAGTCGGGAAGGCAGCCGACACGATGCTCCCCCATCTTGTCGAGGCTGCCCGCTCCATCAAGGTCGGCAGGACCGACACGTCCATGCAGCAGCCGGACATGGGGCCGCTCGTGACGGCGGCCCACCGCGACCGCGTCCGGGAATTGGTCGGCAGCGGGGAAAAGGAGGGGGCTACGATCGCGTGCGATGGGCGCGGCACCGTCGTGGCCGACGCACCCAACGGCTTCTATCTGGGCGCCACCATCGTCGACCATGTGAATTCTACGATGACGCTGGCCCGCGAGGAGGTGTTTGGGCCGGTCCTGAACGTCATGCGGATGGAGGACCTGGACCAGGCGATCGAGGCGGCCAACAGGTCGGCGTTCGGCAACGGGGCCTCGATTTTCACGTCGTCGGGCGCAGCCGCCCGCGAGTTCAAGCACAGGGTCAAGGCCGGTATGGTGGGCATCAACGTCGGCGTGCCCGCGACCATGGCCATGTTCCCCTTCACGGGATGGGACGCCTCATTCTTCGGCGACCTTCACATCCAGGGGCGCGAGTCGGTCCAGTTCTACACACAGCAGAAGACCATCACCACGCGCTGGTTCTCCGGCGTCTCGGAAGACGTCTGGAGGAAGTGACCCGCCCATGCCGCTTCTGATCAGGAACGGCGAGATCATAACCGCGGATTCGCGGACCAGGGCCGACATCTTCTGCGAGGGCGAGACCATCACGCGCATCGGTGCCGACCTCGAGGCGCCGCCCGGAACGCAGGTTGTCGACGCGGCCGGCAAGTACGTCTTTCCCGGGTTCATCGACCCGCATGTCCATATCACGCTGCCCTTCATGGGCACGTTTGCAAAGGACACCTACGAGACTGGGAGCAAGGCGGCGCTCGTGGGCGGGACCACCACACTCATCGAGATGTGCTGCCCGTCGAGGGCGGACGACGCGCTCGCGGGCTTTGACCATTGGATGGCCCAGGCCTCCCGGAAGTCGGCCTGTGACTTCACGTTCCACATGGGGGCGACCCGCTTCGACAGCGCGACTAAGTCCGAGCTGCGTGAGATCGTCCGCCGCGGTGTCAGCTCGTTCAAGATTTTCCTCGCCTACAAGGGCGCATTCGGAATCGACGACACTGAGCTTTACGGAGTCCTGAAGCTCGCAAAAGAACTCGGCGTGATCGTGACCGCCCACTGCGAGAACGAGACACTCGTCGTCGAACGCCAGATGGAGCTCATCGCCGCCGGCAAGACCGACCCGGGCTGGCACCACGAAAGCCGGCCGCCCCAGGTCGAAGCCGAGGGCGTGCACCACCTGATGACGTTTGCCGAGCTTACCGGGGCATCGACCTACATCGTGCACCTGAGCTGCAAGGAGGCCCTTCGAGAGGCGATCGCGGCCCGCGGCCGCGGCGTCGACGTGAGCATTGAGACCCTCATTCAGTATCTGGTCCTCGACAAGACATGGGCCGAGCGGCCCGGGTTCGAGGGTGCGAAATTCGTCATGTCCCCGCCCCTTCGCGACGCGAGCAACCAGGCCGTCCTGTGGGGCGCACTGCGGGGCGGTCTCATCCAGACGGTCGCGACCGACCACGCCCCCTTCGACTTCGCGGGGCAGAAGCGGATGGGAATCTCCGACTTCACCAAAATCCCGAACGGCATCCCATCGCTCGAGGAGCGGGTGAACCTGCTCTACACGCACGGGGTGAAGGCCGGGAGGATAGACCTGCACACGCTGGTGAACGTCGCGAGCACTCAGGTCGCGAAGATATTCGACATGTACCCGCGCAAGGGCGCCATCCAACCGGGCGCCGATGCGGATCTCGTCGTTTTCGACCCGGATTACCAGGGGGTGATTTCAGCCAAGACCCAGCACATGAACGTCGACTACAGTGCGTTTGAAGGCTGGAAGATTGAGGGCCGGCCCAGCGTCGTGACCGTCCGGGGCAAAATTGCCGCCCGGGACGGAAAATTTGTTGGCGATCCCACCCGAGGACTTTTCGTCAAGAGGACGCCCAGCAGGGCCTGATACCCGCGCTAGCGCGCGCTGACCTCGATGTCCCCCCCGCTTGAGCGGAGCTTGAGGACGGGACCTCCGCCGTTGACGAGGCCCGCAAGGCTGCTCCGGCCCATTCCACCGTGGTCGATCGTGATCGTGAGGCCGGACGCGTCGACCTGGCCTCCGCTGGTGGCCGCGTCGAGATGAAATCCGATCTCCTTACCCACGCTCGCCTTTACCTGGCCGCCCGAGGTGGAAAGGGTGCAATCGCCCTTCAATCCGCCGTCAAAGGCTGCCTTCACGTCGCCGCCGCTCGTCTCGGCCTTGAGCGTGTTCTCGACCGAGTCCACCTTGATGTCACCGCCGGACGTCCGAAGGTCTGCGGGCCCGACAAGGTGCTTTGCCGAGACATTGCCGCCGGATGTTGACAGCCTGACGCTCGAGCGTCCCTCGGAAAGGACCACGTTTCCGCCGGAGGTTGAGGCGTCGATGTTGCCCCCGATGTTCCCGAGCTTGACGTCCCCGCCGGACGTATGCGCATGCACGGCACCCTCGAGATCGCCAACGATGATGTCGCCGCCGGACGTTTTCAGGTCGGCGGACGCGCTCGCCGGAACAGTGACGATGAAGTCCACCTCGACAGGCGGCCAGTTGCCGATGTGGAAACCCATGGGGTTCTCATAATGCGCGGATGCGCTCACCTCGTTGCCGCTCTGCTCGATTGTCAGGTCGAGCTTCTTCAGGATGTCATCAGCCTCGGCGTCGCTGCCGGCGCGGATGTGCTCCTTCGCCACGACCTTCACCACGGGATCACTCGACGTATCAACGCGGACCGCGCCACCCGCGGTCGAGATATTGATGTGGACGCCCGCCTGGACCTGAAATGTCTTTTCAACAACGCGCTCAATCTTGGCTGAAGCGGACGCGGTGAAGGCGGCTATCATGCACGCGGAAGCGATGAATCGATTGGTTTTGAGCATAGTTGTGGGGGTCGCCTTGGATAACACCGCGGTGCGGCAAAAAGTTACCGAATGAATTCAAATGACCGGACCCCCAAGGCCATCCTCGGTTCCTGCAAACCGACTGGAGCTCACAACAACAGCCCGGGCCTGCTGTTTTAAACCCTTATTCAACAACAGCTCACGTAACAATGCATGCCGGGGGCAAGAAGACTGGCGGCTTGCAGCGCAAGCGAGCCCCCGCCAACGATTTGTTGCTGGTACCGGCCCAAATGCACGCGTACCGTCCGCCAGCTTAACCGAACCAATGGCGAAGGCTTTTTCCAAATTATCGGAGCAGGAAGTACTCGCTCTCGCCATCGCGCTTGAGGAGGAGGACGGCAGGATCTACGGGGACCTGGCGCAGAGATTCCGTGAGAATTTTCCCGCGACGGCGGAGACGCTCTCCCGGATGCAGCACGAGGAATCCGGCCACCGGCAGAGCCTGATTGACGCCTATCGCACACGGTTCGGGGATCACATCCCGCAGATCCACCGTTCCGACGTGAAGGGACTCATCAGGCTTCCGCCCGTCTGGCTCATGAAAAGCCTTTCAGTCGCCGGCGCGCGCCGGCAGATCGGCGTGATGGAACTCGCCTCCCGCCGGTTCTACGAGGTTGCGGGCTCCCGGACCAGCGATGCGGCGACCCGAAAGCTTCTCGGGGACCTTGCCTTGGCCGAGGCCGATCATTCAGCGCTCGCCATCAAGATGGACTCGGATCAGATCGCTTCGGGCGCCCGCGCCGCCGAGGACGCGAGCCAGCGGCGGATTTTCGTCCTCCAGGTGGTCCAGCCCGGGCTGGCGGGGCTCATGGACGGCTCCGTGTCGACTCTCGCCCCGCTGTTTGCCGCAGCGTTTGCGACCCACAGCAGCCGGGACGCGTTCCTTGTGGGCCTGGCGTCGTCGGTCGGGGCGGGGATAAGCATGGGTTTCGCGGAGGCGCTGTCCGATGACGGCACGATCAGCGGCCGCGGACACCCGCTCATCAGGGGCGCCGTCTGCGGACTCATGACCGCTGTGGGCGGCCTGGGCCACACGTTGCCCTTCCTGATCTCCAACTTCCACATGGCCTTCAGCATCGCAGTGGGAGTGGTCCTTGTCGAGCTTGTCATCATATCTTGGATACGCCATCACTACATGGACACGCCCTTCCTCTCGGCGGCGTTCCAGGTGATAGTCGGCGGGCTCCTCGTCTTTTTTGCGGGCATGCTCATAGGCTCGTCCTGAGATGCCCGGCGGTCCCCTCGAGAACGCGGACCTGGCCCCGGTGCCTCCCGCGCGTCGGACGTGGCGGGCCGGCAGCTTCGCGGCACTGTGGATCTCGATGTCGGCGTGTGTCCCGACCTACATGCTGGCTTCGTCCCTCGTCGGCGAGGGCATGAACTGGAAGCAGGCGGTCTTCACCATCTTCCTCGGCAACGCCATCGTCCTCGTGCCGATCCTCTTGAACGCCCACGCCGGAGCCCGCTACGGGATTCCGTTTCCCGTCCTCTGCCGGGCGTCCTTTGGGACGCGGGGGGCGAACATCCCCGCCCTTCTGCGCGCAATGGTGGCCTGCGGTTGGTTCGGGATCCAGTCGTGGATCGGCGGCGAGGCCATCCACAAGATCCTGGGTGTCTTCTATCCCGCACTATCAGGCGCGGGCGCGACACACGTCCTCGGAATCACCCTCTCTCAGTTTGCCTGCTTCATGGCTTTCTGGAGCATCAACATGTGGGTGGTCTACAAGGGGATCGACTCGATTCGGCTTCTCCTGAGCATCAAGGCTCCGCTGCTCATCGCTCTCGGCATTGCCTTTCTCGCATGGGCTCACCGAGCCGCGGGCGGATTCGGCCCGATGCTCTCCCAGCCCTCCGCCTTCGATCCGGGCCAGCCCCGGTCGGGCCAGTTCATGGCGTTCTTCGTGCCGGGCCTTACGGGCATGATAGGGTTCTGGGCGACGCTGTCCCTCAACATCCCCGACTTCTCTCGGTACGCCGCGTCGCAGAGGGACCAGGTTGTCGGGCAGGCGCTGGGGCTGCCACTGGCGATGGCATTCTACTCGTTCATCGGCGTTGCGGTCACCTCGGCGACCGCGGTCATATTCGGACACACCATCTGGGATCCGCTGGATGTCCTGGTCCAGTTCCGAGATCCGGTCGTCCTCGTTGTCGCGATGGTCGCGCTCTGCATTGCGACGCTCGCTACGAACATCGCCGCAAACGTGGTGTCGCCCGCGAACGATTTCTCGAACCTGGCGCCGAAGAGGATCTCATTCCGGACGGGCGGCCTCATCACCGGCGTCATCGGGATTGCGATGATGCCGTGGAAGCTGCTGGCCGATCCGTCAGGCTACATCTTCACATGGCTGGTCGGTTACGGAGCGCTCCTCGGGCCCCTCGGTGGAATCATGATCGCGGACTATTTCGTCCTTCGCCACATGGTGCTCGACGTCCCGGCGCTCTATGACCCGAACGGACGTTACCGCTACACGGGTGGATGGAGCGTCGCGGCAATTGCGTCTTTCCTCGCCGGGGCTCTCCCCAACTTGCCGGGTTTCCTCGCCCAGGTCGGGTGCGTCAATCCCGCGAATGTGCCGGCCGTTTTCATGCATATCTACGGTTTCGCGTGGTTTGCGGGATTCGCGATAGCGTTTGTCGCGTATATTGTTTTCCGCAAGATCGGTCCCAACGCCTAATCATGAAATCCATTCCCCTCCCCCCCTTTGGCCATGTGCCGCAGCCCTACTCCGGCCCCTCCGCCGAGGAAGTGCTGGCCCTTCGAAAGGAGTTCCTAAGCCCAGCGATTTTCCATTACTACAAGAAACCCATCATGATCGTCGAGGGGAAGGCCCAGTGGCTTTTCGACGAGAAGGGCCGGCGGTACCTGGACGGGATCGGCGGGATCGTCACGGTGAGCTGCGGGCACTGCCACCCCCACATCGTCGCGGCGGCCAACCGCCAGAATGAGACCCTGCAGCATACGACGACAATTTACCTGCACCCGAACGTCGCACTCTATGCGAAGGAGCTCGCCGGACGGATGCCCGGCGACCTCAAAGTCGTCTATCTTGTCAACTCCGGGTCAGAGGCCAATGACCTCGCCCTGCTCATGGCGCGGGCCTACACGGGCTGCTACGACATGATCGCCCTGCGAAACGGCTACCACGGGGGCAGCCAGTCCACGATGGGGCTCACGTCCCATCACACCTGGAAATTCACCGTGCCCCACGGCTTCGGCGTGCAGCACGCGGTCCTTCCCGACCTATACCGCGGGCCACACGGAAAGGATGACCCCGATGCCGGGTTCAAATACGCGGACGACCTGAAGAGCCTGGTCCAATTCGGCACGTCGGGGAAACTCGCGGGCTTCATTGCGGAATCAATCCAGGGCGTGGGCGGGACGGTCGTGTTCCCGGACGGATATCTCAAGCACGCCTACGGTCACGTCCGCGCCGCCGGAGGGGTCTGCATCGCCGACGAGGTCCAGTCGGGATTCGGCAGGACGGGAACCCATTTCTGGGGATTCGAGACCCAGGGCGTCGTGCCGGACATCGTCACGATGGCGAAGGGTATCGGAAACGGCTGCGCGCTGGGTGCCGTGGTCACAACGCCGAAGATCGCGCAGGCCCTCGCATCGCGGATTCATTTCAACACCTTCGGGGGCAACCCGGTGGTGTGCGCCCAGGCGCGCGCGGTCCTCGAGGTGATCGACCGCGAGGGCCTGCAGGCCAACTCGCTCAAGGTGGGCAGCTACCTCAAGGCCGGCTTTTCCAGGCTTGCGGCGAAACACCCGCTCATAGGGGACGTCAGGGGCCTGGGGCTCATGCTCGGCATCGAGCTCGTGAAGGACCGGACGACAAAGGAGCCGGCGAAGGACGAATGCGCCGCGGTTTTCGAGGCCTGCAAGGACATGGGGCTGCTCATCGGCAAGGGAGGCCTCTGGGGCAACACGCTGCGGATCAAGCCGCCCATGATCTTCACCCAGACGGACGCTGACTTCCTGCTGTCGGTTCTCGACGAGGCGCTCGCCTCGGCCTAGGGGATCTTCAGGTCCATCCCTATCTTCAACGGTGATTTCTCGCTCGGGAGCAGGTCGTGGTTGGCGGCGTAGATATCCCGCCATTTCGACCGGTTGCCGTAGTATTTAAGGGCGAGGCTGAATAGGGTGTCGCCCTTGGCGACGGAGTGGTGCCGGACTCCCGGCGCCGCGATCGGCTTGGCTGGCCTCGTCGGGGCCGGATTTTCCTCCTGCGGCGCATCCGTGATTGCCGACGGGGCCGCCTTCTCGCCCTGGTCGGCGGGCGCAAGGGAGATTGGGGAGACGGAGACGGCGTCAGGCTGGGCCGCGTCGGCGGGCGGGCTCTGTGGGGGAGTGATCGACGCGACATCGATCGCGCTCGAGTGGAGGACCGGCACCGGTGCTCCCGCCCGAAGCGCGGCGTTCTCGGCTTTGAGCGCGTCATTCTCCCGCTGGAGCCGCTCGACCTGCTCCTCGACGCCAAGGTGCTCCGTCTGGCTCTCGAGGGGTTGGCCCGGAAGCGCGCGCGCGAACTCGCGCTTTGCCGCGTCAATGAGGCCCCGCACGTACACGGCCTGCTTCGAGTTTGGCTCAAGCTCGAGGTACTTGCGAAAATGGTAGATCGAGAAGATCGGGTCCTTGATGTGGTTCAGGTAGATCAGGCCGGCGTCGAGGTTCGACTCGGGCGCCGAATCGCCGCGCCGTTCGATCACCTTGAGGTAGTCGGAGAGGGCCTCGTCCCAGCGGCCCTGGCGCTCCATCTGCTGCCCGTCGCGGTAGTTCGAGTCATCCATCTCAGATGCGAGCGAGGTGGCATCGCCCCCGCACCCCGGCCCCGCGACAAGCAGAAGCAGCGAGGCTGCGCCTAGGATTATGGAACGTGGGTGCATCTTGCAGCGAAAGGGGTTGAATGGTCGGACCGGTCGGTTAATTTTCCCTGTCCCTCCTCCCGACTCAAACCTAAACGAAATCCGACAACAACACGCGTTGATGGCCATCGCACCGAAATCCGCGCTTGCACGGGCGAGACAGTGCATCCGAATCGAGTGCGACGCCTTGGAGGAGACCTCCAGGGGGTTGGGTGCCGAGTTCATCGACACGGCCCGCGCTGTCGAGGCGACGATCGCCGCAGGCGGAAAGCTGGTCTTTAGCGGCGTGGGAAAATCCGCGCATATCGCTGGCAAGATCGCGGCGACATTCAACAGCACAGGCGTGTCGTCCTGCTTCCTCGACCCGACTCAGGCGCTCCACGGGGACCTGGGACTATGCGACACGGGCGACCTGGCCATACTCCTCAGCAACAGCGGCCAGTCCGACGAGGTCCTGAGGCTCGTGCCGCTCCTGAAGAGTTTCGGCCTGAAGATCGTCGCCTTCACAGGAAACCCGAAGTCGGACCTGGCCCGCAGGTCAGACCACAGGCTGACTTACCGGGTGAAGCGCGAGGCATGCCCGCTCAAGCTCGCGCCGACGGCCAGCACGACCGCCGCACTCGCGCTTGGCGACGCCCTGGCGATGGTTCTCCTCGAGGCCCGCGGATTGACGCGGGCCGACTTTGCCAAGTACCACCCTGCCGGCAACCTGGGCCGCGTCCTTCTCCTTCGCACGCGCGACATCATGCGCAGCGGTCGCCGGCTGGCCGTGGCCAGGGACAATGCGACCGTGCAGGTTGCGATTCTCTCGATGACGAAGGCCAAGAGCGGGAGCATCGCCATTGTGCGTTCGGGAAGCGGAAAACTGGCGGGAATCCTGACCGACGGCGATTTCCGCAGGTCCGCCCTTTCGGGCGCCGGTTTTCTCGACAGGCCGGTTTCGGCGTTCATGACCCGCTCGCCCAAGGTGATCCGGGACGACGCCCTTGCCGTTGACGCGCTGCGCCTGTTCGAGCTGCACAAGATAGACGACCTGATCGTCGTCGACGCATCTGGCAGGCCAGTCGGCCTGATCGACGGACAGGACCTGCCGAAGTTCAAGATCGTGTGAAGCAGACCGTACGAATCGGCATCGTCGGGATGGGTGGCTTCGCGGGCTCGCACCACAATACGGTGGCCAGGCTCGAGGAGCGCGGCCTCGTCAAGCTCGTGTGCGCTTGCGACCCCAAGCCCAAGGCGTTCATCGGAGAGCAGCAGACGTGGAGGTTCGCCCAGCGCGGCGTCAGGGTCTTCGACGACTACCGCGCCATGCTGGCGGCCTGCCACCAGGATCTCGACTACGTGGTGACCCCCACTCCCATACGGCTGCATGCGGAGATGCACGACGCAATCACGTCGTTTGGCATCCCCGCCTACGTCGAGAAGCCCCCCACCCTCGATTTCGCGGAGCTGGAAAAGATGATCGTGGCTGACGGCCGCGCCCGGAAGTCGTCCCTGGTCGGCTTCAATTTCATCGTCGAGAAGAGCCGGCTGGCGCTCAAGGAAAGGCTGCTGTCAGGCGAGTTCGGCGCCATCCGCGGGGGCACGCTGAGCGCTCTCTGGCCGCGCCCGTCCGGCTACTTCGCGCGCAACGGCTGGTCGGGAAGGCTCATTATCGACGGCCACATCGTCCTCGACTCGTGCTTTGGCAACGCAATGGCGCACTTCGTCCACAACATGCTTTTCTGGACGGGAACGCCGGGCCTTTACAGCTGGGCCGAGATCGCTGCCGTGCGTGCCGAGCTGTACCGGGCCCACGCGATCGAGGGCGCGGACACGTTTTTCGTGGAGGCGGACCTCGCGACGGGCTGCACGCTCCGGTTCGCCCTGTCCCACGCCTGCGCCGGCGCAAGCACAAGCTCGGAGACGGTCATCTGCGACAAGGCCATACTCCGGTATGCGGTCGGCGGCCAGATCGAGGTCTCGTGGAAGGACGGGCGCACGGAGAGGGTTCCAAGCGGGCCGTTTGACGGCCTCGAGGAAAACCACCTCGAGTATTGCCGCTACATGCGGGGCGAGATACCCCGCCCCGCCACCACGCTCGAGGACTCGCGCCCAATTGTCGTTCTCAACGACCTCGCGCACATTTCAAGCGGCAGCATCCATCCGATACCGGCACACCTTGTCACACAGGAGCGCGACGAGAAGGAGCAGAAGGAATACCTGAGCGTGGCGGGTATGACGAAGATCGTAGACAATTTCCTCTGCCGTGGCATCTGGCCGGGCTACGCGGGCTGGCGTCGGGACAACGGCGAAGTGGTGACGCCCGCCGACCTGCCAAGGTTCCACGACGTCGTCCGGGCGATGGCTGCCGCGAAGTAGCTCCGGCACCCGACGGTCCCCTTTACTTGGGAGCACAGTTGGGCATATTTTGGGGCATGGCCACGCCTCCCTTTATCTATCAGGAGCCACTGCCCCTTTCTGGAGACGCGACCGAATACCGCCTGCTCTCGAAGGAGGGCGTCTCGGTGACGACTTTCGAGGGCCGTGAGGTCCTCAAGGTGGACCCGGGTGTCCTCTCGTTCCTGGCCCAGAACGCCTTTCGGGACAGCGCGTTCATGCTTCGCACAAGCCACCTGAAGCAGTTGTCCGCGATTCTGGAGGACCCCGAGGCCTCGGAAAACGACCGTTGGGTCGCCCTCACCTTGCTGAAGAACGCGGAAATTGCCGCGCAGGGCATCCTGCCCATGTGCCAGGACACGGGAACGGCCGCCGTGTTCGCCAAGAAGGGCGAGCAGGTGTGGACAGGGGTGAACGACGCCGAGTGGCTGAGCCGCGGCGTCTACGAGTGCTTCACGAAGGAGAACCTGCGCTATTCCCAAATGGCGCCTCTGGACATGTGGAACGAGGTCAACACGGGCACCAACCTTCCCGCCCAGGTCGACATCCAGGCCACGACGGGGCCGTCGTACGAGTTCCTTTTCGTTGCCAAGGGCGGCGGATCCGGCAACAAGATGCTCTTCTTCCAGGAGACCAAGGCCCTGCTCAATCCAAAGAGCTTTGCGAAGTTCGTTGCCGACAAGCTGCCCCTCCTCGGGACGTCGGCGTGCCCTCCATACCATCTCGCCTTCGTCGTCGGCGGCACGAGCGCCGAGGCGTGCATGAAGACGCTCAAGCTCGCCTCGACCCGCTACCTGGACTCGCTCCCGACCTCGGGAAGCGCCACCGGCCGCCCATTCCGCGACATGGAATGGGAAGCCAAGGTGATGGAGATCGCCCGCCAGACCGGAATCGGAGCCCAGTTCGGGGGAAAATACTTCGCGATCGACGCGCGTGTTATCCGCCTCGTCCGCCACGGCGCCGGGTGCCCGGTGGGCATGGGCGTGTCCTGCTCGGCCGACCGCAACATCAAGGCGAAGATTACCCGGGACGGCATTTTCCTCGAGAAGCTCGAGGCGGACCCAGGCCGCTTCATCCCGGAGAAGGAGCGCGCGCTCAAAGACACTTCCGGCATCCCGATCGACCTGAACAGGCCGATGGAAGAGATCCGCGCTGAACTGTCAAAATACCCGGTCACGACGCGCCTCAAGCTCACGGGGACGATGGTGGTGGCGCGCGACAGCGCGCACGCGAAACTCAAGGAACGCGTGGACGCGGGGAAGGGCCTGCCTGATTATTTCAAGAAGTACCCGGTCTATTATGCGGGGCCCGCAAAGACGCCCACGGGCTATGCCTCTGGATCGTTCGGCCCAACGACCGCCGGCCGGATGGACGTGTATGTCGACCTGTTCCAGTCGCTGGGGGGATCCATGGTGATGCTTGCCAAGGGCAATCGGGGTCCCGAGGTGACCGCCGCATGCAAGAGGCATGGCGGATTCTATCTGGGCAGCGTGGGCGGACCCGCCGCGATACTTGCAAAGGAGCACATCACAAAGGTCGAACTCCTTGAATATCCCGAGCTCGGGATGGAGGCAGTGTGGAAGATCGACGTGAAGGATTTCCCGGCGTTCATCCTCGTCGATGACAAGGGAAACGACTTCTTCGCGAACGGATGCGGCGCATGCCTGCCGCCCTCCCTGACCAAGCCGGTCAGAACCTGAAGCCAACCAGCATGCGGTCGTCACTGGATCCGCGATCCATCGACTCATACATCCGGTCGTCCGACAACGCTCGCTGCCTCATCCAGTCGCCCGCGAGAGCGCCGGAACCGCCCGAAGAGAAGGCCGGAAGCGCCGGAGCCAGAAGCCTGGAACGACGCTCGGCAGCGGGATCCATTCGGGCAAGGGGATCTGAAACCGCCGTGTGGGCGGGAGCGACTGACTGCTCGAATTCACGATCGGAGCCAAAAACGGACGGTCGAGCGTATTCGGATACCGGCTCGCGGAAATCCGCCAGCTTGATCGCGATGCCGTCGACAAAAGGCGACTTTGAAAGGGAGTCGGAAGCGATGGTCACGGGCGTCTGCGTCAGATGCGACGCGGTAGCCTTCACGACTGGCTGCGGGGCGGGCGTCGATTCCCGGGACTCCATGGCAATCTCGATGCTCGGCGCACCCGCGCTCACAACCAACGGCGCCGCCGGCGCCGGAACGGCTTCGATAACAGCCACAGCGACGGGAGCCGGTGCGCTCATCGGAAACGCCTTTGCTGTCCCGGGGTGGCTGTTCACATACCGAAATCCTGCAAAAGCCATGGCAAATGCGGCTGCGGCGCCAAACGAGAGCTGGTGGCGGTTAACAATGCCCAATATCCTCGAAAACCGGTCCCACCAAGGCCTTCGGCTGACAATTGCAGAAAGCTGCTTTGTTCGGATCTGGGACTCAAATGTCGCCCAAAACTCAGCCGGCGGACGTTCCGCTCGCTTGAGACTGAGCAGGTCTTCAATCGTGATTTTTTGTTCTGTATCCCGTTTCATCTGATCAAGTAAGGTTGCAGTTCGCTTTGAAGCAACTGTTTTGCGTAATGGAGACGGGACCGCACGGTTCCCACTGAGCAATCCATCACTTCAGCAATCTCCTGGTGGCTGAGTCCGTCGATTTCGAATAAAGTCACCACTGTGCGATGATTGATAGACAGTTTCTGCATCGCATCGTTCAATTTTTCCTGAAGTTCACGGACGAAGGCATCCCTTCCAGCCCCGGTCTTGTCAGTGAGAGCGTCAATCAGCTCGCGAGAAACGGGATCGTCCTCGCGCACAGATTCCAGGCTGAAGAACGACCTCAGCCGATTTTTCCGCAGATGGCTCATCGTGGAGTTGACGGCGATGCGGTACAGCCAAGTGAAGAATGACGCCTGCCCCTGAAAGCGTTGGATCGACTGGAACGCCTTGATGAATGCATCCTGCGCCAAGTCCGCGGCGTCCTCGCGGTTCGAGGTCATGTTATAGATGATCCCAAGCACGCGATCGCGGTATTTGACGATCAACCTGTCAAAAGCCGCCACATCACCCGCCTGCACCTGCCGGACCACCGCCAGATCGGCGTCAGCCTCAAGCTTGCGCTCGGGCGAGGCCACGAGCGTTTTTTCAAGGGTCTTGCTGGCGTTCATTCGGCACCCACAGGCAACCCCTCGGCCCGGCTCATGGCAAATCGAAACGACTTTCCCCGGAACTTGCGGTGCCCCACGATTTCAAACCGCCGAAACCCGTGCTCATCCAACCGGCCGCAGCGAGGCAACTTGCGCAAGAAGGACGTCGCCCAGCGAAAGGAGGTGAACAGTAGGCGCCAACCCCGGCCATTCGGCCAGTGCGGTGCGCGCAGCGGAGACCTCGTCGCGAACCGCGGATTCAACCGCTTCGAACACTCCAAGCTCAAGCATCTGCTTCAGACGGAGCTCGGGGCGCGCTGGCCTCAGGCCGCTTATCTCCTCGGTCAGCTCGGCCTTCTCGAATGGCGGCAGGCGGTCCATCAGCGCGAAAAGCGGGAGGGTGAGCTTCCCGCTCGCCAAGTCGGTGCCGAGTGTCTTGCCGATCTTATCCTCTTGCCCGAAGAAGTCGGCCAGGTCGTCGTAGATCTGGTAGGCGATGCCAAGGTGGCGTCCAAACCGGTCGGCCGCGCCCACATAGCCGATCTCGGATCCCGAAAGCCGTGCGCCTAGAAAACACGAGACGCGGAAGAGCTCGGCCGTCTTTAGGTCGATGATGCGCTGGTAGTCCGCAAGTGTCAGGTCAGTCGACCGGCGCCTCAGGCTCTGCACGATCTCGCCCGCGCACACCCGGCGAGTCGATTCCGAGACCGCGGCGCAAACCTCCGTGGTTGGGAACCCGGCTGCCAAGTGGAGCGCATGAGCAAAAAGCGCGTCTCCCAGCAGGACCGCCGCGGTGGGACCGAATTCGCGCATCGCCGTGCGGCGGTTGCGGCGCAGGTCGGCCGAGTCCATGATGTCGTCGTGCACCAGCGTCGCCAGATGCACCAGCTCGACAATTGCCGCGGCACGGACCAAGTCGGGCGAGACCGGTTTCTCATCCTTCCAGCCGCTCAGGAACACCAGGGCGGGCCTGATGCGCTTGCCGGACGTGTCGATGCAGTAGTTCACCATTGCCCGGATTTCCGGCTCGAATGCCGCGAGCTGGCCCTGGAGAAACAGGTCCAGTGCAGCCATGTGGGGATCCAGCAAAGCGAAAACCCCGGCAAACGCGTGCGGCTTGCCTGCCGTGGAAATGGCGGTGCTAGGGGCCCTGGGCATGAACCCCAGGACCCTAGCCTGAAATCAGAAAACCGCCACCCAATTGTCGTGCCAACGAGGCTCCCTTGTCAGGGAACCTCGTAGACCTCGACGAGGGCGTCACCGGTCGTCAGGTTCGCCCCCGATACCTCCGCAGTATACGTTCCGGGCGGCAGGACGATCAGAATTGCCGAATCAGCGCTTCCGCTTCCGAAGGCAAATGCCCCCGTTGATGCCTCCGCCTCGGCTACCAGCCCTGGGTCGTTGCCCGTGCCCCATGAGTAGTTTTCGCGTATGACGGCCTGGGAGTTGTTGTAGAGCTGGAGATGCGGCGCTGCGAGGGCGCCGCTGACATTCAGCGCCGTTAACCCGGGCCCTGCGCCGCGGATCAGCACCCGCTTGGGAGCTGTTCCGTTGATGCTGAAGCCGCCGATCAGAACGTTGTTCCCGGTGCCCACCATGCCGCGGGTCGAGACATTCGTCAGCTTCCTCGTCGTGAACGGCGTGAAGGCGTCCAGGTCGTAGATCTCGACCAGGCCGATTCCCGTGGCGCCATTCGTCCCTGAGACCTGGGCCGTGTAATTTCCAGGTGCAAACGTCCCCACGAGTGCGGAGTCGCCGCTTCCCACGGGAAGCGCAAAAGCACCGACCTGCAGGTCCGCCGTCGAGACGGCCGAAGAGTTCATCGGCGTTGAGCTCCAACCGACGTTGGAGTTGATCAGTGTGCTGCCCGAGAACACCTGGAGCTGCGTTCCCGCAATCGAACCCGCCAGATTAAAGTTCGCCAGAGTCGGCCCGATGGCACGGACGAGAAGCTGCTTGGGAGCGGTTCCCCCCACAACGAAGCCGGCGATCATGACATTGGCCCCGGCCCCGACTTGGCCGCGGGTCGAGATGTTCTTGAGCACGCCGTCGCTGAAGGTTCCGCCCGAGACCCTGGCCGCAATGATCGAGCCACTGGCCGGTCCTGAGATCGTCCCTGTGAAGAATCCCGTGTTCGGGTCGACGTGGCCGGTCAGCATGTTGTTATTGGCCGTCGTGATCGAGAGCATCCCGGACGAATCAACCGAGCCGTCCGCAATGTCCGTGAACGAGCCCGAGCTGATATAGACCATGAGCTCGCCGTCGGCTCCCAGAATTCCCGTCACTTGGCTTCCGGCCTGACCCTGGATGTTGCCCGTGTAGAAACCGCCCGCAACGGGGACGATTCCCGACTGCACGGCGGCGCCGATGAACAGGTCATTGCTCGGGATGAGACTCCCGCTGACGCCTGTCTGCGATACGATGCCGTTAAGGGTCTTCGCATTGAGCGAGCCGCCCGAGCTGACCGGTATGTCAGGATAAAACGCCAGCTTGGGAGCGCCGGATGATGCGTTGGAATGGCCGATGTAGGTCCCATAGGATCCGTCGACGACCATGAAGGCGAATCGACCGCCCTCTGTAAGACCTTGATATTGACCGAAATATGCGGTCGTTCCCAATCCGGCTGCCGCGGGAAACGCCTCGACGATGCTCGGGGTGGTCGTTGTCGTTTCTCCGGCGTTGTCGGTCGCTATGGCCGTGAACGTGTAGATTCCCGCGGAAAGCGGCGTAAACGTAACGGTGTAGGGCGGAGTCGTGGCCGTTCCAATTGAAATTCCGTTTTCGAAGAATTGGACGCTGGCGATCGTGCCCGACGGGGATGACGCGTTTGCGGTCACGGTCACCGGAGATCCCGTAGAAATCGTTCCACCGTTCGAGGGGCCGGCAATGTTCACCGTCGGAGGCGGCTCTGGCACAACCGTGACTGTTTCCGGCGCGGTCGTCGTCTTATCGCCGACATTGTCGACCACGACGGCGACGATCTGGTACGTGCCGAGATTCTGCGGAGTCCACGAGACCGAGTAGGGATACTGGGTCGCGGTCGATAGAACCTGGTTGTCGACGAGGAACGACACCGACGCCACGTTTCCATTCGGGGCGCTCGCGGAGGCAGAAAGTGTGACGGGTGTATTTACAATGACACTGGCCCCCATCGCGGGAGCGGTGAGTGACACAGACGGAGGAGTGCCGATGATCACGTTGCTGCCCGTGCCACCCGAGGTGACCGTCACCTGAACCGCCGGCGACGTCCCGGAAAACCCGAGGGAGTCCGATGCGATCGCCGTGATGCTGCTTGGCACAACGTCGCCGTTTACCTGCTTCTGGGTCGGCCTGAACGTGATCGTGTAGGAATTGCCACCCGGGGTTGTGGGATTCGACGCGACTCCCACGAATACGCCGTCCTGGAAGAACTGAACCTGCTGGATGGTCACCGCTGCACCGGCCTGATCCAGATTTGTATCGGTGGCGATCGCCGTGACCGACGTTGCCGCGCCCGAATTGAGTATGCCACCGTTGCCGGGAGTCGTGATGGCGACCGCTGGGGCCGCCTCGATTGTGATCGAGGTCGGCGCGGGCGTCGCCGTGCTCGAAGTACTCGTCGTTGAAGCGATGACGTTGCCCAAATTGTCATATGCGAGGGCAGTCAGCTTGAAGGACCCCGTGACGGTGGGTTGCCATGAGAAGGTGTACGGGTACGACAGATCCGTCGCGAACAGGATGCCGTTTATGTACAGTTCCACCCGGGATATCTGGGCTCCGGATGAGGCGCCGGCAGTCACGATGACCGGAATGGCAGCCGAGGAATTCAGGAGATAATCCGGAATCTGGACGAGGCTGCCGGTTGCCGGCGTCACGATAACACAGGTGGGCAGCGGCGACGGATTCGGGGTGGTCATGGTGAACGTCACCTGATCCATCGACTGCAAGGCCGGAATGAGCACTCCCGTGTTGTCGTAACCCCTAGCCTTGACGATGTGGCTAGTGCCGACAGGACCCGCGGGGGTGTAGATGATCGAGTAAGGATAGTTCGTGCTCGATCCGATCAGGGTTCCTGTGTTGGAGATATCGTTCCAGTCTGTGTAAAAATCGATGCGCGACACAAAACCATCCGCAGGGGTGGAGGTGGCCTGAACGATAACCGACGAGCCCAGCGGGACCAAGGTACCCGGGCCTCCCAAGGGATTGCCGCCGCTCTCGGGGCTCACGATCGCCGTGCCGGTCGCAAAATAGCGCACCGCCGCCGAAACCGCCGTGTTTCCGTTTCCATCATCGGTTGTCGACGTAATCGTATAGATACCAGGAAGCGGAGGTACAAAGCCACCTCCACCGGGCGTACCCGGTGGCTCCGATATCGTCTCGCCGATCGATTGACCGTCCACGGTCAGCTTGTAGACGAATCCAGCAAGCGGCTCGGTGCCAACGGCAAGTGACCATATAATGATTTGATTGCCCGCAGGGCCCGACACCTCATTTTGGAACGGCGCCGGAAAGTTTCCCGAAACGTTGAGGTTGGCAATCGCGACTGCGCCCGATGGCGCAGGTGTCCCTGAGCCACCACCGGAGAAAGTGACGACCGGAGCAGACGTGTAGCCGGATCCGCCACTGCCTATGTTGACCTGGGTTACCGCTCCTCCAACGACAATTGCAGTCGCCGTAGCACCGGAACCGCCTCCCCCAGTGAGCGTCACCGTTGGCGCCTGGGTATAACCCGTTCCACCGGCTGTCACCGTCACACTACTGACGGTGCCCGAAGTTGTTTGGATCAGCACGATGCTGTTGGTGAGGACCGGGGGGTTTGATTGCCCCATCGCCGCGGTCGCGAGACCGGAGGCAAGGGCTATCAGTGAAATAAATCTGGTTTTCATGGTGTCTCCTTTTTACGGGACTTTGGGAATCAGGAGGCTCTACTTGCTGTAGTTATGCTTGGGCTGCGGGCTCTCATCGATGAACGGATCGGTTCCGTCGCGGTAGCCGGGCATGTCCGAGCGCTTGAGCTGGAACTCGCGCACTTCCTTCGAGTTAAACACCTGCTCGACCGGCGCGCCCTCGGCGCTGATGGTCTTGGCGGTGATGAAAATGACGAGGTTGTCGACGGTGTTGTTCCTCGTATCCTGCTTGAAGAGATAGCCGATGATCGGTATCGATCCAAGGAACGGAACCTTGTTCACGCCGTTGTTGTAATTCGTGCTGATGAGGCCGCCGATACCCATCGTGTAGCCGTCCTTGAGGGACACCTGGGTGACGGCCTTGCGGGTTCCAATGATCGGGATCGAGGCGCCGCTGGCCCCACCGAAGCTCGTCGTGCCCTGGTTCTGGCTGACCTCAGGCGCGAGCGTCAACTTGATGAAGCCGCGGGCGTTCACCTGGGGCGTCACCTTAAGGATGATGCCGATGTCCTTGTAGTTGAACCCAGACACCTCGAAGGTGCCCGTCTGCTGGTTAAACGTGTATTCCGGGATCGGATACTGCTGGCCAACGTTGATCGAGGCCTCGGTGTTGTTCAGCGTGACGATGGTCGGATTCGAGACGATCTTCGCGTTGTTGAGCTGCTCGAGCGCGGAAAGGACCAGCTTGAACTGGTCGGAGGAGAACACCGCCGACAAGACGTTTGACGAAGCCCCGGTGCCGGTGACTCCCTGAATGACATTCGTCGCGGAGTTGATCGCGTTCGTCACGTTGTTGGCCGCCGTGTTGGCGATGCTCCCGTTCGTTCCGGTCGAGGAGGTGTTCGTCGGCACCCCATTTGTCGTCGTGTTTGACGTGGAGTTGGTCGACCCGTTGCTCAGGGTCGTCCCGTTGGTTCCGGTGGTGTTGCCGCTCGTGCCACTCGTTGAATTGGAGCCGTTGCTCACGCCGGAGCCATAGGTGTTGTTATAGCTATAGACGCCCGCGCCGCCAGGAGCTGCCGTGACATTGAACCCGCTGAGCGAGCTCCAGTTGACGCCAATGTTCCTGATGTCGTTGTTCGTGATCTCGACGAACTTCGACTCGATCATCACCTGGTCCGTCGGGCGGTCGAGTTCCTCGATGACGGGCCGGATGCGCTTCATGCGCGACGGGCGCTCCGTGATCACGAGGCTGTTCGTGCGGCCATCGACGACGATCTTTCCGCCGGCGGCGGCGTCCACGAGGGAGACCAGCGTCGGCTGGATGTCAGTGGCCTTCGCGTAGTTGATCACGAAGATCTCCGTCGAGACCGGCTCCTGGGTGAGGCTCTCATTGCTGACGATCTTTATGATGTTGCCGTCCTCGACGAACGTGTAGCCGACCGGCGTCAGCACGACCTGGAATATCTGGTGCCAGGTCACGTCGTGCAGCTTCACGGACGTCTTTCCCTGAAGGGCGTCGGGGATCACAATGTTGAGGTCGAACAGCTCCGCGACGTTCCTGAGGATGTTGCGGATCTCCTCGTCGGGAAAGTCGACAGAGAGGGTGTTCTGGCCGGCCGCCTTCGTGGTCGGGGCCGACGCCGACGCGTCCTTCATGGTGACGTCGGAGGGAGAGGCCACGGCTGCGTCCGTGGTCGTTGCGGGCGCCGGCTTTGCGGGCGCGCTAGCCTGTGCGTTCAATGGCGATGGAATGGCCAGCACGGCGATTATAGCTGACAGAAGGCAAACGCGGGTTCTCATGGTGACTTTCCTGGTTGTATAGGCCTGGTGATTTCGTCGCTCTTGTAACGCAACGTGAAGTTTGTGCCGTCGATTTGGGTCAACTCAAGGTCGTAGTCGTTTCCCTTATACGTAACGGTGAAATGTGCCCCTGTTTTAACGAATCTTTTCCCAAACATGAGCAGCGGCTTGCCTCCAAGATAGATCGTTCCCGAGGGTTTAACCTTGGAAACGATCTCCTGAAGGAGCTCGTGGTCTGAGGGCGCTGTCGGCCCCGTTGGGCTCCCGGGGTTGGCGAGGCGCGCTGCCGCGGCGGCCGCGGCAGCCTCCTCGGCATCCGTGAGGTCGAATCCCGGCGGCGCGTACGGGAGGCTTATCGCTGCGGGCAGCGCCGCCAGCTTCTTCTGGCGCGCGATCTGCACCGCCTTGTCGACGGAAAGCTTGCGCTTGTCCGGCGGCGCAATCTCGGACTCCACCTTCGCGCCCGCGAAGGGGGCCATCATGCCGAGCACGGCAATCATGGCGAAGAGGGCCGCGGGTAGCATGTGCGTCGCTCGTCTCATGGCATGCCCAGAAGGTCGAGGTTCAGCGTCATCAGGAGCGCGCCGCCGCGCATCTCCGACTGCGGACGCATATTGAGGCTGATGATGCGGCAGTAGTGCTCCCCGCTCTCAAGCCTCCGCAGAAGGTCAAGGACCTGACCGTAGTCGCCCTGCGCGTTGAAAGCGAACCCGATCGGCGTGAAGTTCGTCTTCGGGGCGTTCTTTGGCGGTGGGTTCCAGGAAAGCTGCCGCGGATCCGTGAGCTTTGTGCTCGTGGCGCTTTCAAGGCGGTAGAAATACTGCATGTTCTCGGCGAGCTGGCCGACGTGTATCATCCTATTGGATATCGTTTCGTTGGCCGCCACCAGCGCCGCATGCTGCTCCTTGAGCTGGCTCGAGTCCTCTATGTTCGCCGCGAGGAGCTCTCCATCCTTGGTCCGCGCCGCGAGGACCTTCTCGGCGTCGGGAAGGTTGTCGTACCGGTAGTAGAGCACAAAGCCGATGCCGATGCTCACGATCACGCACGCGACCGAGATCACGTTCTTGCGCAGGAAGGCCATGAGATCGTCGTTGCTCATGTCTTCTTCCCCCCCTTCTTGTAATCGCAGAAAATCTCGATCACGAGACGGTTGGTGGCGTTGTTCTTTCTCATCGTGAGGAGGTTCACGTCGTCGAACATCGGCCCCAGCACCTTGTCCGTGCGAAGCTGCTTCTCATATGCCGACGCGTCGCCGCTCGCGCGGTCCGGCGCGCCCTTCACCGTGGCGCGGATCAACACGCCGGTGTCCTTGAAATCGAGCATATCCAACGCGATCTTCTTTGGCGTCATCGCTCCCAGCCGGAGGATGATCTCGGAAAGCACCGGCTTCGAGTCCACGAATTCCACGACCTCGGCCGTCTTCGCCTCCTCGAGCTTGAAGTCCTGGAAGAGCTTGACCGCATCCTCGCTCTGTTTCTTGTCCCGGTCTATCTGGCGCTGCCAGTCGGCGATCTGCTTGTTCACCTCGTGCAGCTTCCATTCCTGGATGCCAAGGTAGAGGGCCAGCGCGATCGCGACCAGCATGGCCGCCCCGTTGACGAAGAATGCCGTCCGCACGACCTTTGTATCGGGCAGGCTCTCGACAATGCGTATGTTGGGGTGCCATGCAGGCACCACAGCCACAGCGGTATCTCCCTTCTTCTTAAGCGGGAGTGCCATCTTGTGAGTTGTATTGGACCATCAGGCTCATGAGCCCGAACCAGCGGAATTCACCCGCGGTCTTAGAAAGAGCGTCCGGCACGACAACCTGATGCGACCGGAACCACGGGACGGGGTCGAACTTGAGCGTCGCGATGCCGAGCGAGGACGCCAGCGACCCCTCGAGCCATGCGAGCTTGGGGGAAAGCTGGATGCAGATGACCTGGCCGACCGATTGGCCCGTCTGGACCTCGTAGAATCCTATCGAGGACTGCAGCTCCTTCAGAAGGCGTTTGATAAGCAGGGGGCCCATGCCCGTGAAGTCGAAGGTGTTCGACAGGAACAGCTTCCTGGCGGACTCCTCATCCTTGAGGCCAAGCTCCTTCTGGACCACGGGGACCATCGCCTCGAGGCCCTGGGGAATGGGCCGTGAGGCCTCAACCCCGTTGGCCGAGACGATGAAGCTGTGCGTCGTGTCGTTTCCGACATCGAGGACCAACGTTGGCGTCTTGGACTTCTCGAAGGCAAGGCAGTCGACCAGGGCGCCCAGCGTGGAGACACTTCCAAGTTCCAGGCGCTCGGGGTAAATACCGGATCCAAGGAGGTTTTCCTGCACGGCGTTGATCTCGTCGTTCGGCGCGCCGCAGAAGATCACTTCCTTCTGGCTCGCCTTGACCAGGTCGTAGTCGGCACCGTCGGTGGCATTGATCATCCCGATCGTAAACTTGTCCTGCTCAATGCGAAGCTGCTGCGTGAACACGTCGGCCATGTAGGCCGCCTCCTTCATTTTCTTGAGTTCGAGGGTGTGCTTGCGCACGACACGCTTGGGTGGATAAACGCCCACAACCGAGTGCAAGTACCCGCTGGGCTGCCTCTTAGGCTGAAGCTGCTTCAGGGCCTCGACCATTGCCGGCCCATCCCCCAGGGCGCATTCCACAAGCTCCTCGACCTCCATGGGTGCAGACGGCGAGCTGGTTCGGGCCAAAAGGACCGAATTCTCGTTCATTTCGACGAAAAACCCTTTCGTCTTTTTTGTGAATAACATGGGGAGGAAGTAGTGAATATCCCCCGGTGGTAGCCCCACGCGCTGGCATGGCCCAATCCCGAAGAATAGGCGCAGATCACACCAAAGCTAAGGGCATTTTACAAGTTAAAATAGGCCTTACTTCCGTGCTTGTAAGTATTTACCCTTATTTAAAAGAAAACCCGCCGTGTGGTCCGGCGGGTTTGAATTATTTTTGCCACGTGCGCTTTTTGTGGCGGTTCGATTTCAAGCGCTTTCTGCGCTTGTGCTTGTTCATCTTGAGACGGCGCTTCTTCTTGAGGTTTCCCATATGGAGTTTGTGAAACGAACGTGCGATTCACCCAAACGCCTGTCGAGTTCAAACTAGGAGGGCGCGCCGACGCCGGACCAGAGCCCTGCGACTGTCGAATACACCCAAAGACGCACCGTGCAGCCCGGAAAGGACGCCGATGCCGATGATCCATACGCGGCGAGCTGCCTCTCGTAGTCGGCCGCCAGCCTATCCAATAAGGCAGCGTCGCCCTCGCCGCCCAAGCGGCGGTTTGTCTTCCAGTCCACAATCCAGAGCTCGCCGGCAGCCGGGTCATGAAGGACGAGGTCGATAACGCCGTCGATCCATCCGTCCGGCGGCAGAGGCGCAAACACGCCCACCTCGGCCAGCCGGGACCAGCGCGGATCGCGCATGAGGCACCAGGGCTCGCTTTTTGTCAGACGTTCCCATTCCTCCCTCCCTCTTGCCTCGAAGCCCAGTTCCTGCGCCTTTGCAAGAGACGCGGCCCCATGAGCATCCACGGCTTCCGTGTCGCCGGCCCACGGCATGAATTCAAGGCTCTCGTGCCACCAAATGCCGTATTCGAGCGGATCGGCTGCGTCCCTTGCCGGAGCGGGTGCCTCAAGGGCGGACTCATGGCGGGCGGCGCGCGCGAGGTCAGGGGCGGCCGCGAGCTGGTGCGGAAGGATGCGCCTTGGAAAGGGGGCAGCCGGCGACTGCGTGCGACCGTCCGCCTCCCGAAAGGGCGCCATAATTGACGGTACCGGCCCCGATGCGGCCACTGTCGGCACGACCCGGGCGATCGGATCAATCGCAGTAGGATCCACGTCCCAGAGCCACGCAAAGCTTTCATCCTGTACGACGTACCCGCACCAAGGGACCACGAGCACGGCCTTCGCGCGGGTGAGAGTCACATAGAGAAGCCGGAGGAGCTCGCGGAGTCGTCCGCGCTTGAGCGCCAGGGTAGTTTCAGGGGAGATGCCCTCGTTATCGAGCACCAACTGGGCTCCCCCCTCACCTGCCGAGACGATCCTCAGCCCGCTCGGCCCCCTGTCGCCGATCTTGCGCCAGAGGCCGACCGGGATGACCACGGGCCATTCAAGGCCTTTTGCGGAATGGGAGGTGAGGAGATTGATCGCATCGCTTGCCGGACGCCCGGCTGCGCGGAAGTCGTCGACCGATCCCAGCAGTTCACGAAGCCACGCCCGTGGTCCCAAGCCGTCCAGCCCGAGCTCGGCGGCCCGGGCGAGCAGGCGGGCAAGCTCGTCCGCGTAACTGCCCTCCGGATCCAATATTCGCGCCTTCCCGGCAAGGCCGCATTCGGCCACAAGATCCGCCGCAAAGCGCTCCAGGGACTCCCCCTCCAGGTCGGCGCGGTCGACCAGGGGCAGCATGACCCGGAACGCCTTCGCGAGCGGCTCGTCGTTGCTCTCGGGCTCGTCCCACCGAAGGCGGCCCCCTCCCGCGCGCACCGCTTCGGCGATCGCCGAGTCGCTCACCGCAAAAATCTCCCGAAGAACGCCGACCCACTCGAAGGTATTCTCCGGGTCACAAACGACGGCGAGGAGTCCGCTGAGCCACGCATAGACCGGGTTGTCGCCGTTTCGGTTTCGCCGCGTCTGCAGAGCGGTCTTCAGGCCCGCGGCCTCGAGCTCGTCGCGGACGACCTGGAGCCATGCATTGCGCGGCGCAAGGATGCATATGTCGCCCCAAGAGGCGGCGCCAACGGCCTGCGGGCCCCCTGAGCAGAGTAAACGGGCCACCTGGCGGGCCTCGTTCCCGAGCATCCTATCGGCGACTTGCTTCTTGCCCTCGACGGGGACGACCTCAATCGGGAGGCGCCATGCGGCGCCCTCGATGTTGGCCGGCCCCGGCACAAGGGGCTCATAGTGAACCTGAAGGAGCGGCGCAGCGGCACCGTCTTCGCGCGGTGGTCCCAGGTTGTGCACCCGGGATCTTCCAAATGCGGCCGGGAGCGTCGAATTGAGGAGCCGCACAAGGCGCTGAGGTGTCCTGAACGTGACGCCAAACGTGAGTTTCTCGCCTCCGTTCCCCGTCTCGAACGCATTCACGTGCCCCTGGAAATTGCGGATGTCCGCCCGCTTCGAGTAGATTGCCTGCTGCGAGTCGCCCACCATGCAGAAATGTCCCGGTCGCGGCCCGTCGCCCGCGCCCGCGGGCCACCCGCGGATGGAGGCGCCCGAAGGTCGGGTGATTTCGACCAGCACCGCGAACTGGCTCGGATCGGTGTCCTGGGCCTCGTCGAGGATCACTCTCCAGTTCTCGGCCCGGACCTTTTCAAGCATCGCCTCGTCGCCGAGGACGGTGAGCGCAGTCTCAAGCTGGTCGGCGTAGGTCTGTATCCCCTTGTCTAGGCGCCATGAGCGATAGCGAAGCGAGAGCTCGGCGGCGAGTACGCCGCCCGCCGCGGCAAGCCATCCCTTCACGGGCGCAAAAAGCTGGCGGTAGAGATCAACGATGCCCGAGGCATTTCCGGAGGGCTTCGCGATGGGGAGCCGGCGGTTTTCGCCCGTGAATCGAATCATCCAGTCCTCCGCCGCAGCCTTGTTTTGCTCAAGCGCAGCCGCCGCGGCGCCCTTCCTTGAAGGAGCGGCATTCCGGATAAGCGCCAGCGCGGTTGCCGAAGGCGGGGGGACGTTTTCGGCGGGCCGAGCCGCGAGCAGGCGCTTCGCGCTCGCCAGGTCGAGGTCCTTCGCCAGCTCGAATATCGCGTCGAGCAACTCATGGCGCAGGAAGCCGGCGACCTGCCCAGGCGCGAGCGATGAGAATTCCATCTCGTCCTGCTCCAGGAATTCCTGCCAATGCGCGTCTTCGTCATCGTCGACCAGCGTCGGGTTCAGGTGGATGCCAAGGGTGCTTCCATGCCGGCGGGCGAGGAGGAGGCAGAAGCTGTGGATCGTGCCGAAGAAGACCCTTTCGAGGCGCGCGAGCGCCTCGACGTCCTTCTTTCCCCCCGACGCCATCCTGCGCAGCAGCACCGATCGGGCGCGCCTCTCAATCTGGGCCGCGGCCTTCTTGGTGTAGGTGACCACCGTGGTCTCCCGGAGCATGCCGGACCCGCGCTCTGAGAGCGCCATCGCCGCGAGGCGCTCGGAGATCGCCGTCGTCTTGCCGGAACCCGCATTCGCGACCACGGCAAAGTTGACATCCCACTCGTTGATGAATCGGTCGCGCGCGGGCTGGTCGTGGGGGATGCTATTCATCGCCGCCCTCCTCCGACTCGGCGTCCGCCTCCGCCCCCGCACCGAATGTCGCGGCGAACTTGGCGTCGAGTATCACCTCCGCGATCGGCACGCAGGCCAGCGGCCAAATAAACCCGTGAGTGAATTCCGTGCGGTCGCGTGTGCGCGCTCCGTAGAGACCTGTCTCCAGGTGGTCGCCGATGATCCTGAGCTTGGAACAGGCGACATCGAGGTCTTCGCCGGCAACTCGTGTCGCCTGCTCGTCCGGCTTCAGCATCCAGACGTTGCCGGTGGCGCCGGCCGACAATGCCGCCGAAAGGTACACGCCGAGTTGGAGCGAGGCCCCGCTGGACGCCATTTTCTTCACGGATACCCCTGAGTCGCCGCCGGTCTTGAAGTCGACGATCTCTACCCGCGCTCCCGACCATGCCGGCGTGTCGGAAAGCACGAAGTCCATCCTGCCGGTGACTCCCACTCTGCGCCCGTTACCCACCGGGATGGTCGAACCCTCGGGGAGCACGACCTCAACCGCGCCAAAGGGCGCCGAGGGAAGCGAGTAGACGCCGCGCAGGAGTTCGCGGGCGGCGCGCGAGACGTCCATGTGAAAGGAATCCCAGTAGCGGTCTGCGGGCCACCGGGCGCGCAGGCGCACGAGCTCCGCTTCGAGAGTCCCCTCAGACACCGACCGTGCGGGAAACTCGGTGAAGCGGCCCTCGACCGGCGCCCCCTTGAGCGCGGATGCAAGCACCCTGTGGACAATTTCGCCGGCCGCCTTCCTCCGCGCGCGGGCGAATCCGCGCCATTCGACGCGGCGCACCCTCAGGATTGCGTCGAACCAGAGTACGGCCGGGTCCGCCACGCCGAGCTCGATCTGCTTTGCCGAGAAGCGCGGGGCGGCGCGGGTCACTCGGGGATCGCCCAGAAAATATTCGTCGAACGGTGCGGCCGGATCCCGCCGGCGCAGCCAAATGCCGGCCCAACCAGCCTGCGCCAACGGCTCGGGCTCGGCTGCCTCCAAGCGGGTGGACCGCGCAAGCCTTTCAAAAGCGTCCGGCTCGCCTTCCTTCTCGGGCAGGAGCCCCTTGCTCCACATGACGCGCTCCAGCCACGCATTTGGGCCGAGCCTCACCTCGGGCTCCTCCTCGCTGAAGAGAGCCGCGCTGAAGATGACCCGCTGGCGGGTGTCCCTCGCAATCGCGCAATAGAGCCTGCGCTCGAGCTCAGCCCGGTCATCGCTCGTCGGCAGGCCGAGCGAGAAGCGGCCGGCCGACTTGTCGAGGTCCCTCCGCTCGTCGTCGCCGAGCCAGATGCTGGGTTCCCTGGGCTCCGGCCATATGCCCGCGTTGGCCTCGGCGAAGACGACGTCCGACCACGCGATTCCCGCGGCTCGCCTGCAGGTCGTAAGCGTCACCCGCGCGAATGCACTCTTGCCGGGAGCCGAGTTCGCGGGCGCCTTCCCCGGCAGAAAGGACCGGATCGCCGCGAGCAGGGCGGACGCGGGCATCGGTTCCGCGGTCCTCCGCGCGAATTCCCGAAGCGCGGACCAGCCCGCAGGCTCGGCGACCGTGAGCTTATCCCTGGCGGCCTCGAAGCGGTCTAACGCGTCCTGCGGCGCCAGCAATCCCGGCCACGCCGGCATGAGAAGCCTCGCGACCCTTCCCACTTCCCGGCAGTCGTCTCGGTCCGACGCGACTAACCTCTCGACTTGCGGTTCAATCGAATGGGACTGGAACTCGTCAAAGATCCGCTGGCACGCGGCGCGCGCCACGCCGGGCGTGAGGGTTGAAAGGCTGAGCGAACGAAGGAGCGGCCAGAGGGCCAGGAGCTCCTCCATCCGGCACCCGCGCTCGTAGAAATCGACGAGCGCAAGCTGTATCCGGATGTCGATGGGCGGCGTGCCCGCGGTGCCGATGAGGTCGGAGTACGGAAGGCCCATATCCCCGAGCAGCCCGACGAGGCGCGCGTGCGCCGCCCCGGGACCGGGCAAAACGACCGCGATGTTCTCGGAGCCCGCCTCCAGGAGGCGCGAAACCGCGGCGCCTACTTGCGCGATCTCATCCGAACGGGAGTAGCCGACAATGACGTCGGCGCGTTCGGCGGAGCCGAAACCCCCGGTCCAAAGTTCCGCCACGGACGCGCAGGTCTCGCCCGGATCGGCGTCGAGCACACTGTGATCGACGCCGAGCGCATTTTCCCAGACCTCGACCCATTCCCTCTCCGAACCGCCCCTTCCCTTGAATTCCGGCTCGGCAAGGACCACGCGGACCGAGCCGCAGCGCCGCGCCACGGCGAGGAGGCCAAAAAAACTGGGCCAGCCCTCCGCGCCGCCGGCTAGAACAAGCAGGCGATCCGCAATTCGGGGTGCGCCGACCGCGGACGGCCCCAAGCCGTCCTGCTCGTCCTGGATGGGCCCAAGCCTGTATCCATGCTCCTCGATCCATTTGGCCATCTCGCCAAACACCGCTCGAAGCTCCGGCCTCAGAAAATGCTCCGCGCGGAAACCGCCGCGGAGGAGGTCCTCAAAATCGGCCAGCGCCGACTCCAGGTCGCTCTCCAGGCTCTTCCAGAGGCCGCGCGCGGCGTCATCCGGCGCGAGGAGCCCGAGATGGGCTGCGATCCGGTCCCTGAGGACGAGGAGCTGCAGGCTCGTGCCGAGCCCGGCGGGGACCCCGCGCTTCTTTCGCGCAAGGGCGGGCGTCAGGAACTCGACGCCGAGAAGCGCCACTCCCTCCTCAAGGCATCTCTGCTTCAGTGCCTGTGTCTGGCCGCGCGTCGGGGCGATCACAATCGCCCGCTCCAGAGTCCCGCGAGACTCCTCGAGCCATGGGCGCACGACACCGTTCCATTCGCCGTCGGCGAAGCGCGAAAGAAACAGGACTACGCGAGGATCTGTCTTCAACTTGGGATGGCACGCAGCCATCCCAAAATCGACGTCACTTCGCGAGCACGTACTTCGCGGTGTGCGACTTCGCGCGCGAGGCGGCGTTCCGGTGAACGACCCCGGACTTAACCGCCTTGCTCATGGCGGACACATAGGCGATCCCGGTCGCCTTCGACTTGGCCGCGTCCCCGGACTTAACCGCCGCGTCAAACGCCTTATGGAGGGTCTTGATACGGGTCTTCGCCGCCTTGTTGCGGAGGGTCAGGCGGACCGCCTTGCGGGCTGCCTTGATAGCGGATTGGGTGTTGGCCATGGTCTATGTGATGTTCGGAGCCGGCCATGGACTCAAACCGAGGGAGGCGAGTCAAGGGTCTTATCGCGGGTGCGGGACGGGCTCTGCCCCGAAACGGCTAGGTTGCTGAAAATTTTAGCTTTGGGGCGGTAAGCCGGATTCTGTTCCACGCCTTGCGGCGCTTCGGCCGTCATTTCTCTCGCGCCCTTGCGGGCCCGTCCGAACGTCCTCGCGGGGCGAACCCCGCGGAGGCGGACGGATGCGACATACCCGAGACTATGGGACGGGCCGTCCAGTCTCCTATTTTGTCTTGCACCGGAAGGGGTTTTTCGTGCCGTCCGCCT
>CAAGKR010039994.1_pt1 | contig 55264 bp, 36 predicted proteins | sample 2556971 | NCBI WGS metagenome assembly CAAGKR01 (sample SAMEA5207829, study PRJEB30636) | soil metagenome | biome: forest; feature: boreal; material: soil | place: USA | collected 2011-09 | depth 1 m | reverse complement strand
CCCCCGCCCCCCCCCCTTTCCCCCCCCCGACAGGAGCTGGGGGGGGGGTGGCTCCCTCCCGCTCCCCCCCCCCGGGCCCCTCTCGCTCGCCCAGCAAAGCTGGGCGAGCTCGCGTTCTCATTGATGCGTGGCACAGGGTTCTCGACGCCGACGAGGCACTTCGCTAACGTGGCTGTCGATAACCACGCATGAGCATCGAAGCGGTGCCGTTCGTAGACGACGGCGACATGAACATCGAGGCCCGGCGGCTCGGCACCCGTTGGCGAGACGGCGACCGGGCCGATCCCGCTTTTCGAACCGCCTGCGCGGACGCCCTCACTAAGCTTCGTGGCGCCTGGCGACTGCGACCCTCCGCGTTCAGCCCCGAAACGGTAGCCTTCCTGCGCACCATCGCGGGGGAGATGGTCGCGCGGCCGATTTCCGGCCCGACCCCGATCGAGATCCTGCAGAACGTGTTCGGGTACGCGTCGTTTCGCACCGGGCAGCAAGAGATCATCGACGCCGTCTTGAACGGACGCGACTGCGTCGGAATCATGCCCACCGGCGCGGGCAAGTCGCTGACCTATCAGATCCCGGCGCGCATCCTGGGCGGCACGACGCTGGTGGTGTCGCCGCTCATCGCGCTCATGAAGGATCAGGTCGACGCGATGAACGAGGTCGGCCTGCGAGCGACCTACCTGAGCGCGTCGCTCGATCCCGGGGAGCGCCAGCGGCGGGTGCGCGCCCTCGCGGCGGGCGAATACGAGCTCTGCTACGCAGCGCCCGAAGGGATCGAAGCCTCCGTCGGACGGGTGCTCGCCGATCTCGACCTGCGCCTGATCGCCGTCGATGAGGCCCATTGCATCAGTCAGTGGGGGCACGATTTCCGCCCGGCCTATCGAAACCTCACCGGCCTCAAGAAGAGATTTGGCGGGGTTCCGGTGCTGGCCTTGACGGCGACCGCGACTCCCGCGGTAACGGCCGACATCATCGCGCAGCTCGCGATGGCCAGCCCCGCCTGTTTTCGCGGAAGCTTTTTTCGCCCTAACCTGCGCGTTTCGATCTATCGCAAGGGGGAGGCCGAAGGCGGTCAGGCGGCGGCGCGTGGCGCGGGAGCAAAAGGGGTCCGCGCGGCGATCTTGAGCCTGCTACGGGCCCGACGCGGACAGAGCGGCATCATCTACGCGCTTTCGCGCAAGTCGTGCGAGGCGCTGGCCGAGTTTCTGCGCGAGCGCGAGGTCAAAGCGGCCGCCTACCACGCCGGGATGGAGCCCGCCGATCGCACCGCCGTGCAGGACGCCTTTTCCCGCGACGAGATAGACGTGGTCGTCGCGACGGTGGCGTTCGGAATGGGGATCGACAAATCGAACGTCCGTTACGTCGTCCACCGCGACATGCCGCGCTCGATCGAGAGCTATTATCAGGAGATCGGGCGCGCTGGGCGCGACGGGCTCCCGAGCGACTGCGTCCTCTTCTATTCGTGGGCCGACGTGGTGGCCTACGATCGCTTCAGCGATCGGCCCGGTGACCGCTTCGGCGATCGGGGTGGCGACGACGTCGATCCGGCCGCGGCCGCCCGCCAGCGCGCGCAGATCCGCGAAATGTTCGCATTCGCCTCGGCGCGCGACTGCCGCCACCGGCTGGTGGTGCGCCACCTGGGCGAGCAGATGGACGCCTGCGGCGAATCCTGCGACGCCTGCGCCGGCTTCGACGTGCTGGCGGCCAGCCGCGCGGTGCGTGGCGAGTCGCGCCGCCCGACGGCAGGCTCGGCGGCCGATCGGTCGGGCGGGTCGGGCGCGGCGGCGGAACCATCGCCGGAGACGGCGGATCTGCTGGGGCGGCTCAAGGCCCTGCGCAAGACCTTGGCCGCTGCGCGCGGCGTCCCCGCCTACGTCATCTTCAACGACGCGACGCTTATGCGCATCGCCGAGGAGCGGCCAAGCTCGGGGGCGGCCCTGCTCGGCATCTCGGGCATCGGTCCCAAAAAACTCGAGCTCTACGGCCACGTCCTGCTCGATCTGCTGCGAAGCGCGAGCTTTCCGAGCAGCGCGAGCGGCGACCGCCAAGTCTGAGCGATCGCGGCCTCGTCCGAGGGTCCGACCGGCGTCACAGTCAGTTGTCCCCGCCCGGGTTATCCTGCGGGCATGATCGCCCGAGCCGGCGCGCGCGCTCTCGCCGTCGCGATGGCGCTGCTGGCGTCGTCCGCCGCGCGAGCTCTCGCCGTCGCGTTGGGGCTGCTGGGGCTGCTGGTGCTGCTGGCGCTGTCCGGCGCGCGAGCGCTCGCGGCGGATCTGCCCGCTTCCCCAGGCGCCCAAGAAGGCGGAATCGACGACGCCGGCCCCGTCGACGCCGCTGCATCATTCCCCGACGCACGCTTTGGACCCCGGTACGTCATCGAGGACGTTCTCGTTCGGGGCAACCGCAAGACCGAAAAGTCGCTCATCCTCCGGGAGCTCGCGGCGCTCGGCCTCTCCCCAGGCGAAAGCGTCGACGCGTCCGATGCACGCGTCGAGACCGCGCGCTACCGGCTACTGTCGTTGGGCTATTTCCTCGACGTCCGCCTCTCGGTCACCCGCGGCGCGAAACGGGGCGGCGCCGTCCTGGTGGTCGAGGTCGACGAACGCGGCACGCTCGTGATCAACGAGCTGTTTCCCGCCACCAGCCAGGCGACCCTGTTTTGGGGCGGCGCCGACCTGTCGGAGACCAACTTCCTCGGCCGCGGCATCAACCTCGGCGGCGGCTTCGTCGCCTCGACGAAACCGGTGGTCGAGGGCGCGCACGCGGGGCTCGGCGTGCGCCTGCACGTCGGGGTGCCTCCGCTGGGCGGCCCGAACGGCCTCAGCCTGTCGCTCACCGGGCTCTACAACGACGGCAGCGAATTCTACCGCGCCTCCGGCGACGATGGCGACGCCGACCCCCGCGATTTCGTCGCAACGCGCGTGCGGCGCGCCGGCGGCTTGCTGGCGGTCGGCAAGATGCTCCCGGCGGGCTTCCACGCGACGGTCGGTTTTCGCGAAGAGGAGATCACCGCCGCGCTCCCGCCGGTGCCACAGCGGACCCACACCCTCGAGAGCGGCGTCGCAATGCCGATCGATTTCATGGTGAAGCCCGGCGTCGGCCGTGTCGGCACGGTCGCGGCCAGCCTGGACCTCGACACGCGGTCGGACCCGATCCTGCCGCGCTCCGGGATGCGAATCGCCCTCTCGGTAGAAGCGAGCACCGATGTCCTCGGATCCAGCTACGACTACGTCAAGACCATCTTCGACGGCTCGTTCTACAAGAAGATGCCCCACGGGCACGCTCTCGGTTTTCACGTCTTCGCCGGTGCGATCGCGGGCGACGCCCCCTACTTCGACCGTTTCTTCATCGGCGATCTCAACCTGCTGTTGCCGCGGCGGGCGCTGGGGATAAATTTTTCCACGCAGCCGTCGCCGAATCTTCTGGACGCCAACATCGCGCATCACCGTTATGACAACTACGCCGGACGCCTGCTGCTCGAGTACGCCGTTCCGATCTGGCGCCACCGGGGGCTCGTGTACGGGGGAGATGCCTTCGTCGCTGCGGGCCTGCTGGCCATGGCGAGCAACGGCGACGGCGACGCACCAGGTCCGTTCTCGCCGCGGTCGGTCCCCATCGATCTGACCGGCGATCTCGGCCTTCGGCTCGACACCTACGTGGGCGTCTTCACGATCTCGATCGCGAACGCGCTCAGCCGCAGCTCGTTCTGATGCGACACCGCCGCGCCGCCACCGTCGTCGTCCTCGCGCTTTCTAGCGTGGTCCGGCCCGCTCGGGCCGCAGATCTGCCAGGTCGTCGTCTGGTCGGAATCGAAGTCAAGAACGGCCAGCTCACGATCAGCGTGGGGCTGCAGGACCTGTTCGGCCCGACCGAGCGGCAACACCTCTCGTCGGGCTTCTCCACCCGAGTCCTGATCCGCGCCGCGGTCGAAGAAGTGTCAACGGGCGGAGCGACCGGCGAGCCGCTGGCGCTGGCGCTACAGCGCGCGGAGATCGTCTATGACATCTGGGACGAAAAGTACCAGGTGCGCGCAGCGCGCGGCCTCGACTCCGAGCAGCGGACCGTCGCGCCGACCGCCGATGAGGCGATCTGGCGCGCCACCGCGCTGGCCGATTTCCCGCTCACCGAGGCGAAACGCCTGCGGCCGGATGGACGGTATGTGGTGGTGGTGCGCGGCGATCTCAACCCGATCTCCGAGGATCTGCTGGTCGAAATGCGCCGCTGGCTAATGCAACCCGCACGCGGGGAGCGCCGGCTCGGCACCGGCGACAGCTTCTTTGGATCGTTCGTCAGCATCTTCGTCAACCCGCGTATCGAGGACAGCGAGCGCCAGGTCCGGTTCGTCTCGCAGCCTTTCGCGCTTGGCGGCAACCCTGTGCCAGCCCGGCCACACCCGACAAACGGAGGGACACGTCGATGAAGCTCTTGCGTCTGCCCGGCCGTTTTGAATGGAAGATCTTGTTGGCGCTCTTCACCGTCGCGTCGCTCCCGCTCGGCGCGGCGGCCTACCTGATGTCGGTAACCATCGGTCGCATCGAGGCCATCACCGACCAGCACCAGGAGGCAGTCCGCCAGTCCCTGGGCGGCGCGGTCGACGTCTACAAGGCCTACTTCGACAAAATGAAGGACACCTTTCGAGCCCGCGCGAACGAGATCGCGAGCGGTCCGATCGACCGTGCGGCCGACCTGGCCGAGGTTCCCGACCTGCTGCAGGCGCGGATCCTGGCCGGCACGCGGGTCGTCGACGAATGGTCCGCGCCCACCAACGTGCTCACCGAGGCACACGAGGCCCCGCCGAACCTCGTCGCGCTGCCGGCGCTCGGCCCCGAGCCTCGCCTTCTTGAGGTGACCTTCGGGATCCCGCGGGAGATCTATTCGAACTTCCTGGCGCTGCGCGCCGCAATGGAAGAGGAGCACGAGCTGGATCGCTTGCTTCCGGTCGTCCTTCCACGGATCTTCCACGGTCTCGGCGTCGCGCTGGTTGGCGTGCTGGTGCTCGCCGCGGCGCTCGGCCTGTTCATTGCCCGGCGCGCCACCGGTCGCGTCGCGACGCTGAGCGACGCCGCCCGCCGCGTGGGCGAAGGCGATCTCACCGTGCGCGTGGCGCCGCGCGGGTCCGACGAGCTCGACGATCTGGGCCGGGCCTTCGATCGCATGGTCGCCGAGCTCGACGAAGCCCGCTCGCGTCTGGTGTACCTGCAGAAGGTGTCGGCCTGGCAGGAGGTCGCGCGCCGCCTGGCTCACGAGATCAAGAACCCCCTCACGCCGATCCAGCTCGCGGTCCAGGAGCTGGCGTCGAAGTACCGCGGTGGCGATGCCGCCTACGCGCGGCTGCTCGAGACGGCCCAGGAGATTCTCACCGAGGAGGTCGGCGCCATCCGGCGCCTGGTCGACGATTTCTCCGCCTTCGCGAAGTTGCCGAAGGTCGCGCCGCTGCCCGTCGACCTCGGCCAGGTGGTCGACGACTTCGCGCGCGCCCACCCGGAGTGGCAGGAGGCGCTGCGCGTCGATCGGCACGGGCCTGTGGACGCGCTCTGCGACCGCATGCTGGTCCGGCGCGTGCTCGCCAACCTGGTCGAAAACGCCATGCAGGCGGCCGTGGGAGTCGGCAGGAAGCCGATCGTCCGGCTGGGAGTCGCGCTGGATATGTCCGGGCGGGCGGCCTGCCTCACGGTGGACGACAACGGACCCGGCGTCGCGGCCCAATCCCGGGAACGGATCTTCGATCCGTACGTCACCACCAAGGAGCACGGCACAGGTCTGGGACTGGCGATCGTGCGCAAGATCGTGCTCGACCACGGCGGCGACATCCGCCTCGGGGATGTGCCGTCGCCGCTCGGGGGCGCGCGTTTCGTGGTCACTTTGCCGGCCGTGTCGGCAGCGGAATCGTCCGCCCCGCCACGCGTAACGCCGGCTGGCCGCCGGACTCCGTGAGCCGATCGGCCAGCGCCGCGACCGCGGAGCTGGAGAGCCGCGCTTCCAGCCGCCCACCGCGCACCCCGGCGCGGAGAATCCCCGAGCTGTCTATGGTCAGGGTCGCCGGATCGAGCGGCTCTTCGGCGCCGTCGGAGAGGGCCAGCAACACACCGTCTCTCGGATCGATCCGCGCCGCGCGGACCACGAGCGGCGTGTCATCGACGTCCAGATACGCAAAGCGCTGGGCGTCGAGACGGAGAATGTAGCGTCCATCCGGCGGTGGTAGCCGATCGAGCCATCGGTAGAGGGCACTTTTGAGCCCCTCGTGCGTGACCTCCGCGCCTTGGTGGATGAAACGCCCTTCCCGATCGACGCGGATGCCCGACTGCCGCAGCTTCTCGATCCAGGCGGCGTCGGCCCCTTGGGTCACGGGGATAGTCTAACGCGCGCAGACCCGCCGGGCCTACGCGCCGGCAGCATCGAGGCGGGTGATTTCGTCCTTCATGCGCAGCTTCTCCTTTTTGAGCCGGCTGCGCTCGATCTGCTCCTCCGGGGTGAGCGACAGGTGCCGATCGAGCTCCGCCAACCGACGCTCCAGCTCTCCGTGCCGCTGCCGCAGCTTCATCATTTGTGCCGCCGTCGATCCCGAATCCACGAGGATCCTCTCCATGCACCAAGCCTCCGTCCCTTATGATAGTGCCGCCGCGGCTGGCGAATCAATCAGGCTCACCGGAGCGTCGCTCTTCGAACGCCGCGATCGCAGGCTCCTGCGCGAGGAGAAACTCCAGCTCATCCACGCCATTGAGCAGACAGAATCGGGCAAACGGATCGAGCGGGAACGACGCGCGGGTCCCGTCCGACAGCGTCAACGTCTGGTCCTCGACGCAGATCGTGACGCGGCTGCCCGGCGCAGCGAGGAGCTTTTCATGCACACCCCGGTCGACGACCACCGGAACGAGCCCGTTCTTGAGCGCATTGTTCCGGAAGATGTCGGCGATCGAGGTGCTGACCACGGCACGGAAGCCATGGTCGTGCAGCGCCCATGGCGCATGCTCGCGTGACGACCCGCAACCGAAGTTGTCCCCGGCGACCAGGATCGCCGCCCCGCTCGCCTCCGGCCGGTTGAGGATGAAATCGACCTTTGGTTTTCCCGAGGCATCGAAGCGCCAGTCGGCGAATAGATTCTGCCCGAGACCGGCCTTGCTGGTCGCCTTTAGAAACCGCGCCGGGATGATCTGATCCGTATCGACGTTCTCGACCGACAAGACGACCGTGCGCGACGTGATGAGGTTGACCTTTTCCATTACACCAGCTCCCTTGCGTCGGTGATTCGGCCGGTGATGGCGGCTGCGGCAGCCGTGAGCGGGCTTGCCAGGAACGTCCGCCCTCCGGCTCCCTGTCGACCCTCGAAGTTTCGATTGCTCGTGCTGACCGCATACTGGCCGGGTTTGAGCTGATCGCCGTTCATCGCGATGCACATCGAGCAACCGGCTTCGCGCCAGTCGGCCCCCGCCTCGCGGAACACACGATCGAGGCCCTCCGCCTCGGCGGCCTTTTTGATCGCCTGCGAGCCAGGCACCACCAGCACCCGCACGCCGTCGGCCACCTTGCGTCCCTTGAAGATGCCGGCCGCTGCACGCAGATCCGACAGCCGCGAATTGGTGCAGCTCCCGATGAAGACGACGTCGATCTTGTGCCCGAGCAGTCGCTTCTCTCCCGTGAGCCCCATGTACGCCAGCGCCTTCTCCGCCGTTGCGTTGCTCGGCGCGGGGATCGGTCCGCCGATGGGGATCCCCATCCCCGGGTTGGTCCCGTAGGTGATCATCGGCTCTAGCTCTGCGGCATCGAACTTCTCTTCTCGGTCGTAGCTGGCGCCCGGGTCCGATGGCAGCGTCCGCCACGCTGCCACCGCCTGCGCCCAGGCCGCCCCCTGAGGCACGCGCGGCCGGCCCTTGAGGTAGGCGAAGGTCGTGTCGTCGGGGGCGATCATCCCGGCGCGCGCGCCCGCCTCAATCGACATGTTGCAGACGGTCATCCGCTCTTCCATCGACAGGGCGCGAATCGCCGAGCCGCGGTATTCGATGACGTGCCCGGTGCCGCCGCCGATGCCGAGCCGGGCGACCACCGCCAGGATCACGTCCTTGGCCGTCACGCCCAGACGGAGGGTGCCTTCGATGGTCACGGCCAGCGTCTTGGGCGGCTGTTGCAGCAGACTCTGCGTCGCCAGCACGTGCGACACCTCGCTGGTCCCGATCCCAAATGCCAGAGCCCCGAACGCTCCGTGGGTGCTGGTGTGGCTGTCGCCGCAGACGATCGTCGCCCCCGGCTGGGTGAGCCCCAGCTCCGGTCCGATCACGTGCACGATCCCCTGCCCGTCGCTGCCGAGCGCGTGAAGCTCGATGCCGAAATCGGCACAGTTCTTCTCGAGCGCCGCGATCTGCAGGGCCGCCGCGTTGTCGAGGACCGGGATCTTTCCGTCGCGCCCGCGGGGCGTGGTCGGTGTCGAATGGTCCATGGTCGCCACGGTCCGCTCCGGGCGCCGGACCTTGAGATTCCGCTCGCGCAGCCAGGTGAAGGCCTGCGGCGAGGTGACCTCGTGGATCAGGTGGAGATCGACGTAAAGAATCGCCGGCGTGTCGGCGCTGGCCGCGCGCACGAGGTGCGCGTCCCAGATCTTCTCGAACATCGTGCGGGCTTTCATGATTTCCACTCTGGATCGGGGCGGCGGGCCCCGTCCAGTGACAAGCGCCGCCGCAACAGTTAAGTATTACTTAATGGACGCTTCCCTCCTCCCGGCCTTCCACGATGCGCTGGTGGTCGCCCAGACCGGATCGGTTGGTGAGGCCGCGCGGCGGCTGCACAAGACCGCGTCGGCGGTTTCGCAGCAGATTCGACGGATCGAAGCGCAATTCGGCGTGGCGCTGTTCGAGAAGGTGGGGCGCGGCATCCGACCCAGCCTGGCGGGCGAGTCGGTGCTGGGCAGCCTGACCCGCCTCTTCGACGAGGCCGCTTCGCTCGAGACGCTGCTCGGCGAAATGGCAACCACGCGCGTGACCACCTTGCGGGTCGCCGCCAGCGACTACCTGGGCGAGGCGCTCTTGCTGCCAGTCCTGCGCCGGCTCTTCGCCGAAGGCGCGCCACTGCGCTTCGAGATCACGACCACCAACTCGATCGAGGCGGCGCGTCTCTGCGCGGCCGGGCAGGTCGACGTGGCCATGGTCAGCAGCGATCGGGCGCCGACCGTCGACGAGACCACGCTGGCCGCTCAGCCCTTCAATTGGGTCGCGCCCAGGATGAAGGGTAAGAGCCGCGAACCGATCCGGAGCCGCCTTTCGCGCGAACCGCTCCTGCGCCTCGGTGCGGGGAGCCAGGGGCGCCGCATGCTGGACGAGTACCTGGGCCGCATCCGCCTGCGCCCCGTCTCGACGATCGATGTCCCCAGCGTCTCGCTCCTGCTCTCGTACGTCCGGCAGGGCCTGGGGGTGGGGCTGGTCCCGGGCCTCGCGCTCCGCCGCGAGGATCGCCGCCACCTCGCCGTCGAGCCCGCCGACGTCCCGGCCATCGAGGTCCGCCTGGTGTGCCGTCCCACGCTCAAGCGAGCAGGGCCTGTCGGGCGTTTTCTCGATGCTCTCCTCGAGGAGGCGCGGTCGGCGCAAAAGCTCAACCGGGCTAGCGCTTGACGGTAATGTCCGGGGGCCGTCCGTAGAACGGGACCGCGGTGGCGAGATCCGCAGCCTCGCCGCGCGCCCGCTGGTGCAGGGCCAGCCGCCCGACCGAGACCGCCGTCGGACCGGCGATCTCGCCGGGTCCCGCCGTGTTGAGCGCATCGCGGTAGCGGGTGGCGCCGTTGCCCGCTAGGACCAGGGACACGGAGGGAGGGGGAACCGTCGCGAGCCAAGCCCAAAGGTCGGCCGGGGTCAGGCGGACGGACGCAGCCACCGCGCGCACCAGCCGCTCGGGGTCGCCAACGTAAGCGGCGGCATAGACCTCACCCTTCCCCGCATCGAGGCAGGGCACGGCCGTGACGTCGGACCCGCGCCGCGCTCCGAGAATGTCCACCGCGAGTGCCTCCAGCGACGAAACGACGAACAGCGGCACCCCCGTTGGCAAGGCCAGACCCTTTGCCACTGCCAGACCCACCCGAAGCCCCGTGAAGCTGCCCGGACCTCCGCCACAGGCGATGCCGGCCAAATCCGCGGGCACGGCGTTGACGGCGCCGAGTGCCGCGGCACAGAGCGAAAGTACGTGGCTGGAATGCCGATCGGCGGTCGCTTCCGTCGCGAAAGCAATCGCGCCGACCCCATCGACAATGGCCACGCGCGCCGTCGGCGTGGAGGTGTCGAGGCAGAGGAGCAGCTCGCGCGGTGCCGTCATTGCTTCGTTGCCTATCCAGGTGGAGTTATCTCGGTAGGAGATACCGAAACACGTCGTTGCGCATCGCGAACAGCATCAGCGTCACGACCACGACCAACCCGACATAGGTCGCGATCTCCCGCGCGCGAGGCGACGGCGGCCGCCGTTTGAACAGCTCCAACGTAAAGAAAACCAGCAGGCCGCCGTCGAGAATCGGAACCGGAAGGAAGTTGAGCAGGCCCAAATTTATGCTGATGAGCGCCATCAGCCACAGGTACTGATCGAATCCCTGCTCGGCGGCGACGCCCGCGGCGTAGCCGATCATGATCGGCCCGCCGAGGGTCGTGAGCGGCACGCGTCCCCGCACGATCTCGGCAAAGCCATAGGTCATCGCCGCGATGATTTGGCCGGTCCTCTCGAACGAATGGGAGAGCGCGTAGCCGAAGCGGTTGGTGATCGGGACGGGTGGATCGGTCTTCCAGGCCAGTCGGTTGAGCGCGCCGAATACGAGGTGCTGCTCGTCCTGCCGGTAGGCGTCCAGCTCGGAGCGGACCTCCTGTTTGAAGCTCGCCTCGTGATGCACGCCGCCCGGCGACAGCCAGCCGATGCGAAACGTCTGCTCGGGGTGGTCGGCGAGGTGCTCGCGCAAGACATCCCAGTGCGGCAGCGGCTCGCCGTTGAGGGTTTGGATCTGATCGCCACGCCGCAGGCCGATCTGGTCGGCGGGACTGCCTGGCTCGACCGAGAAGACGAACAGCTCCGCCGACAAGATGCCGGTCTCGTAGTGCCGGTGGCCGGCGGCGTCGAACACCGCCGTCGGGATGACGATCGCCGAGCCCGGCTCCTCGATCTCGACGTGCGCGAACGGAACGGCCGAATAGCCGCCGCGCAGATAATTGAGCCGCAGCGGCGACGCACCCGCGCGCTCGACCGCCTTTTCGAACTCGGTCCACGTGCCGACCGGCACGCCGCTCACCGCCGTGACGAAGTCGAACGTGCGCAAGCCCGCCTGCGCCGCCGGCGAGGTGGGATCGAGCACTCCGATCTCGGGCAGATGAAACCGCGGCGACACGCCGATCCAACCCACGTGTTCTCGGACGCGCAACGGCCCGAGACGTTCGAGCTCGATCGGCGTCACGTCGCGTTCCTCGAAATCGGGGCCGCGGCGTATAACGAAGCGAAGCGTCTTGCCGGCCGATCCGGCGATCACCCGTTCCAGCTCCTCCCAATAGCGAACCCGGCGGCCGTCGACGGTATCGACGCGATCTCCCGGCAAGAGCCCGGCCGAGGCGGCAGGTAGATCGGGCAACACCGTGCCGATGGTCGTCGGCAGGAGCGTGCGCTGCCCGGCATAGTGGACGAAATATATGAAGAGTGGGAGAAGCATATTGAACGCAGGGCCCGCAACCACCACGGTGTAACGTTGCCACAGCGGTTTCGCCGCCAGGGCCCGCGGGCGATCGATGGGGGGAATCGGCTCGCCGGGATCCTCTCCGAGCAACCGAACGTAGCCGCCGAGCGGCACGAGCGACAGCCGATATTCGGTCTCGCCGTAGGTGAACCCGAAGAGGCGCGGGCCGAACCCCAGCGAAAAACGGATCACCTTGACCTGGAACAGCTTGGCGAAAACGAAGTGTCCGAGCTCGTGGACGAGGATCAAGACGCCCAGCAAGACCAGTATGGCTCCGGCCCAGACCAGAAGGCTCAAATCGGGTGCGCCTCCCGCTCCGCGGACTTTTCAACCAAGCCGTCGCGCCAGAGCATCAGCTCGATCGCAGCCAACAGCGGCACCGTCGTCGACCGGTCTTGCGCGGAGATCGCCACCGCCGGCAGAGCGCCGTCCGCGCGGGCAAGCTGCGCTCGTTCTTCCGGCGGCAGCAGATCGATCTTGTTCATGACCAGGAGGCGCGGGGTCTCTGCCAATCCGAGGTCGGTGAGAATACCCTCCACCGCCGCCGTCTGCTGCTCGCGTGCTGGATCGCCAGCGTCAACGACGTGCAGCAGGAGGTCCGCCTGGTCGAGTTCCTCCAAGGTGGCGCGAAACGCGCGCGCCAGATCGCGCGGCAGGTCGCGGATGAACCCAACTGTATCGGCGATGATGATTTCCCGCTCGCGCGGAAACCGGAGCCGCCGGGTGGTCGGATCCAACGTCGCGAACAGCTTGTCCTCGGCCAGAACGTCACTCTTCGTGAGCGCGTTGAGCAACGTCGACTTGCCGGCGTTCGTGTACCCGACGATGGCGACCACCGGCAGGCGGCGCCGCACCCGCTCGGCGCGACGCCCTGCGCGTTCCACGCCGAAGCGGTCGATCTCCTTTTCCAGACGGTGGATCCGCTCGCGCGCGCGGCGGCGATTCTCCTCCAGCTTGGTTTCACCCGGGCCGCGCCCGCCGATGCCGCCGGTCAAGCGGCTCATCATGGTGTTCTTCTCGTGCAGGCGCGGCAGGCGATACCGCAGCTGCGCCAGCTCTACCTGTAGCTTGCCGTCCCGACTCTTGGCCCGCTGCGCGAAGATGTCCAGGATCAGCATCGTCCGATCGATGACCTTGAGATCGGTGAAATCGGCGATGGCGTGGGCTTGCACCGGCGTCAGATCGGGATCGAAGATCAGCACGTTCCCGTCGAGCTGCATAGCGCGGATGAGCACGTCTTCCAGCTTGCCGCGCCCGATGAGGTACTTGGGATCGGCCTCGGGCCGGCGCTGCTCAATCACGCCCATCACCCGGACGCCGGCGGTCCGGCATAGCTCGCGCAGCTCTTCGATCTTGCCCGGAACCCTAGAAGGGTTCCCCTGCCCTCCCGCGACGGGCTCGTGCGGGCTGAGCCCGCCCAAGCCCACGCGATCTGTCGGGCTAACCCCACGCACGCCCGCGCGATCTCTCGGGGACCCGCGATCACGGCCGCCTTTGCGCTGGCGAATGTCGATCACCACCAGCAGCGCGCGGTCGCGGGTGTCGGTGGCAACGGCCGAGGGCGAAGCGCGATCGAATTCTTCTTCGAGCGCTTCGATCAACGCCGCGGCGTCGAGCGTGCTCCGGTAGAACGGCTCGCTTGGGAGGATCCGCCAGGGGGACGAGGGCTTCCCCTCGATGGGCGGAAGCAGGTGCGCCGCGTGGAGATCGGCCGGACGCCCGTCGGGCTGAACGCCGATCGCCGCCACCAGATCCAGCCGCAGGAGCACCAGATCGACCAGATCGTCGCGCGTGAGCGGTTCGTTTCGCAGGTGGGTGTGCACCAGGCGCAGCCCTCTGAAGCGGCCCCGCCCCGCGCGTACGCGCCCGATCTCCGGCAGGTTGATGCGCGAGGCGTCGCCCACGAAGACGTGCTCGACGTCGCCGCGCCGGCCAACCAGGATTCCGACCTGGCGCTCGATCTCGCGCGAGATTCCGCAGAGAAGCGACGCCAGCTCTGGAGACGCCACCTCCGCCGGCCGCAACCGCCGACGGTACACGCGCTCGAGCGCGTGCTTCTGGCTCGATTTGAGCCCGGTCGTATTGCCCGTGACGACGTGCAGGTCAATGCAGGTTAGCACCGGAACCCCGGTGCATCCATGACCCTTGGTTCTTCCGCGGCGGCTTGTCTCCGGAGCGAAGGTCCCGCGGCACCTGTTACTCTTGCGGCGCGATGAGGTGGAACCTAGGGCCCTTTGGAGTCAAGGATCTCTTCACACTGGTCAACCTTCTGGGCGGCGTCGCGGCGGTTCATTTCGTCCTCGCTGGCAGGCCCGACCTTGCGGGCTATGCGCTGCTCGGTGGCTATCTGTTCGGCGACTCGCTCGACGGCGTGGTGGCGCGCGCGACTAAGACCTCGAATCGATTCGGCAGTGAGCTCGATACCGCGACCGATCATTTCGTCCAGGCGATCGTGCCCGGGATCGTGGTTTATGCCGTCTATGCGCGCGGCGGGCACTCGACCGCGGGTCTCGCGCTGCTGGGCGTGATCGTCACCTGCGCGACCGTCCGGCAAGCGCTCTTCTCGGTCGCGAAGCTCGGCGATCCGCTCATGTACTGTGGCCTTCCGCGCACGGTCAGCGGCTACGCGGCGATGGCCTTCGTGCTGTCGCGGTTGTTTTTCCGCGGCGAAGCCGGCTTCGTGGCAGGCGACCTGCTCATCTCGACCTTCGCGATCATGAACCTCCTGCCCATCCCCTACATGACCCACCGCGGGGCACGGCGCATGCAGTGGTACGTCAAGCTGGTCTCGGTGGGGTTCCTGGTCACGCCAGCCGCTGCGTTCATTTTCGCGCGCGCCTACACCTTCGACGTTCTCTTCTTCTGGCTGTTCGGCTACGCGGCGACCGCGTGGATCCCGCTCCATGCCGAGGAGCGGCGGGCGTTCTTCGAACGCTACCGCGCGTGGGCGGCCGAGGTCAGCCGTTCGTAGAACCGCTATCTGTACCCGCGAGATTGCGGCCATCCACCACGTACGCTAGATTTTGCCGCCCGTGTCGCTCAATTCCTGGACAGTCGCCGGCACGGACCCCGCTCCGAAGCTCGACCTCCTCGCGAACGGGGTGGCCGCCTTCGACCGCATCCTCCGGCGGATCGATCAAGCCCGGCACAGCGTCATGCTCCGCTGCTTCGAGTGGCGCGACGACGAGACCGGCCAATCCCTCGGGCGAGGGCTGCTGAACGCCGCACAACGCGGCGTCAAGGTGACGATTTTCAAGGATCGGGTCGGCCGGCACTACGAGCACCTGGAAGGTTCGAAGCAGAGCTTCTTTCACAAGCAGATCGACCTCGCCGCGCGCGTACAGACGTGGTCCCTGATGACGTTCTACGGCCGCTGGGGATCGCTGCGGCAGAACCCGAGCCCGCTGGCCACCGCCCTGGTGGGCCATCCCAACGTGAAGTTCGTCGACGACAAGCGCTTCGACCACGCCAAGCTCTACGTCTTCGACGACGAGACGGTGATTTTGGGCGGGATGGGGATCGGCGATGACTTCCGCGACATCAACGTCGATTTCATGGTCGAGATCGCTGGCGGCGGCGCCGCGGCTCGCCTCGCCGATCGCTACGAGGGCCGGGCGCCCTTCGATCCCGAGCGCTCGTTCGACTATCTTTTGCATTCTCTTCGAAGCCAGGACCAGACGGGCCTGCCGGCCCAGCGATTCGCGCTCATCGGCAGCGCCCGCGAGCGGCTGACGATAGAGATGGCCTACCTCGGCGATCGCGCCTCCACCGACGCGCTGGTCGCGGCCGTGAAGCGGGGCGTGAAGGTTACCCTGCTGACCGCCGCGCGCGCCAACGTCGGCGCAGACCTGAACCTCTCCACCTGCTCGGAGCTCCTGCGTCGGACCGGCAGCCCCGAGAACCTGCGCATCGTGCTGCACCCTCGCATGGTGCACGGCAAGGCGATCGTCGGCGACGGCGAATGGATCGACCTCGGCTCGGCGAACTTCACCCAGCTTTCGCACGGGGACTACGAGGAGGTCGACCTATTCTGCCGCGACCGCGCCTTCGCGAGGCGCGTCGAACAGGCGATCGAAGACGACGCGGCGGCCGGTGAAACCGCCCGCCTGCCGCTCGCGTACAGCCGGGTCTATGTCGCCGCGGAACGCGCCGTCAGTGCGTTCCACGCACGGAAGAAGCGCCGCTAGGCTCACCGGTCGCCAGCGCATCAGGCGCACGCAGGTACTTTCCGAGGCTGCGTAACGTGTCCACTACACCGATGAGCGCGGCCGCCAGGGCGAGCCCGCTCGCGAGCGCCGGGAGCGCAAGCGCCGCCACGAGGAGAGCAACTTCCGCCCACAAACTGGCCGCCCAGGAAAAATCGGCGACACCGCGGTGGGCGGCGAAGTTGTCCAGCGCACCCCGCGCCATGACACTCGCCAAAAGGACGATGATCGTGACCGTCGGAATTCGGCCCGTCGCCAGCGCCGCCAACGCCACAATGGGGAGCAGCCCGCCAGCAGCCAGACGCAGCCAGTGGAGCCCCCGGCGTGGAACCACGCCGCGAAGATATCGCAGCCCCACCGCGAGATAGTCGATCGCGCTGAACCAGGTTATGAAAACCACGGTGGCCACGACTAGGATCTGGGTCGCGGTGGGCCCCACGAACGAGACCGCCAAGAACGGGACCAGCGTGGCGGCTGCAATCTCGAAACCGCGCCAGCGCCTCCGAGCGAAGACGCGTCCGATGACCACGATCAAAAGCGCGAATCCAAAGGGGACCGCAAACAGGAACCGCACGCCGGAAGACCCAACGATCGGGATGAGGACCAAGAACGCGAATCCGAGCATCTGAATCCAGGTCTTGGCCTTGGCAACGCCGGAGCTCGGTAAGCGCCGTCCGCCGAGTTCCAGGCTTGAGCGCAGCACCGTGACCAGCAGCTCCCGCGAGAAGATGGCGGCGGCGACCCACCAGGGGATCCCGCCGCGCGAGACGAAACAGCCGTAGCAGACGACGATGAAGATCTTGTCGGCCACCGGATCCAGCAGCGATCCGAGCACGGTCGGCCCGTGTTTGCGTGCCAGGTAGCCATCGACGAAGTCTGTGAGCCCAATCAGCGTCCCGACGATGACGCCCACGATCTGCGTGCGCAGGCTGCCATACAGCGTACATCCCACGAACGGCATCCCGACCAATCGGGCAATGGTGACCTGATTCGCGGAGACGCGCATAACCACCGTGGACGTTAGACGGCGCGCCGTCTGAACGTCAACCGCGGAAGCGGTGCGCGCTAGGTCTTGAGCTCGGCGTCGTCCGAGGCGGGCCGGGGCGCGGCGGCCGGGAGCGGCGCGCTCACCCGTTCATCGAGCAGGGCCAACGCCACCGCGAGCGCCCGCCGCGTCTTCTCCGTGGTCTTGTCGTCGGCGCGGATGCGTTGGAAAGCGCGCACGATCTGGTCTTCGTAGTCGGCCAGCTTGGCCTCGAGCTCCGCGAGCCGGTCGCGCCCCTGCGCGAGACGCACCTCGCGGTTGCCGAGCTCGGAACGCGCCTCATCGACGTCGGCTTCGAGCCCGGCGAGCCGCCGGTAGGCCTGTTCGATCTCCTGAACCCGGGCCGCCAGCTCCCCCTCGGCGCGGGCCGCACGCCCCAGCGCCTGGTCGTAGTCGGCGCGGTGTTTTTCGGTCAAATCGGTCTTCTCGGTCAGGTGACGCCGCTCGATCTCGGTGACCCGGGCGTGGTTTTCCTCGTCGCGTGCGGCCAGCTCCGTGCGGCGACGCGTCTCGGCCGACTCGAGCTCCCCGATGCGACGGGCCTCCTGCTCGGCGATGTCGCGCTGGCGCCGCTCCTCGGCCGCAGAAACCTCCTCTTCGTGACGGCGCCGCATCCCCAGGATCTCGTTCCGGTGGTCGCGCTCCTTCTGCTCGGTGAGCGCTTCATAGGATTGACGCTCGGACCCGAGCTGGATCGCCTGCTCTTCTCGGGCAGCTGCGATGGCTTTCTCATGCTCCTTGCGGAGCTTGGCGACCTCAGCAGAAAGTCGATCGCCGGCCTGGGCCTGCTCCTCGGCGAGACGTCGCTGCAGCGACTCGATCTCGGCCCGGTGGGCGACCTCGTTCCGGGCCAGCTCCGTCTGACGCGCCGCTTCGGCGGAGGCCAGGGCCTGTCCGTGCTCGTCGGAGAAACGCGCCACCTCGGCCCGGTGAGTCTCCTCGAGCTCTGCGAGGCGGGTCTCCATCTCGCCGCGCAGCCGATCGGCGTCCGACCGCGCCCGCACCTCGTCCTGGATGGCGCGTTTTTTGATCGCATCGATCTCGTCGTGCACCTTGCGCAGCTCCAGCTGCGCACCCTCGAGCCGCGCCTTGAACCCCTTCTCCCGTTCGCCGGACTTCTCCCGGTCCTGCACCAGCTCCGCGACGCGCTCGTTGGCCGCGACCAGGTTCTGCTCAAACCCGATCGTACTCTCCTCGAGATCGCGCCGCGCCCGATCGAGCTCCCGGATCTTGTCCTTGTGGTCCAGGATCTGGCGCTCCTTGGCATCGAGCGCGTCCCGGAGATCCAGGATGTCCTTTTCCTTCTTGTTGATGATCTCCCGCAAGCCGAGAAATTCGCGCTCCTTGGAAAAGGTGGCCGACTGCGTGAAGCGCTCGCGCGCCTCTTCGATCTCCTTGCGCAACGTCTGGCGCTCATCTTCGAGCGAGTGAATACGAGCTTCCAGCTCCGAGTTGCGGGCTTCGGCCTCCCGCGCCCGCCTATCGTCCGCCGGGGCGGTCCCGAAATCCTCGGAAATCATGCGGCCACCGGTCTCCGTCGCCAGGTCGTCGAACGCGACCTCGTCTGGCATCGGCGGCACGTCGGCGTCGCCACGGCCCGCGAGCGCGGACGCGAGAAGGGCGTCTGAAACCAAGGGCTCAGGTCCGAGCGTCTCGCCCGTGCGGTAGGAATCCGGATCCAAGTCGCCGAATAACGAAGCCGCATCATTGGTCGCAGACGATGTGGCGCCGCCGGTCGAATCCTTCGTCGAATCCTGACGCGAATCCTTCGGGACGCCGCCGGGCGGCTGCTCCCACCCGAGGTTCGGGGGCAGATCGTCGTCCGTCCAGAGGTTCCGCAGATCCACCATGTCGTTCGCTTGCGGCGCCCCTCCCTCTGAGGAGCCCGCCTCGAGCGCCGCAAACGCTGCCTGAGTCTCGGGATCGAATTTTTCACCCTCGAACGGTGCGCTCGGCCTGCCGTCGTCGGGCGGCAGCCGTTCTTCGGAGGTGTCGCGCGGGTTCGCGCGCTCGAACACGGCGCCACTGCTGTTGGGATCGACCGCCAGGGTCTTCTCCTCATCGGTGGCGCTCAGGATGTCGATGTCGTCGTCGTCGGCGAGGACGATGTCGGAATCGGCGTCCAGCTCATGCACCTCCTCCTCGTCGATCTTGCCCCCTGCCCAAAGATCTAGGTTGAGCAACCCACCCACCTTGGCCAAAAGCTCCTTGGCATCGAGCGGTTGGAGCAGGTACTCGTCGGCGCGCGACTTCAGCTTCCGGTGTTGTTCGAACGTGGCCGCCGTCTCTTCAGCCGAGATCAGCACCAGGGGGACTTCCCGGAGGCTGGGGCTACGGCGGAGCTTGTTGCAAGTCGCGTAGCCGATCTTCTTGGGCTCGACGCTCAGAATGATGACCGCCGGTCGATGCACGCGACCCCACTCCATCGCCTCGTCGCCGTTGGTGATGTTCTTGATTAGAAACCCGTGCGGCTCGAGCAGCCGCCGGAGTTGATCCGCGGTGGCGGCGTCGGGCTCGATGCACAGCGCGATTCGGTCGGCCATGGGACCGCTATCCTAACAGAATCTTTGGCGTCAGCGGCCGAAAGAGGTGGTAACGAGGCGGGTGAGCGCGTCCTCGTCGATATCCGAGGTCACGACGTAGCCGAGGCCCCGGTCTCGATAGGTCGCGGTCGAGATGCCGGGGCCGGCCTCGACGTAGATTTCACGGCCGTTGACCACTCGGCGATCGGGTGCCTCGAAGGACTGATCGCGCGGATCGAAAACCAGGAACGCGACGCGGTGACCGGTCTGCATGCGGTAGATGAGGTAGGCTGCCGGGTGTTCCCCGACGTTGACCAAGCGCCCACCCTGGCAGGTTGCGCCGCCGCCGAGCGCCGGGGCGTGCACTGAAAAATCGACGCGGCCTCGAAACCACGATGCAATCGATCCACAGTCCGAGCCCGTAATGTCCATCGGCATCTCGGCGCGGTAGCTGCGCTGGGCTTGCTGCAGCAGACCAGACTGGGATTGCCGGACCGTGCCGGTGATGGCAATCAGGAGAGCCAGCGCGGCCGCCGCCGGCACGAGCCGGGGATAGGAAAGCCACGGCCAGCGAAGTGGCGCGATCGGCTGCGAAGCCAGCGTCTGCTCGACGCGCAGCTTGAGGCCGAGCGGCACCGGAGGTCGCGGGAGGTGCGCGCGGACCGCCGCTTTGAACCGCGCCTCCAGCCGTACGCGCCTCGCGCATACCACACAGCAGACGAGGTGCCGTTCGACAACTTCCCGATCGACCCCGGCCAGCTCGCCGTCGACGTACGTCTGGACGCAGGTGTCCACCTCAGCGCAGGTCACGACGCCTCGCCCTGGCCGCGGCGGCGACGATAGGCGCCCAAATCGACCGGCGCGTCGCTGGCGGTCCCAGAGTTATTCGCGTGAGCGAGGGACGGCTTTGCCGACCCGAGCTCGTCGCGGGGGGGCTGGGACCCTCCCAGGGTCCCGGCATTGATAATCCCCTGCTCGACCGCGTAGTCGCGCAGCAACCCCTGCAAGATCTTCCGGCCCCGGAAGAGCCGGCTCATCACCGTCCCGGCGGGACAGTCCATGATCTCGGCGATCTCCTTGTACGAGAAGTCCTCTAGATCGGCCAGGATCACGGCCATCCTGAAGTCCGACGGAACGGCCGCCAAAGCCTTCTCGACATCCGCCGAGACCATCTGGCCCAGAAGCGCGGTCTCGGCGTCGCGCCCATCGGCTCCGATGCCGCCCAAGAACTGTTCGAGGTTTGCCGACGAGGACTCCGCCTCCGACAGCACCACCTGCTCCCGCTCCCGCTCCCGGTAACGGTTGCAAAAGACATTGGTGAGTATGCGAAACAGCCAGGCCTTGCAGTTGGTTCCCGCCTGGAAGGTGTCGAAGAAGCGATAGGCCCGAAGCAGCGCATCCTGAACCAGGTCCTCGGCGTCCTTTTCGTTCCGCGTCATGCGCAACGCGGCCGCATAAAGCGCGCCCAGATGTGGAAGGGCTTCGCGCTCGAAATCCGACTGCTGTGGCCGCCGCTTCATTCAGGTTCTCGCTCGTCTAATCAACCGATTGGCTTTCCCATTTATTCCAACAGCAAGGATTTGCTGCCTCCCGGCCTCACTGGGGCTCGGGTCGCCCGTGATCCGGGGTTTCAGTAACAGACCGCGTTAACGAAAAGGCGGCGCCCGGCCGGGTTGGGTGCGCCCGGAGCGCTGCTGTAATCGGCATAGGTCGCCACCAGCCCGCTCGACACCGGAAGGGCCGAGACGCTCCCGAGATTCCCAAGCAGGGATGGGAAGACCAGGGCGCCGGAGCGCCGGCTGCCCATCGCGTCGAGCCGCCAAAGCTCGGCGTCGTGGGCGCGCTCGAGGACCACGCCGAAATCGTTCCCGAACGACGCGAGCCCGGTCAGCGGAGGCTGCAAATCCGGACCTCCAAAGTTGGAAGCCGACGCAAACGCATAAGTCGCGACTCCCAGCACGTTCGTCGTCTCATCCCTCGTCGAAACCGCCAACCAGCTCCCTTGGTTGTCCTGCCAAGCGAGCGCGTATTCGCTGTCGGTGGGCGTGACGACCGCACAATCCATCTGATCGCCCACGCTCAGGGTGGTGAGGGTCTCGACCGTTCCCCGCTCGGTCGCTTCCGCAACGATCCACGTCGGAAGCACGGCTTTGTCCGTCGCTGCATCGAGGTAGGTCACCGTCAGGTCGTTTTTCCCAGCGGAAAACCCGAGGCAATAGAACACGGTGGTGGGATCGGCGGCCGCCGTGGAAGCGGCGATTGGGGCAGGCTGGCCGACCAGCTCGGCTCCTCCATCAATGGTCGCGAACATCACTTGATTGGCTGCAGCGTCAATCCAGGCAAGGCCTGCGCTGTTGCCCACCCGCGACGACATCATTGCCAGCGTCGAAGCGGGCGGAACACCCGCGGGAAAAGTCAGGACAGGGTTCGCCGGCGCGGGCGGCTCGGAGCCATCGGCCGCCACCGCAACCACGTCGAGCTCGCCTTGACCACCGCCGAGGCTCGTCGCGAGATAGCCGATCAGAACCGTATCACCGGGCGTGGTAACGCCCGCTACCGCGTATATGGAATTCGTCACGCCGGCGGGGAGCACGAATGCTTGCTCCGGCGAAAGAGTCCCGTCGGCCGCCAGGGCCGCCCACCGCACCGCGGTCCCGTCGCTGCCGATCAGAAAAAACCCACCACCGACCTGATCGAGTCGGGCACTGGGTAGAAGCAAGAGCGGCGAGCTCGGCGATCCTACCAACACCACTTGCTGCGTGAGCTGGCAGTCGGCGTCGCCCACGTCGGCGTCGCAGGCGACGACGCCCAGAGCGGCCGCCGCCAGTGCCGCAGCGGCCCTGACGCCTGTCACGCGGGGACGAGACCGTGACATTTTTTGTATTTCTTTCCGCTTCCGCAGGGACAGGGATCGTTGCGTCCCACCTTGGGCTCGTTGCGGCGCACCGGCCGCGCCGATCCATCGTCGTTGGCGGGTGCCGCTACCGCTGCCGCTGTCCCGCCGCCAGATTCGATGACTTTTCGTGGACGGCGTTGCTGGGGCGGGGCCGGCGTTCCAGCCGGGCCCGCCTTCGGCGCCTCCGGGCCACGCGCAAGGCGCATGTGAAACAGCTTCTCGCACACGTTGCGGCCGATGTTCTCCATCATCTCGCCGAAGATGACGTACCCCGCTTTCTTGTACTCCTGCTTGGGGTCCATCTGACCGTAACCCCGCAGGTGAATCCCTTCGCGCAGCGCCTCCATGGCCTTGAGGTGCTCGATCCAGCGCAGATCGATCTCCTCCAGATAAAACCGGCGTGCGTAATGAAGCAGAACGTGAAGGGGAAACTCCGCCTCGCGGGCTTCGATCACCTTCTCGGCTTCGGCACCCAGCGACTCGATCATCGTCTCGCGATCCAGCGCCTGCGTGGCGTCGATGGTCGGCTCGAAACCGAAGCGCTCCCTGACAGCCGATTTGAGCGCGCCGAGGTCCCAGTCTTCGGCGTGGGAATTGGGCGGGCAGTGCTCGCCGACGATTGAGTAGACCATCTCTTCGCTGAGGTCGAGCAACCGCTCGCGCTGCTGGATCATCGACGACGCGACCTCGTCGGCCAAGCGATCGAGCGTCGCGGTCCGGTCTTCCAGGATGCCGGTCGGATCGAGGTAGGCGCCGAAATCCTGATAGATGAGCGAGCGAAGGTGCGCCGGCTCCAGCGGCACGGTCGTGACGGCGAAGCCGCCCGGCGCGTTGCCGTCGGCAACGCGCTCTTCACCGAGCGCGTCGCACATGCGCGCCAGGACCGGGCGGACCACCTTGGCGATGCTCGCGACCGAGTGCTTGCCCGACTCCGTTGGCAGCCGCGCCTCGATCGCGGTGCCGCGCTTTTTCTCTTCGTCTGTCGGCTCGGGCGCGTAGCGCCCCTCGAGCACCTGCCGTCGCAGAGCGTAGATCGTCTTGCGCTGCTGGTTCATGACGTCGTCGTACTCGAGCAGGTTCTTGCGGATGTCGAAGTTGTGCCCCTCGACCTTCTTCTGCGCGTTCTCGATGGCGCGGTTGATGAGGCCGTGCTCGATCGGCACGTCCTCTTCCATACCCAAGCGCTCCATGAGACCGGTGATCCGTTCGGCGCCAAAGATGCGCATGAGGTCGTCTTCCAGCGAGAGAAAGAAGCGCGAGCTGCCCGGGTCGCCCTGGCGTCCGGCGCGGCCGCGCAGCTGGTTGTCGATGCGCCGCGATTCGTGGCGCTCGGTGCCGAGGATGTGCAGGCCCCCGGCGGCCAGCACTTCCTGCTTTTCGGCGTCGCACTGGGGCTTGAACCGCGCGAAGGCCTCGTCGTAGGCGGCTTGCTTGGCGGGGTCGAGCTCGTGACCTGGCTTGCCGGCGTTCTCGGGGTCGACCTCCGCGCGCGCCATGAACTCTACGTTGCCGCCCAGGATGATGTCCGTCCCGCGACCCGCCATGTTGGTCGAGATGGTGACCGCGCCCTTGCGGCCGGCCTGCGAGACGACGAACGCCTCCTTCTCGTGCTGCTTGGCGTTCAGCACGCTGTGCGGGATGCTCTTCTTGCGAAGCAGCGAGGCGACCACCTCGGATTTTTCGACGCTGACCGTGCCGACCAGGACCGGCTGGCCGCGTTTGTAACAGTCCTCGATCTCGTCGCAAACCGCGCGAAACTTGCCGCGCTCGTTCTTGTAGACGACGTCGTCGGCGTCGGCGCGAAGCACCGTCTTGTTGGTCGGCACCACCGTCACGCCGAGCTTGTAGATCTTGTGGAACTCCTCGGCCTCGGTGTCCGCGGTGCCGGTCATGCCGGCCAGCTTCTTGTAGAGGCGAAAGTAGTTCTGGTAGCTGATGGTCGCCAGGGTCTGGTTCTCTTCCTGAACCTCGACCCCTTCCTTGGCCTCGATGGCCTGGTGTAGGCCGTCCGACCAGCGCCGGCCCGGCATCTTCCGGCCGGTAAACTCGTCCACGATGATGATGGACCCGTCGTCGATGAGGTAGTTGACGTCGCGCTTGTAGAGCGTGTGCGCCTTGAGCGCCTGGGTGACGTGGTGTAGCCATTCGATGTTAGCAGGGTTGTAAAGGTTGCCGACGCCCAAGCGCTGCTCGACGCGCTCGATGCCGTTGTCGGTCAGGATCGCCGAGTGCGCCTTTTCATCGACGGTGTAGTCGATGTCCTTGCGCAAGCCCGGAATGATCGCGTCGACCTTCTGGTAGAGGTCGACCGACTGCTCGGCCGAACCCGAAATGATGAGCGGGGTGCGCGCCTCGTCGATCAGGATCGAGTCCACCTCGTCGACGATCGCGAAGTTGTGCTCGCGCTGGACATAGCGTTCGATCGAGTCCTTAGTGTTGTCGCGCAGGTAGTCGAACCCGAACTCGGAGTTGGTCCCATAAGCGACGTCCGAGCGATAGCTCACCTGCCGTTCGGCGTCGGAGAGGCCGTGGACCACGATCCCCACCGACATCCCGAGGAACTTGTAGATCCGTCCCATCCACTCCGAGTCGCGGCGGGCCAGGTAATCATTGACGGTGATGAGGTGGACGCCCTTGCCCGCGAGCGCGTTCAGGTAGACCGGCAATGTGGCGACCAGCGTCTTCCCCTCGCCGGTCTTCATTTCGGCGATGCTTCCCTGGTGAAGGACCACGCCGCCCATGAGCTGCACGTCGAAGTGGCGCATGCCGAGCACCCGACGCCCCGCCTCGCGGCAAACCGCGAACGCTTCCGGCAAGAGGTCGTCGAGCGCTTGACCCTGATCCAGCCGGCGCCGGAACTCGCCCGTCTTGGCCAGGAGCTCTGCGTCCGACTTTGTCTGGACGTCCGGCTCCAGCTGGTTGATCCGCTCGACGAGCGGGCGCATCGCCTTGATGACGCGGGCGTTTTTTGTGCCGAAGATCTTTTTTGCCAGACCGAACATGGGGAAACCGGCGCGAGCGCGCGGCGGTTAGACATTATTGCGCCCCTCGGCGCCGCGCAAGGCGAAGCCCTTCAGGCGGGCGCGTCCGGAGCCTTGAGGAGCTGGACGACGCTGGCGACGAACCAGCAAAGGGCAATGATCGCCGCCATGATGAGCACCAGGACCAGCCGGTCCAAAAGCGCGAAAATCAGCCAAAGAAAGATGGCCGAATCCCGGCGTCCCAGCTGGAAGAGGACTTTCCCGATGCCGGGCTTGCCTCCGGAGCCCGACAGGTCCGACAGACGCCGTCCCCCGGAAAACCACCACGCCATGTCCATCAGATCGCCGGTGGCCTTCTGTCGGCGCATATCGCGCATGATGATGAGGTTCGACAGCACCAGCATCGAAGCCCCCACGACACCGGCCACGAGCGCCCAGCAGCCGGCGCCCGCGCGGTAGAGCCCGACCCCTGTGGCGACGGTGATGAGCACATTGAGCACGTCGTCTGCGAAGGTGTCGAGCCACGCGCCGAGCTTGGACTGCTGAAATCGAACGCGCGCCAGCTCCCCATCACACCCATCGAGGATCGACTGGATCTGCTCGAGAACGAACCCGAAGCAGACCGCCGCGAACTGCCCGGAGGCCACCAAGACACAGCCGGCGATCCCCAGCGCTGCGGCAAAGAGCGTGATCTGATTGGGCGTGATCCGCGATCGAACCAAAACATATCGGGTGACGCGCACCGAGATCGGCTTGTTCAGCCTCCGCGCAACGAAACCGAGATCCGGACGATAGAGTGCCGCGAACACGGCGTTCTCGGCCGCGCGTCGGCTCGCCTCGTCCACGACGCGGAGCCCCCCGTCGAAGCGAGCGCGATCGACACGCACGACGTCGGCGCCTATCACGGGCGCGCCGAGAGCGCCGGCGAGCTCCGCGACGCCGAGGACCGCGGCACCTTCGTTCACGGCGCGGACATCGACGTTTGCCGGGAGAGGCGCGGGGAGCACGATCGAACCGTCGCTGACGACGACGACGCGCACCTCGGGCGCCTGCGCGAGCTGCTTGAGCGCGCGATCGACGACCGTCAAACCCGCGATCTTCATCACCGCGCCGACCGCTTCCGCCCGGGTTGCTGCGATGATCACCGGGGCCGGCATCGTCCCTAAGCCACGTTAACCCGCCGGCAGCAGGCGATCGAGCCCGTGGACGACCCGCGGCGGAAAACGCTTGTCGGCGCGCCGCAGGACGCGCGGCCGGGTCCAGTCGTCGTTGTCGACGAGGACGTCCGCGCGCGCGACCGGATCGAAGGCGGTGCGGTAGCGCGCCTGCGCCGGGAAATAGCGGCGCTCGATCCGCCGGGCGATCTCGTCGGGCGTTCGCCCCTTGGCCCGGTCGCGCGCCAGGATTCGCCGGCGCGCTTCTCGGGGGCTGACGTCGAGCACGATGAGTGGCGTTTGAGCGGGGAGGCTCGCGCGCAGCACGAACACCCCCTCGACGACCGCGATCGCGCCGTCTTCCTCCCCATCGAGAAACGCCGCCAGAGCGCCATCGAGCGCGGCGAAGTCGTAGTATCGATCATAGTAGACGGCAGCCTCTCCGTCGGCGATCTGGCCTTCAAAGGCGACGGGGAGGCGAAAATCGTCGACGTGCAGCACCACCGTCGGCTGACCGGTGGCTTCGACCGCGGCGGCAAGCGCGACCGCGAAGGTGGACTTGCCGCTGCCGTCGAGCCCGTCGATCGCGATCACCGAGCGGGCGCGCACCGTACGGGCATCCGGCGTGCTCACGCGGGGGGGCGGACTCTCCAGTCGGGCGTCAGCAACTGGCCGAGCGCACCGCCGGCGCGGACGATGGCGATGATCAGCACGTAAAGCAGGACCACCGGCAGCTGGTCGAAGTAGGCCAACCCGAGCGCCAGCAGGATCACGAAGTCGCGCCGGCCGAGGAGCATGACCGTCTTGATCGAATTGCTGCCCGCGCCGCTCACGTTCTTGAGCGCTTGGCCGTACGCAAACCACCAGCGGAGTCTCATGACGTCGCCCTCGCCCTGGCGCATCAGCTCTCGGTAGGAGACGGCCACGTAGAACAGCGTCATCGCCGCGGCGACCAGCGCCATCTTCATGTCGAGGTAGGTTCCGCCATGCCGCCACAGAGCGAGCCCGACCGCCAAAATCATGACGACGTTGACGAAATCGCCCACCGCGGTGTCGAGCCACGCGCCGAGTGCGGTCTGGTGGAGTCGCACCCGCGAAAGGTCGCTCGCGCAACCGTCGAGGATGACAGAGGCCTCGATGATGGCGAAGCCGGAGACGACGCCTTGCCAGCCCCCGCCCGCCACCAGCAGCGCGCCGTAGAGTCCGACGAATCCGGCCAGGAGCGTCACGAAAGCCGGGGCGACTGGCAGGTGCACCCAGAGCAGCCGCGTGAAGCGCGAAGAAATCTTCTGGTTCAAGAACCGGTCGACGAGGCCGGCGGTCTCGCGCTCTGCATCCCGAAATACCGAATCGTTCGCGGCATCCCGCGACGCTGCGTCGACGACCCGTGTCCCCTTGTCGAAACGCGAAGGCTGCAACCAAACGACGTCCGCGCCGACCAACGTCGTCTCCGGGCCGAGCTCGGCCTGGAGCCGCTCGATTCCAGCAGCAACGTCACCCTCCACCTCATCCACCTCGCGCCGTTCCATGTTCCTTGGCAGGCGGCGTGGCAGCGGGATACTCCCATCGTCGAGCACCACGACGTGGACGTCGCGCAGGCGCGCGAGCTGGCGGATGGCGCGATCGACGACCCGGAGGCCACCCACCTGCATCCGCGCGCCTTTCGCCTGGGCCTCGGTTGCGCACAAGATAACCGGCACCACCATCGTGTGCGAGGCTACGGTAACGGGTCGTGGAAACACCGCCGCCGCCGCCCTGGCCACTGGATTCAGCTCCGTCACGCCGTCAATCATTACGTCAATTTCACGTGAATTTCGCCACCGTAAGCCCGCCCCTCAGGGGTGCTTACGATGCCACTCTTTCGGCCCTGACTCAAGGTAAAACGCCGACGGTGAGGGTGCTTCAAGCGTCACATAGCTGGCGGCACCCGCCGAGCTGGGCCGACGGCAACCTCAGGTCCCCGGAGTCTCCGGCAGGCACGGGGCCATGACCCGGAGCATCAAACCGTGGCAAAGACCGTTGCTGGCCACGCTACCGCGCCGGCGGTAGAGATCCTTCTGGTTGTAGCGGAAGGGCCGGCCATCGCCGTCGCTGACGGTGCACCCAGCTTCGGTGAGGATCACCTCCGGCGCGCAGGTGTCCCATTCCTGCTCGGCCGGCGACAGATTCAACACGGCGTCCAGATCGCCGCGGGCGAGGGCCATGTGCTTGACAGACGCCCCCATGGCCACGGCGCGAGGCGCGAGACCCGAGGCGGCCAGGCACTTGCCGAGCCCCTCGTCGGGGTTGAGGCGCGAGATGCCGACCCGCAGCTCACCGGGCTCGCGCCGCGTCGAAGTGGTGATTCGGGTGCTGGCGCCGCTGCTCTCAAGAAACGCGCCGGTGCCCTGGCAAGCGCGGTAGAGAGCCTGCCGCACGGGCTGATAGACCACGCCCAACACCGGCTGTTCATCGATGCAAAGGCCGATGTGAACCGAGAAGTCTCCCGTCTGGGCCAAGAAATCGCGCGTGCCGTCGAGCGGATCGATAATCCAGACGCGGCGGCGACCGAACCGCGATCCGTCGTCGGGAGACTCCTCGCTCAGGAACGCGTCGTCGGCGAAGGCCGCGCGGAGGTGATGGAGGACCTTCGTGTTCGCGGCTTGATCGGCAATGGTCACCGGCGAGGCGTCCGGTTTGGTCTCCACGGCGATGTTGGGGTTGCCGTAGTGACTCAGGATCACCCGCCCCGCCTCGCGCGCGGCGAGACAAGCGATCTCGAGCTCCCGCTCCAGTTTGAACACGGCAGGGAAGGCTAGCAGAATGCGAGCGTGTCGATGAGATTCTTGTACCGATCCGCGACGACATCGAGCGAGTAAGCCGCCTCGACGCGCGCGCGGGCGCGAACGCCGACCTCTTGCCGCAGCGCGGGATCCTCGATCAGCCGGGTAAGCTGCGCATCCCAGGCTTCGTCGCTGTCGGGCAAGAACCCGTCGACGCCATCGGTGACGACGTCGGCGTTCGCACCGATCGGTGAGGCGAGGCCCGGCCGTGCGAGCGCCATGTACTGCAGCAGCTTGAAAGCGCACTTGCCGCGCTCGTAGGGGCTGTCAGGAAGCGGCATGACGCCGATATCGATGCGGGCTAGGTCTCGTACCTCGGTCTCCGGGCGCCAACGCACGTACTCGGCGTTCAGCGCGGCCAGCGACTCGGGAGGCGGGCGATCGGAGATGGCGAGAAATCGTGCGCCGGTGCGCTTGAGAGCTCGCTCGATGCCGGCAGCCGCGTGGGCGAGATGCCGGTAGTTCCCGGAAAGCCCCGTCCAGCCGACGACGACGTCGGGGCCCCGGACAGGACGCATTGGTTGGGGGGCGAAGCGATGGGTATCGACGGCGGTCGGGATGACGACGGTCTTGTCGGGCGCGGAAGTTGCCGCGGCAAGGTGGCGGTTCCCAGCGACGACACGATCCACGAGCGCGACCAGACGCTCGAACTTCGGGCGAGCCCCGCGTCGCTCGAAGATGGCGTCGTCGAAATCGAATATCGTCTTGCGGCCGCGCGCCGCGAGCCGCTCGAGCGCGAGGGTGGGCAGCTCGGTCATCGGCCGCTGGAAGATCACGATGTCGTCTCGATTCAGATCCCGGAGCTGCGCGAGCCGCGCGAGCGCGGCGACCGGGACGTAGAGCGGGCGGGGCCGATCGAGCGGCCAGGGTAACCGCGTGTCGCCGTAAACACTCGGGCGCGCAGCACGCAGGCTACAGATCGTGCCACGTGCTTCGAGCGCACGCGCGACGGCGAAGCCACGCGCGCGCGCCGCCGGAACCCGGTCCCCCTGAAGAAAGAAAACCGCTCTCACGCGCGCGGTCCCCGCGGCCAAAAACGTCGCAGAACACCGGCCACGAAGCGGCGCTCCTCTTCGCCAGGACGCAACGCCAGAAACACGGCCGCGTAGCTGCCGGCGCCGGCGACGATCGTCGATGCGACCCGCACGACGGCGGGTACGGGGAGCGCACCCACCCCGTGCTCAACGGCGAAGGCGACCGCGGCCGCGACAAACGGCTTGAGGAGCGCCCGGTCGAAGGGGTGCACCCGCTCGAACCAGTAAGCCTGAACGGCGAGCACGCCTTGCAGAACCACCACCGACGTCAACGACGCCACGGCCGCGCCGGTGACGCCGGTGCGCGGGACCAGCACCAGCGACAGCCCGAGATTGAGCGCCGCGGCCCCGAGGTTGTCCCAGAAGAACAGGGTCGACCGCCCGCTCATGACGATCACGTAGGGCGTGAGCCCCATGACGCCGTTGACGAGATGCCCCAAGATTAGCAGCCCCATCGCGGTGGCGCCGCTCGCGTAGCCCGGGCCATAGAGCGAGAGGAGCTGTGGCCGGAGCGCGAACAGCGTGACCGCGATCGGCGCCGACGCCGACGCGACCCACCGGGTCATGAGCGCGAGGTTGTAGCGCAGGCGCTCGCGGTCGCGGAGAAACAACGCCTCGGACATCATCGGGGTCACGATGCTGTCGAACGCGTACCGCACGCCGATCACCGAGCGCCCGAGCTCCTCGGAGGCCGCGAACACCGCCACGGCGGCAGCGCCCGAAAGGCCGCTCAAGATGAAAATGTTGGCCCGCTGCAGGAGGCCGTTCATGAGCCCGGACGCGCCGAGCGGCAGCGCAAAGCGAATGAGCTCGGGCGAGGTCCGCGCCCGCAGGGCCTCCGCAATGCGCCCGCGTCCGAACACGACGTTGGTCCCCACCCAGGCCAGACCAAAGAGCGCCAGATAGGAGCAAAGATGCGCGACCGCGACGCCGCCGACGGTGGGGCGCACCAAATAGGCAACCAGCGTCGCCGCCAGCAGGAGGAACGGATCCCCGATGCCACGTACGAGGAGGTTGATGCGCGTGACCTTCACCGCCAGCGTGGCGGCCATGAGCACCATCACCCCGCCTCCGACGAAGACCGTGGGCGCCAGAACCGGGAGCACGAAACGAAACTCGGACTTGCCCCAGATCCGCGCGAAGAACGGCGCCGAGGCGGCGAGCGCCACCGCGAACATCAGCAAGATCCCCCCCGCCAGACGCAGTCCGGTACCGAGCGCGCGGGTCTCTGCCTCGGTCTCGCCGGCCGCGCGATGCCCGGCGACGAAGCGGAGCAATCCCTTGTCCGCCCCGGCCATACCCGCATTGATCGACACCTCGCACAGATCCGCCCCCGCTCGGTAGATACCGTAGGCGGTCTGACCAAACAGACGCGACACCAACATGCGATGGATCGGGAGCAGCCCCTGCCCCAGCATCGCGAACACCTGCGATATCCCGCTGCGCGCCGCGTGGGCCGCATCCTCGCGCCGGGTCGGCGCCGCGACGGTCATGACGCCTGGGCCGCGGTCAGCGGAGCGTTCGAGCTGCTGGCGATGGCGTCCGCCCGCGCGGCGATCTCGCGCGCGAATGCCGCCCGGCCGTCAACCATCTGCCGGAACCACGTCTCGAGCACCATCAGGTTCCAGATCCGCTCGCCGTGGTCCTCGCCGGCGCGATGTCGATCGAGCAGCGCTTCGACCGCCGCCGGAACGAACAGGCCCCGCTGCCGCGCCTCCTTCGAGAGCAGCAGATCGCGCGCGAAACCGTGCAGCCGACCTGCCAGCCAGCGCCCGATCGGCAGCGCAAACCCTTTCTTGCGACGCGCCACGATCTCGGATGGCACCAGATCGGCGAAAGCCTGTTTGAGGATAAATTTCCCCTTGCCACCACGAAGCTTGAGGCGCCCCGGAAGCGCCGCGCCCAGCTCCAGGACGTCGGGATCGCAGAAGGGGGCGCGCGCCTCCAGGCCGTGGCTCATGCTCGCGATGTCGACCTTCGCGAGGATGTCGTCGGGCAGATACGTGTCGGAGTCGAGATCCTGAAGGCGCCCGACCACGTCTCGGGCCGCGCTGCCGCGGAGGCGCGCCGCGAACGCCTCCGCCGTCGCGTCGCGCGCGAAGCGCTGCCGGAGCTCCGGCGTGTAGATCTCCGCCTTCTCATCGGCCGAAAAATGACAGACGAAGCGGAGGTAGCGGGTCGCTTCGTCGCTGGAAAGCCCCCCGCCGTACTCGCGCAGCCAGCGCCCCGGGCCGCCGGGAACCGCGCCGAGCGTCCTGGCCGCAAGAACGCGGAGGGGGGCCGGCAACCGAAGCAGAAGGTCGGCGACGTGCGCCCAGACGTAGCGCCGGTAACCGCCGAATGCCTCATCGCCCGCGTCGCCCGACAAAGCCACGGTGACGTGCCGCCGCGCCAGCCCGCAAAGGTAGCGAGTTGGCACGGCCGAGCTGTCGCCGAAGGGCTCGCCGTGGTGACGAACGATGTCGGGCAAGAGCCCTATCATGTCGGGCTCGACGACGAGCTCGTGGTGGTCCGTCCGATAGCGCTCGGCGACCAGACGCGCGTAGGGCAACTCGCTGTCGGCGCGCCCCCCCTCAGAGAACCCAATCGAGAACGTCTTCACCGGCGCGCCGAGCACGCGCGCCATGCAGGCCACCACGATCGATGAATCGATTCCGCCCGACAAGAACGCCCCCAGCGGCACGTCCGACATGAGGCGGGCGCGAACCGCCGTCTCGACGGTCTGCCGTACCCGCGCCACCGCCTCACGCTCGTCGAGGTGTGACAGCGTCGGCGCGAAGCTCGGACGGTAGTAACGGCGAACGACCGGCCGGCCGCCGCAGCAGATCTCGAGCGTGTGCCCGGCCGGCAGCTTCTTGAGCCCCTCGTAAATCGTGTCTGGGCTGGGTACATACTGGAGCGCCAGGTAGGCGTCGAGCGCCGGGAGCGAGAGCGTCGCGGGCGTGCGCTCGTCCGCCAAGAGCGCGCCCAGCTCCGAGGCGAACACGAAACCATCCGGACGCTCGCCGTAGAAAAGCGGCTTTTCACCAAAGCGGTCGCGGGCCAGAAGCAGCGTTGCCTTGCGAGCGTCCCACAGCGCGAAGGCGAACATCCCCCGCAGGAGCTCCGGAACGCGCGCGCCGACTTCTTCGTATAGATGCGCCACCACTTCGGAGTCGCTGCCGCTGCGAAACCGGTGTCCCTTTGCCACCAGATCCGCGCGCAGCTCCACGTGGTTGTAGATCTCGCCGTTGACGACGATCGCGATCTGTCCGTCCTCGTTCGTCATCGGCTGCCGACCCGCCTCCGACAGGTCGATGATGGCGAGCCGCCGGTGCGCGAGCGCGATCGGGCCGCGCTCCCAAAATCCGTGACCGTCGGGCCCGCGGTGAACCATCGCCGCCGCGAAGCGCTCGGCGGCGCCCGTCGGAGGGGGCGCGTCCTGCCGCGGCGCCAGCGCGCCGGCGAGGCCGCACATTACCAGCCGCCCTGGCGGAGCGTCTCTTCGGCGCGATCGCGCTCTTCGGGAAGATCGACCTCCAGCCAACCGTGGCCGCTCACGTCCCGGCAGACCGGCGGTCGCTCCGATTCCGCCAGCCGCGCCAGGACCTGCTCGACGGCAACGGCCCGCCCCTGCTCGGCCAGAACGGAATCCGCCGCTTCCCAGTAGCGCGCGGCCGCATGCGCCGGTACCCGGGTCATCCCGACGTATCCCGCATCGAATTCGGTGAGGGTCTTGGCGATGCGCGCCACGCGGCCACGCCCGTCGCGCTCGACCTTCATGTCGTCGTCACCGAGCGTCCGATCCGTGTCGATGAAGGCCGTCACCTCCTCGACGTCGGCGGCAACCAGCGCCGCGATCGCGGGGCGATAAATGTGGTCGACGTTCATCACCAGGAAGTCCTCGGTGACACGCGAGCTGGCGCTCAGGAGCGAGACCAGATTTCCGTCGCGAAAGGCGGCGTTTTCGAGCAAGACGACGGGGAGATCGCGCTCGGCCACCTCGACCGCGACGCGATCGAACTCATAGCCGCCCACCACGATGATGCTGCGGGCGCACGCGGCCTGCGCGAAACGGACCGCGTGGACCAAGAGCGGCTCGCCCCCGACCGAAATCAGCGCCTTCGGCAACTTCGCCGTCAGCCTCCCCAAGCGGCTGCCGAGCCCCGCTGCCAGCAGCACCGCTTGCACGAATATCCCCTACTGAAACAGCTCCGGAAGGGCCGCGAAGCGCCGGATCACCGGAACGTGCGGGAATCGGAGCCTGAAACGCTCGGCCGAGAACGTGCTGGCGACCGCCACGAACGGGACCCCTTCACGCTCTGCGATCTCGCCATCGTGGAGCGAATCGCCCACGAACAACATCTCCTGTCGATCGACCCCGAACCTGCGCGAGGTCGCGTCGAAATGCGGCTTGCCCTTCGCGAGCGCGCTCCCGAAACCAAGCACCAGATCGAAACCGAAGACCGAGCCGCGCGCGAACGCATCGACGTTGTCGCTGCCGTTGTTCGAGGACACGACCACCCGCACGCCGACGCGCCGCAGGCCCTCCAGTGTCAGGCGCGTTTCGATCGGCATCTGGATGGCGCCGCAGCGGGCGGGCTTGCGTCCCTCGAACATGTCTGATGCCAGGCGGTTGCGCGGATCGCCTGGATAGATTTCCTCGAGCTGGCCTGCGAACGGCAACCCGCAGGTCGCGAGGTAGAGCTCGCGCGCCAGGACGCCCGGCGTCTCGTACACCGCCTCCATGACCTCGGCCGCGATCTCGGCGAGGGTTGGCATGCTGTCGATGAGGGTCCCGTCCAGATCGCAGAGCAGCACCCGCGGGAGCGGCAGGCGGGCCGGAACCCGATTCGCGGCACGCGATGACGGCAGCGACGACCTGACAAGCAGCGGAAGGGCAGCGGCTGAAACGAGACCTGGCATGATGCCCCAAGACGGAGCAAGCAGGACGCCAGCGGCCCCTCACCATATAAGTAACTGAAATATAATAGATTTAATTCAGGGACGGCACTCCACCTGTTCGATTTCTGACAGGTCGGTTGGTGACTTTCGGACGCCTAAGCCAGCGCCTAGGCCCCGATCACGAGGATGAACTGCCAGTCGTTGGCCTGGATGCCGTAGCCCGCGTCGAAGCCGATCAGCGGCACCGCGACCGAGCGCAAGAAGAAGCGCAACCCGCCACCGACATCCTGGTGGACGCTGTTGCTGAAGCTGAAACCGGATTGGACGGCGGCCGGGTAAAACGTGCGCTGATCGGGGGTGTTGCGAACCGTATAGGGGTTGTTGTCCGCGTCCGTCATCATCGGCGGCCCGGTGGGTGTCTCGCGGAACCAGATGGCGGAGATGTCGTAAAATCCTAGGGCTCGAAAATCGAGCGAGCCGATCGAGAACAGCGGAAAGTGATACTCGGCCTTGGCCCACAGCTGGGTGTCGCCGCGAAACTGCTCGCCGAGAAAGCCGCGCAGGTTCGGGCCGCCGGCGGTGTTCTCGGACCAGAACGGGAGGTTGTGTCCCGCAGTCGCGCCCGCGCTGTAGATGAAGTTGTGTGCGTGGAAGAACTTGATGCCCTGCTCCCAGCTCGCGCCGGCCCGCCAGTAAGTGAAGTCGCTGCCGAACGTGGGGCTCGCGTAGTCGAGCGCGCCCGAGAGCGCCGCGCCGGTCATCACGGCGAACTCCCGGGCGCGAAAATCGAAGGAGAGGCCGGCGCGCGCGACGCCGATGGTGCCGGGCTGGGTCGCCTGCGCCAGCTGTACGCCCGTGATCGGACCGTCCGATCCTTCGGCCGTTCCGTTGCCGAAGTAGCTGAATTTCTCGAGGTGCCAGGCGACCTGCGTCTTGACCCGGCGGAGCCAGGCGATGCCGAAGGCCGGCTCGAAGCCATAGGAAAAGAGCCGCGTTTCGCGGAGCTCCAGGGGGCTCGCCAGCGTGGCGACATCGCCGGACGGGCCGAACCCGTAGCTTTGATACTCGGGGATCACCTGCCGCTGCACCAGGCCCAGGAGCTGCCAGTAGATCCAGCTCCCGAAAAGCGACGGATCGCGATAGGCGATCGTGGCGCCCGAATCGATGGTGGCCAGGCGCGCGCCCAAGACCAACTGCTTGCCCCGGCCGAACAGGTTGCCGTGAACGAAGATGAGGCCAATAGCCTTGTTGTTCGATGACCACGACGCTGTGGGAAGCGGCGCCCAGGGAAACTTGTCCTTCACCGAAATGTTGATCCGCACGCCGGCCCCATGCGGCTCCCACCAGACGTTGACGTCGGCGAAGAGCCCGGTGGTGTTGAGCCGCTCACGCACGACATCGAGCGTGTCTTCCTGGAGCGTATCGCCGATCGTGACGCCGGCGATTGACAGCACGGTCGCCTCTTCCGTGCGCTGATTGTCGATCACCCGGACGTCGGTGATCGCCTCACCAACGGCGAACGCCAACCGCGGGGCAAACGCGAGGCCAAGCCCGATGAGAGCCGCCACGGCAACCCCTGAAGTGAAGCGAGGCGCGGCCATGCTCAAAGGATATCGGTGGGGCGGCGATTCGTAAACAGCAAGCGCGGGAGGTGATCCTCGCGACGCACATGTGTCAGTACGTGAGCAACCTCGCCGAGGGTAAATCGGGTCCTGCGCTACTGCCGAACCGGGCTTCTGGGAGAAATGCGGGCTGCCGCGGGGGAACAATCCTTGCTAACGTTCGCCGCCCATGGCGCCTCCAGCGCACGTTCGGATAGGCCGTTACCACGCCTGGCTCACCCGACATCCGGCGCGAATTCTGATGGGTGGGATGGTGGTCTTCATCGGAGCCGCGGTCCTGGCCACCAGGCTCCAGCTCAAGACGGCGTTCGCGGAGCTTCTTCCCAGCAACGATCCAGGCGTGGTGGCGCTCTCGCGCACGCAAAAGCGGATGGGTGACCTCTCGCTCCTGCTCATCGGCATCCGCTCGCCTGACCCTGACGCAAACCTCCGCTACGCGGAGGCGCTGACCCGAAGACTGCGCGCACTGCCGCCAACCGTCGTCAACCTGGCGACCTACAACGTCCGCGACCTCCGGGATTTCTACCAGCAAAACAAGTGGCTCTTCGTCTCTGAAGATGATCTCGAATCGATACGCGATCGCATGCGCAACGAGATCAGCAAGCGCAAGAACCCGCTCTTCGTGTCGCTCGAAGAGGAGGAGCCGATCGACCAGATGCAGAAACGCCTCGAGCGCCACGATGGGCTCGATGAGCGCTTTCCAGGCGGTGTCTTCAGCAGCAACGGCGGCGAGTACGTCTGGATCGCCGCGCTGCCGCCCGGGGGTCTGTTCGTCGAGCACGCGGGGGAGGCGCTGTTCGACGCCGCCCACAAGCTCGTCGAGCAGGATCCGCCGTCCCGCTACAACCCCGCGATGCGCGCCGACGTGGCGGGGCCGATCGCGACCGCCATCGCCAGCCGCCAGGCCATCGAGCGGGATATCTTCTGGATCACCCTTATCTGCGTGACGCTGGTGGTGCTTTCGATCGGGCTCTATTTCCGTCGCTTGCGCGCGATCCCGCTGACGGGAATTCCGGCCGCCATCGGCGCGATGATGGCCTTCGCGGTGGCGGACCTGGCGTTCGGCTACCTAAACTCGTCGACCGCATTCCTCGGGTCGATCATCATCGGCAACGGGATCAACTACGCGATCGTCCTCATGTCGCGTTACGAGGAGCACCGGGCGCGCGGCGCGCAGCCCAAGGAGGCGCTGGGGAGCGCGCTGGCGGGCGTCTGGCGCGGAACCCTGGTGGCGTCGATCTCTGCCTCCGCGGCCTACGCGTCGCTCATGGTGACCAGCTTCCGTGGCTTCTATCAGTTCGGGGTGATGGGCGCGGTCGGATCGATCTCCTGTTGGCTGTCCACTTTCACGGTGCTGCCGGCCCTGCTGGTGATCCTCGATCGACGCGGCGAGGGCGGGCGGGCGCGCACCTTGCGCTCGCCCATCGAGCTCGGTCCGCTCGCGCGCCTCCTCGAGCGCCGCAGTGGCACGATAACCGCCGCCTTCACGCTGTTCGCGATCGCCGGCGTTTTCGGTCTTCGGCATTTTCTGAAAGATCCTTTCGAGTACGACTTTCGCAAACTGAACTCGAAGCTCGACACCAGCGAGGAATCGAGGAGCTTCAACCGCAGCATCGATCATCTCTTCGGACGCTGGCCGTCGCCCACCATCGTGTTGGCCGACACCCTCGACGAGGTCGAACCGATCAAGGAGACGATCCGTCGTCAGGATCGCGAGTTCCCGGGACCAGACGTGATCGGGCAGGTGGTCACCGTCTACGATCTGCTGCCCGGGCCGCCCGACGTCCAGCAGCGCAAGCTCGACCTCATCGCGCAGATCCGCAAGCTAACGCACGATCCGGCGCTCACGGTCTTGAACGACAAGGAGCGCGCCGACATCGCCAAGGTGGATCCGCCCACCGGACTGCGCGAGCTCGGTCCGATGGATCTGCCGGCCTTTGCGCGCCGCCCGTTCACGGAAGGGGATGGCACCGTCGGCCGGGTGGTCTTGGTCTACCCGCCCGAGGAAGGGATTTCGGTCTGGAGCGGTCGCGATCTCCTGAAGATCGCCGCCGTCCTCCAGAACCTCCACCTACCAAACGGCAAGGTCGTCGCCACGTCGGGATCGGCGGTCGTGTTCGGCGCCATGATCCGATCGGTCTTGCACGATGGTCCCATCGCCACCGCAGCGTCGTTGATCGCAGTTCTGCTCATCGTTGCGCTCACCATTCGGCCTCTATCCGCGGCGGCCTTGGCGATCGGCACGTTGATTCTGGGGGTGGTTCTCATGGTCGGCGGTGCCGGCTGGGCGCGAGTCCACGTGACGTTCCTGAACTTCATCGCGCTCCCCATCACGTTTGGCATCGGCGCCGAATACGCCCTCAACGTCATCACCCGCTACCGCGAGGAGCGCGACGTGGCGCGGGCGGTGATCTCGACAGGCGCCGCGGTCGCGCTCTGCTCGTGGACCACGATCGTGGGCTACGGCTCGCTGTTGGCGGCGCGCAACCAGGCGCTTCAGGGATTCGGGCTGATGGCGATCCTCGGGGAGATTTCCTGCCTTTCCGCCGCGATCCTGGGGTTTCCCGCCGTGCTCTTCTGGCTTCAGAGCCGAGCGCGGACGCGGGTATCTCGGCTGGATTCCCCGGACGTCGGGGTTCCACCAACACTCGATCGCGAGCCTCCGACCACGACCGTGTGAGGCGTCATCCAACCGGCTGGGTCCTCGCCCCGCGATGGCTCGGGCCCGGGGTCCCCGCGTGCGTCTCCGCACGGGGGTTGGATAAGCCGTCCCCCCTCAATGGCGCATGCGGAGCACGCCTGCGGTCGACAGGATCAAGAACAAGCCCATCACGATCCATACGACCCCGAAGGTGAGATGGCGCCGGCGAGCCTTGGCCCGCTCGGGCGTGTCGTCCAGCAACTCTCGGCCGGGATCGCGGCGGCCGAGGGTCGCGGCGCGCACGGTACCGGCCACCAGCAAGATCGCGCCGAGGACGTAGAAGAATATCGGTGGAATGACGAGGTTCATCTTAGCTGGCCACCTCGATTGCCTTGAGCTCGCGAATCACCGTAACCCGAATTTGGCCGGGGAAACGCATCTCCTCCGAGATCTTGGCGGCGATCTGGCTCGACAGTGCAACGGCGCCGAGATCGTCGACGCGGTCATCCTGCACGTAGATACGGACCTCCCGGCCGCCCTGCACGGCGAACGCCTCAGCGACGCCGCGAAAGCCGCGGGTGATCCGTTCGAGGTCGTCGATGCGCGAGAGATAGTTCTCGTCGGTCTGGCGTCGCGCGCCGGGGCGGCCGCCGGACAGGGCGTCGCCCGCCGCCACCAGATAGGCGTAGGCGCTGTTGAACGGCTCGTCGGTATGATGCGCGCCGATGGCGTTGGCGACCGTCTCCGCCTCGCCCAGCCGGCGGGCATAGTCGGCGCCGATAACCGCGTGAGACCCGTCGAGCTCGTGGGTGAGAGCCTTTCCGATGTCGTGCATCAGGGCCGCGCGGCGGGCGAGCTTTTCGTCGAGGCCCAGCTCGTCGGCCATCATTCCGCACAGAAACGCCGCCTCGATGGCGTGCTTCCACTGGTTCTGCGTGAAGCTCGTTCGGTAGTTGAGCCGGCCGACCAGCTTCACGATCTCGGCGTGGGCGGGCGGGATCTCGAGTATCGCAAACGCGCGGCGGCCGAGATCCAGTAGCTCGGCGTCGAGAGCCGAGGCGATCTCCGTGGCGAGCTGGGTCACCACGGCCGGATCGCGTGCCGAGCCCGGCTGGCGCAGGAGGCGGGCGATGGCGCGGCGGGCGACCTCGCGCCCGACCCCGTCCAGGCCTTCCAGTCGAACCGCGTCGCGCTGGTCGGCGAGCGACAGCGTCACCCCGGCCACCGCTTCGATCGCGCGCAAGTTGGCCTCGTCGCGGCCGATCAGGGTCGCGCCCTCCTCGCCAGCTGGCAAGGGCAGAACGGCGTGGAGCCGCTCGGTCAAGTAGTGACCAGAGAAGCGTCCCATCGCGATTCCCATGATCCGTTTCGCTCCCTTGCCCGCCCCTTCCCCGACGAGCTCGGTCGCGGAGCGCTCGAAGCGCGCCGCTGCCAGGCGCGCCCCCTCGATCTCGCTCGACCCAATCGAGTCGATCGCGCCGCGCGAGCTCACTCCCGCGGCACGCTCCAGCGCTACGCGCGACGCCGCGCCCGCCGCCGCCATCTCGCTTCGCAGGCGTGCGACTTCGGCGTCGTTCGCTGCAATCCGAGCGCGCGCCGCCACTGCGCGCTCGGATGATTCTGCGGCGCGTTCCTGGAAGCCACCGAGCTCGCCCTGACGCTGTCGGAGGCGCCGAACGCTCGCCTCGATTTCGGCGGCGCGGGCGTGCCGAGATCTCTCCCCGGCCGCGCCGAGAGCGCGCGCCTCCTCGCCGCCGTCGATCTCCCCTGCTCGCAGAATCTCCGCGCACTCCGCCGCGGCGGCCCGGGCGATCGCAGTCGTGACCTGCCGGACCCCAGCCAACATCGCCGCCGCGCGGTGGCGCGCCACACGTTGCCCCAGCCAGACGCCCAACGCGGCGGCGCAGACCGCGGAGGCAAGCAAAGCGACGAACGACGAATTCATCCCCGACTCGGGGTCCCGCCTAGGCTTGACCGATGACCAGGCCGAGATGCTCGCGAACGATGAAATACTCTTCCGAGATCGACCACAAGAGGAGATCGCGAATCTTGTCCTTCGGATCCGCGACGCCGATCGAGACGGGTTCGGTCTGGACCAACCGGCTCGCCACCTCGATATCGTTGCAGATCAGGAACCCGGCGCGCGTCGTCGTCATGTCGACCGCGTTCGACCACTTGTGGATGTCGGCCTCGCCCTTGACCGCCACGAAACGCTGGACCACCGCACCGAGCTGCTCCAGCATCTGAGCCGGCACCAGCTTCGGCAGAACCTGCAGATACTGTCCGACCGGCTGCTGGAGATCGGCCTTGATCTCGAACTTTGGTTGAACAAGGCGCAGCGCCGCGAGGAACACGACCTTGAGCTCCGCCACCGTCGGTACGACCGTCGGCCAACGCACGAAGTGATCGGGACGCATGAGCGCCAGCTTTTTGCCGATCACGTACGCGAGCTCTTTCTCGGGTCTCCCCTGAAGCAGGTTGGAACCAACCACGAAAGACGGCGTCAGCTGGCCCTTCTCGCGGGCGTTCGCCATGTCGAGTTCGCCGGGAGACTCCGGCCGCAGGTACAGTTCCGGCTGCGGCACGCCGAGCACCTGGTTGACGTAGTTGAACACCTTGCTGAACAGCAGCTGATCGGTCGCCACGTCGCGCCGGTCCTTGCGCTTGAGCCCCCACTCTTTGTGCTCGCGCGAATGCGCGACGGCGACCGCCTGACTGACTGCGGCGAAGATGTGCGAGATGAAGCGATCTTCGTCGGGGTGATAGATGTTCTTCCAGAGATCCTCCGTGAGGCGCGCCTTGGCGCGGACGAAACCCTTCGGGCGGTACTGCTCGAAGAACTGCTGCTCTTCGGGGTCGGCCTTGCGCAAGAACGCCATCGCCGCCGCCACGCACCAGGCTCGATCGTACTGCTGCATCGCCATGAGGAGGCCGCGGAGCGTCTTGAGGTAGACCGCCATCTGTCCAAAGTCCTGCGTGACCTTGATGAGGTGACGGTACTCATTGATGGCCTTATCGTAGGACTCCGGTCCCGAGAGTTGATACAGCTCTGCCAGGATCTGGTGCCTCGACGTCGCGTCTGGATCCAACTGCACGCAAACCTCAAACGCCGCCGTGGCCGACTTGAAATCCTTGAGACGGGATCGGTAGATCTCGCCGAGACCGTGCCAGAGCGCGACCTGCGTCGCCTTGCGCTCACCCGTGGGCTCCTGACCGAGGCGCTTGATCATCTTCCGGAAGTTCCGCTCCTGGTTCTTCCAGTCCTTCTTCGCGGTCATTACCTTGTCGATCCGCTCGAACGCCTTGAGATCGTCGGGATCCTCATCGAGCGCCTGGTTGTAAAACTCGACCGCCTCGTCGGTGGAATGCAGCTCGTAGTTAGCGATATTGCCGGCCGCTACGAGGAAGCGCGCCTTGACCTTGCCGCTCTCCAGCTCCGCCAACTTGATGAGGATTTCCATCGCCTTCTTCCACTGCTTGGTCTCGCTGAAGAGGTCGAGTAGGTTGTGCAGGAGCTGGCGATCGGTGGGCTTGAAGTTGAGCGCCTCGAGGTGCGACGCGATCGCCTTTTGCGGGTTCGAGAGCTTGTCCTTGTAGATCTGCGCGATCTCCTCGGAAAGGTTGAACTTCTCGTCGGGCGACGTGGCGGCCGAAGCCATGATGGCGCGCTTCTGCTTGATGACCGCTTCGAAGTCCCCAGCGTCGGTGTAGAGATCGACCAGGGCCTGCAGCGTCGCGCGGTGCCCCGGCTGTATCTCCAGCGCCTTCTCGAACATGTTGACCGCCTTCGTACGCTCGCTGAGCTTGAGCTTGATGCGTCCCAGGCGGAAGAAGATGTCGACGATCTCGTCGTCCTTTTGCGTGTCGCGGTGGTGGACCAGGATGGTCTGGTAGAGCCGGAACGCATCGTCCCAGTGCTCGAGGCGGTAGAGCAGGCCCGATCGATCGACCAGCGTCGGCAAATAGGTCGAATCGAGGTCGTAGGACTGCTTGTAGTACTTGAGCGCCTTTTCGTTCTCGCCCAACCTGTCGGCGGCCTTGGCGAGGTGATGGTAAAGTTGCGTCAGCTCGCGGTTGGTCTTGCGCTCGCCCTTGCGCGCAAGCATTTCCAGAATCGGAACCAACGGCGCCCATTCCTCGCGCTTGAAATAGATCTGCGACAGCGGCTCGGCCGCCTCGACGTGCTCGGGATCGAGCTGCACAACTCGCGCGAAGAGATCCGCGGCCTGTGCCTCGTCGTTGAGCTTGTCCTGGAAGATCTTGCCGGCTTCGTGAAGCAGACGGGTCTTCTCGAGGGGATTGACCGTCGCGGCCTCGGCGCGGATCATGAGCTGGGCCGCCTTCTGCCAGTCGCCGCGCCGCTTGTAAATGCCGAGCAGCGACAGCATGGACGGCACGTGCGCCGGATCCTGCGACAGCGCCTCGACCAGATACTCCTGGGCCGGCTCCGGATCCTTCATCTGCTCGTCGAAAATCTTGCCGAGCCGGTAGTTGAGGTCGACCTTTTCCTTGGGGTTGGCGCTGACGCCGATGAGGCGGCGCATGATCTCGACCGCTTTGTCCCATTGCTCCGTCTCTTCGTAGAGGCGCGCGATGCCGGCCAGCGCTTCCGGGTGCTCCGACTCGACGCTGAGCACGTCGTTGTAGGAATCAATCGCGCGGTCCAGATCACGCAGCTCTTGCTCGTAGACCTGGCCCATCTTGGTGAAGATCTCGATCCGTTCGGTTCCGTCGGCCGTGACGCCCAGGTGCTTGCGGTAGGTCTCGACCAGCGCTTCCCACTTGCGTTCCTGGCGGTAGAGGCGCTCGAGGTCGCGATAGGCCTTCGCGTTCCGCTCGTCGATGAGGAGAATCTTCTCCAGCACATCGGCCGCGCGGTCCGGCTTGGCGAAGGTTTCCTCCCAGATCGTCGCCATTTTCTGATAGGTGGCCACCCGATCCTCTTCGGGCGGCGAGACCTCCAGCCGGTGCTCGAGGTTCTCGAGGTACGCCTCCATCCGCCCGGTCTTCTCGTAGAGCGTGTCGAGTGCAGTGAGCGCCGCGAGGTTGCGGGAGTCGACCGAAAGAACTTCCTTGTAGGCCTCGACGGCGCGGTCGTTGTCGCCGAGCCGGTCTTCCCACAGCTCGCCGACCTGGAGCTTGAGCTTGATGGCCTGATCGGTGTCGCTCACCACCTGCGACTTCTTGGCCAGCACCTCGACCAGTCGGTCCCAAGCCTGGGTGCGGCGGTAGAGTCGCTCTAGTGCGTTGATGGCATCGATGCAATGCTCATCGGCGTCGAGCGCGCGCTGGTATGCGTTCATCGCCTGCGTCGCGTCGCCAACCTGGCTCTCGTAGGTATCCGCCAGCTGCAAGAGGATGTCGACCCGCAAGGCGGGAGCCAGCTCGCACTCGGCGTGGCGGGCCAGCACGGCGACCAGATCGTTCCACTTCTTCTGCTTCCGGAAGAAGTCCTCCAGGGCCTGCAGCGCGCCGATGTGCGCATTGTCGAGCTGCAGGGCCTGCTGAGCCGACGCGATGGCGTAATCGACGTGCCGGAGGGCCGAGTCGTACCAGCGCGCTATTTTGACCCACAGATCGGCCGCCTGCTTCGGATCGGCAATCCCCTGCACCACTTGGGTGTAGTCGCCGATGAGCTCGTTCCACTTGTCGGCGGCGGTCGCCAGACGCTCCAGCTCCTTGGCGACGTGGTCGTTCGAGTAGTCGTCCCGGAAGGCCGCTTGCAACGTCACGAAGGCGCTGTCGCGATCATCCAGCTGTTGCTCGTAGGTCTCGGCCACCTGCACCAAGAGGGCGATCCGCGACGCCGCGTCGGTGGCGAATTCGGTTCGCGCGAGCAGGAGGTCAATCAGCTTCACCCAGCTCTTGCGCTGGCGATAGAGCTGCTCCAGCTCGATCGATGCGGTCTGGTTGCCGGGGTCGATCTGCAAAACGCGCTCGTACACTTGCGCCGCCGAGCCTCCGTCGCCGATCTTGTCGGCCCACAGCGACGCCGCCTGCATCAGCACGTCGACACGCTCGGTGGGGTTCGCGAGTGCCTCTGCCCGCCGCTCGAGGATGTCGACCGCCTCTTCCCAGCGCGCCTCCTGCATGAACAGGCGCTCGAGGGCCGCCAGCGCGCGGAAGTCGGCGTGATCGAGCTCGAGCACCTCGCGCCAGGCGTCGATCGAGTCCTGCGTCCGCATGAGGGTCTCGCCCTCGAGCTCGCCGAGCTGCGCGAAGAGGTCCTTGAGCTCGTCGCTCTCGATGCCGCTGCCCCCGAGCTGGCCGGCCTGAATCAAGCGTCGCAGGGCTTGCGACAGTTCCTCCCAGGCGCCGGCGTTGCGGTAATTGGCCGCGATGGCGCGGAGGGCATCGACGTCCTGCGGATCGATCTCCAGAACCTTCTGCCAGCTCTCGAGGGAGTTGCGCTCCCGGGAAAGCTTGTCGCCCCAGATACGCCCCAGGCGTTTGTAGATCGGTATCCTGGCCTCGGGATCCGGCGTGGCCACCACCTGTTTTTCGAGGACCTCGGTCAGTTCCTTCCACTCACCTGCCCTCTCGTGCAGATCGGCCAGCCCCGAGAGCGCGATCGCGTCCTCGCCCCGCATGTCGACCACCCGCCCCCACAATTCGACCGCCCTCTCGCGATCGTCCAGCGCATCGGCGGCGAGCTTGGCCATGCGGGCATAGCAGTCGGCCAGCCCCGATTCATCGCTGGTAATCTCGGCGAGCTTTTCGTAGACGCCGAACAGCTCGCTCCAACGCTCGCGGCGGAAGTAGAGGCGCTCCAGGGCCTCCAGGGCCTCGCCCGATCGCGATTCGTGATCGAGCACGGCGAGATAGCGGGCGATGGCCAAGTCGACCTCTTCGAGCGCCTCGGCGTAAACCCGCCCGAGGCGCAGGTTGAAGCTGACCAGCTCGGCTGTGTCATCGGTGATCGTGAGACGCTGGCGCAGGATCCCGGCCAGGTTTTCGTACATACCCTGGCTTTCGTAGATCCGGTCCAGTGAAGCGAGCGCCGCCGGGTCCTTGTCGTGCTCGCCGAGCACGCGCAGCAGCGCCTTTTCGGCCCGTTCGAGATCGCCGAGGTCGCTCTCGAAGGAAGCCGCGACTCGCAAGAGCACGTCGCGCCGCACCTCGGGCGTGCGGTCGGCCGATGCCGCCTCGGACATCGTCGTCACATAGGCGTCCCACTGATGGGTGGCGCGCGCCAGGCGCAGCAGCTCGTCGAGCGCTTGCGCGGAGGACGGATCTTCCTTGACCGCCTCGGCCCACCATTCGAAGGCCGCGACCTGATCGACCAGCTTGTGCTCGGCGATCTCGGCGAGGCGCCGCAGCAGCGCCTGCCGCTCGGCGATGTCGGTCGTGCGACCGAGCTGAACTTCGTAAATCTGATGGAGCTTCTCCCACTCCTCACCCGCCCGGTAGAGCGGCTCGATCACTTCGGCGATCTCGAGCTGCATGGTTCCGCCCATGAACATCCGCTCGAGCGCCGCGCGTGTCTCCATGTGCGCGGGATCGGCGACCAGGACCTCTCGATAGGCCTCGACCGCCTTGGGCAGGTCCATGATCGCCAGCTCATAGATCTGCGCCAGGCGGAAGGTCAGGGCGACGCGATGTTCGTCGGAGGGCGCGATTCGAACTTCGCGCCGCACGATGTCCGCCAGCTCGTCCCACTGCTGCGCGCGACCGTAGAGACGATCAAGCGCAACCAGCGCTGGTTTGCTCTCCGGATCGGCCTCGACGGCGCGCCGGTAGGTCGCGATCGCCTCTTCCGATTGGTTGGTCTCTTCCTCATAGACACGCCCGAGGCGCAGCAGCAGATCGATCTGGCGGCGCGGGTCTTCGATCTTGTCGAGCTCCGTCGCGAAAAGATTCGCCAGCTTCGCCCAATGCCCGGTCTCCGCCGCCAAACGATCGAGCTGCCCCAGCACGTCCGGGTTGGTGGGATCGACGCGCAACGCGCGTCCGTAGATGTCGAAGGCCGCGTTCTGGTGCGAGAGCCGGCGCTCTTCGATCTCGGCCATCCGCCCCAAGAGCTCCACGCGCCGCGAAACCTCGTCGCTGTGCGCTTGCATCACCTCGTAGACCGCGATGACCCGATCCCACTCGCCCGCGCTCTCGTAGATGGGCTCCAGCACCTGCGCAGCCAGCACGGGCTCCTCCTTGCCGGCCATGAGCGCTTCGAGTGCCAGCACCGTAGGCTCGTGCGCCGGATCCATGGTTAGGACCTGACGGTAGGCCTCCACCGCGCGCGCGAGGTCCTTGAGGTGCTCGCGCCACAGCTCGCCGATTCGGAATCGCAGCGACACAACCTCCCCGGGCGACGGCGCCATCTCGGTCTGCCGTTCGAGCACCGCCAAGAGGTCGTACCAGCGTCCGAGCTGTTGGTAGAGACGATCGAGCGCCTGCGCGGCATCATAGTCCTCGGGGTCGATGTCGATGATCGAGCTGTAGGTCTCGACGGCGCGCTCCGGATCGCCGAGCTCCCGGTCGTAGACCTGCCCGAGCACGAACAGCATCTGTTTCTTCTCCGCGGGCGTGGCGGCGAGCTCCGCCTTCTTGGCATAGACGTGCTTGAGATCGTTCCAGCGCCCGAGACGGATGTAGAGCCGTTCCAGCTGATCGAGAGCGGTCCTGTCGCTGTCGTCGAGGGACAGCACATGCTCGAACACACCCACCGCGCTGTCCAGGTTCTCGAGCACCTCTTCGTAAAGCTGCGCTGCGCGATAGAAGAGCGCCCTCTTCTCGGCGGTCCCCTCGACGATCTCCGCCTTGCGACGGAGAACCAGAACCAGGTTCGAATAGTCGCCACTGCGCAGATACAACCGTTCGAGGGCGTCTGCCGCTTCGAGATCGCGCGGCCAAGCGTCGAGGGCGGCGCTGTAAGCCGCGGCCGCCTGCCGGTCGTCTCCCAGATCGCCCTCGGCGAACCGCGCGATCTTGTGGTAGACCGCGTTCTTTCGCTCCCGATCGGCGATCGCCGACACGAGGCTGCCGTAGCGGGCCGCGAGATCGTCGAGCTTGTCGAGCACGCGCGCCAACCGCTCGATGGCGGCCTGCACCTCGACGTTCTGCGGATCCTCTGCCAGCGCCCGTCCGAGCGCCTCATAGGCACGCTCCGGATCGTCGAGGCCGACCTCGTAGCCGTCCGCGATCTGCTTGAGGAGCGCAATCCTCTGCTCCGGATCGGCCGCGTTCCGCGCCTCGACCTCGTAGACTGCGTTGAGCCGCGGCCAGTCGCCGCGGATCTTGTAGATGGGCCCGAGCAACTGTGCGACGTCGAGCTCGTGCTGTGGGTTCGGCAAGATCCGCTCGAGCGCCGCGATGGTCTCCGCGTGCTCGGGTTCGATCTGCAAGATCTTCGCGTAGGTGTCGATCGCCGCACCCAGCTGGTTGAGCCGCTGTTCGCGCAGCGCGCCCAGGCGTCCCAAGAGAGCGACCGACTGCACCGGATCGTCCCCCACCAAAGCCAGCTGGCGCTGCAGATTGTCGGCCAGCTCCCGGAACTCGCCTCGTCCGAGATAGAGACCGTCGAGCGCGCGCAGCGCCCGCACACTGCCGGGATTGTCCTGCAGGACCACATTCCACGCGACAATGGCCTGCTCCGCGTTCCCCAGCATCTCCTCCCAGACGGTGGCGATGCGCGTCCGGATTTCGTCGCGCTCCACCACGTCGGTGACGAGCTGTGCCTTCTTGAGCAGAGTATCGACCAAATCGCTCCACCGCTCGGTGCGGGCGTAGAGCCGTTCGAGCGCCACCAGCGCCGACGCATCCTGGGGCTGGATGCTCTGCGCGCGGCGGAAATACTCGACGGCGCGATCCGAGTGTCCGAGCTTCTCGTCGTACGCCATCGCGACCACCAGCAAGAGCTCTCGTTCGAGCGCCGGCGGCAATTTTTCCTTCCCCTTGCCGGAGAGCGCCTTTTCGTAGAGCGTCACCAACTGCTGCGAGGTGTCGAGGACGTTGGCCAGAGTCTCCAGCGCTTCGCGCGCCGGCAGCGACCCCGGATTTTCCACGAAGGCGCGGGTGTACGCCTCCCAGGCCTGGTCGGTGTTCCCGAGCTGCCCTTCCAGCTTGCCGATCCGGAGCAGCAGATCGACGCGCTTATCGGTCTTCTTTTCGTGGGCGAGCTTGATGCGCTGAACCTCGACCAATCGCGCGGTGTCGCCGGTCGACTCGTAGATCGGTTCCAGCACCTCGACCGCAGCCTTCTGCTGATCGGCGTCGTTGCTCGACAGATACGCCTGCAGCGCGGTCCGCGCCCCGACGTGCGAGGGTTCGAGGCCCAGCGCCTCGCGATACGACGCCACCGCACCAGCGCCGTCCTCCAGATATTGTTCGAGAACGGCGCCGCGGCGGAACTTGAGCTCCGCGACCTTGGCCGCGGCGGCCATTCCGGGCGAAAGATCGATTTCCTGCTGAATCGTGCCGGCCAGATCCTTCCAGCGTCCGAGCTGCTGGTAGAGATGATCGAGCGCCACCAGCGCTGCCTGCTGCGACGGATCCTGCTTCAGGATCGTGAGGTAAAGATCGATCGCCTTGTCGGGCTGTTGGATCTCTTCCTCGTACAGATTCGCCAGCTTGAACCGGATCTCAACCTCCTCGGCTTTGCTCTTCGACAGCTCCAGTTTCCGGTCGTAGATGGCCAGCAGGTCGGCGAAGCGCCCTGTGGCGACGTAGAGACGCTCGAGCGCCCCCACCGCGCCCGCATCCTTGGGCGCAAGCTCCAGGATCTTCTGGTTGCGCTCGATTGCCGCCTCGGGACTGCCAAGCTCGGATTCGTAGGCGGCGGCCAGCGTCCCGAGCAAGGCCAACCGCGCCTTTTGATCGTCCGCCCGAGGGACAGCCGCCTCGTAAGCCTGGGCGAGGTCCGCCCATCCGCCGCTTTCCTGGGCCAAGCGGCGCGACGTCTCGATCGCCCACGCGTCGTTCGGCGCCTCGCCGAGCGCCGCGAGCGTCAGACGCAGCGCGCCCGCCTTGTCTCCCGCGCCGAGGTCGAGCAGCTCCGCCAGCCGCCGCAGGCGCACCGGCCGCTGAGCCGGATCGCGCGTGTGGTTGAGCTCGACGTAGAGAACGTCGGCAAGGTGTTTGACATCCTTGCTCTTCTCGTAGAGCGGAATCAACGCCTGGGCCGCCGCCAGGTTCTGGGCGTCGAACGAAAGCGTTTTTTCGTAAGCCTTCTGCGCGCGATCGGGTTTGCTCAATCGGTCGCGGTAGATCTCGCCGATCTTGTTCCAAAGGTCGACGCGGCCGGCGCCGCCCTCGGACTCGGCTTGCCGTTCGAGGACGCGCACCATCTCATCCCACTTCCCTTGCGCCGCGTAGAATCCCTCCAGCGCGTTCCAATCCTTGAGCTGGAGATAGAGCTTCTTGAGCGCGTCCTGCGCGCGTCGATTCTCCGGCTCCTGCTGGAGCAGCTTCTGCCAGACCGCGGTCGCCAGCGCCGCGTTCTGCACCTTCTCGGTGTAGAGAATCCCGAGCTTGACGTAGATCGCGGAGCGCCGAGCGGGATCGGACGCCGCGGCCACCTGGCTCTCGAGCACGGCCCCGAGCTCCGTCCACATCTTTTCGCGCTCGTAGAGCTTCTCGAGCTCGGTCAGCGCCTCGAGGTTATCCGGATCGTCGGCGAGCACGCGCTGCCAAAGGTCGATCGAGACCGACGCTTTCTTCATCTTCTCGGAGGCGAGCTTGGCGACCTCGACGCGGCGCGCGCGCCGGAGCTCCACATTGGAGTCGGTGATCTTGTCGATCTCCCGCTGGTTGACCGCGACGAGCTTCTCCCAATCGCGGCGCTTCTCGTACATCTGCTTGACGAAGGCGAGCGCGTCGTCGTGCTCGGGGTCGAGCTCCAGAATCGTTTCGTACGCCTTGATCGCCTCGGCCTGATTCTGCTTCTCGAGAAACAGGTTCGCGACCCGCAGGTGAAGCGCCACCTTTTCGGCCGGCGACTCGACAGCCGAGGCCTTCTTTCGCAGAAGCGCAATCAGATCCGGAAAGCGCTTCATCGCCTCGTACTGCGCGGCCAGCTCGTCCACCGCTTCGAAGTTGTTCGGCTGGATGGTCAGGATCTGGTTGAAAGCATTGACGACCATCACGTCGAGCTTCAGCTTCTCGCGATAGACCTCGATCATCTCGCGCAAGACGGGGATCTTGTCCTCGGGCGCAGGCCAGGCCGCCTTCTCCACGCCCTCCTTCATCACCTCGATGAAAGCGTTCCAGCGTTCGGCCTTCTTGTAGACACGACCGAGCTCCCGCCGCGGCGCCCAGGTGGTCGGGTTCGACGCGACGATTTTTTTCCAGGCGTCGATGCCTTTTTCGATCGACTGCTTCTCCGCCTCAAAGGCAGCCTTCGCCGCGCCGGCAAGGTCGGCCGGAAAATCATCGTGTCCGCTCGAGGCCCCGTTGCCGCTCGAAGCCCCCTCGTCGTCTTTCTTCCGCTTACCTTGGCCCTGGCCCTGCTTCGACTGCTGATCCACTGCGCTCCTCCAGACTCGGATCGGTGCCGGCGTCTCCGTTGCTAAGTCCGCGAAACGGAGTAGAAAACAGGAGGGTTTTTATAGCACGCGCGCGCACCCAAAAACATGAAAGCGACCGAGAACCCGTTGTTTCTCGGTCGCTTTACGGCGCTCGTCGATATTGACTTCCGGACCCTGGAGGGGTCCGCCTCGGCGCAGCTAGGGTCCGGACAGCGCGTACAACTTGTCGTTGGCGGCCTTGATGTAGTTGCCGTCCGCGGTCTTGCCGCCGTTGGTCACGAACTTCTGGAGATACTCGCGAGCCCTGTCCTTCTGCTCGTTTCCGTGGGCGTCGTCGTACCAGTCGGAGTAGGCCATGCCGCAGTTATAGAGGGCGTCATAGAGCTCCGGATCGTAATCGATCGCCTTCTTGAACTCGCCGGTGGCCTGCTCGTATTGCTTGAGGTTCTTGAGCGCAAGGCCGTAGCCATTGTGGCACTCCCCGTCGTCGTCCTTGGCCGTCACGCAGCCCTGAAAGACTTGGGCCGCTTCCTTGTTGAAGTCGTAGTCGAGATAGAGGTAACCGAGCGCGACGTACGACTTCGAAAAGCGCGGGTTGGCTTCGATAGCGTGGCGAAGGGCGTCGTCGGCCTCCTTGGGCCGATCGAGCATCTTGTAAACCAGGCCGAGTCGCCACCACGCTTTGAACAACTTGCCGTCGGCGGCCGTGGCGGCCGTGAGGGCTTTCTGCGCCTCGTCGATCTTCTTCGACTCGAGGTAGGCCTCGCCCAGATCGTACTGGTAGTTGGCGTTGTCGGGTTTGCGCTGCACCGCCTGCTCGAACGATTCGATGGCTTTGTCCCACTTCCGCTGCTTCTGGAAGACCTTACCGAGGTTGTAGTAGGCGATCTCGTACGTCGGATCGATCTGGATCGCCTGCTTGAGATCCTTTTCAGCCGAGTCGTAGAGGTTGTTCTTGAACTCGTCGGCCCCCCGGTTGGCGAGCTCGATGGCCTTGATCCGTTCCTGACTGCACACGAAGCCTTCGCAGGCCGGCAGCACCAGGGCCAGCAGGAGCACGACGGAGCCAGGCTTGATATGACGGTGACGATTCATCTTGTTCACTCTCCACCGCCCCCGGCGGGCGTGAGCACGAATGGATACGACACGATGACGATACCGCCACCCAGGGGCTTCGGAAACTCCCAACGGCGGACGGCCTGGACCGTGCAGTTTTCGACCCGGGCGTTCCCCATCGTCGAGCTCTGCAGAACGGACGCGATGACCTGACCCGAGGCCGCGATGGTGAACTGCACCATGATGCGGCCGCCGAGCTCGGGCTTCTTGGTCAGCTCCTGCTCGTAGCAGTATTTCACCTCGTTGATATGGCGCCGGATGATGCGCCGGATGATCTCTTTGTCCAGCGAGCCGCGGACGTTCGCCTGACCGGGGATGACATCCGGCGCGTGGGCGCGACGGCCGCCGAGACCGCCGGCGCCACGGCCGTAGCCGGAGCCGTTGCCGCCACCACCGCCCTTGCCGATGGTCCCGAGGTTGCCGAGGCCGATCGTGCCCTCCCCGGTGCCGCCGCCGCCCGAGCCAGTTCCGACGAGGCCCAGACCACCGACGCCGTAGGCCTCGCCGATCTGGTTGCCGACGAGACCTCCCAGGACGTCCGCCGCGTCGTTACCGAGCGCGGAGTCACGGCCGAAGATCGAGGCGATGTGCGACCCCTCGGTCTGCTTGAGGACGCCCAAGATACCAGCGTTTTTGGCTTGCTCCTCGGCGAGCTTCTTGGCGAGGTGCGGATCGGGGTTATCCTTCGGGCCCTTGAGGCCATAGAGACCCTCCTTGTTCTTGGAGGTCTTCTTCCCCATCTTCCCCTCTTCGCCCTTGTGCCGCTTCCCTTTGCCGCCCTGCTGGGAGTCGTCCTTCTTCTTGAGGAACTCGGGGATGTCCTCTTCCTTCTCCTCCGGGGGCTTAATGAGGAACTTCACGAACCGGTTGTCCGAGTTGAAAAGATCGAGCGAGAGCGACTTCGGGTCCGGCGGAACCGAGAAGATCATCAGCAGGAACAGGGCCAGAGCCACCGACGATCCGACCGTGTAGATCTGCTCATCCCAGCGCCAGTTGAGGAAGGGAACCTCGAGGGTTCGCGGTCGCGGGGTCGCCGTTATCACGAACGTCGTCTCGCCGCAGTCGAGCCGCACCGATCCGCCCTGCGGCAGCGAAAAGCTCGATCCGCGCTGCTGGATGAACTGTTGCAGGGACGAGCTCTGGCCGTCGACGTAGACCTCGCCGCCCATACGCGGCGTCACATTCACGACGTAATCGCTCCCGGTGGCCGCCACCAAGGGGTGCGACGAGGAGGGGACGAAATCGGGTGAGACCGGTGCGTCGACTTCGCCGTCGGATCCGATGAGGAAGTTCGGGCTCGATTTCCCGCGCCGCTTGAGGCCCATGTACGCGAGGGCGAGACCAGCGACGATGCCGCCGAAGACGACGACCGGCAAAGCGGGCGAGCGTTCCTTCCAGAAGAAGGACTTCGCCTCATTGCCAGCGGCCTGCCACTCTTCGTAGCGAACCTTTTCGCCGCCGACGTCGATGGCAGTGTAGATGAACGCCGCCACGGCCAGGACGAGGATCGCGGCGCCCGCGTAAAGCATCGATGTTCCCTGCCCGTGGCTCGACTTCCCCTCGGGATTGAAGAGGTGGCGCGTCCCGGTGACCACGCCGCGGAAGACAGTCTGAACCTCTATCGCGCGCGATCCGTCATGGACCTCCACCTCGGCGCCGGCGCCGGGCGCGCCCGCGAAGGACGGCGGCGGCGCATAGACCTGCTGCGGGGGCTGTTGATAACCGTCGGGCTCGGCCTGGTACCCGCCAGGTTGCTGCGCAAATCCGGACGGGGAAGCGAAGCTCTGCTGCGCGGGCGCATAGGCGGCCGGCGCCGCAAACCCGTCTGGACGGCCTCCCCAGGCTGCGGCCTGCGGCGGGGGAGTCTCCTGCACCGGAGCGCCCTCGGTGAAGGTGACGACCACGCGGCAGTCGCCGAACATCACCTCGTCGCCAGACTGGAGGCGGGCCTTGGTGACCCGCTCCCCGTTGACGGTCGTGCCGCGGGTCGACCCGAGATCCACTACGTGAATCTCGTTCGGCCCGGTTGTCTCGATGACGGCGTGCATGCGCGAGACCGTCTCGTCGTCGAGGCGGAGATGGGAAGAGGCGAGCTTCCCGATCTTGATGACATCCTGCGCGAGGACCTCCTCGCGGACCAAATTGTCCCCTTTGTAGATCTGGAATCGGATGGGGACGTTCACGTCGGCCATGGCTGCTCTCCT